>Ga0209517_10003613_pt1 | contig 20819 bp, 16 predicted proteins | sample PeaSoiMetSII2010_FD_187695 | JGI IMG/M metagenome (GOLD analysis project Ga0209517, IMG submission 187695) | Peat soil microbial communities from Weissenstadt, Germany - SII-2010 (SPAdes) (version 2) | ecosystem: Environmental > Terrestrial > Soil > Wetlands > Peat | place: Germany...
GGCCGGCGCCAGGTTCGAGCCGAACAACGACACCAGGGAACCGGGCGCTACTGGACCCGGCTGGAAGCCAGCGGCACTCACCACGGACGCGACGCTCCCTGATGGCGAATCTGCTAGACCAAACACGTCCAGGCTATTGAGCATGCCTACGTAAACCTTGCCGCTGGCTATGGTTGGCGTTGAAAACTTAACGAATGAATCAACTTTCGCCTGGTAGAGCTGATGGCTAAGATCGGCCGCATCGTACGCGTGCAGCTGAGCGGCGGGGTCGATGGTCCAGAGAATTCCGTTTTGAGTTCCATTGGCCGAAATGCTGGGCACTGATCCGAACACGGCGAATGTTGCGTCGCTGGCTGAAGTTGGAAGCACGGATAGAAGTCCATCTTGCAGCGAAAAGGCTTTCACCTGATCGTGCGCCCCGGAAAAATAGACGGTGTTGTTGAAGTACGCCGGAATTCCGAAGATCGGCCCGACGGCGCCCTCCAGCGATTGAACAATCTGGTCATTTCCTCCCGCCTGAAAATGGCCCAAGTTATCGCGATCCAACAAATAGACCGTACCGTCCTTGCTTCCGCTCAGGAGCAAATGCGGATGGGCCGAGCTCCCCACCGCGTCGGGTAATAGCAGGGCTCCGCTGGATCCCAGATCCATGTCTTTTTCACTGAGCGCTCGGGCGTCTGATGGCGTGAAGTAGTCCGCCGCGGAGAGACTCTTCGAGGTCGAAAGCTTGATGACGCTTTCACCTAAATCCGAGCCGCCCGCGTCCGCGTCAAACGTGCCGTTCGCCGACACGACATAGATATTGCCGTTGGCGTCGGCCGCGGGCGCGACCCCGCCTTGCCAGAACGACCCGGCATTCCAGTTCGGAGTGTCGGTGTAAACGGCAGCCTGCTGCAGCGCGCCTGCGTCGTAGCCCCAAGCATTATAACCAATGACCCACCCGTGGTAGTTTCCAGAGTCGCAGTGCGATGACCAAGCCGTATACACCACGCCATTCAGCAGCAGCAGACCCGTTCGCTGTTTATACAACCAAGGCTCGAATCGAACTGTGGTATTGCCGTCGCCTTGGCCGGGGACGGAAGCCTGGATCTCCACCGGACTCCCCTGCTTTTCCGCCCCGGTTGCCACGTCCAGCGCATGGAGCCGCTGCGTGTAGCCGCTGCTCGATGCTTCTTCCGTCATCGCGACCACATACAAAGTGCCGCTGCCTGGGTCGATCACAGGCGTTCCGGTGATGCCGATTTCGGGTACGATCGAGCCGCATCCCAAGTCGCTAGCTGAGGCGGTCGTCACGCCTTGCGTGGGATTGATGAAGCTGGCGTGCCACAGCGGGGAAGCCACGTAGTTGTCGGCGTCGAACGCGTACACGCTGTCATGTTCCGTTGCTACAAAGACTACATTGTGGATTCCCTTGCCGGGGATCACGACTCCCGGCATGTACAGGGGCTGGGCGTAAACCTGGCCGTCCACCGCATAGCTGAAGAGCCGCCCGAAGTGTCCCGAACTGACGTTCGCCGGCGTCAGCAGCGTCTCGTTGAGGTTTTGTCCCGTTCGCGCCAGATCGTTGTGATAGGTCAGCACGCCCACCTGGCAGTTCCACCAGAGGGTACACATCAGGATTGGGCACGTGGGGCGCATTGACCGCATGGTCACTGCACGTGGAGTGCCATTCCCAACGACTGCCGCCTGCTGCGCCTATTGTTCGCTCAGTGCCGCCACCAATGCGCCTCGTGCCGTGGACACCATGGGATTCGCCGCCAGCCTAACCTCCGAGATCGCCACGGGTAATTCCACTTCCCGCAAAACTTTCTCGAAGCGATCGCGGAAGCCCGGAGGCATGACGCTGCCGCCGCTGAGCACCAGGGGAATCGGGCGATTGAGCTTAGGCATGTTCTGCACGCTGGCAAATTGATCCTTGAGGGCCGCGACTAAGGCCTGGATCACGTCGTCGTAGTAAGTGCTGAGGGCCTGATGGATCTTGTTGGTAAAGTGGCCGTTGAAGTGGAAGGATTCTTCCTTGATGGTGCGGATCCGGGTGGCCGGCTCGCCCCGCAGTTGCGACGCCATGGTGTCGATGAAGTCGCCAGCCTTGGGAATACTGAAGCTGAACACTGGCACCGACAAATAGGCCAGGCACACGTTGCACAATCCGCCGCCGCAACTGATCCCGATGCCGGTGTAGTTGGAGCTTTCCAGTTCGCCGTATACTACCGCCAGCCCTTCGGAAATGCTGTGCGCGTCGTAACCGAGTTTCGAAAGCATGTTCTTCAAGGCGGTTTCATGCTCGCTCAGCTCCTCGCCCGAGCCGAGAGGCGCTGCAGGAACGCTGAAGCATACTCTCTGGCCCTTCACCGGCTCCTCGCTGGTCAGCAGCGTCACGATTTGCCGGACCAGCGTCAAGCTGTCGCTTTCTTCCGGGTTCAGGGTACCCCGCAGCATCGGACGCCGGGTCTCCTTGTGGAAGAGGTTGGCGAACCTTTCTGATTCGTCGCCGTAAACCGTGATCTCGGCATCCTGCACCAGGTGGGGGATACGTTCCTTCTTTAAGACGCCCTGAGTGAGCTTGGAAAACGGGATGGTAACGAAGGCGTTCAGTTGCGTACCGAACTGAATGTCCTTCTCCTGGCGCTGTGCGGCGACGATGCGGCTGGTGCCCACATCCAGGCCGAGAGCCGAAATGGGTTGCGTAGTTGTATCAGTCATCAGTTGTACTCCTCGTGGGCGGCAGTTCCGCGCAGCGCCCGGATTGCGTCCCGGTATTTCTTTTGCAGGGTCTTGCGATAAAGTTCCACAGGCATTCCTCGTGCGGTGGCGTCCCGCAGGACCTGCGCTTCCGCGCTCTCGATGCCCCGGGCCAACGACGAACCGCCTTTGCTCATCAGCGTGGCGTCGGGTTGAAACCCAAACAGCGTCACGCTCGGCAGTGCTTCTTGATAGTTGTCCGCCAGCCCCAGTTCGCTGAATGGCAGATTGGCCGCCCAATCGACGTGAAAGCCAGCCCGCCAATTGCCGGGATTGACGGAAACCTGCGCGTGCGCCACGCAGTTGGCGGCTGGGATGGCATATAGCGCCCGCAGCATCTCGGTCAGGATGCGCCCGGCGTGTACTTGCGCGGAATTCACCGGGGCCCTCGATTCTTCCGAAGCGCTCTGAGCTTCAAACGCCACTCCAAAAAAACTTTGGTTGAGGTTGATATAAATCCAGGATTCGTCGGCCCACACCGAGTTACCCGCGTGATTGGCATAGTCGCTTTCACGTACTACGCGAAATACCCGCCCGAAGCGATCGATTACAAAGTGATAGGCCCGGCTACGGTTCACGTACTCGAGCAACCCCTCGCCGGCGCGCTGCAACATCTGGTTCTGATCCTCCTCAAAGGGCGCGATGTGGCTTTCCGTCGTGTGGAACACAATCCCGGATGGCTCGGAGCGCCATTCGCCGGTTCCAGAGCTGTGGCCGGTTCGCGCAAATGCCAGATAACGCCGGGCCTCGGTTGCCGCCGCATATTGATTTTCAATCCGCAAACCGTTGCTGTACAGATCGAATTGCTGCGTATTCTTCACCAGCCAAACATGTCCCACCACCTCGGCCAAGCCAGGCGCTCGAGGGGCATCTGGAAGGCGAGCCGTGCGCGAACCAGTCGCCGAACTTGCGGCAACCGTCACGTGCCGGGTGAAGATGGCGAACAGGCTGGCGGCGGGCAGAGCGAGTCCCAATGTGATCGCGAACGCCGGCATGTGTTCCATGGCGCGCCTCCAGCGCTCGGGAGATCCCAGCCTCACGCTGGCGTTACGCTGCAGAAACTGCAGGCGATCCACTGGATCGGAGAACCATCGCGCGCGCCACTCCAACGCGCACACCAACACACTTCGCAGGACCTTGATCATCGAGCGCTGCCGATGGACTAGTGTCAGCCACCGTAAAACAGTCTCAATGAAAACGCCCCCGAGAAAGAGTGATATCTTTCGGGCCTGTTCCCACCTTATGGTGATAGCATTTGCTGCCACTTTAGCCAAAGAAAGAGAGGGATAGATGTTTAAGAGGTTCTTGCATGGCTCCTCCGCCGAAACCCATTTCACTGTTCCCGCGGAAGAGTTCAACGGTTCACATAACGGTCTGTCAGCCAACGGAAATAGTGAAGGGAATCAGACTGATTCGCCTGGCACGGCGAAGCTGTCATCGTTCGACGAGATCTACCACCGGGCTGGCTTCAAGGCGGCCACTTCCACCGCTGCGTGGGACATCATGAAGGTAGCCGAAATGGTGAACAACGGCCACTTACACGGTTTATCGCCGGCGGGCAAGCACAGCGCGCTCATGATGGCTCTCGAAGCGGCCGGCGTGGCCGTCGAGGATATGCTGCAAGACGCAGTGCAGCGGCAGCGCGTGCTGAACGATTATGAGGAAGCCCAGCGCAAGCGGCTGGACGATTTCGTAGCCGCCAAGCAGCACGAAAAAGAACGCCTGAGCGCCGAGATGGAAGCCATTTGCGCCCAATACCGCATGCGAATCGCCACCGGCGAGCAGGAGATTGAACGAGAGCGCGGGATGTTTCGAGAATGGCAGGAGCGCAAGGAAAGGGAACAGCGCCGCATTTCAGAAGCCGCTTCGGCGTGTGTTTCCGCTGACTCGTGCGGGTCCAGCGACTACAGCATCTCTCGCTTGCTCGAGAAAAACTCCGGACGTTTGAGGGAATCCGCGTAAGCTGTCACGAAAGCGTCATAGGGGTGCCATCAGGCACTAATCGGCGCATGCGATAAACGAACCGTGATGCTCGCTAGCGAGAATCTTGCGCTGGAGCGGCGATCGAAGAATCGCTATCCAGTGGAGCTGAACGTCCGCTATCGTACGCTCACGAGCGGACCGGCGCTAATTGGAATTGGCCGGACTCTCAACGTGAGCAGCGGCGGGTTGCTGATTGCCTCCGAACAGCAGATCGTCCACGACGGCAGCCGTTTGCGAGTATCACTGGAATGGCCAACACTGTTGCACGGCACCACGCCGCTGCAGTTGATCGCGGTGTGCCGCGTGATCCGCTGCCTGCCGGCCGTATTCGCAGTGCGTCTGGAACGCTATCAGTTCCGCACACGCAAACTCTGAACCGAATTCCTTGTATTCCGCGAATTTCTTGTCTTCCGCGCGTAAGCGCAATGACCCACTTTTGCGTAAGCTGGATTCGATGGTTCAAACCAAGACTCCACCCTTTCGCGCCGACCACGTTGGCAGCCTGCTCCGTCCGCCCGCATTGCTCCAGGCCCGCGAAGATGAAAAAAGCGGCCGCATCACTCCGGCCGACCTGCGCCGCGTCGAGGACCAGGCCATCCGCGAAGTTGTCCGCCAGCAAGAAGACTTGGGACTTGAGGGAGTGACCGACGGCGAGTTCCGCCGCGCCTCCTGGCACATGGATTTTCTATACCAGGTAGGTGGCACAGCGAAGGTGCAGGGCAATCAGAAAGCTCAGTTCCGCAATGAACAAGGAGTGATCGAATTCACTCCCGCCGCGTTGCAGATCGCCAGCCGGCTGAAGCTGGACAAAGTCATTTTTGCCGACGACTTCACGTTTTTGAAATCGGTGGCCCACGCCACGCCCAAGCTGACCATACCGTCCCCCAGCATGATGCACTACCGCAGCGGCCGCGCGGCGATCGATCGGGCGATTTATCCCAACATCGAGGAGTTCTGGCACGACCTGGCCCAGGTCTACGCGAGCGAAATTGCCGCGCTGGCCAAGCTGGGCTGCACCTATTTGCAGCTCGACGACATCAGCCTGGCCTACTTGAACGATCCTGCGCAGCGCGAGGTTGTGAACAAGATGGGCGAAGATGGCGAGCACGCCCACATCCGCCACATTCGCACCATCAACGAAGCGCTCGCCAATAAGCCCGCCGGCATGTCCATTTGCACGCATTTGTGCCGGGGCAATTTCCGCTCGTCGTGGGCAGCTTCGGGAGGCTACGATCACGTGGCCGAAGCCCTGTTCGGCGAGCTGAAAGTGGATGGCTACTTCCTGGAGTTCGACGACGCTCGCTCGGGCACCTTCGCGCCCCTGCGTTTTGTTCCCAAAGGCAAGAAGGTGGTGCTCGGGTTGCTCACCTCCAAGCGCGGCGAGCTGGAGAAGAAGGACGATCTGAAGCGCCGCATCGATGAAGCCGCCAAATACGTGCCGCTGGATCAGATTTGCCTCAGCCCGCAGTGCGGCTTCTCATCCACCAGCGAAGGCAACGCGCTCACCGTAGATCAGCAGTTTCAAAAGCTTCGGCTGGTAGTGGAAACCGCGCGCGAGATCTGGGCCGACTAGCGACTCGGGGAAGGGGATCGGTCTAAGCCGTGGGCGGCTAGTAAAACAGAAGCCGACTTGTTGTTCCTAGCCCGGCCTACTTCCTCGAACGCCGTTTCTCGGTCCAGGCGTCAGAGCCCAGTCTTGAGCCGGCAAATCATCGGAGCCGGATTGTTCTCTTTACGAGGGAAGTGACAGAAAACACACGATTTTGAAAAACCGACATTTTTTTGTTGAGCTGTAGTTAAACAGACCTCGTCAATTGTCTCTATACGCCACGCGTCCGCAGTAAGAACGGAGACCGCACCGATGTCGGACGGCCGTGATCAGGAGAGCGAGCACCTATGGGGGCATCAGGCGGAATCGGAACCGACATCCATGACGCTCGAACAACGAATCGGGGTTGTCTATGAGGATTTACGTATGGACGTCTATCGTTACGTTCTGACGCTCGGCCCAACGCCGGAAACCGCTCAGGATATTACTCAGGAGTCCTTCGTGCGTCTTTATGAAGCCTTTCACCAGGGCTCGGTCATCGAGAACTCGCGGGGGTGGCTTCTTCGGGTGGCCCACAACCTCGCGATCAACACCATGGGATCGAAGAGCTACGGCGCGACCGGAATAAACGAATCCACGATCGCGACGGAAGAAACCGCGGAAGACTACCTGATCAACGAGGAACGGCGAACGCGTCTTCGGCACGAGATCGATCTGCTTTCAATCCAACAACGCGCCTGTCTGGAGCTCCGGGCTCAGGGACTGCGCTACCGCGAGATCAGTGAAATTATGGGCATCAGTACTTCCGCCGTTGGTGAGTTCCTTCGACGGGCTGTCAAAAGGCTGCGGGAGGCGCTAAATGAATAACCCCAACGGGCAACATCCATCGGAGGGTGACCTGCTCCTTTTTCTCGACGGCGAACTGGAAAGCGGAGTCTCCGACACCGTTCGGTGCCATTTGGATTCGTGTTGGACCTGCCGCATGCACGCAGCAGGTATTCAAAATGCCATCGTCGAGTTCGCGCGTGAGCGTGAGAGAAACAGGCCACCCGAGCCGCCGTCGCCTTGGCGCGATCTCGGCGCCGATTTTAGAAGAATCCAGGATGCGACGAGGCCCTCGTTGATGCAACGGATCAGAACCCGCAGCATGTTTCGAGGCGGCCGGGTCGCGATGTTCTGTGCCGCCGCAACCGCTGTTGCCGCGGTGACCTGGTTATCGTTGCCGAAGCGAGCAACCGAATTAGAACAACAAAAAGCCATCGCGCCCGGCCACAGCGTAACGCCTACACCCACCTCCGATGCGTTGCCAAAGGAAGCGCACTCCGCCGAACTGCATCGGCCAGAGCTGGCGACAATCCCCGACCGTCTTGAACCAGACCCCAACGCGATCACACATGAAGAGCTGGCCATCGTCGGGCAATTGCATCAGTTGAGGGCAGATCTGGGCGACCCCATCGATCTGAAGCGGACGGCGGACCACCGGATCGCGTTTACGGCCTCTGGTTTAAGCCCGGAGAGAACTCAGGAAATTCGCCAGGCCCTATCCGGTTTTCCGGATTTGACGATTCACTTTGTCGTTCTCCATCCAGTCTCCGGGGAAGGGGCGTCTGGGTCGCCTGTGCCGACGGCTCGACGCCCGATGGCGTTCGAGGCGCAGCTTCTTCAATATGCAGGGAATCGCCAAGCGCTCGAAAAGCTCAGCGACTCGCTTCTGGACGCGGGCGATCAGGTCATCACCTATGTTCACGCGCTCGAAAATCTTGACGCGCGCTTCCCCGCCACAACAGTGTCGGCAATGAGCGGCAGCGACCGCGCATTCCTCAACCAAATTGAGCTGGACCATCAATCAGCCGCGCGCCAAGCGGCCGGTACTCTGTACCATTTGTTGCAACCAATCTTCGAGAAGCTGTCCGTCCAGCGTTCGCCGACAAACGACGAGAACTTATTGCAAGCGGCTTTGAAAATGGATCGGCTATTGAATGCCGCTCTCGCCGGCGCTCAGAGCGACCTAAGCGATCGGGAACTGTATTCGCAATTGCGCCCCTCGCTCGATCGTGTCTTGGAGTTGCTGGGGTGAATCGAATCTTTTCTATCTTCCTGCTGAGTACGGCCGCGTTCGCGCAAGAATCGCAGATCTCTGGCATTGTTCAAGACTCCTCTGGCGCCCGAGTGCCGGATGCGGTGATCATCACCGTGCAGGAAGAAACGGGCACCCGCCGCGAAGCCCGCTCCGACAACACCGGCGCGTATTCCGTTTTTTCCGTTCGTCCCGGCATCTACAAAGTTACCGTCAAGAAGGAAGGGTTTCAGACCACCAGCCGCACGGGCGTACAGATCGATGTGGCGCAAAGCGCCCGTATCGACTTCACGTTGGAGCCCAGCGCCGTGGAACAAGCCGTCACAGTACACGCCGACGCCTCCCTCACCGCAACCGATTCAGCGACCGTGAGTACGGTGATAGACCGTCATCTGATCGATGAAATTCCACTGAACGGCCGGAGCTTCCAATCGCTAATCGCATTAACTCCAGGTGTCGTGCTCACCAAGGCGACCTTCGGCGAGCAGGGGCAGTTCAGCGTGAACGGCCAGCGCGCCAACGCCAATTACTTCACCATCGACGGAGTCAGCGCCAACATTGGCGTTTCCGCCGGCATCACGCTGGTGCAATCGGCTTCAGGCTCGCTGCCGGGTCTGGGTGCGACCGGAGGTACAAATACGCTGGTATCGGTGGAAGCGCTGGAGGAGTTTCGCGTTCAGACTTCGGGCTATGCTCCCGAGTACGGCCGCATGCCGGGTGCGCAAGTAACCATCCTGACGCGCTCCGGGACCAACCTGGTGCACGGCTCCGCTTTCGACTTCTTCCGCAACGATGCACTAGATGCAACAGACTGGTTTGTGAACGCGTACGCATTGCCCAAGCCCGCGGAGCGGCAAAACGATTTCGGCGGAGTCCTCGGTGGACCGCTCGTCATTCCCAAGCTCTACGACGGCCACAACCGCACGTTTTACTTCCTCTCCTTCGAGGGACTCCGCTTGAAGCAGCCGCAGGTGGAATCGACCGACGTGCCGGGCTTGGATGTCCGCAGTTATGCGCCGGCGGCGCTCAGAAGTTTCCTTAACGCGTTTCCGCTTCCCAACGGTCCGGAAAATAACTACGGCTTTGGACAATTCAAAGCGAGCTACTCGGATATCTCAAATTTCAACGCCACCAGCCTCCGCCTGGACCAACTGGCCGGCCGATTGGCCTTCTTCGCGCGCTACAACCACGCCCCCTCCGATACCATCCAGCGCCTGTATGCGTTGAGCAATCCCACTACAACCATCGCCAATACAGATACCGCCACGCTGGGCGCAAACGCGCTGATTACGCCGCATTGGAACAATGATTTTCGAGCGAATTACAGTCGCACCACCGGCCAAAGCTTTAGCGCGCTCGATGATTTCGGAGGAGCCGCGCCATTCAACGCAGCCGCCTTTTTCCCGTCCTTTGCCGATCCGGCGAACTCCTTCGGCGGACTATTCCTGCAGGGCGGCGTGCGTTCCAGCTTCTACGTCGGCAAAAACGTCCAAAACACGCAGCATCAATACAACTTCGTAGACACAGTGTCGTTCGTCACGGGCTCGCACCAGTGGAAGTTCGGAGTGGATGACCGCAAGATCGCGACGGTGAATAATCCTCGCGCGTACGATCTGTTCGGATACTTCTCGACCGCATATAGCGCTCTCGGAGGACACACGAGCTACACCACCATCGAAGCGCAAGAAGAGATCACCGTTTATGCGAACAATTTCTCCGCCTTTGTGCAGGACACCTGGAAGCTTCTACCGCGGCTGACCCTGACCTATGGCGTGCGCTGGGAGCTGAATCCGGCGCCCTCCGGATCGAAGCCGCTGTACACGTTCAACGACACGAGCGACAAGAACGCGATTGCTCCCGCGCCGGTGGGCACTCCTCTGTATAAGACCTCCTGGGCCAATTTCGCGCCGCGTCTGGGCATCTCCTATTTGCTCGATCCCCGCAGCGGCCGCGAGACGACCCTCCGTGGGGGCTTCGGGATGTTCTATGATCTCGGTTTCGGAATCATCGGCCAAGCTGCTTCGGGCTGGCCCTATTTTCGGCAGGAGAACTTCCTGCAAGGGACGTTCTTCCCCTTGACGGACGCAGAAGCTCAAGCGCCGCCATTCTCGCTCTCGCCTCCCATCAATTCCATCTATGGCGCGCAAAACGAATTGAAACTTCCGGTGACCTATCAATGGAACGTCACCTTGCAGCGATCGCTCGGCGAAAGCAACGCGATTTCCGCCGGGTACGTGGCGGCGGCTGGAAGGAATTTGTTGCGCCAGGAGTATTGGGTGAATCCCAATGACAACATCACTTATGCCTACCTGCTGACCAACCAGTCGTTCTCGAATTTCAATTCGCTGCAGGTGCAGTTTCAGCGGCGGCTTTCGCGAGGATTGCAAGCGTTAGTGTCGTACACGTGGGCCAAATCGCTCGACAACGCTTCGAACGATTCTTCGTCCTACCTGATTGCCCAGGCCATCAATCCGAATCAGGACTACGGGCCGTCCGACTTCGACATCCGCCAGACGCTGTCGGCCGCATTCAGCTACACGCTTCCGGCCGCCCGCATCTGGAAAGCGGCCACGCATGGCTGGGCGCTGGATGGCGTGTTTTCCGCGCGGACGGCGACTCCGGTGGACATCACGTATTCGGCTGACATCGGCTATGGTGTGTTCAACTGGAGGCCCGATGTCGTTCCGGGCCAGCCGCTCTATATTTCGGATCCGAATGTCGCGGGGGGCCGCAGGTTCAACCCGAATGCGTTTGAGACTCCCAATGTGTATCCAGGCGTCCAGGGAACGCTGGGCCGCAACGTTCTGCGCGGATTCCCGATCGAGCAGTTGAACCTGACCATCCGGCGCGAGTTTCCCATCTACGAGCGGGCAAAGCTGCAGTTTCGAGTGGAGATGTTCAACGCTTTCAATCATGCCGCATTCGCCGATCCGAGCGGGCAGTTGCAAAGCACGAACTTTGGGTACTCCACGCAGACGGTGAGCCAGAGCCTGGGGCGAGGCGGATTGAATGCGGGATTGAATCCTCTGTATCAGATCGGCGGTCCGAGATCGATTCAGTTGGCTTTGAGGCTGGTGTTTTAGGCTGGTGTCTTAAGGGTGGTGTTTTGATGAAATCACTGATTCTTGTTTTGCTGTGCGCGCTCGGGTGTGAGGCGCAGATGTTGTGGTTCGAACCGAATCGCGGCCAGGTGCATCCGGCGGTGCAGGCGCTGGCCCACACGCGAGCTGGATATGTCTATATCGGTCGCGATCAGATGGCCGTTCAGGATGTCCGCATGCGCCTGGCCGGTGCCAGCAAGACGAGCAAAGCCGTGCTGGAAGAGCCGACCGGCGGCATCAGCAGTTACTTTCAGGGCCCCGATGAGAAGGATTGGCGAACCGGGATTCCGCAGTACAGCCGGGTGCGGCTGAAAAACGTGTATCCCGGAATTGACGTGGTTTACTACGGGCACGACGAACAGCTGGAGTATGACTTCGTTCTTCGTCCTGGCGCCGATCCGGGGAAGATTCGGCTGGCGTTCAATCAACCGGCGAAACTCGATGGGAACGGCGATCTGCTGGTTGGCGGATTGAGGCAGCGGCGTGCGCGAGTCTTTCAAGGCGGGAAGGAGATCGCGTCGGAGTACGTGATCGGGAAGAGCGGAGAGGTGCGGCTGGCGCTGGCGGAGTATGACCGGTCGCAAACGCTGACGGTTGATCCAACGCTGGTGTTCTCCACCTACATTGGTGGTCCTGGTGCCGACGGTTTCGAGGACGTGAAAGTGGGAAGCGATGGGTACGTGTACTTGGGAGGTGAATCTCAAACGCCTGCATCGCCTACTCTGAATCCTTTTCAGCAAACAAATACTGTCGGACTGGAACCATTCGTGTTGAAGTTCTCAGCCGATGGCCAGCATGTGATCTTTTACGCGGTCATCGGCGATCCGTATGGGTGGGACTCCGTGGGCGGTATCGCGATCGGCCAGGACGGTAGCCTGGCGGTGGTTGGCATGACAAACTCGTCGTACTTCCCGCTTAAGAACGCATTTCAGACTGCATTTACGGCCATCATATTAGAGGGATTCGTTACGCGCCTCAGCCCGGACGGCCGTACCTTGATTTTTTCAACATATTTGGGCGGCACTGGGTTACAGTACACGGGCGACGGCGGTATGACTGCCATTGATTCGGCCGGGAACATTTGGGTGACTGGAACCACAACAGCCCGGGACTTCCCGGTCAAGAACGCGATTCAGCCAACCCCTGGCGGCAATACCGATCTCTTTCTGGCAAAGTTCTCTCCTACAGGCGTCTTGCTCTATTCGACTTACTTTGGCGGAGAGGCTAATAATTTTCCCGGTGAAGTCGCGGTGGATGCACAGGACAATGTCTATGTGACCGGGTCCGGGTCAGCCAACTTCCCACTCAAGAACGCCTTGCAGACAGCCCATAACGATGGCATCCTTAACACGGCCTACTTGTTTTCACTTTCTCCGGACGGGCAGACAGTGCGGTTTTCGACTTTTCTCGGAAATGGCGCACCGGGCGGGGGAAGCGGGCTCGCGTTCGACGGGGCGGGAAATATCTATGTAGCGGGTGGGGTATATAGCTCGTCCCTGATCACCACACCTGACGCCATACAGCCGAACTTCGGCGGGGGAGCCGGCAATGCTTTTCTCATCAAACTCAACCCAACCGCGTCCGAAGTTCTCTATTCCACTTACTTCGGAGCAACCGGCGAGTCGGCTTCCGACGTAAAGGTCGATTCGGACGGATTCATTTACTTAATTGGTTATACCGACTCGCCCAACTTCCCTGTGAAGAATCCGCTGCAGCCGTTTCGCGGAGGCGGCCCTCTCGATCAAGATATCTTTGTGGCGAAGATCTCGCCGTCCGGGGAACTCGTCTATTCGACCCCGTTGGGCGGATCGTTTTCAGATTTTCCAAGCAAACTCGCGGTCGCTGGGAATGGCGGCGTCTATGTTTGCGGATCGACTGCATCGACTGACTTCCCGGTTCAGAATGCGTTTCAGCCCAAGTACGGTGGTGGCTCCTCCGATGGTGTCTTCGCGCTCATCGCCGATTCGACGCCAGCCGCCCCGTCGCCGTTGACGACTAGTCCCGGCGTTCTCTCGTTCAACTACACGCAAGGCGCGGCGGTTCCACCGGATCAAACCGTCAACATCACAGGCGGAACCTTCGTCGCGAGCACGAGCACCTCCTGGCTAACGTTGACAAGTCAAGCCGGATCGGTGGATGTTACCGTCAGTCCAGCCAACCTGGCTCCGGGCAATTACAACGGGATCGTCACTCTTACGCCCCCGTTGGGAACCCCGGCATCGGTTGGGGTTACGTTGGTGGTGTTCGCGCCCGCGCCGGTGCTGACCTCACTCAGTCCATCCTTCATTACAGTGGGTTCGAGCGACACCATCATCACGCTCAACGGCTCCGGATTCACCGCCAGCACTTCGGTTCTGCTGAACGGCATCGGGTGGACGGAGACTCCAGTCCAGTTCGTCAACAGCTCCACTCTCACGGTCGACATGCCCCCCGGCGAGTTGGCCGGAGTTTTCACCTGGTCTATCACAGTGCAGAACCCGCAATCACAGCCATCCAACGTTTTGTCCCTGAACATCGGCATCGCGGTGGAGAATGCGGCGAGCTACGTCAGCGGACCGGTCGCGCCCGGCGAAATCGTGAGCATCTTCGGTTCGGGCTTGAGCGGAACCGTGACCTTCAATGGCGTTCCTGGCATCGTATCCTACCAATCGTCAACGCAGATCAATGTGACCGTGCCGTATGCCGTCACGGGGCCGAGCATAGATCTACAGATCGGATCTACCGTGCTGGTGGTGGACGTAGTGCCTTCCGCGCCGGGGATCTTCGCGGCGGTGGCGGACGGGGACGGCGCGATCACGCTGTATGCCACCGGCTGCGGTGAGCTGACCAAAGACACGCTGCCACGTTGCCAGCTTCCGGTATCGGCGACGATAAATGGCGAAGCGGCTAAGGTGCTCTACGCCGGGATCGCTCCAGGTCTCGTGCAGGGGGCGAATCAGTTCAACCTCATGCTGCCCAACGGCATTACGAGCGGCCCGATCAGCATCATTGTCACGGTCGGCACTGCGTCGAGCAAACCGTTTTCGTTTACACTCCCATGAAGTCACTGATTCCTTACCTGTGCGCGCTCGGGTGTGAGTCTCAGATGTTGTGTCGACCCTACCTGCGAGCGCAAGGCCGGAAGCCAGCCCGGAGCATCCGCGACGGCAGGTTCATAGGGGTGTGTCCCCTGCATGCCGATCACGGTCCAAGCTTTAGTGGGCAAAGGACTGCGAAGTGCGGTTGGGGAAGTTTGACGGGATCGGGAACGACAAACGCGCTTGGGTTTACCGGCCGCCCGTGTGGCCCGACTAGCGGGATCTCGGGTAGGGGATAGCTACGCATCACTTGATCCAGACGTCGGTGCTCACGCCGCCGAGCTCCAATACAATTCTGCTGCCGTCGACGGAAACAGTGTTCCACACTGGGTCCATCCCAGGCACCAGCGTCTCGTCAAACTCGTAGACTGGCATTGCTCCTCCGATGGGATGCTTTGTTTCAGCATCCAGCCTCCGGGCGTCCAGGAACCGTAGATTTCCGCCGCCTGCGTGCGACGATAGCGTGTAGATCAGGTCGTTGTGGGCCGACCAGAACGCGAAGAAGAACGAATCTGAAACCGGCGTCACCGGCACCCAATCCAATGAGCCCAGCAGCTTTTCCTGCGACACTGGGGCCGCGAAGGCTTGCCACTGCTTCGTTCCAACCTTGGCGACAAAGCTGATCCAGCGGCCGTCGGGTGAAAAGCGCGGACCCGTTAGATCCTCCGTTGCCCACACGATCCGGTTGACAGCCCGTGTCCCGAGGTCGAGCATGTCGATGTGCTGGATCGGCGGCGAGCCCGCCCAGAGCAGCACTTTCTTTCCGTCTGGCGAGAATTGGCGGGGCATTCCGCAGTTCTCGCACAGGGTCGAGGACCAGAATGACCACCAGCTCAGCGATTTCATGTACACGTTGAGCTGCTCCTGGGTTCCTTCGCCATAGGCGTAGCGCGAGCCGCCGGGGGCGATCACGGAGAAGAAGCCATCGCGCAGGTTGGTTTCTTTAGCACCGTCTTTCAAGAAGAGCGAGAAGTGGTCGCCATTTTCGGCGCTGTACAGCAGCTTCGCGCCGGCGGCGGACTGCTGACCCTTGCGAACGGGAGTCGACGTCAGAGGTTCAGGCGACGCCGTAATATGCTCACCGGCCGGATCGAGAGGCAGCGCCCAGAAATTCATGTCGACTCGCGTGCGAGAGAACACCAGCTTTCCAGCGGCGAAGGAAGCGGCGGAGTCACCCTGCGCGTCATCGGTGGCGCGGACGGCCTTGCCCGCACTCCTGCCGTCGGGACCAAGCTGGACCTTCCAGAGCGTCTGCGTCTCGCCTTGACGGCCGGTGAAGATGATCCAGTCGCCTGCAAGCCATGCATTCGGGGCGATGTAGTTGAAGCCTTGGGCGCGCAGATCGACGCCGAGCGAAGTTTTGCGCGGCTCGCCGCCCACGGTTGGTGCGATCCACCATTCCGGTTCGCGTTGCGCGGGAGTCGTTGTCGTGACCAGAATTCGCGCGCCATCGGGGGACCAGAGGGGCGCATAGGAATTGTCGATGCTGGGGAGCACTAGAGTCGCGGTACCGCCGGCCAGAGCGCGCTGAAACAGCTTGCCTCCGCTTCCGTAAAGAATCGTGTTGCCGTCGGGCGAGATTCTCGCCCCAATTGCGTTCTGAATCACCAACTCGGGTGCACCGCCGGAAGACGGCACCCGATAGAGTCCTTGCGGCTCGCGTGTAGAAGTAAAGTAGAGGCTTCGGCCGTCGGGGGAAAATTCGGGGTCGTAGTTCTGCGCGGTGTCGCTCGTCAGGGGCCGCGGAGGCGCAGATCCGTCGGCGCGCCCCACCCAGATTTGTGGATTGGTATAGCCGGCCGCAACCGCCGCGAAGGCGATAGCTTTCCCATCGCGCGACAGGACAGGTGACCGGGCGGTGCCGATCCGGCTCGTGATTTGCCGCTCGCCGGTCACCGGAGGCCCCGTCGAACACGACGCCAGCAAACAGACCAGCAAAATGAGCACCCACCAACGCATGATCGTTCTATCGGCGACTTGTGCACCGCTGATTAGGTTGGATTAAATCCCGACGCTTCTTCAGCCGGATCCAACCGCCAGCGTGATCGCCGACGGATGCTCCGGGCCCTGGAGAATGTGTTGGTGAGCGATCACCAGCGAGTTACGCTTACGCCCAAGGCATTCTCGATCCTTCGCTACGTGGTGGAGCGCGCCGGCCGCTTGGTTACCCAAAATGAACTGCTGGAAGCGTTGTGGCCAGATGTCGAGGATGATCGCCTACGTCAAGACGGTTGCGGTCACGAACTTCCGCCCGCTCTTTCTACTTCCCCTTCAACAAACATTGTCGGCCCGTCGGTCAGCTGCATCCCCGCCCGTGTTATCCCGGTGACCGAGGTGGCCAAATGGCAACATCAGCCCAAGCTCAAGCAACGCCAACAACAACGGATCCCGTCCAACGCTGGCTAGAACGGCGCGCCGCCATGAACCGCGCCAACTCCCTACACTCCACTGGTCCTCGCACCCAACCGGGCAAGCAACGCTCATCGCTCAATGCGTTGAGCCACGGTCTCACTGCCCGCACCGCTGTCCTGCCCACCGAGGACCCCGAAGCCTACCAGCGCCACGTCCAGCAATTTCTCGATGAGTACCAGCCCGCCACCCCCACCGAGACTCAACTCATCCACGAAATCGCCAACACCGCATGGCGCCTCAACCGCATCCCATTCCTCGAAGCCGATCTGCTTTCCCGCGCCACCAACCCGCCCACCGAGCAGGCCGCTGCCCCATCTGGTCAAGAAGTGCCCTTCGACATCGTCGACGCTCATCGCGCCCTCGCCACGCTTGGGCTGCACGGCGCGCGCCTCTCCCGCCAGTTCCAAAAAGCCCTCGCGCAGCTCCGCGACATTCAGGAAGAGCGCCGCCACCTGGAGCGCCGCCAGCTCCGCGACGCGGCCGACCTCCTGGTACACCATCAACGCAAAGAACTTCCGTGGGAGCCCGCCGACGATGGCTTTGTTTTTTCAAAAGAACAAGTAGAACGCCACGCGCAACACCTGATGCGTCAGCACGCGGCTTATCACGCCGGCTACATCCGCTTCGACATGGCCTCGCCGTTCACGAGAGCAGCGGTTTCTTGAGAACGCCCTTGTGCTACCAGCCGCCAGGGTTCAAACCAACCGGCTAACCGATTTCGACTTCTTCAACCGGCTGCAACTGCTAGCGTGATCGCGGATGGATGTTCCGGGCCGTGAAGAATTTGCTGGTGGGCGACAACCATCCTGGTTGCATCGCCTAAAGACTCGCCGCTGCCGGGGTTTCGCGCGTAGCGGGGATGGGCGCCGCTTGCGACGATGATTCGCATCCTGTGCCCGCGCTTAAAGCGATAGCCAGTGGGCCAAAATTCGACGTTGACCCTGCGGGCATCACCACCCATTGACCCATCTGGACGCAAGCGCTGATAGCCATCGCATACGTTCGTGGAACGGCCGCGAGGCGTTACGTCGCACAGGCACAGGTACAGATCGGTGTACTCCGTATTCGAGCGCAGGTAGATCTCGGCGGAAACCGGTCCGATCGCGTCCAGGTCCGATTCCATTGGCGGACTCGTAAATAAGAGGACATCCGAGCGGCGTTCCAGTTCCCTCATGTCGCCCGAGCCTTTGCGCCCTTCGAGCGTCGCTCCGTGAAATGAGGGCGTCGGCCGTGCAGGATCGTAATCGAAAGTGCTCTCGTCCGCCGAGTCAGGCGCATTCGCCGACAAATCTCCAGAGGAGTGAAGATACAAGGTCAGCGGAGACATGTTGGGCGGAGGCCAGGACGGATATTCGCGCCATTCGTCGGCGCCCATCAGAAAAAGGCGAACGCGAGGCTTTCTGCTCGCGTCAGCTGGCTTGGTCGAAGTGATGCCGAATCTTTCCTGAAATAACGCTATGCTCTGGCGAAGTGATTCAGCCATTCCAGGGAGGGCCGGGTGTGTCCACGGGCCGATACTGATTCGAACGTCCCTCCCGGCGCGCAGAGCGTTCGCGAAATCGCGGAGCTGCCAAGGCAGAAATATGTCGTACCAGCCCCCGACCATCACAGTCGGCGGCAGGCTTTGGGCGGCTGCGCCATAATTGATCGCGTCCCACCACGGGTCACCGGGCTCCGCGTGATCCATCCAATCCTGCCACCAGGAAACGCCTTCCGGGCTGAAATGGCGGTCCGCTTTCCGCAGTGGAATTGTGGAGAACGCTCGCTCTGTCAAGACCTTGGTCTTCCGGCGTCCAAACAGAGATCCCAGACGGTTCATCCCGCCGGTGCGAATAATCTCGACCATCAGCGCGGTCCACCCGACGCAGCTCATTAAAGTGAAGCCGTCAAAAGCATACGTGCGATCGCGGAAATTTGTGAGCGTAACGTGCAGGCCGAGTGCATCCACTTTCGTAGCGGCTCTCGATCCAGCGATGGCCCAGGCCGTATTTCCGAGATAGCTGATTCCCCACAGCGCGAGCTTTCCGGAGAACCACGGCTGGCGTCCGATCCACTCCATTGTGTCTTCGCCATCGTTTAGCTCATCGAAGAAGGGCCGAAAAGTTCCCTGGGACCCGAACGTTCCCCGGCAGCTTTGCATAACAACCTGCATGCCTCGCTCAACGAAGACTTCCGCCAGGACCTTGAACGCGCTGCGTCCGTAGCAGCTTCGGATCAGCACGACCGGGGCTTGCGCGGCGTGACGCGAATAGTATCGGTCGGCTAACAATTCGGTTCCATCGCGCATGGGGATGCGGAGCGGCTCGGCCACGATGTCGCGAGTGATCGGGACCGGCAGCTTGCTAAGGCGTCCGACGATGCGGCTGACAAGGCTCATTTCAACTCGGAAATCATGGCGTCCACCTGCTGGATGGCCAGTCCGCCCGCGCCCCAGTGATAATCGCCCACCAGCGCTTTCGAGATCTCGTCCTTGCCGGCGCCTGCGCGGATCATGCCTTGAATGCGATCGCGCATGGCCTCAAATTCGTTCCGGAACTTGAGAATCCCGGCGCGATCCGAGATGGGCCCGTGCCCCGGAATCGCGACGTCGAAATCGATCTTGAGAACCGCATCCAACGTCTTGGTCCATTCCAGCGCGCTCCCACCGTTGGCATAGTCGATGAACGGCTGCGGCGGGAAAGTGAGAAACAGGTCGCCCGTGTGGATCACCTTGGCGGCGGGAAAGTACATGACAGCATCGCCCCCGGTGTGGCCGTGCCCATAGTGCCGCGCTCGCACTTCTTTTCCTCCCAGGTACACCGACATCTCGTCGGCGAATGTTACCCGCGCCAGGCCGGGCTGCTTCAACAGCGCCATGTTGGCCCGAGCGTTGCGATGCGAGATCACTTCCGCATTCATCGCCAGCATCTTGGCATTGCCGCCCGAATGATCGTCGTGCTGGTGCGTGTTCAAGACGTACTTGATGGGCTTGTCCGTCACGGATCGCAGCTTCTCCAGAATTTCATCGTGATTCCGGTCGAACATGTCGTCCACCAGAATCACGCCTTCGTCGGTAACGTACACGGCCACGTTCCCGGCGCCGACGCCTTTCGTTACGCCGATCACGTAAAGATCGTCCTTGAGCTTTTGAATGCCGATCGGCGGAGGCGTTGGCTGATTTTGCGTGTAGGTAAGCCAGGCGCCTCCGAGCGCCGCAGCCACGGCGAAGGTACGTATCAGGAGCGTTCTTCGCATCGGGGCACTTTATCACATTCTGGGCGCGGCCCCGAAGCGGGCAGTATGGCTTAAGCCAACCACGCTGGTGGTAAACAGTCAACGATCTAAACCTGTACCTATCGTCGTATCAATCTCTTACGACATGGTTGTTCGAATGCACTATGGAAGGTGAAAGTTGGAGGTTGTTATGAAATCCATCCTGGCGCGGTTTAAGTTTGCAGTGCCTACGATGCTCGTCGGCGCACTGATGCTCGTGAGTCCCAGCGTCATCTTTGCCCAGCATCGCGGTGGGGGCGGTGGTGGTGGCGGAAGTCACTTTTCCGGCGGCGGTGGCGGCACGTCGCAACTCATAAGGAGATGGTTCATACGAGATGTAAGAGGTCCCGCCGGTACGGGAGGCGGCGATTCACCAGGCGGAAACCGCAAAAAATTGGTTGGCCAATGAGAGGCAACGTAGCCGCCGATCAAGATGGTGCAGAGCATTAGGGTGCCGATTGCCGCCCGCGCCCAAGTTGCGGTGACGCGCCCCCATGAGAACCAGATAACTAATCCTACAATCGAGGCCCCCATTAAGAGCAGCCCGATTAAGCGCACGATCTCGACCGGGAAAGTGCTCAAGTAGGCCCCCAAGCCGAGAATAAATAGCGCCAGAAGAACGGCGA
>Ga0209517_10003615_pt1 | contig 20819 bp, 17 predicted proteins | sample PeaSoiMetSII2010_FD_187695 | JGI IMG/M metagenome (GOLD analysis project Ga0209517, IMG submission 187695) | Peat soil microbial communities from Weissenstadt, Germany - SII-2010 (SPAdes) (version 2) | ecosystem: Environmental > Terrestrial > Soil > Wetlands > Peat | place: Germany...
TACGTTTGCTCCACGCTTCTTTCAGACCCCGCCTCGCGACGACGCCCTTGCGCTTCGCTATGACTTCGCCTCCATCAGGCTGTCAAGGGGACTTTCACCCCCGAGCTGTCGAACATGCTCGGCACACTCGCGGTAGGGATAGCGGTTGCCCGCTACCCCCCGCACAGATCCGTACGAGCGGCTTTCCCGCATACGGCTCCTACCTTGGATGAATGGCGTCAAAGCGCACACTCGGATACGGATGCATGATGCGGATGCTCGGAATCCACCGGCGTACCAGTCGGTCCATGCGCGCCCAGTCGATGCGGCTACTTTGGCTTCGGCAGCGCAACGTCTGCCACCAGTACCGAGTAACCCCAACGCGGAATGCCTGAAGCCGTTTCCCGTTGCCGGGAATCGCGTGATAGTTGAAGTAGCCCTGCACGACCGACCGCAGCCACTTCCCCGTCTCCGGAACCGCATCGTGCATCCGTTGCCGCAACTTCTGCCGGATTTCCTGCAGCTTCGCGCGCATCCGCTTGCCTATCGTCTTCCGTTTGACGGTAAAGCGCCCTGCCGTCCGGGTCCTCCCACATATATGGGTGAATCCCAGAAAATCGAACGTCTCTGGCTTCCCTTCTCCTCTCCGCTTCCGGTTGCTCTCTGCGGATCGCCCGAACTCGATCATTCGGGTCTTCTCCGGGTGCAGTTCCAGTCCGACCTTCCGCAATTGCTCTTGCAGTTGCCTGCGCAAGCTCTCCGCTTCATCCCGGTTCTCGAACCCAAGGACCGCATCATCGGCATACCGACGCCATCCGTAGAAATCCCTAATTCTTGCGCGGCCTCGCGGTCGGAGTGATCCAGAAACGCGAGTTCCAGCAGCTTCTGTTGGGCGCGCGTGAAGCCGAACACCGGGAGCGGCGAAAGCAGCGAAGAAGCCGGCCAAGCCGCGGGGTTCTGGAGGGCGTCTTCCCGGCTGAGGGCGAACAGCGCAACGGGCCCGCCGGAACGCGAAGTGGAACGGCGCACCAGCGGCAGCCGGGCCTTGCTGAGGAGTTCCATCTGAACGGGATCTGCCGTTTCCACCCACACTTCGCCCCAGTTGGCAGAAAATGGCAGGAAATGGCAGTGTTTTGAAAAAAGTAAGCAGCACCTAAACCTGTGTAAGTATTTGTTTATAAAAGGCTTGTACGGAGCATCCCGGACTTCAGGAGGAGCGACCTCTGCCACCGACGTCTCGCCGACCCAACCCGACAATTCCGACAATGCACGCTACCGTGTTGGGGTTACGGCGCTTCGGATCGAGTCGCAAGAAGGAAGCGGCTGGCGCGGCGCGCGCGAGACTTCTACTATGGGTTTTGAATGCCGCTTTTTCTCGAAGACCCCGGCCGTAGATGAGATGGTTGTGGAGAGCAGAGCGCAGCAGCACAGCGGAAGGCCCGGGAAATGAGATCAGAAGCGCGTATTGGAGTGCGAAAGAACGTGCTTTTGCGGCATGCAGGCACACGTCGAGGAAGGCGTAGCCGAAGGCCCACCGGGAGAGCGCGAGTGAGCGAACCTTAAGAGCTGTCAAGGTGTTGCACCTCCTCCCGGAGTTGCTGTGCGGTAAGGCGATGAGCGTGAGTCTAGCAATTCCTTCTGCGAACAAAACCTCTATGAGCAATCACGAGCACGACCAAGTGAATCAGGCGTTCTGGGACTTAAAGGAGCGGCTTGACTTACTGATCGAGGACGAGGACGGCGAAGACGAATTGGTGACGCTGCTCGTCGAGCTGTTGGACGGCGACCAACTGGATCTTATCTTCAGCGTGGGTGGCGCGGGGCCGGTGCTTTATCTGAGGGCCAAAACGTCCGACTTCGACATCTCTGAGATTGAAGTAGGCATCAATCCCCTCGTTGCTGAAGTTTTTCGGAACGGTCGAATCATGTTCATGATCGAGAACGAAGGCCCGCCCGCCTTGCGGTGGAGATCCATCAATTTCTCGGCCAGCTTTCGGGGCCGTGGCTGATCTCGTAATTCTGCTCGCCGGCGTCGATGACGGCACGTCGTATACTGCGCCGTCACTCCACTAGTTCGCTGGCCTTCAGATGAAGCACTTGTCTCGGGCTGCCCTCCAAGGTGCGGCGCACCAGCACCATCTTGCGGCCGACGTCGACACTGGCCAGAAGGCCGCGCTCGCGCAGCCGGTGGCGGAGAGTCTGCTCGCCCACTGGGAGTCGCTCGGCCCCCGCCAGTTCCTGGGCCGCCTGATAGCTGATGGCCGGCTCCAGGAATAAGTCGCTGCCCGCGACCCAACCGATTTTGGTGCCCAACGGAACCCAACCTCGGCCCGTACGTTTGCGCCGCCAGCCCCAGATCTCCGCCGATTCCGGTACCTTGCCCTGCCGGTCCGCCACATGGGCACGGCCGGTGGCCAGCGCGGCTCGCAACAGGGACACAAAACGCACCGCTGGATCGCTGGCTTGGTGATACTGAGCTTGGCGGACGGCGAGTTTGGCCAGCGCTGTTTCACTCCGCTGTTGCAGTTCCTGCTGCTCCGCCTGCCGATCGCACGGGCCTCGAATGCGAAGTCCAGGAAGATCTCCCAGCCGCTCCGCAACTCTGCCAGCATCGCCGGCAGGCGGGCATGCATGGTGCCAGGGTGAGCCTGGTTGCGCAGCTCCCGCGCCCGCGTTTGCAGACGCCGCTGCAGTTCTTCGTACCGGCCCGCGATCCAACTCAGGAATGCGCCCATCGATGCCGCCAATCGTCCTTGCTGCCCGGCGCACTGGCACTCGCTGAGCGTAGCTCGATTCACCTCGCCCGGCACCACCCCCACGATCAGTAGTCGGGCGCGAATGCTCTGCCCCCGAGGCACTTCTTCCCCCGTGGCTAGCACCAGCGCGCGGGGCGGCTGGGGCGCGCTCAGCCGCCCGTTTCCGCTCAGGCGGCTCCGCCCCTGGTGGTTGCCGGCGCCGCGGAACAGCCGTTCGGCGACGTGGTGCAGATCTCCATCGCCTGGTCCTCCGGCCGGCGCAAAATCATCCACCACTAGCACCGCGTCCTTGGCGTGAAAGGCCAGCAACTCCACAGCATTCCCCGTCGAAGCGAAATTAGCTGGCAGACTGGCGGCATCCATTCCCGCTCCGAAGTGCTGCTGACACAGCGTCGCCAAGGCGGTTTTGAATACGCCGGTTTGGCCCGCCAGAAACACACTAAAATCGACCTTGCCGAACGCGGCTCGATACACCGCGGCCAACAGCGGGAAGCTGATTCGGTCAGGCGCCGCAGACAGAAGACCCAAACTCGCGCGAACCGCGTTCACCCGTTCGCCGGGTTCTTCCGGCGACTGCATTTGGTAGTGCTGCAAGGCGGCGGGCAACTGTACCTGCAAATCGGAGACGGGTCCTTCGGCACCCAGGGCACCAGCTGCGTGCAAATACACCCAGTGCGGGCCATGCTTTCTCCAGCCTAAGTGGGAGAAGATGCGTTCTTGCCGGACCAGGCCGGACAACCACTGGATAGCCGCGCGCGCATGCTGCTGCTGGCCGGGATAAATGATCGCCTGCGGCCCGAGTGTGCTCAGCACCCAGCCCATCCGGCCGAACTCCGCCGCCGATAACGTAAAGCTGAGTGTTCGTCCGTCCAGCTCGGCCTCGATTCCGAAGTCGCGGCGTTCCGTCTCGCCGTCGTCCACAATGATGTCGCGCACAATCCTGGCTTTGAAATTCGCTACCGCCGTGGATTTGAAACGGCCATTTGTCGTCCGCTCCGCGCGGACCATGCCCGCCCCACGTTGCTCATACTGTAAGGCCGCGTTATCGCGTTCCCGGCCTGCGACACTGCCGTCTGGGTCGTCGTCCGGCCCCAGTAAAACGAATCTGAATTTCATAAAGGACAGAGGTGCGCAGACCGCGGGGAACGCCCGGGTCTGCGCTCCGACATTCATGACTCACGGGGACCGCAGCAGTCAACTCTGGCAGGATGAGGAAACCATGATCCGTTTCTCTGGGCCCATGGGCCAAGCACACGCTCGCGATTGGATCACTGAGCGGTCACTTCGGGTTGCCGGACTCAAAGAAACGGATTTCCGGGGTTGCATTGAGGTCCGTCGCGAACACGACGGCACCTTCGATGAATAACTCCAGGAACGTGGCTTGGACGTCGTTGCCGACATCGGCCACGAGAGGTTTTAGTGCGGAGCCTCCTTTGGTCGACCAAATCTTGATGGTCTTCGACCCGCGCTGTTCCCAGGCGTAAGTTAGGTTTCCTCCATCGAGCATCTTCCGCAATGCGGTGTACAACCCATTCTGCTTCTTCCGAACCCGAATCAAGTGCTCAAGCACGTTTCGCAGTTGATCTTGAGCAATTTGGTCCTGAGTAGTCTTGTCCTGAGCAGTTTTCTCATGAGCAGTCTTCTCCTGATGCATCTTCATTGGCCGCACCTTTCTGAGTCCTCAAAATGTCGTAATCTTGCCTTCGTAATCTCTCCTGCCTGCCGCCGTCACTTCCGCTTCTCCGATGAAACTAGGAACTCCGCCAACGGAACGGACTGCGTGCACGAGATTCCCGCTGAACCAGAAGGTCCAGCCCTCGCTGGGCCGCCCGCTCCTGCTCGGTCGGCGTGCGACCAGCGCGTTTCCCCTTGAGCCCGGTGACTAACAATTCCAAGTGCTCGTCCGTGAGGTGCCGGATCACTTGCCTCCAAACGTCCAGGCTGGGTAACGGGCCGGCGTCCGGTAGCAGCGCCTGTTCCAACCGGGCCAACCTCTTTCCTGTGTTCCGCACGTGGTCTTCACCTTCCCGAAGTCGCCTTCAGCGTTTCTGCGGATCGCTCCAACGCAACCAGACGTGCCTCGAGGTCTTCGATTTCGATGGCCTTGGCCGCATGATCGAGGACGCTATCCGCGGCTCTCACCCGGCTGGCTGCAGGCGCGTTCGGATCCACCATGATCTTCCCCAGAGTCGAGACGGCCGCAGTAGACATTTGCTGTAGCCGGGCTGCAGATTGCCCAAACGCGTCGCGTCGCGCCTCCCGGTAGGCAGCATGAAACTCCGGCTCCCTCAGCCAGCGATAGAGTGTTCTGACACCCACGCCGGCCACACGAGCCGCGTCATCCACACTCCGCTGCGAGAGCAGCGCCACAATCGCCGCATCTTTTTTGCGTCCGAGACGGCTCTTACCGGCTGCCATGGTCCGTCACCCGCGGCGCTCGAACCGCCAGCATCGCCTTTCCATCGCCTTTGCACAATTTGCTTGCATGTGGGGCCAACCGGAGTGATGAATGTCCTGACCCGCGGTCATTACCGCTTAAGGAGAATGCAGCATGAACTCGAACACAGAACAAATCGAAACCACCCAGGCCAAGGCGGAACCGGCGAAAGCCGCCAAGAAGGCCAACATCGCCAAACGTGCGCGCCACGTCGCGCCGTCCAAGGCCAAGTCGGGGAAAAAGGCCAACAAGGCGAACAAAGCGCCCAAGGGCGCGAAGAAAGCTAGTGGCGCCCGCGACGGCAGCAAGGCAGCCAGGAAGGGCGTCCGGGAGGGCAGCAAGACCGAGACGATCCTGGAACTGCTGAAACGGGCTGGGGGCGCCACCGCCAAGGAACTGATGAAAGCTACCGGCTGGCAGCCGCATTCCGTGCGCGGGTTCCTGTCCGGTACGGTGGGCAAGAAGATGGGGCTGTCCGTGACGTCCACCAAGGGTGAGGACGGGGAGCGCACTTACTCGGTCAAGCCCTGAGTCTCGCCGATCCCGTCCCCTTCGCGCCGCTGGGAACCTCCCCGGCGGCGTTCTTCGTCTTGTAAGATTCGCAATTCTGCCGACCAGTCCGAAAGCGCCAGACACAGCCCTTCGACATCCGGATTGCCGGCCAACAATTCCGCTTCGATGGCTTCGATCTCGCGGCGACAGCGTTCCATTCATCCAGCCTCCATGTGCAGGCGAGCGCTCAGCACAGCCACCAATCCGCTGCGTCGATGTGAAAGGGACAACCCGTCTCTCGGACCGCCGCGGCGAGAGCAGTTTCCCAGCGACTCCACGCGGCTTCACGGGCTTCAGCATGTTGGTCTCCCCGAAGCTTCGTTCCTCCGCGTAAAAGATCGCGATCAGCAGCCGACAGCTTTCCAAACGCGAGTTGATTGACGGCAGCAAATTGATCCCCAAAGGATGGGGCCTCCACCCTGATGACCTCCTCGAGTTTCTGTAGGCGCCTGCGGAGCCCACTCACGCCGCCTCCTTGCGACGCTCCTTCGCGATCTCGTCGAACGTGCGTCCGGCTCCTTCCAGCACAGCCTGCTTGCCGGTGTACTCCCGAAACCGCTGACAGATGCAGTCCGCGTATTTGGGGTCTATCTCCATCAGCCGCGCCTTGCGGTTCCGTCGCTCACAGGCGATCAATGTAGAACCGGATCCGCCGAACAAGTCCACAACGACATCGCCAGCCTTGCTGCTGTTCAATAGCGCGCGCTCGATCAGTTCCACTGGCTTCATGGTCGGATGCAGTCTATTGGCCGCGGGTTTGTTTTCCTGCCACAGCGTCGATTGCGATTTGTTGCCGTACCAGGGATCCTTTTCCCCGGCCACGTGGGCATAGAAGATCGGCTCGTGCTGAAATTTGTAGCGCCCAAAACCCCACGCGAAAGTGTTCTTGGCCCAGATGATCTGACACCGCACCTTGAAGCCGGCGGCCTCCAGTGCGTTCTGAAACTCGCGCTGCCATGATGACGAGTGGCAAATGTAGAGCGAGCCGCCCGACTTTACCGCGGCTCTGCATGAGCGAAACGCCGCTTCGAGGAATTGCTTGAACTCGGCATCCGTCATGCGGTCGCCCTTGATCTTCAGCTTTTCGTCAGTGTACCCTTCGTAGTCAACGTTATACGGGCTATCAATAAACAACATGTCAGCTGCCTCGCCCGCCATCAGGCGCTCCACATCCGGCGGCAAGGTGGCGTCCCCCACAAGCAGTTTGTGATTACCAAGGATCCACAAGTCGCCCGTATTGGAGACCGGCGTTTGCGGAAGCGCCGGGATGGCATCTTCGTCAGTGAGTCCTTCCGTCGCGTCCTGCGCTGCCAATAGGCGCGCCAGTTCCTCGTCCTCGAACCCGATGACGCTGATGTCAAAATCCTCCGCCAGCAAGGCCGCAAGCTCTGCCCGGAGAAGCTCCTCATCCCAGCCGGCGTTAAGCGCGAGTTGGTTGTCCGCGATGATGTAGGCGCGCTTCTGCGCCTCGGTGAGATGATCCAAAACGATGACGGGGACCTCGGTAAGCCCCAGCTTCTGGGCAGCGAGGAGACGCCCGTGGCCCGCGATGATGCCAGCGTTGCTGTCGACCAGAATTGGCGCGTTGAAGCCGAACTCCTCGATGCTCGCGGCGATCTGGGCGACTTGAGCGTCGGAATGGGTGCGGGGGTTCCGCGCCCAAGGAATCAGCTTGTCGATCAGCCAGTGCTCGATCCGCCGGGCCATTTGAGCGATCATAAACGGTCCTTTCCGTTGCCCCCTGAATAGCAGTTGGCGATTTCATTCGTCAACAGAAAAGATTGGAAAGCAGCGACTTGTAGAATTCGCGAAGTCGTCAAAGGTGTGCGGGGGGGACCCCTGAGTCCGGTGACGGTTATGAGAAGCGACGGAGCGTTGGCGCCGTTCCGCTAACCGAGTGTCGGGTTTTTGGCCGGAAATGTCGGGTCCGTGTCGGGTTTTTTAAAGGAACCCGACACCGGTTCTACGAATAGAATCAATTGCTTGGATCGGACATGTCGGGAATGTCAGGTTTTTATAGGAGTAGAGAGGTCCTGGGAATTCAGAACACCGAATTCGAAGGAACTCGGTTCGTACTCGCCCGATCGGCAGCGCCCAGGGTTAGCGCGCAGGGTGGTGGCGTCCCCTTTTGGACTCCAGTTGGACTCCAAACGGAGGTTGTAGGAGGGTTCGAGATCTCTAACTCTATGAGGTTTTTGGTCGGGCCGCCGAGATTTGAACTCGGGACCTCTTGCACCCCAAGCAAGCGCGCTAGCCAGGCTGCGCCACGGCCCGAACTTCTCTAGTTTAGCGCACTCGTCCGGTCGCGCGAAAATGCTCTGCGATCGAGAACCCGAGAGCGTGCGCTCAGAACGTGATCCTGGCGACCATCAGTCCCGTGCGCTCGCCAGGCACGTTGACCACACCGGCGACACCGGCGCCGCCGACCGTGGTGGTGGTGTTGATATATCCAAAACCGGAAGCAGCATTGCCGTTAGGCAGCCGCACCTGCGGCGCTTTCGCGTTGGTGTTGGTCGGATCGTTCACCACCGGCCGATTGAAAATGTTGGTGAGTTCAATCCGGACATTCAGCGCCACGCGTTCCGTCAAGCGAAAGGTCCGGCCCAGGTTCATGTTCTCTGCGGGCCGCCGTTGCTTGCGGTAATCGCTGTAGTAGGCCGCGGAAGTGCCGAATTGGCCCGCGGCCGGATCTGCCCACGCCGCGGGATTCAACACGAATGTCGCGTTGGGATCGAAGCAGTGGCAATTCAGGTCGTGCGTGAATAGCGGCTGGCCCGGGACACGGTTCGCGAACGTGCTCTGGAATACCTGCAGGCCGAGATTATTGTTGGCCGCCGGCACCTGTAGGGGCAAGCCGCTGCGATACGCCATGAACGCGCCGTAAGTCCAATCCCGCGCCACCCAGGAGAGCACCTTATTGGTATTGAGCTTGGGCGTCACATAGGTCAGCGACAGAATGAACTGGAACGGCTGATCGTAGATGGACAGGTACTTATTGTTGGGCCGGTTGAAGACATCGTTGAAAACGGCATTGCCGGTGGAGCCCGGGTTCGGGTCGCGCTCCGATCCGCTGGTCAAGGTCTTAGACCACGTAAACGTGCTGGTGGCCAGCAGGCCGTGCGACATGCGCTTGGTCGCCTTGGCCTGCAGCGATTCGTACCACGTATCGCCCAGTGGATTAAACAGCGTATTGATGGTCGTGTACTGCGGGAACGGACGCAGCGCCTGCCCCAGGGTCTGCGTGAGCGGGAAGCCGGGGTATGGAGGATTTCCCAGTCCTCTCGCCACCACCTGCGCATTGCTCAGCGGCAGAGTAAGCAGGCTGACGTCCGACGTGCTGTTGATATTCAACCCCGCAGCCGCGAGCCGGGACACTGGAATCGCATTCAGATTGATCAAGCCCAGCGACTCCCACCAGACTCCGTGGTTACCGACGTACTCGGCTTCGACCGCCACGTCCCGCGTGATCTCGCGCTGGAACCCGGCGCTCCACTGATACTGGCGGGGAGGACGTCCGGCGTTGGGATCCAGCCAGTCGGCCCCATACGGGACCGGAGTCGGCGATACCAGGTTGTACAGAGCGGGATTGAGATTCGGCCACGGCGCCGGATCGAAGGAACGCGGAATGCCCGCCGACATGGTTGTGATCGCCGAACCGAAGGCCGGCGCCGCGACGGTGTTCGACGACGCCCCCAGTGTGGTCGCGGCTCCATTGTTCGCCGACGTGCCGTTGTACACGATCCCGAATCCACCGCGAAAGACCGTCTTGTTGTTGATCTTATACGCCAGGCCCAGCCGCGGTCCGAAGGCCCAGGGATAATTCTTCGCCAGACTGCAATTGCAATGGCCGTTCCCGTTGCCGTCAAAAATCGCCGCACCCAGAATATTGCCTAACGCGGAATTCGGCGTGGTCGGCGAGAAGAACGGGGCCCGCCCGTACTGTTCGCGCAGGTAGGTGGAGTAATCGTAGCGCAGGCCGTAATCGAACGTGATTTTCCGGCTGATCTTCCACGAATCCTGCACGTAAAGACCGAGCTGATTTTTGCCCAGCTTCGGATACACCGGATTATTGATGCTCACCTGCTTCACCGCGCCCAGCAGAAAGCTGGCATAGCCGAAGCCCGGAGTTTGACCCTGTAGGGCCGCCCCGTTCAAGTACGGCAGACTGGTCTGATCTCCGGCGAACACATAGCTGCCGGTGGTGTTGCCGAGGTTTTCCACCGGGTAACCTTCAATGCGGAACTCGGCCCCGGTTTTGTAAGTGTGATTGCCGCGCACCATGGTCAAGCTGGTGTTGAAGGTGGGCCGTTCCGTCCACTGATGGGTGTTCGCTTCGGAACCGATGTTCTTCATGCCGCCGGTGCCGTTGGTGGCCAGCAAGCCGGAAATCGCCGGGAAGAACTGGTTGACGATGGCGCCCTGCAATCCCAACTGCGAGGCGGCGTTGTAATTGGTGACGGCGCCCGAAGTGGTGACCGAGGGCACCCAGAAATCGGTATCGAAATAACCCGCGCCGAAATGCAACAGCGTGGTCGGCGTCAGCGTGTAGTCGTAGTTGAGGCGGTACGTGTGCGCGCGAATGAAGGAGGCAATCGCGGTGGTCAGCGGATCGCCCAGCCCATCCGCATTGCCGAAGGTGGTCGAAAACGGCTGCGACAACCATTTGCGCGACCAGTAGAACGTCAATTTTCCCTTGGGCCCGGTGACCTGATCGATCTTGAGCGCCGGAATGTCCTCGATCTGTTTGCCGGACATAGTCGGGATGTAGTTATTCGAGATGGCGTTGGCGAATTGCCCGATCGGCTGCGGAATCAGGCTTTGAATCTTCACCGATAGCGGATCGAAACGCGCCTGGGGGATGGTGTTGCCGGGGAACGGATCGCGGATGCTCTGTCCATTAACCGTCCGCGTGGTATTGGGATCGTAAATCTCGCCCGCGCGGATCGACTGCCCTGTAGGATCGGTTCCGATCACACCCAGCATCGCCGTGGCGAAATTCCCTTGGCGGTAAGCGGCCGTCGGTACCGTCTCCTGAAGCGTGCTCACATACAGCGTTTCGCGATACTGTTCCCAGTTGAAGAAGAAGAACGTCTTGTCGTGGCCGTTGTAGAGCTTCGGAATCCACACCGGACCGCCAATAGTGAAGCCGTAGTCGTGCCGGCGCACGCGCGGCACCGGATTCCCGGTGGGAGAGTCGGTGAACGGCACGCCCGCGTTGAAGGCTTCGTTGGCGATGTAGTCGTATCCGCTGCCGTGGAACTGATTCGTGCCCGACTTCATGGTCATATTGATGACCCCACCGCCGGCCTGTCCGTACTCCGCGGCATAATTACTGGTTTGGATCGTCACTTCCTGGACGGCATCCACGCTCTGCTGGGATTGGCCGGGAATGGCCGGAATCCCGCTGTTGTTGGCCTCCTGGCCCTCCACGCGCAACGACTGGGTGTTGTTGGGAGAGCCGCTGATGCGCATTTCCTGGCCGGTCATATAGGTTCCCGGAATCAGTTGCGCGAACACGCTGGGGTTGCGGATATTTCCAGAAATCGTCAGCAATGGCACGTCGTCCAGAAACTTGGTGGTGACGTTGTGCGCCAGATCGCCGGTCTCGGTGTTCAGCAACGGAGCCGCTTCCGATACGGTGACGGACTCGGTGGCCGAGCCCACTTCCAGAGTGACGTCGATGCGCGCGATTTGCGCCACCTGAATCGCCAGGTTCTGCCGCGTGTACTTCTTGAAGCCGGGCACGGTGACGGTCAGCTCGTAGTTGCCGGCCGGCAGCTGCGAGACGGTGTAGTTTCCGGTGTTGGATGTCGCGCCCGAGTAGGTTTCTCCGGTGTCCGCGTTCTTGGCTTGCACGGGCGCGTTGGCCACCACGGCGCCCGCCGGATCGGAAACCGTTCCGGTGATCGTGCCACGATCGCTCTGCCCCCAAGCGATAAAACTCGCGGCCAGAGTCACAGTAAGAATAACGATAGCTGTCTTGAAACGCATGAAGAGAAGCCCCCTGTGCCCATATCGAACCGTCCTCAATGGGATTGCGGTTCAGCATATTACACGGCACGGCGCGCGTCAAGTGACTGAAGGCACGCTACCGCGCCTGGCTTGGTCCGTAAGCTGCATGATCAGACCGGCGTAGAGTGTTGCAACCAACTCCCTGCGTTGGCTTAATGATACGTTTCACCGATCCTGGCCATCTAGACAGAGAGGAGGTCCCATGAGACTGAAACAAATGCTTGCAGTAGTGGTTTGGATGGCCCTCGCCGCGATGGTCGCGTGCAACCGTACGGATGTGCCAGCTGCCCAGGCCGCAGGGCCCGTCACGGCCGCCCCGCCCGAGGCAGTGGAAGTTCCACCGCCAACGTTCACGCTGGAGTCCGGCACCGCGGTGCCCGTGCGGTTGCAAGAGACCCTCGACACGCGCCGCAACCGCAGCGGCGACCGCTTCACGGCGACCCTCGATGAGCCGCTGGTTTCCGGCAACCGCGTCATCGTTCCGAAGGGAACGCTTTTCTCGGGCCACATTACCCAAGCCAAGCCTTCGGGCCGTTTCAAAGGACGGGGCCTGATGGTACTGACGCTCGATTCGTTTACTCTGAACGGCCAGAACTATCCCGTACATGTGGCCAGCGCCGCGCGATCGACGGGCGGCCACAAGAAACGCAACTGGTTCTGGATCGGCGGCACATCCGGAGGTGGCGCGGCCATCGGCGGAGCCGCGGCGGGCGGCGCGGGAGCTCTCATTGGAGCCGGCGCCGGTGCAGGGGCGGGCTTCATCGGAGCCGTCATTACGGGTAAGAAACAAGTGGCTCTGCCAGTTGAATCGCGGGTCACGTTCCGGCTGCAAACGCCCGTGCAGATTGTCAGCTAATAACACCAAGTTCGGAATTAAAGAGCGGCGCTGGATTTCCTCCCAGCGCCGCTTCGCTGCTTTTGCCCCAACCGCCAGCACTCACACCGTTGCTACGGTAAGAACTTGTTTCAGTTTTCGGTAATGCTTACGGCCTCCTGCTCTCTCGTCTAACGCGGCCAGTGCGTCCCGGCAGTGGCAAGTGCTTGGAGCGAAGGGATCTTTGGTCCACTCTGCCCATTGGCATAGCGATTGCACATAAGCCAACCGAGAGTCTCGTAACGTTGAGATCAACATTTTGAACCGGGCTCTCGGAGGCTAATCTATGTCGGATATGTTCGAAAATTCTGCGGCGCCGAAGAGTTCGCCGCAAGCAGGGCAGCACACTGGCCAACATACAGGAATGTTCGTAGGCCTGTTCGCCGGCTTGGTCATCGCACTGGGAGGAATCGGCTATCTGGCCATGCGAAACAACCAGCTGAGCGATCAGATCGCCCAGATGCAGGACAGCACGCAAGCGCAGATCTCCAAGCTCAGCGCTGCGACCACGTCGCTGCTCGAAGAGCGGCTGCAATCGGTCAACCAGGAAATCGACGCGGTGAAGAGCACCGAGGAGAAGACCTCCACGGCCGTCCGCCAGACCCGGGCGCAGGCTCAAAAGCAGAGCGATGAACTGCGGAGCCAGCTGGAGGAGCAGCAGAAGCAGGCCACCGATGAGATCGCGCAACTGAAGGACACCACCAGCAATACCAGTAACACCCTCAACGCGGTATCGTCCGACGTCAACAACGTGAAAACCGATGTGGGCGGCGTCCGCAACGATGTGGTCGCAGTAAAGACCGATTTGGGCGCCACGCAATCCAACCTGGACAAGACCGCAGCGGATCTGAAACGGGCCATGGGCGACATGGGCGTGATGAGCGGCCTGATCGCTACCAACGCGAAAGATCTGAATACTCTGCGCGCGCTGGGCGAGCGGAATTATGTCGAGTTCGATATCAGCCGCAAAGACGCCGCGAAGAAGCTGGGCGACATCAGCATCACGCTGAAGAAGGCCGATACGGGCCGCAATCGCTACACCGTGGCAGTCTTTGCCGACGACAAGCTCGTGGAGAAGCGCGACCGCACCATCAACGAGCCCGTGCAACTCTACATAGCGGGCAACCGCTTACCGTACGAGATCGTAGTCAACCAAGTGAAGAAGGATGAAATCGTGGGCTACCTGGCAACACCCAAGGTGACGGTGGCCCGCAACCAATAAACAACCCACCCTGATACTCAAACTCCGCCGGTGGCGCCTCGCGCGTCACCGGCTTTTTTATTTGCTTCGCGCTTTATCTTTTGCAGCACCGGGCTGAATCGGCGGCGCACCGCGGAGACATGACGGTCACGTACTCCGACTACCGCAGATTCCAGATGGTTTCGCGCGTGGTCGAGGGGCGGCAGTAGGGTGCGAGCACCCCGGCGCGCCGGTGCGTGCGCCGCGCTTCAAGCACTAGAATTACAGTGGTGACCCAAACTCCCGCCCAACATATGCGTGCGCTGGTCGAGGAACTGGAGCAACTGCAGGAACGGCTGCGCGCCGGAGGCGGGCCTTCTAAGATCGAACGGCAGCATTCCCAGGGCAAGATGACGGCGCGCGAACGGGTCGCGCACTTGATCGATCCCGGCGCGCTGTTTCTCGAAATCGGATTGCTGATCGCCTGCGACAAGTACGACGGACAGGCTCCGGGCGCGGGCGTGGTGACCGGGGTGGCGCGCATCGAGGGCCGGCCGGCCGTGATCGTGGCCAACGACGCTACCGTTAAGGCGGGCGCCTGGTGGCCGGAGACCATCCATAAGATTCTTCGGGCGCAGGAAATCGCCATGCGCAACCGGCTGCCCATTGTGTACCTGGTGGATTCGGCGGGCGTAAATCTGCCGTATCAGGACGGTATTTTTCCGGGGCAGTATGGCGCGGCGCGCATCTTTTACTACAACTCGCTGATGCGGCGGCGGCTGCGGGTGCCGCAGATCGCGGCGGTGATGGGCATGTGCATCGCCGGGGGCGCGTATCTGCCGGCGCTGTCGGATGTGATCATCATGGTGGAGGGCACCAGCTTTATGGGTCTGGGTGGGCCCAACCTGGTGAAGGGCGCCGTGGGGCAAGTCGTGGATGCGGAGTCGCTGGGCGGCGCCGCGATGCACACGCGGGTGAGCGGGGTCGCGCATTACTCGGCCAAGGACGACGCCGCGTGTCTGGCGCTGATCCGGCAGAAGATTCGCGAGCTTCCGGCCCCCGCGCCGTCGCCCAAAGGCCACCCTTCCGCCCAATCCGCCGAAGGTCTTTACGACCTGCTTCCGGCGGATCATCGGCTGCCCTATGATATGGAAGCGGTGATCGCTCGATTGGTCGACGCGGACGATTATCTGGAATTTCAGCCCGAGCACGCTCCGGAGATGCTGTGCGCCAATGCGCGGCTCCATGGGCGGGCTATCGCGATTCTGGCCAACCGCCGGGGGTTTTTGAAAACATCCCAAAGCGCTCGAGTTGGGGGCATTTTGTATCCGGAATCCGCGCGAAAAGCCGCGTATTTCGTGGAAACGGCCGAGCGCCAGGGGCTGCCGCTACTGTATTTGCAGGACGTCTCGGGATTCATGGTGGGCGCAGCCGTGGAAAGTGAAGGGATCATCCGCGCCGGTGCGGAGATGGTAGAGTCCATGGCTTGCGCCACCGTGGCCAAGATCGTTCTGACGCTGAATCACGCCTCGGGGGCCGGGTACTACGCTATGGCGGGACAGGGCTTCGATCCGAACTTTACGTTCGCCTGGCCGACGGCGCGAATCGGGGTGATGGAGGGTGATTCGGCGGTGCAGGCCGTTCACGGGACCGAGTTGGAACAGTACCGAGCGGCGGGAAGTACTATCCCCGAGGATCTTGAAGCACGGATGAACAAAACCCGGGCGGATTATGAGCAGTGGCTGGACGCCCGTTACGCCGCCGCGCGGGGCCATGTGGACGCGATCCTGGACCCTCTGGAGACGCGTCGGGTATTAGAGTTAGCCTTCGAGGCCGCAACGGCCTACTCCCATCGGGAACATCTGCCGATGGAATTGTTGTGAGTCTGCCTGTGGACACGGAACGGTCTATTACTGGTGCGCACCGGATTGACATCAGCCCACTCCGTGTGGAGCAGAACGGCCGTGTGCGGCGTCTGACCCTGGCACGCCCGGAGCGGCGAAATTTGCTGGATGCGGCTTTGGCCCACAGCCTGCTCCGCGAGTTGGCTGAAGCGGAGGCGGATCCGGAGACTGGCGCGATCCTGCTGGACGCCGACGGCGAAGTGTTCTGCGGTGGTCTCGACCCCAGTTTTTCAACTGCGGCCGAACTGCCCGAGGGCGTCTTTAACTTCGGTTCCCGAACCCGCAAGCCCGTCGTGGCGGCGGTAAGAGGGGTGGCGATCTCGGCTGGGCTGGCGCTAGTGGCTAATGCGCATGTGGCGCTGGCGGCGCAGGGATCGACCTTTGGACTCACCGACATCCGCGAAGGGCGGGTACATGCGGGGATTCTCGAAGCGGTGGCGGAGGCGATCGGCCTGCGGCGTACTAAAGAACTGGCGCTGACAGGGCGGATTTTCTCGACGCCGGAGGCAGCCGCGTGGGGTTTGATTCAGGCCGTGATGCCGGCCTTTGAGCTGGACGATCGCGCCCTGGGCATCACCGCGGCGCTGGCGGACGCGCATCCGGATGCCGTACGCACGGTGCTTGAAGCGACAGCCCGGCTAGGCGACACACCCCAGGTTTGACGGCGCCAAGCCCCGGCGTCGCTGGTGAATTCCCGGCTCAATTCCCCACCGCGATCGACAGCGTCTGCGTGCCACTCACGCCGCCCAGCGTGAAGGTCACAGGCACCTTATCGCTGGCCGCGACCGCTGGCACCACCACGTTGAACTGGTACAGTCCCATAAAGCTCGGAGCCAGCCCGTCGTAGGTCACTGTCGCCGGCACTCCTCCGAACGAGATACTGAACGCCCCTGCTAGCGTATTGGTCCCTTGCACAATCTGGCCCGGCGGAGTGTTGGGAGTGACCGGGCCGAAGCCGACCCCATAAATGAGGATCGTATCGCCCGGCTTCGCCCGCTGCGAAGTAACTCCGGAAATTGCGCCGGGCGGCAGAACGAAGCTGCCGTCGGGAAACTGCCCCACCACGTATTGGGTTCCGCCGATATTGAAATTCGACGGAGCCAGCAGCCCGGGTTGTGTGGCATTTACAGTGACGCTGAAGGGCGGGCTCGCTCCTACCGCGGTGGTGACGATGAGCTGTTGCGCGCCGGTCCCCACGCCCCCCGGCACTTGCACGTTCACCTGCGAAGGGCTGACGTAATCGACGAACGCCGCCTGGCCCCCGATGGTCACCTTGGTTCCCCCCAGCGTCGTCGGCCCGTTCACGCCGTTGAAATCGCTGCTGCCCCACGTTTGCGTACCCGCGGCCAGATTGGTTCCGTAAATCTCGATCCAGGAACCGGGCGCGAAGGTCGGAAAGTCCCCAAAAGCGCTGGCGCTGACCGCCGCAGCGACGCTGGGCAACGCTGGTTGGAGCGTGAAGTGCAACGCGAAGATGAACTCATTCGCCGTGGTGGGGCTAATGCCGCCATTCGCGACCAGGCTGTAAGGCTGCACGTAGATCTGCTGCCAGTTGGAAAACAGCCCGGCCGGATAGGGGATGCTGAAGTTCGTCGCGAAGTAGGCTTCGCCCGGCAGGATCGGGTTGGTCGCCGCCGCGCAGCAGATGCTGCCGATCCCGTTAGTGAGCGGATTCACCGGGTTGCTGCTCACCAGCCACTGGTTGACCACAGCGTCGAAAAACACCGGGGCGCTGAGGGTAAAGTTCATCACGATGTTCCAGTTGGCACTGATGTTGTTGGCCAGCGGCCCGCCGCTGGTGGTCTGCATGTAGAAAACGTCCCACTCCCCGTTCGATCCCGTCGGCGTCTGCGTTTGCCAGATCTGCACCGCCCCGCTGTCGACCAGCACCGGCGTCGACCTAAAAGTAGTAGCCGCCGAGTAGGTGTCCGGTGCGTTGGTCCCGCCGAACGTCAGGCTCGAACCGATGGGAATGATGCCCGTGGCCGCGGCCGCCGCGCTCTTCGAGTGCGCTGCCAGCGTCTGAGCGGACAGCGCCTGTACACACGCAAGCGCGAAAATCGCCGTCCGTTTCCAGGAAAACGTGGGTTTCATTGGCCTTGCCTCCCAGGCGTCAACCCGCCGGAGGGAGGTTGACCTTTGCACGGATCATACCACTGGGACCTCTCCGCCGTGGACGCCGGAGCTACCCCGCTGCTACACTCGCATCCAGAAACACATGGCGCAAATCCTCGATGGCGTGGCGGTTCGCAACGAAATTCTGGCGCGGCTGAAACCGCGAGTCGCGAGGTTGCGGAGGCCGCCGGGGTTGGCGGTGGTGCTGGTGGGGCACAATCCGGCTTCCGAGATTTATGTCCGCAGCAAGATCAAGGCCTGCGCCGAACTAGGAGTTTTCAGCGAGAAGCTCAGCCCTCCGGAAACGGTCACGACCGCGGAAATGCTGGAGCTGATCGCGGATCTGAACCGGCGGCCGGAGATCGACGGCATCCTGGTACAGATGCCCCTGCCCCCGCCGGTGGATACGCGGCGAGTGCTCGAAGCCGTGGCTCCCGGCAAGGACGCCGACGGCTTTCATCCTTACAATGTGGGCCTGATGGTCGCGGGCCGTCCGGCGCCCAAGGCGTGCACACCCGCTGGGATCATCGAGATGCTGAAGCACTATCGCATACCCATGGACGGACGCCGCGCGGTTGTAGTCGGGCGCAGCGACATCGTCGGCAAGCCCATGGCGCTGATGCTGCTGCACGAAAATGCGACGGTGACCATTTGCCATTCGCGCACCCAGCAGTTAGATGAGGAATGCCGGCGAGCCGACATTCTGATCGCGGCGATCGGGCGGGCAGCGCTGGTCACTAGCAGTTTCATCGCGCCGGGCGCCGTGGTCATCGACGTGGGTATGAACCGGATCACCGACCGGACGCACGCCGATAGCTTGGGCCGGGCCGAGGAATTCGACCGCAAAGGCTCGGCGCTGGTGGGCGATGTGCATCCGGTGGACGTGGCCCGCGCGGCCGGCGCGTACACACCGGTACCGGGCGGCGTAGGACCGCTAACGATCGCGATGCTAATGGCGAACACGGTAGCGCTAGCCGAGCAGCGCCAGGCCACCTAGTGTTCTTCATGCAAAAGTGGGGCAGGCTGTCAGCCTGCAGACCCGCTTTCAGCGGGTCTTTAAGCATTGGACCCGCTTTCCAGCAGGACGATCAAATTCGAACGCCGGCCGGAAAGCCGGCGGCGGGCAGCATTGCCCGCCCCACCTGGGCTTGAGCCATGGGCTTACACGTGGGACTCACCGGCGGTTTGGCCAGCGGCAAGAGTTTCGTGGGCAGCGTGCTTGCCGAACTAGGCTGCTTCCTGATCCGAGCCGATGAACTGGGCCACGAAGTCATGACGCCCAGCGGCGAAGCCTACGACGCCGTCGTACTCGAGTTTGGTAGCGAGATCCTGAATCCCGATCGCACCATCGACCGCAGGCGTTTGGGCGGCCTCGTGTTTTCCGATCCTTCGCGCCTGGACCGCCTGAACGCGCTGGTGCATCCGCCAGTCCGGGCGCGCGTTGCGGCGCTGGCCGAGGGCTTCTTCCGGCAACACCCCGATGGCATCGCCGTCACCGAAGCTGCCATACTAGTGGAGACGGGCAGCTACAGGAATTACGCCCGTTTGATCGTCGCGGTGTGCCGGCCGGAACAGCAGATCGAGCGCGCCATGGCGCGTGACGGGCTCTCCCGCCAGGAAGTGCTGGACCGGCTTGCGCGGCAGATGTCTTTGCAAGAGAAGGCGAAGTATGCCGACTACATCGTCGATACCGCCGGCCCCAAGGAGCAAACGCGGGAGCGGACGCGAGCGGTGTATGAATCCCTACGCGAGTTGGTTCGCTGAGGAGTTTCCCATATGAAGATGAGAACATTTTGGATCGCCGCCGTTCTGGTGGGCGCGTTCATATTCGTCACCAGCCGCCCCGATTCGCTGGTGCGCCGGGTGATGAACGGCGATAGCGGACCGCTGTGGAGCGGGCCAAGCGTGGCGCATTCCGCCGGGCTGGGCTCCGACGAACTGAACAACATCGACATCTACAAGAACGCGCATTCGAGCGTGGTCTACATCACCAGCACCGTGTATCAGCGCACGTTTTTCTTCGACGTGGTGCCGCAGAAAGAATTGGGCTCGGGGTTCCTGGTGAACTCCGAAGGACAGATCCTGACCAATTTCCACGTCATCAGCGGCAGCGCGCAGGTGGAAGTCACCACGCCGGACCAGCAGCGCTACAAGGCCGAGGTGCTGGTGCGCGACCGTTCCAACGACCTGGCGCTGATCAAGATCGCGCCCCGCAAGAAGCTTTCGTACCTGACGCTGGGCGATTCCGACCGCCTGCAGGTGGGACAGAAGGTGCTGGCCATCGGCAATCCGTTCGGCTTGGCGGGTACGCTGACGGTGGGCGTGATCAGCACGCTGGACCGGCCCATCGAAACGGAAAATTCCGCCAAGATGGAAGGCATGATCCAGACCGACGCGGCCATCAATTCGGGCAATAGCGGCGGGCCGCTGCTCGATTCGAGCGGCAATGTGATCGGCATCAACACGGCCATCTACGGGCCCAACGGCGGCAACGTGGGCATCGGATTCGCGCTGCCCATCAATCGCGCCAAGAACCTGCTGGACGATTTCCGCGCCGGACGCAAGCCCGCGCGCCTGGGGATTTCCACGGTTCTGATCAGCGGCGATTTGGCCGAGGAACTACAGCTCCCTTCCAAGGGCGGCTTGTTGATTCAGGAAGTGGCGCGCGGCTCGGCTGCGGAGAGCGCGGGGTTGCGCGGAGCCAACCGGGTAGTGTTGGTGGGTAATTCGCGGCTGGGCGTGGGCGGCGATTTCATCACCTCCATCGACGGGAAAGTGGTGGATGAGCAAGACGCCGTAACGCGGGCGATCTCGCGCAAGCACGCCGGCGATATCATGGAACTCACCATCGTTCGCGGCGGCCGGACCATAACGGTGAAGGTCACGCTCGGGACGATGGGAGACGAAGTCTAGGCGGGGCGCGAGCTTCGCAATGATGAGCATGCCGGCGCCTCCCCCAGAACCCGCCGCATTTCCCAGCCCGGCCCCGGCCGAGACTCCGCTCAACGCG
>Ga0209517_10003619_pt1 | contig 20810 bp, 15 predicted proteins | sample PeaSoiMetSII2010_FD_187695 | JGI IMG/M metagenome (GOLD analysis project Ga0209517, IMG submission 187695) | Peat soil microbial communities from Weissenstadt, Germany - SII-2010 (SPAdes) (version 2) | ecosystem: Environmental > Terrestrial > Soil > Wetlands > Peat | place: Germany...
CTTTCAGGATTCGGCCAGACTAGCCCAGATCCCCCAAAATCAAGGTGAATCAGGCTAAATCAAACTAAATCAGGCTTGAGGGCACACGGTCTGGAGTCCCTGCGGATTTGGGACTTCGTCATTCCCGCAGGGCGTGTCTCTGTGGTTAAATCGATCCCTTTCAGTCCCTTGGCCGCATGGCCGAAGCAGGAGCTAGTCCGGCCGTGGTCCGACCAAATCCGGGTAAATCCGACTAGATCCGGCTAGATCCGGCCAAAAAAATTCCCCGGACGCCGCGAAACCCGAAAAGCCCTAAACTCATGCCGCTCGGATCTTGTTCGCCTGCCGTCCATTCGTCTGCCACAATGGTTCATGGGTTACGGACGCCGAAGAAGCGGTCCAAAAAAATGCGCGCCCACCTATCTACTACACCGAAGAGAACTGCCGCTGCACTCCTGCTATCGTTCGCGGCCCTGGGCAGCACTTTGGGGGCCGACAGTAAGGGTGGACCGACGCCTATCCCGGACCTGCAAAAGGCGATCGAAGGGGTTTTGAAAGATACCAAGACTCCAGGTGCAGCCATCGCTATTGTCTCGCGCGATAAGGCAGAGTGGGTGGCGGGCGTCGGCCTAGCCGATGTCGCCGCCAATCGGCCGGTAACCGCCGAGACCCTTTTTCGCATTGGCTCGACTTCGAAGGCGTTCGCCGCACTGGCAGCGCTCCAATTGCAGGAGGAGGGGAAACTCAAACTGACGGACACGGTGCGGCAATGGGTGCCCGACCTGGCCTTTGTCAACCCATGGGAAGCCACCGATCCGCTGCGGTTGGTCCACTTGATGGAACACACCACCGGGTTTGACGACATCCACCTCCGCGAATATGCGCTCAGTAATCCAACGATGACGCTGAAGGATGCCCTGGTTTATGGCGCTTCTTCGCGCGTTTCCCGCTGGCCCCCCGGCAGCCGAATGGCTTATTGCAATTCCGGCCCCGCCGTCCTGGCGGCGGTGATCGAAAAGGTCTCCGGGCGGCGCTTCGAGGATTATGTTCAGGACCACTTCTTCAACCCGCTGCACATGGACACGGCGAGTTATTTTTACACACCGCAAGTTGAGCGCCGGCTGACCAAACTCTATCACCGCGACGGCATCACGACCTTTTCCTACTGGCACATCGCTTTCCGCCCCGCGGGCGCCATCAACGCCTCCGCCAAGGACATGGCTAATTATGTGCGGTTTTATCTCCAGAGAGGCAGCCTGGACGGCACGCAACTCCTCCAACCCGCCTCGATCGAGCGCATGGAAACCACCGAAACTTTGCCCTCCGCGCGCCTGGGCAAACTCGCTGGCTACGGCCTGTATAATTACGCCACTCCCGAAGGCGCGTTCGTATTTCGCGGGCACAATGGGGGCGTTCTCGGTGGACTGACCGAAATGGCTTATCTTTCGGATTACGGCCGAGGCTACGCCGTGATGATCAATTCGGGAAAAGGCGAGGCCCTGGACCGAATTACGAAGTTGCTTCGTGAATATGTCATTCGCGACCTGACTCCGCCGGCTTTGCCGCCTGTGACGCCGATCCCGGCGGAGGTCCGGCGAGTTTATGCGGGGTACTATCAAGGAATAAGCCCTCGCGTGCAGTGGTTAAATGCGGTGCAGCGTCTGTTCGAAATAAAGAGACTCGTCTTCACGTCCAACGCGCTCTCAGTAACGACCTATAACCTGCGGCCGGAGCGATGGGTTCCCATGACCGACCGGCTGTTTCGCGAGGAGCATCAGTCCCAGGCAAGCCTCGCTTTGCTGCCCCGCGCCGATCGACAAACGCTGATCCAACTCGGCTCTGGCACTTACAAGAAGGTGTCCGCCCTGCGGGTTTGGGGACAGCCTGTGGCCATGGTCTTGATTTTCATGACCATGGCGAGTTCACCGCTCTTTGCGCCCGTTTGGGGTCTGCGAAAACTATTGGGCAAACTCCATAACGCCGGTCCGCTATCGGTCCGGGTGCTGCCGCTCCTCAGCGTGGTCTCGTGCGCGGCCTTTTGGGGCATCTTGATCCTTGAACTCGTCAGGGAAGATCTCTGGGCACTGGGCGTTTGTTCCTGGTTGACGGTGGGCATCATGCTTTTGAGCCTTGCCTTTGTGTTGGCGGTGGCCGCAAGCATCTATGCCGTCTGGCGGGAACGATCCGCGCCGATGAACCGGATCGCCTATTGGCATTCAGCGTTGGTTACGTTAGCCGCGGCTACCGTCGCGGCCTACATGGGCTACTGGGGGCTGATCGGCCTGCGTCTTTGGACCTAAGCTCATGATTTCGCGCCGGCTCACGTCGGCGGCTACCCTTTGTCCGCGCTGGCTTGCCGCTCTTCCGTATCAAGCTTAGCCATCCGCTCTCGGCCGCCCGTCAAAGTACGGATCACCCTCCAAGCAGCAACGGAACGAACATTAGGGATAAAAGGGGGGTCGCCAATGCGCCGCGTTATGGTATGCTTTTCCGACATCAATGAGCCGAAACCTATGATGGAACAATCCGTAACGGAGACCGAGGCGGCGCTGCCTCCTGTCATCGAGCCCGACCCGACGGAAGTGCTGGATAGCTTGGCCCCGCGCATCCACCTGCTTCAAACCGAGATGGCCAAAGTCATTGTGGGACAGGCAGACGTCATCTCCTCCGCTCTCTACGCCCTGCTCTCGCGCGGCCATTGCCTGCTCGTCGGCGTGCCTGGCTTGGCCAAGACGTTGTTGGTCCACACGCTGGCGCGTTCGCTCGAGCTGAGCTTTTCCCGGATTCAGTTCACACCCGACCTCATGCCCTCCGACATCACCGGCACGGAAATCCTTGAACAGGACGCCACCACGGGGCATCGGCGGTTCGTCTTTGCGCGCGGCCCTGCCTTCACGCAGGTGCTGCTGGCCGACGAAATCAATCGCACGCCGCCTAAGACCCAAGCCGCCCTGCTCGAGGCCATGCAAGAAAAAACCGTGACGGTGGCGGGCAAGACCTACCGTCTCGAGGAGCCGTTCATGGTGCTGGCCACCCAGAACCCCATTGAACAAGAGGGCACTTACCCGCTGCCCGAAGCCCAGTTGGACCGGTTTCTCTTCGAGTTGCTGGTGGATTACCCGTCGCTCGAAGAGGAGAAGAAGGTGGTCCAGCAACATTCCTTTACGCCGCTGGATAGATTGCAACCGGTCTTAACGCGCGCCGAGGTATTGCGGTTTCGCCAGGCAGTGGCGCAGGTGCCTGCCCCACCAAATGTCATCGATTACGCGGTCCGGTTGGTCCGTGCCACCCGTCCCGTCAGCAATGGGGAATCGCCCGAATATATCAAGCGCTGGGTTCGCTGGGGTGCCAGTCCTCGTGCCAGCCAGCACTTGATCGTGGCCGGGCGTGCCCGCGCCGCTTGCGCAGGCCGGTACAATGTTTCCTGCGAAGACGTCGCGGCCCTGGCGCCGCTGGTCCTGCGCCATCGCTTGATCCGCACCTTCCAAGCCGACGCCGAGGGAAAGACTACCGACGAAATCATCGCCCGTTTGGTCGAGGAGGTCCCCCGCGAATGAGCGGGGCTGAAAGTCTGCCCCTATAAGCTATGATGCTCGCCGCCACGCAACGATTGTCCGAGCGTTTCGATCCCAAGATGTTGGCGGCGCTCGAGGGGCTAGATTTCAAGGCCCGCTATGTCATGGAGGGCTTTCTTACCGGCCTGCACAACAGCCCGTTCCACGGTTTCAGCGTCGAGTTCAGCGATTATCGCAATTACCAGCCGGGCGACGATTTGCGCCGCTTGGATTGGCGGCTCTACGCGCGCAACGACGATCTCTGCATCAAGCGCTACATGCAAGAAACCAACGTGCGCTTCTACGTCGTATGCGACACGAGTGCCTCCATGAATTACCGGGGCTCGCGGGCTTGGGAATCGAAAATCGGGTGCGCTAAAGTCTTGGCGGCTGCGCTGACCTGGTTCTTGCTCCGGCAAAACGACGCCGCAGGCATGGTAACCGTGGGCGGCCCCAACGGTGCGCCCGAGTTCATCCGGCCCTCCCAAAGATCGAATCAGTTCGGTCTCATGCTGCGCCAGCTCGAACGTCTGGGCGCCGCCGGCGGCGCTTGCTTGGCGCGTTTGATCGAGCACACCGTCCGTTTGGTCCACCGCCGCAGCGTCATCCTGTTCTTCTCGGACTTGCTCGAGCCCTCGGAGGAGGTGGCGCAAGGCTTCAAGCAGCTCCGCTTCCACGGCCATGAGGTCATCATCTTCCAGATCCTGGACCCGGACGAGTTGGATTTTCCTTTTACTCAAAGCAAAGTTTTCGAGGACCTGGAGAGCGGGGCGCGCCGAGTGGTCTCTCCTGCTGCCGTCCGCGAAAAATATTTGCGCCGCCTCGAGGCCTTCATGGGAGAACACCGCGAGCTGTTCCGCAGGCTGGAGATGCCGCACGCTCTCGTGCGCACCGACGAGAACCCCTGGCGGGCGCTGGCCCTCTTTCTGGCCGAGCGCAAAAGACTAAAATAGCAGCATGCCGCTCGCCTTTTTAAATCCATGGCTTTGGCTGGGCGCCCTGGCGGTAGCTGCACCGATTTGGCTGCACTTGCGCCGCCGGCAGGAAACCAATTTGCAGCCCTTCTCCGCAGTGCGCTTTCTGGAAGACCAGCCCCAACCGCGGCGCGGACCCTGGCGCCTGCGGGACGCCCTCCTCTTTGCTCTGCGGGCGCTGGCGCTGCTGCTGATCGCCGCCGCTTTCGCCTGGCCGTATTTGCGCGGAGCAAACACCGCGCCCGTCAAGGAAAGCCGCGTCTATATTTTGGATAACACCTTGAGCCACCAGGCCAATGGCGGTTTCGAGCACGACCGAGATCGCGTGCTGAGCGAACTGGGAAAGGCGGGTCTCGATATCCAAGCCGCCGTCGTCGAACTGACTTCCACACCGCGCGTGGTCACGGCCTTTGGCGACGACCGGCAGCGTGCCCAGCAAAAAGTTAAAGCCCTCGAGTCTTCCTTCGAGCGGGGACCCTACCTTGCGGCGTTCCGCATGGCCAACGCGCTGCTGGGCAACTCTTTGGGCGAGAAGAAACGAATCATCTTCCTGGGCGACAGCCAGGAGAACCAGTGGACCGAGAACGTGAACACGCCGCCGTTTTTGCGCGACGTGGACGTGGAGCTCAGCCCGCCTGCGGCCACCCGCCTGCCCAACCTGTCGCTCGCCGAGCCGCGCGTCCAGCGTATTTTCCTGGGCGATAAATCCCTCATCAATTTCACGGTAAAGCTGGGTCATACCGGCGAAGCCACGACCGCCGGTATTATTCTCCGCGCCAACGGACAAGTCATCCTCAACCGCGATGTGGATGTGGAGAAACAGCCCCAAACGATTCTTTTGCAAGCGCAGTGGGAGGCCGACCCGGGCGCATGGTTGCGTGGGGACGCCGCCGTCACCGGCGCGCCCGACGCCTTGGAGGGAGACAACCGCGTGTTCTTTTCCCTCCCGCCGGTAGTTGAGGGCAAAGTGGCACTGCTGGCCCAATCCCCTTATCTGCGCCTCGCCCTTTCGCCGGAGGTCATGCGTGGACAGTGGGCCGCCCGCTTGGTCGACCCAACCCGCCTCGAGGCGGAAGCCGCCGCCAACCCGGATAGCGACGTGCTGTGCCTCGAAAGCACGTATCTGCAATCCACTGAAGGGCGCAAGCTGCTTTGGCGGTATCTCGCCGACGGGCGTGGTGTCCTTTTGCTGGTTAATCGCCTTACCCCCGCCATTAAAGAATGTCTGCACGAGCTGGGGTTCGAAGCTGAGGGCACCCTGACCTGCAAGCAAGGCGGCGAGCGATTTCAATTCGTCTTCTCAAACCACCCGATTTTCCATCCCTTCCTTTCGGCCGATTACGGCAATTTAATGGACATCAAAGTTTTTCGCTATGTGCAGCTTAAAGCTACGCAGGCCTTGCCACTGGTGTTTTCTGAAAATGGGGCCGGGCTCTTCTTCCAGGGCACGCGCGAGAAGGGCAAGCTTTTTGTCGCCGCTTTCGGCTTGGACCGCGAGCACAGCTCCTGGCCAGTGCATCCCAGCTTCATCCCGTTCTTGGATTTAGCACTGCAAACAGCTCGGGCTGAGGATCCGACTCCGACTTCCTTCGAGCCGGGCGAGGCGGGCTTGGTCCACCTGCCTGCCGCCGCCAAGGTCCGGGAGGTCGTCTTGCGTGGGGAGACGGGTGAGATGGCGCGTGCGCCCGTGGACCAGGGCCGAGCCGAGTTGCGGATGCCGCGGCTGCCGGGATTGTACGACCTGACCTTTGAGGATTCGAACCACGTCGAAAAAGTCTTCAGCATCAACCCCTCGCCCAAAGAATCACAATTGGTGTATGTCGATAGTCCGGAAGCGATGCGAATCTGGCGCCTGAACCAGCCCGCCGCCGGCAGGTCTAGCCCCGCGCCTGAACGGGCAAGACTCAGTAGGACTGCCATCTTGCAACAACGGCTCTGGTGGTGGATGCTCCTGGGAGTGTTAGGGGCGCTGCTGCTCGAGACGGCCCTGGCAGAATGGAAAGGCAGGCAAGCTAAGCCCTCTGAGGCACATCTATGAACTTTCGTTTCCCCGTGGTCGAAACGAACCTTAACCGGGCGGAATTCCGCTGGAAATGGCTTCGCTTCCTCGAGCGCAGTTTGCTGCTGGGCAGCCTCCTCTGCTGGCTGGCCTTGGTCTTCGGGGCGGCCATGCTCCTAGGCTGGGTTAAGGACCGTGAGCTGGCAGTCACCTTTTTCTCCTTGCTGGTAATCGGAGGCCTCATCGCCTGGACGATCATCCTGGTCGCCGCAGCCGCTGGCGGACCGGGACGAGCGTCGCTCGCGGCCGCCCTCGAACGGGCTGACCACCGCTTGCTGGATCGGTTACATACCATCCTGTTCCTGGAACGCCAGCGCCCCGACACGCGCGGCCAAGCCTTGGCCGGACGCATCGCCGGCCAGGTGCAAGGTCTCGTCGATCAGAAGGCCTTCCCCCGGCCTTTTACCGCCCAGCATTCCTGGGTGCGGGCGCTCGCCTTCGCCGTGCTGCTGGCCACCGCCATTTTGTTCTATCAGCGCTACTCGCCCTGGCAGCAGGTTCTGGTCGCGGAGAAGGCCAAGGCGATCCAGCCCATCGCGCCCGAGCGCCCTCTCGAACTCGCCCTGCCCACCAACAACGTCGAACAAGACTCCGCTTGGGGTGAAGTGCGCATCACGGACCCAGGCACCGATCTCAAGGTAACCAAGGTGGACGTCGTGCCGCTGCAAATCGAGGCGGCGGCCAACCAGGCGCTTAAAAAGGTGGACTGGTCCTCGACTATCAACGGCGGCGCCGAAGCCGAACACCCGCTACCTGCACCCGCCGAACCACGCTACGCCGTCTATCAGCCTGCCATCTACCTCGACGAACTGCACCTCTCCGACTGGGATGTCATGACCTATTATGCCAAGGCCAAGACGGAGAAGGAGAATTCCTACGCCTCCGAGGTTTATTTCCTCGAAGTGCGCCCCTTCCGAGAAGACATTTTGAAACTACCCGGCGGCGAAGGAGGGCAGGCTTATGAAAGCTTGAACGAGATGTCGGCGCTCATTGAGCGCCAGCAACATATCATTCGCCAAACTCATCAACACGTCCAAAAACCTTGGGAGCAGGAAACCTTGCAGTCGCAGGACCGCAAAAAGTTAGCCGATGCAGAGGGAGATTTGAGCGAATCAACCCGCCATCTCTATGCGAAAATGGCCAGCGACGAGAACAAGCCCATTGGCGACGCGCTCGACAACCTGGCCAAAGCCGAAGAATCTTTGGGAGGCGCTGCCAAGCTGCTCCGTGACAACGCCATGAACGAGGCGCCCAACCGCGAGCGTCGGGCGTTGGCCGAATTAGTAGCCGCCCGCAAGACTTTTCAGAAGGCTGTCACAGACAATCCCAAAGCCTTCGAGCCCGAGGAGAATGAGCAGGAACCGGCACCCACGGCGGAGGCCTCCAAGAAGCTCAACGAAATCGCCGAATTCCGCAACGAATCCGAGGCGGCTCGCGGCTTCGTCCAGAAAACTCTCGACGAACAAAAGAAGCTGGAACAACAGGCGAGAACCAGTCCGCGCGACGCGATGCCGCAACTTGCGGACAAGGAGCAGCAGTTGCAAAAATCCCTCCAAGATTTCCAAGACCAGCACCCGCAAGTGTTCAAAGGCAGCGAGCCAGAATCCCAGCAAGCGCAGCAGGCCATGGAGAGCGCCGCCAATGCCCTGCAGCAGAAAAGCCGCGAAGCTGCCCGGACCACGCGCCAGGCAACCCAGCAATTGGAAAAATTCAACTCCGCGCTCAACAACCAAGCCGCCGGCCAACAACTGGCCCACGCCTACCGGCTGAAAAAGATGCTTGACAACCAAATCCAGACCCTCGACCAGCGCGCCAAAGGCGATCCGAAGATCTCCGACGACCAACTCAACCAGACCGCCGGTGACGCGCGCACCACCATCGATCAGCTCAAGAAAACGGCGGAGCAAGAACCGACGCGCGATGCCTTCGGCCGGCCTTTGCGTGAAGCCCTAAGCGGCCAGAAGAAGGTGGATTTGGACGCGAAGCTCACCCAGTTGCAGCAGGCGCAGGACGGCCAGGCCCGTCAGCAGCGCGCCGCGGAGGCGCGGGACGCCTTGGGGCAGGTCAGCCAGGCCTTCGCCGCCAGCGAACCAGCCGGCCTCCAACAGGCCCAAAAGGGCGACCGCCTCAAGCCCCCGGAAACGGAAACCTGGAGCCAGGGCATGAGCGAGCTGGATAGTTTGATTAAGCAGTTGGAAAACAACCGCCCAGTCCCACCTGAAGACCAAGCCAAACAAAGACAACAGGCGCTCGCGAATCTTCAAAACGGCGTGCGCAACCAGTTTGCCGACAGTGACCGTGCCGACCAACTCCTCCTTCAGTTGCAGGAAGCTCTCAAGACGCAACAGCCCGACATTGGTGATCTTAAGAAGCTGATGGACCAACTTCGGCATTTCTCGGTCGAAACCTCCGAACACCGGTCCGGCAAGGAAGACCAACCCGAGTTGACGAACATCGATCCGGCGCGGTTGGCCCCGGCCTATCGCGGGCGAATCCAAAAGTACTTCCAGAAGCTTTCCGAGAAGTGAATTCGCCATGAACCAGGGTATGTACGCGGCGATGGTTTTTGAGTTTCCGCTCGGCTGGCTCTTGGGCCTGCCCGTCGCAGGCTTGCTCGCCTTCAGCGCGTGGAGACACCACCAGCGCGGCTTGGCCAAGTCTCGCATCGCCGCCCTTAGTGCGTGCCGCGGCGCCGCCCTCCTGCTCCTGCTCTTTTTGGCGGCGCGTCCAGTGTGGATTAATCGGGAGCCCCCCGCCGCAGCTTCGCGTTCCGTGGCCTTGCTGGTCGATCGCAGCGAAAGCATGTCGCTCGAAGACCACGACTCCAGCCGCTACGAGCAGGCGCTGGCGTTCACGCGTGACCGCCTCCTGCCCGCCTTCAAATCCGCCGGGCTTCCGATCCAGGCCATGCTTTTCGACCACGCCGCCCAAGCCGCCGCCGGCGACCAATTAGTGGCGGCCAAGCCCAATGGCAAGCGCACCAACCTCGGCGGTGCCATCGCCCAGGCGCTCAGCAGTTCCGAGCAACCGCCCCTCGCCGTGCTGGCGCTCACTGACGGAATCGTCAACGAGAGCGTGGACAATACGCGCGCCTTGACCGCCCTCGTCGAGGCCGGAGTCCCATTCATCGGGGTTGGCTTCGGCAGCGACCAAGGCGTTCAGACGCTCTCTTTACGAGAGCTCGAAGCGCCCTCTACCGTCGCCACAAAAACCGCCTTCAGCATCTCGGCCCAGCTCGAAATGATGAACACCGAGGAGATGCCCGCCTTCGATCTGCTGCTCTTTCGCGACGGGCAAATGCAGCAGAAGAAAACCGTCCAGGCAGGAAAGGGTTCACGCACCTGGTTGGAAAACTTCCCTTTGACCGAAGAAAAGCCCGGTGCGCACAACTACACCGTCCAACTGCTCCCGCCCAACCTCCCCAATCTCAAATGCGTGAACATGCTGGCCAATACTGCCGTGCGCATCTCGGACGAAAAAGATTTGCGTGTGCTCTACATTCAGGGCGCTTTGACCTGGGACTACAAATTCATTGGCCTGGCGCTCCATAATGATCCCACGATCAAGCTGACCGGCCTGACCCGCACCTCCAAGCAATCGGTCTTCCGCCAAAACGTGGAAAGTGCGGGCGAATTGCTCAACGGTTTCCCCACTTCGCTCCAGGAACTGGCGCCCTTCCGCGTGGTGGTGCTCTCCAACCTTCGCCCCAGCGATCTGTCCGCTCCCCAACAAGAGGTGCTGGCGCGCTTTTGCGGCGAGTTGGGCGGCGGCGTGTTGATGATCGGCGGGCCGGCGACGTTCGACAGTTCCTGGCAGGGTAGCCGCCTCGAACAATTATTGCCCGTCGTGTTCTCGCCTAACGCGGGTGTGCAGGGCCTCGACCGCGCCTTCCGTCTCCAACTTACCGAAGAGGCCCTTCAGCACCCGGTGTTTCAAATCACTGATGATCGTCCCGCGCGCGAAGCCTGGGCGCAATTGCCCGCCTTCACCCAATATGGCCGCGTGGACGCCGCGAAACCCGGCGCGCAGGTGTGGGCGCTGCACCAAAGCGACGACGGGCCGCGCGGCCGGCGCATCCTCATGGCCTCCCAACGCTACGGCGCGGGTTTGTCCTCTGTGCTTACCATCCAGAATTTCTGGCGCTGGCGACTGGCCAAGGACAGCGATCCGCAGCAGTTCGATCGCTTCTGGCGCCAACTCTTCCGTTTCCTGAGTGAAGTTGGCCGGCAGGATGTCTCCATTCACTTGGCCGACCAGGAATTGCATCCACAAATGGATGTCCAGGTCGTTTTGGAAAAACAACCCAATCCAAAAAACGCGACCGATACCAATCGCAAATTCTTCGTCCGCGTCGAGGATAGCCGGAAAGCCCTGGTGTTGGAACAAGCCGTCGAACTGGAACCGCTGCATCCAGTGGACTTCTCCTTCCACGCGGACAAGGCCGACGTTTACACCGTGACTGTTACCGACGCCCTCAAGGCCCCAATCGCCAACCGCCCGATCGAAATTCGCGACGTGAACGTCGAGTTCCAGAACACTGCACGCGACATGGAAAGCCTGCGCCAATGGGCTTCGGTCAGTGATGGGCTGGCGATGAAAGTCGAGGATTGCCCGGATGCGCGTGATCTGGTGGCCCAAATCAAAGCCAAGATCGAAGAAGTGCGTCAGGGCAAGCAAGTCCGCCGGCCCGCTGGCGTCAATGCCTGGGTGCTGGCGCTGCTCGTCGGCTGCCTGGGCGCAGAATGGCTTCTGCGCAAACGCTGGGATCTGGTGTGAAGTGATGATCACTAACCCCTTCTCGCTCGTCGGCTTCCCAAAGCCACCTTTGGTCGCCTGCCCCCTACCTCGCGAAGCGTTTGGAGTGCGGTGGCAGAGCGCAGCGCCGACACCGCTTTGGGCGGAGCGGAGCGACAGGGTACTCTCGCGTGCTCGTAGTCGATCCCACGAACTCCTCTGTAAGCACGTCCCCTTAAGCCTCGTCTGCTACATCTTCAGCATCATCTGCCCCCTTCTCTGCGCCCCCGCCTTCGGCCAGGGTTCCGAGGACAAGCAAGCCACTTTTTTCATGGGCCGCCTCAAATATAGCTCGAGTGACGGCAACGACTGCGGCGGGGTGGGGCAGGACCTGATGCGCCTGGTCTCACGCGCTTCGACGCTAAAAATCCAGGAAGAGCGCCGGCTGCGCCTCACCGATCCGGAGCTATTCGAAACGCCTTTTGTGTTCATGAATGGGCACAACGATTTTGTCTGGACAGAGTCGGAATTGGAGAGCCTGCGCAAGTACTTGAGCCACGGCGGTTTCCTATTTGCCTCGGGTTGCTGCACCGTTCCGGGTTTTCCCAAGGCTTGGCGCCGGGAAATGAGCCGGGTCTTTCCCAACGAAAGCGTCAAGCCCATTCCTTACGAGCATCTGATCTACCGGTCGTTTTACAAACTGGACCGCATCCGCTGCCTGAACGAGCCGCGTGACATTCAGCTCGAGGGCCTATTCTATCAGGGCAATTTAGTCGCCGTGATGTGCGAAGACGGCTTGTGCTGCGCGTTCAGCGCCAACAACACCTGCAACGAAGGCAAAGGCGTCAGCCCCGAAGACGGCCAAAAGCTGGCCCTGAATATCGCCGTCTATGCGCTCACCCATTGAAGGGAACGCTGTACGTCCACCCGGGGGTTTAAAGCGCGCAGAACTCCGGCAACCGCGGCCGGCACATGGGCGTCCAGCAGCAACTTGGCAGTCACACTCGCAAAAGGAGTGGTTGGGCACCAGGGTGTCCAGTTCTTCTAATGGGCGGCGCCCAGCGGCACGGTCCGCGGCAATCTCCTCGGGAAAGCACCTGGCGTAGGTCTGCGCTGCTTTGAGCAGCAAGACCGGCGCCCGCAATAGCTTGGCAGCTCGCTCGGCGCTGTCTTTGCAGTCCTGGATGGTCTCCACGGCCAGCCAGACGGGCAACCGCACACCACGCACGTAAGCCATGCGACCGGCCGGAGTTTGCCGGAACTCGATACTGGGGTGCTTGGCCGTCCGCACCCCCTGGGTGACATAGTCCGCGCCTAACGTGGCGGGGCTGGTGCCGATCCTCCGGGCAATCTGCTCCAGTTCAAGTTTTACGTCGGCTGGAACCCGCAGAGACATAGGCTTAGTTGCCATACATCGTGCACATTGCATGGCCTCCCTTTCCCGTCAAGTCCAAGAGCGAGATTGTGCTGTCTTCAATGTCGTTTCCCGGGGGCGCGCGTGTCTGGGGGCCTAATAATATCAGGGGTCTTTTTGACAAAGTACTCGAGCCAGTCGAGTGCCATGGCATCGGCGACGCTACCTTTCCTCTGCTTGTATTCGGCAATCGTCTTGCCCCAATAAAAGCCAATCCAGCCCGTCGCAAGCCGGTGCGAACCATCGATGAATTGGCCAAGGTCCGCTACCGAGCAGTTCAAGGGGAACATTTCCTCGATCACGATCGGCTTGCCAGTATCATGGACCGCAAGCGCGGTCAGCGCCTTGGGGACTTCGCCGCTCTTGGGATAAAAGTGGAGACTGACGAAATCGAGATTCTTGCTCACAGCCTTGGAGTAGAAGAGCGGTTTGGCTGTCGGCCAAGTCAGCGCCCACGGGATCGCGCCGACAGTAATCAGGCGGTGCGCATCGTGCTTCCGGACGGCGCGCGCCATCTTATCAACCCACGCCTTGGCGATTTGCTCTGGGCTGCGCCCGGCGAAATCAAGTGTCAGCCGCTGCACGAAATACCGGTCTCCAAACGCGCCTGGGGTCCAGTCACGGCCTTGCTTGTCCTCGGTGACAATTGGCTCGTTCATCAGGTCGTAACAGAAAACCGCCGGGCTTCTGCAGCAGGTCTCGGCAACTGCGTCCCAGAAGCGCGCCTGAACCTCCCACCTCGGTCCCTCGTCCAGCGCATTATACCACCCGGGCACGTCCTCCCTCTTGTAGCAGCCGAGGCCGGTGACATCGAGATAGAGCCCGGTCCTTTCTGCCAGCGCCAGGAGACGGGCCAGTTGGTCGAGCGACATCCGGTTCGGCTCCCGCTCCGATTTCATGAACTTCGAGACTTGGAGGTGGACCCGGACGGTGGTTGCGCCCAAGGCCTTCATCTGCTCGAAGTGGCGCGTGACGGTGCTCCACTCGTCCTTCCAATAGTCCTCCAGCAGCCGATTCGACGAATCGTGATCGTAGTTGAAACCCCAGGGCACAAACACGGAGCCGGACTTCGCGCGGACGAAGTGCCGGCCATCCTTGCTGACCCGGATAAGCTCGAGCCCCGCCTTGGTCGCGGGCGGTTGGGCGACCTCCGCCAATGCCACAATCGAACAAACGCCTAGCAGGAAGCCGGAAACATATTTTGCATTCATAATTGCACGTCCATTAATGACGAGATCCACATGCCGCGACACCACGTGGCAAAAGCCTGCTCAGAATTGCGCCTGGCATATTCGTCCATCGACTGCATTTACCTATAAATGTCCCCCCAACGCAAAAGGCAACAGCCAGTTTTGCAACAGTAACCAAGCGCGCAAATTGGCCTCCGACCTTACGGCACCAGTTCTTACCTGAGGAATCCGAGGGGTGCACTACAACGTGGAAGGACGCCAACTCTTTGGAGTGCGGTGGCAGAGCGCGGCAGAGCGCAGCGGCGACACCCCTTTGGGCGGAGCGACGGGGCATTCTCGAATGGTCGTAGTCTATCCAATGGATTCCTCTGTAGGTGGGCGGGAAAAAGCCCCATATGCACCCACCTATGCTCGGGTAATTATGTTGTATGAAACTGTTTAGACAGATACCGAAAACCATCGGCTTACTCGCCGCTTTTGCCCTGTTGGTGGGATGCAACCGTAATTCCGATTCGTCTGCCGCGGGTGGTGCGACAGACGCTCAGTCACAGTCCAGCGGTGGTGACACCAATAGCACTGCTGCTCTCGCGCCGGACAACACGGGAAAGAACGTGCGCGACCGTTCGGACGCCACTCTCACCCCGGGCGATCAGGGTTCCACCGACGCAGACCGCGAAATAACCCGCCGCATTCGCCGCGCTATCACGGCCAATGACCAGCTCTCCACCACCGCGGAGAACATTAAGATTATCACCGTTAATGGCAAGGTAACTCTCCGAGGGCCGGTCCAAAACCAGCAGGAGAAGAGCCTGATCGAATCCATCGTGCAGCGATCCGGGGTCACCGCCTTTGACGATCAACTCCAACCAAAGACAACAAACCAATAAAACAAAAGAAATAAATATTATGGCTAACAAAGCTGTATTCTGCCTGGCACGCGACGAAGCTCAGGCCGTCAACATCGTGGACCGTCTTAAAGCGGCCGGCTTCTCGAATAACGACATCTCCGTGTTGCTCCCTGACAAAGGAAGCACCCGAGAGTTCGCTCATGAAAAGGGGACCAAAGCCCCGGAAGGTGCTCTTACCGGAGCAGGCACCGGTGGCGTGCTCGGCGGTGTTCTCGGTTGGCTCGTGGGCATCGGCGCTCTCGCCATCCCCGGCCTTGGGCCCTTCATTGCTGCCGGCCCCATCATGGCGGCGCTGAGTGGGGCGGCCATTGGTGCCACTACCGGTGGGATCGTCGGCGCCTTGGTGGGCATGGGCATACCGGAATATCAAGCCAAACGCTACGAAAGCCGTCTGCGCGAGGGCAGGATCCTCATCTCGGCTCACTCGGACAACGCCGACGAAACCAAGCGCGCAAAAGAGATCTTCGAACAAGCCGGTGCTGAGGACATCGCCAGCTCCAGCGAAGAGCCCGTCAGCGAAAAGCAACGCGGTGCAAGCAGCACCTATCGCAAAGCGGCATAGTACTGGAGGCGTAAATTAGGTGACGTATCCGCCGACGTGGGCGGCGTTACTATCACTGCCCAGCCGCTTGGCCTGCAACGAGGAGTCGAAGTACTCGCACGTCGGCTCCTACGCACGTGTACCCGTACCGCAGATTTTCAATATTTTCAATCTGCAGATGCTCGAGCGGAAGGGAAGCCGAAACCCAGATGGCCGACCGCGCTGATGCGGTTCCCTTCAATGAGAAAATCAAAAATGGTCACGAAGCCTCCTCCTTCCCGAGCGCCGGCTCTGCCACTCGCAGCAGCCCTCCACCCTGCGTCACCGAGCGCCCTCCGCCAGTCCGATAGCCTTGATGGGCACCCTGAATGCCTTGGGCCGGTAGTGGTCGGGAATAAGCCGACCCTCGACGCACGCGCCGACGCATGGCTCGTAGCCATTGATGGAATAGGTCACCAGCAGCTCGTTTTGCCCGTTGATGAATTCCGGGTGCGCGACCGGACAGTAGAAAAACGGATGGTGGCCCTGAAAGATATCATCGACAGTGAACACCTTCCTGAGCGCAGTGAACGGGCCGGTCGGCCGGTGGCTCGTGCTCATGAGAATCTCCTTCCCTTGGTCGCACGCAACGCTGAACGCCGACGTCGTCAGCACAAATCGGCCTTTGACCTTGCAGACATGGATGGAAGTCGAGGCGCCTTTGGCGATGACCGCCGCTTTGGACGCGCTTCCACTCCAGGCTTGCCCGTCCCAGAAACTCCAATCGTTTTGCTCCGGCGACTTCAACCGCGCCACAAAGACGTCGGAGCCAATTCCATTCTGCTTCATGCCAAAAGCATAGAGGTAACCATCCTCGTCTCTGGCCAATCCCCAGCCGAAGGTGATGCCCTGGAAATCCGGCAGCGGCACGTAGGTGGTGCCGGTCATCGCTGGGTAAGGCATCTTCGCCCAGTAATCCTTGCCGGTTGCAGCGAACGCCCACTTCCCCTCAGCCGCCGTCTTGCGCAAACCGGTAAGATAAACATAAATCGAGGCTCCGTCCTCGATCCCGCACAGCGGCCAGAACCAAAAGTTGTCATCATCCGAGTCCTTGAACAATGAACGGAAGCCCGGCCCGTGCCCAGAAAGCGTTTGCGCGTGCAGAATGTCCTCACCGCGGCTAAGCAGTGCCGCGTTGCGAACCTGGAACAAGCAGGGAACCGTCCCACTCGCCTTATCCAAGTCATCCACGTGGCTGTCGCCGAACAGCCACATCACTCGCCCGTCAGAAAGCGGCACGGAAAACGCCCCGTCACCCGCCGTCCAACCCGACGTGCGGCGAAACGCCTCAGTGAATGGCTTATCCTTATGTCCCGGCCCTGCGTTGGACTCAGCCTGTCCCTTCTCGCCTTGCTCCGCGCCAATTGCTAACGACATGACCCCCAGAACCCGCACCATCCATCCCACGAGTCGAAAAACGAAGCTCACTTGACCTAATGGCCGAGTTTCGGCCATTCTTCTCGCCGCTTTAGTCGCCGAAACTCCTTGTAATCTTTGTACAGAGCATCCAAAAGGTCTTCGGGTCCAACGGGCGGTTTGCTCCTCGAACCCGCCCGCTCCAACAACGCGTAAAGCTTTTGCTCGCGCTGCAGGTTTGTCCTTCTCCGCGCAGGTTTGCAGATCGTAGCGAGCCTGATGAATCGCTTCTATCTGCGGGTTACGTGACATCCGGAAATACCTGCCTTAGAATTTGCTCACGTTTTTCCGATGGCATCGGTTCGTGCCAGCCTCGATATTCCGCGCGGAGCATTTCGACAGTGGCAGCCAAAGATCCCCGGCTGATGCCTTCGACGTTCTCAGGCAGGCCGATTTGAGCAACGAGCGATACGAGATGCTCGCCATCAACAATCAGGCGCTGGAGCAAGCTCTTATGCACAGCCAGATCCTCCGGAGTGGGTTCCTGCATAAACATCCGCTCGTCTTCCCCTTTACGGAAGGTTTCGATTTTCTTCTGCCAGATCACGGCCTCGGCAAAAAGCCGCAGTGGAGGCTCGTCGCCAAGAATCACGTGCTTCGCGACGCCCCATTTTGCTTCCAGGCCTGTCATAGTAAAAAAATAATCGGTTTGTTGTGGAATAGCAAACTCTGAACCGACTAAACCCAAAAGGTTCCTCTAGCCCCCATCCCCTACCAAGTTGCAGAATCTCCCCGCCCGCCGGGCGACGGCTTTGCTGGGATGACCAACCTGGCTGGGTGCGTTCCAAAGGATAAAAAATTCGAAATCGGTTGGCGGCCGATGGAACGATCTCTCGAACGTGACACAGCGTTCCTCCATCACAGCCTTGGCCACGAGCAAAGAATCCTTCGCATTCTTCCAATCTGAGCCCGCCGGCGCAAACCGTTGCCAGACCTGGGGCTTGATCTGGTAACGAGAGATTTCGCCGGCCCGACCCTGCACGTCATCCCTGTCTCCGGACTCGATCTGCGAGAGCGCGCTCCAGCGGTCTCTCGCCTCGAGGGTGAGACACGTGCCTAAAAATAGTACGAGGATGAAACCAGATCCGGGTGTGAATTTCATTCGGCCTGTAAAAAATTCGTTCGTCTGGCGAAAGAAGCACAACCTATGCCGCCGCCCGACAAAGTAGCGCAGCTTTGCAATCGATTTGCAATCTGCCGTATCGCAGATTTTTAATCGATTTTTAATCTGCAGGCCGCGCAGACTGAGGACAGCGCCCCTACCCATGCCGATCGTCCAAGATCCGAAATCCCCGCCGCCCGAAGTTCGGTAGGGCGCGTCACTCCGGGCCCGCCGCGCTTCAAAGGCTTGTTCAGTGTTTAATTCCACGTTCGCGAAGAGATGATGCGGTTGAGGATGAGCCCGGCAAAATCATGCGCCCCGCTATAATACCAACCTAAGTGCTGCCCACATCGGTTGCACACGCAAAAAGACCAAGCGCATCCCGGAAACCAGGTGTGTTCCAACGTCGGCACTCCGGTTTGCTGGCACCCGGCCGTTTGTGTGAACGTGATAATCTCGAAGCGCATCCCGTCTGGGTTGTAGAACGTGAACTGGTCCTTCCCCTCATATTTGAAGCGGTCCTGATCATGGGCTACGCGATTGAGGCAGAAACCGCAGAGCCACTCGCCTTCTGCATGTGCCAGAGCAGGCGCACCGCGCGGCTTCCTGGTCGCCTCGACCGTGGGTGATGCCGCCGTGTCCGCTCTCGCTGAGCCCTTGCCGTTCACAAACAAATTGTAGCGCAACACGCGGCTGTATTTCAACCGCAGGAAGGTAGGGCGCGTCACTCCGTGCGCGCCGTACAAGCTATGGCCGGAACGCCGCCTTCAGGCGCCAGCTCGAGTTCTGAAATTTCAAATTTCCGATATTTCCGATATGAAATATTTGAAATCCCTGCCGAATCGAGACTTTCAACGCCCGCTTTTAGATCAAACGGCCGATGCCAGCCGTGACCGAAATTCACGGTTTTAGAGCGCAAGCCGTTCCGGTGGTTGAAACGTGAGGCGGACGCGCACGGGCGAGGGCAACGGATCTCGTGAGCCAAAACGAATAGAGCATTCTCCCTGCTGGAGCGTTATCGCTGGCGCTTCGTCGGAGGATTCCGGAGATTTCAAAGATGGTCCGTAGCGTTTGATGCGTTCGCCCGGCCAAAAAAACAGGAACTGGCCGGCGGACAAGGTGCCTTTCCACGAGAACCGGTGGCTACCGATTTCGACCCAGGGATCAGTAATGCCGTTGCCATTCGGCACGTGTATCTGCACACCGGCGCGTGCCGGGGCTCCCTTCAATACCACACTCCAGAAGTCGTTGGTTCCGCCAGCCTTGATTTCGTGCCAGGGCTCGTAGCGCACGCGTTGGAAGAAAGGTCGCCCGTTTTCCTCCAGCAATCGATACTCGCGGCGCTTTTCAATCAAACTGGAAGTGGTGTCGCCGGGGTGGATGGCCGCAAGCTCCGGATCAATGCGCAGCCGCGCCTTGACACCCTCCGGCACCCGGCCCGACAGCCGCAAGCGTTCGTAGCGAGCGATCAGATCGAGTATTTCACCCGTGAATGGATGGGCGGCAGCCGCTTCGCATGAAACCTGAAAGGACATCGAGGAGTCGCAGCCGATTGTCGATGCCAGGACGTATTCAAACATGTCGGGCGTAGCGGTTGGGTCGTAGCCATAGTACCAGCCGATATCGAGGGGCATGAAGTCGCGAGCGAGCGATGCGAAACCGCCAGAGCGCTGGTCGAGGTAACCTTTGAGGTCGCCGTGACCGTCGGCCGAGGCGCTGCGTGCCATGAGGTGCCAAGAGTAATGGCTGAAGTTGCTGGCCTGGAGCAAGGTGTCCTTGTTGGTGAGTTTGTCGTAATACGACTGGTGCAGACGCGCGTTGTAGTACCAAAGGTCGCCCTGTAGTTGCTCTGAGCCGTCGAAATAAACCATATCGATCCCGCAGGTGTCGGCCACCCGCGCAAAATTCACGGCCACTTCATCCAGCAGGGACGTGTCCAGGTCAACCATGTGATAGCCGTAAGACCGGAGGAGGTGCCGCGCGGGCTCGCCTTTTTTGTGGGCGGCAGGCAGGGTTCCCAGGTAGCCGCGACTACAACCGGTGAACCCCCAGGGCGCCTGCCCGCTTTTGGCGGCATAAGCAATTAATTCGTCGCCGATCTGGAGCACGGTCCCCTGACCCATGTAACCGCCGTCCTCGGCAGGAAAATTCAGTGGCGGTCCCGTAATGGGCAAATAATTTGTACTGGCCGTGATGGCGGCAGCCAAGGTGGCCGTTGCGCCCTTCACCAGGCGCGAATCCGGCACCGGCGTTAAATAGGGATCCGGTGGATATATGGAAGCAGGGAGAAAATGGAGACCGACTCTAAACCCTGCGTCCTTGAACCGCTTGAGGGTCCGCTTCAAGCCCTCAAGACCGTCTGGGAAATGGGTGCGGTCGATCTCGTAATGGCCTGTGCCCCGGCTCCAGGATTCCTGCCCAAGCAGAACGGTGTCAAAGCCTCCACGCCGGGCGAGGGCCAACGCCTCGTCGAATTGCGTTTCGCGAAAATTCGTGAGGAAGAAGTAGGATCTTTTCACGAGGGGTGATTGCTTGTTCCAGGTGCCGCCCGGTTGCGGATGGGGCAGGCCGGCGGCGATCTCGAAGCGCTGGACGGTGTCCAGGAAATCGGTTTCGCGGCAGGCGATCAAACCGAAAGCTGCCGGTTGGATTCCATGGGCTTGCTGCGTCTGGACGCACAGGTTGATGGTGGGCGGCGACCAAAGGGGGGAGGCTGCGTCCTCGAAGTCCTCGAGCACCAGCGCCCGAGTTTGGCCGTCGCGCTCAACGAGTGCTTCGATGTGGTCAACCAGGCAGGTGACGGTGGTGCTGGCGGGCAGGCCGTTGTAGTAAAGGTTGAGCGTGGCCACGTGGTCGTAGCGCAGCGTATTGATGGGAGAGTTCGTGAGTGTCACTTGCCG
>Ga0209517_10003623_pt1 | contig 20800 bp, 26 predicted proteins | sample PeaSoiMetSII2010_FD_187695 | JGI IMG/M metagenome (GOLD analysis project Ga0209517, IMG submission 187695) | Peat soil microbial communities from Weissenstadt, Germany - SII-2010 (SPAdes) (version 2) | ecosystem: Environmental > Terrestrial > Soil > Wetlands > Peat | place: Germany...
CGCCCGCCGGTCGCAAGAAGTTAAAGGCCGATTTCATCCCGGCATTATGGCCGCTCAGGCGCGGATGCCAACTTTTTTTGCCTTGTGCACATGGCGTCAGTGAGGGGTGTGACTTGGCAACCGTGACGCCGTGAGAACTCAAGCGAAGCGCGGATCCCGCTGTCGATGATAAGCGTAATAGCCGCAACTGGGCACCCGGCGATTGCCGGGCAGCAGATGCTGACAACTGCATTTGGACAGCCGCTCGGTGTCGAACGTCCAACCGTCCATCAATTGCAAACGTGTGATTCGGTGGATTAAGAAGAATCGCATCTTTGGAATTCAGCGTGACAGTGGCCGGCGCGCTTGGCGAGCCTGAAGCAAGGGGGCATCTTGCATCACGCGGGCAGGGGAAAGCGCTGGCTTTAGCGAACGGCTCAGCCTTCAGGCAGTTCCAGGGTGAAGGTTGCGCCTCCGCCGGGGCCGGTACTGTGCACGAGCAACGAGCCTCCTAATCCCTGAGCGAGGCGCAGACTGCTGTGCAGGCCGAAGCCGCGACCGTTTTTTTTAGTGGTGAATCCCTGGGTAAAGATGCGAGGCAGATTTTCCGGCAAAATGCCGACGCCATTATCGATCACCTGCAGGCGCACGCGTTCCCCTGCCTTGGCGGCCCGGATGACCATTCGTTTCTCCTTTTGGCTGGAAGCTTTGCAGGCCTGTTTGGCGTTCAAAACCAGGTTGCGGAGAATTTGCAGCATTTTCTGCCCATTGGTCGTGACGGTCAGGTGGTCCTCAAGTTCCTTAATGATCTGCAGGCCGGTGGTGGCTTCCGCCGCGCTCATCCGTAGAGCGTCTTCAACTTGTCGGTCTCGACTAACAGGTAGTCTTGGGCAGCCAGGCACTGTCGAACTGCCCTGCTCACGGAACCGTCATCGTCGATGACCAGGATCTTCTTCATCGGTCGAATCGCCTCTGAAGCGCTGGCCCGATTTTGAGGGGGAGCGGGGTTTAAGCAAGTCAAAACATTTTGCCTAATGGGCCTGAGTGGGCCTGAGCATCTGCCAAGGGGGAAATAGGATTTGCGTCGGAGTTTGCCATGGCCTATTTTTCGCTTCAGAAAAGACAAAAAGAGAACTTATGGACAAGACCGCCGAATTGAAACTGAATGGAAAGGCTTGCCAGCTTCCGGTTATCGAGGGAACGGAAAAGGAGCGGGCCATAGACATATCCGCGCTGCGGGACCAAACCGGCTACATCACGCTCGACGACGGCTACGGGAATACGGGTTCCTGCCAGAGCCAAATTACGTTCATCGACGGGGAGCGGGGGATTCTGCGCTACCGGGGAATCCCGATCGAGGAATTGGCTGAGAAATCGACCTTCATTGAAGTCGCCCACCTGATCATCATGGGCAAGCTTCCTAATAGCGCGGAATTGCGCCGTTTCTCGGACCTGCTCACGGACAACGAGCTGCTGCATGAGGCGATGAGGCACCATTTCGAGGGATTTCCGGCCCAGGCGCACCCGATGGCGATTCTTTCCTCGATGATCAATGCCGCCAGTTGCTTTTACCCGGAACTGCTGACCGACGACATGCGCACGCACTTCGAGATCGACGCAGCCCGGCTGCTCTCACAGGTACGCACGATTGCCGCCTTTGCGTACCGCAAATCCCGCGGCCTCCCCAGCATTTATCCGAAGCCCGAGCTGAAATACACCGCCAATTTCCTCCACATGATGTTCTCTTTGCCGTACAAGGATTACGAACTGCGGCCGGAAATCGTGAAAGCGTTGGATTTGATTTTCGTGCTTCATGCGGACCATGAGCAGAACTGTTCGACGGCAACGGTGCGAATGGTGGCCTCAAGCCGAGCCAACCTATTTGCCAGCGCGGCAGCGGGGGTTTGCGCGCTGTGGGGGCCGCTGCACGGCGGGGCCAACCAAGCCGTGCTCGAGATGCTCGAGGAGATACACCGCTCGGGCGACAACGGGTCGCGCTTCATTGCGGCGGCCAAGGACAAGCAAAGCGGCAAGCGGCTGATGGGTTTTGGCCACCGGGTTTACAAACATTACGATCCGCGAGCCAAGATCATCAAGCGGGCTTGCGACGAGGTGCTCGAACGTCTACATATCTCCGACCCCTTGCTCGATATCGCGAAGCACCTCGAGGAGGCGGCGCTCAACGACTCCTATTTTATTGAGCGCAAGCTTTATCCCAACGTCGATTTCTACAGCGGCATTATCATGCGGGCGATCGGAATCCCGATCGAAATGTTCACCGTCATTTTCGCCATTGGGCGAATGCCGGGGTGGATTGCCAATTACAAAGAAGTCATGGAGAGCCCCACACGCATCTACCGGCCGCGCCAGGTTTACACCGGACCAACCCTCAACCATTACATGCCGCTCAAAGAGCGCAAGTGAGTGAACCTCCAGGAATATCAAGCCAAACAACTGCTAGGCCGCTTCGGGGTCCCCCTGCCGCCGGGCGACGTGTGCGACACGCCGGAGGCGGCGCAGGCCATCGCGGCACGGCTTCTGGGTGAGGGAGAAACTCTCATTGCCGTCAAATCCCAGATTCATTCGGGCGGACGGGGCAAGGGCACTTTCAAGAGCGGGTATCAGGGGGGGGTCAAGCTGTGCAAAACCGCCGAGGATGTTTTCGAAAAGGCCAAAGCCATGCTCGGCAACGTGCTGGTGACGAAGCAGACTGGGCCGGAAGGCCGGCTGGTTCGCAAGTTACTCGTCGTAGCCGCTCCCAACATCCGCAAAGAACTATACCTCGCGGTGCTCCTGGACCGCTCGCGCTCGTGCCCGCTGGTGATGGTGAGCACTGAGGGGGGCATGGACATCGAAGAAGTGGCGGCCAAGACGCCCGAGAAAATTCTCCGTGAGCCTGTCGATCCAGCCCTCGGCTTGATGCCCTACCAAGGACGCAAGCTAGCCACCGCCCTAGGCCTCAAGGGCGACCTCATTGCGCAAGCAGCCAAGGTCCTGGCCGGTGTGTATAAAACCTGGTGGGAGTTCGACGCTTCGCTGGTCGAAATCAACCCGTTATGCCTGATTCTTACCCGGGATGGAAAGCAGGCTTTGCAGGCGGTGGATGCGAAGATTTCGGTCGATGACAACTCGCTGTTTCGGCACGCCGACATACAGGCAATGCGGGATCTAGGGGAGGAAGCCCCGTTGGAAATCGAGGCGAGCAAGTTCAGTCTCAATTACATCCAGTTGGACGGCAACATCGCCTGCCTGGTGAACGGCGCCGGGTTGGCCATGGCGACCATGGACATCATCCAGCATTTTGGCGGGCGGGCGGCGAACTTCCTGGATGTGGGCGGTGGGGCCAGCAAGGAACAGGTTACCGCGGCGTTCAAAATCATTCTCCAGGATGCGAAGGTGAAAGGGATCCTCGTCAACATTTTTGGCGGCATCATGGATTGCAACGTCATCGCCACGGGGATTGTGGCGGCGGTGAGGGAGACGGGACTGCGGCTACCGTTGGTGGTGCGGCTGGAAGGCAACAACGTCCAAGCCGGCAATCAAACTCTTGCGCAGTCGGGGCTGACCATCATTCGCGGGGACTCGATGGCAGACGCGGCGCAGAAAGTCGTGAAAGCAGTGAGACCGGCCTAAGGCCTATGCTCGACGAGAAACGGATCGAAGAGCTTAATCGCGGGTATGTGTGTCCGCCGGATGCCGGGCCAGCCTGGCGAGCCGCGTGCGAATATGGCTTCGACATGTCTTTGGTGGCGGAGGCTCTTGAATTAACTCCCGAGCAAAGACTTGAGGAGCACCAGCACGTTTTAGATTTTCTTCTGACCATTAAAGGAGCGGGTCTGGCCCATGGCCCAGAATGACCAAGCCTTGCTGAGGCGGCTCTCCGAGCAGGGACTTGATTTTGTAATCATCGGAGGCGTCTGCTGCGTCTTTTACGGCGTCGCGCTCGCGACATTTGATCTCGATATTTGCTGCCGATTCGATGAGTTAAATCTGCGAAAGGTCGAACGGGCAGTCCACGATCTCCATTCCTTTCACAGGCTGACAGCAGAGAAACTTCCATTGGAGCTTACGGCTGAGCTGTGTTCTCGATTGGAAAATCTCTATCTTCAAACCGACTTGGGGAAGCTGGACTGCCTAAGTGAGATTGCCGGCATCGGCGGTTACGAGGAGGTTGTTCGGCACAGTCAGGTCGCAAAATTTTCATACGGGGAGTTTCGATTTCTAACGATCTCAGCTCTGATCATCACAAAGGAAGCGGCTGGTAGAGAACGTGACCTGTTGGCAGTTAGACAGCTCCGCGCGATCCAAGAAAAGACCAGGCCATCCGAAATCACCGACCCTCAAAGCTAACGACCCTAATCATGTCCATCCTCGTCACCTCTCAAACGCGGCTCCTGGTTCAAGGCATCACTGGCAGCTTTGGCGCGCGCCATACGCAACTGAGCCTGGCTTACGGCACCCAGGTCGTTGCCGGAGTCACCCCCGGCAAAGGCGGTCAACTCTTCGAGAACCAGGTCCCAATCTTTGACACGGTTGCAGAGGCGGTGGCCCAAACGGGCGCGACCGCTTCGGCGATTTTTGTCCCGCCGGCGTTTGCCGCTGACGCCATCCTGGAAGGCGTGGATGCGGGGCTGGAATTGGTGGTCTGCATCACGGAAGGCATACCGGTCAACGACATGGTCAAAGTCAAACGAGCCATGCAGGGGAAGGCGACGCGGCTGATCGGTCCGAATTGCCCCGGGATTGTGACGCCGGGGCCGGGGAAGGATTCCCAAGGCGGCTGCCGCATTGGCATCGCGCCCGGGTATATCCACAAAGCCGGGGACGTGGGGGTGGTCTCCCGCAGCGGCACGCTCACCTACGAAGCGGTGTGGCAGCTCACCTGCCGCGGCGTCGGGCAATCGACTTGCGTCGGCATCGGGGGCGACCCGGTGAATGGGACCTCGCACCTGGAGATCATTCAGATGTTTGCGGCCGATCCGGGGACCCGGGGCATTATTATGATCGGGGAAATCGGCGGCTCGGCCGAAGAAGAAGCGGCGGAATGGATTCGGGAGAATTGCCGCAAACCGGTGGCCGGCTTCATCGCGGGGGCAACGGCTCCGCCAGGGCGGCGGATGGGGCACGCGGGCGCCATTGTCAGCGGGGGCAAAGGCACGGCAGCGGCGAAAATTGAGGCTTTCAAAGCGGCCGGCATTGCGGTTGCGCCGACTCCCTCCGAGATGGCGGAGACGTTGCTTAAATTAATGTGAGCCACCGCGAGGGGTTGGCCTTAGGGAGCAACCAATTTCGCCAATCACGGCACCCGTTACCAAGCACGCATCGCGCTTCCATGGCCCTGGTCAATTTCATTCTGAACCTGGTAGGCCTGCTGCTCTGGACGAGCTGGCGCTCCTGGCAGTTCGATCCGCTCCTGAAGTCTTCGCCGGCAACGCTCGCGGGTACTTTGAAGCGCGCGGAACCCCGGCGTGTAAAGGGCTGGCACGTTCTGAGCGCATTGGCCGTGCTGTTATTTCTTCGCGCGGTGCTGTACCGGCAGGTCGGTTCGGCGGTGAATTGGACGCCTCACCTCCAACTTGGAGCGATCGTGCTGGCCTTCCGAAGCGATTTTTTTGGCCGGATGCTGCTGTTCTCGGTTTGCAGCTTTGGGAGCGTGCTGGCGGTGTTTTATCTCTGGCTGCTCCTGCTGTCCCTGGTCATTGGTCGGGTCTCGGAGCCTAGCCCCTGGCCGCGGTTGGTGCGTTTGCATCTCGGCCCGCTGGGCCAGTTGCCCCCGCCGCTGAAAATCATTCTGCCTTTGCTGGGTGGTCTGGTCTTATGGCTGCCGTTAAGTTTCCTCCTAGTTCGCAGCCAAATCATTCCGGCGGCCCGTTCCTGGCCTCATCGCCTCGAGCAAGCGGTTGTCATCGGGCTGGGTGCCTATCTGTGTTGGCAGTACCTGGTCGGTTTGCTCCTCGCCTTGCACATTTTAAACAGTTACCTCTACTTCGGCAGCCATTCCTTCTGGACGTTCATCAGTCTGACCGCCCGCCGGCTGCTTTATCCGCTGCGCTGGATTCCCTTGCGGTTGGGCAAAATTGATTTTGCTCCGTTGGTGGCCATCGCGCTCGCGTTTGCGGCGGCCCAATTCGCTGAGCGTGGGTTGACGCTACTCTACCAGCGGCTGCCGCTGTAAGCTATGGGCTCATTCGTAAAGGCTCATCGTTTCGAGGACGGCTTTGACTCGAGCCACTTCGTGGGTGCGCAGCAAATCAGCCTTTCCGAGGGTTGCCAGTACTGCAAAGAAAGGCTCGGCACAACGCACTTCTTCACCGAAATACTCAAAGGCGTGCGGCAGGGCGTGGCACACCGGCCAGCCTAACACCCGCAATCGGAACGTGTTCAGGAACACGTGTATTTGGTGGCGCACGCGGACGGCGCTGTCCTGCAGGTTGCGGTAATAAAACCCGAGGCCGGGATCGAGCCAAATTCGTTCCAAACCTCGGCTCATCGCCGTTTCAATCTGGCGGGAAAAATAATCCTGCATCAGCGCTACGGGGTCGGCGCTGAAATCAAAGTCGCCCACCTCGCGGACATTTTTCCCCTGGACATAACAAATAATTACTGCCGCCTCATGCGTGGCGGCCAGGCGAAACAGTTCCTCGTTATGCTCGGTCCCGGTGAGGTTCAAGATGTTCGCGCCCGCTTCCAGGCAAGCCCGCGCCACCGCCGGATAATAGGTCTCAACGGAAACTAAAGCGCCCAGATCGCGCAAGCCTTTGATGACCGGCACCAGCTTGCGGCGCTGGCTGGCTTCATCTACGCGGCTGGCGTGCGCCAAAGTCGATTCGGCTCCGACATCGATGATCGGCGCACCTTGTGCTTTGAGAACCGCGCCGCGGTGTAACGCGCTTTTAACTGAAAGGCAGACGCTCTCGCGATACCAGGAGTCCCGGGACAGATTGATCACTCCCATCAGGCCCGGGCGCGAACGCGAGTCCAGGCGAAGGCCGCCGAGTGAGAACTCCTTGACGGTGGCCTGTGCGGCCGCCCGGTTCTGCGCCAGCAGTTCAGCCAGTTGTTCCAGTCCCAGCATGAGCTCTAAGGTTAGTCCAACCCATACTTCTCGATCCAGGCCTGAGGGATCGTGCCAAAACTCAGCAACCAATCGTTGAATTTGCGCAAGCTCCAGCCGCGTCCTTGGATGAGGCGTTGGCGGAGGCGCTCGTTCTCGAGGCGGCCCAGCCAGTAGCTCATGGGCACGCCGGGACTGGCGGTGTACCAATTGACGTCGGCCTCGGCCCGGGCGCGAGTGAAGGCGACATGCTTTTGCAAGTGCCTGACGGCCTGGTCGTAGGTGTAGCGGCCCGTTTGCAGGCGCAGGTCCACCAGGATGCGATGGCAGCGCCACAGGGCATCGTGTAATTGCTGCACCTCGACCCAGGGCGAACGATCGATTTTCAAATCCACCAGCATCTGTTCGCACCAGAGCGTCCAGCCCTCGTAGAAAACCGCATGGGCGAAGAGCCGCCGCCACTTCCGCGGATGGCGGTTGGCGGTAACGAATTGGAGATGATGCCCAGGATAAGCCTCGTGCGCGCAGGTGAGGGGAAGTCCGAAATGCTGTTGCTGCTCGGCCAGCTTCTCTGCCGCGCTGTCCTTGGTAAGGCTCAGGTCATTCACCCAGAAAACGCCCCGCTGGCGCTTCTCGAAAGCGCCTGGCTGATTGTAAGCGGCGGTCGGGATGAGGCGGCGGAGGAATTCCGGCACCGGCTTGACGAGCAACTGGTCCCCTTGGGGAAAGGATACGGCGCCGGCGTGGCGGAAGCCTTCGGCGATGCGGCGGGTTTCGCCCTGATAGAGTTCGAGCAGCGGTTTGGCGGGATGCCACCGAGCCCGCAACTCGGCCAGGATTTGATGGGCCGGGCGCTTGCGGCCAAAACGGGCGCAAGCCGCCTGGAGCAGGTGTAAAACGCGGTCCACTTCAGACAGCGCCAGCGACTCGACCTGGCCGAGCGTATAATCCAACCCCAACTCCTCATGCACTCGCCGTTGGAGGGCCGCTGCGCCAACCGCAAAAGATCCTGGGGGCGCCAAGCGCTGGCGCTTTACCGTGGCCCGGTAGCGTTCAAGGGCACGTTGGGCTGCTTTCGTGGGAGAGTCCCCGGGCTTGCCGGGCCGGGCGGCCTTTCTGGGTTTCGTCCCGTCCCCTGTTTCGACTGTGCCCAGGAATTCCCCGACGCCTTCGAGAAGCACGGCTCCGCCCGCGACGGTCTGTTCCATAACGCGCAGCCACACCTGCTCGGGGCGGCGCACGACCGAAGCAGCTTCGTCCAGGAAATCCGGGGCCTGAGCCAGCAAGGAACGCAGGTTTTTCGCCGCGCGCCGCGGCTCTTCATCGGCGCGCAGCAATTCGTGAAGGAGGATGCCGAGGAGTTCGCTGGGCGCGTGGGGTTCGAGCGTATGCCGCTCGCGGGCGTGGTCCTCGCACTCCTGGAGCAGACGGGCGCGCAAGGCCAGGCGATCCATTTGCTGCTCGTTCGCCAGCTCGCGTGGTGAAATCTGCTCCAATGCCCGCAGGGCTGTTTGCCTTTGGCGCTCGCGCTTCTGCTCGAAATCGAGTGAGAGCGTTCCCAGGCGGCCCTCGGCGGAGCGGATGCCCGCGAAGGCGGCGACCGTGGGGGTATCTTCCAGGAACTGCTCGAAGTAGCCCGAGAGCAATCCTTCGAAGGTCTTCTGAGTTTGATTCATAATTGAGCTAGGCCGAGCCGGTAAGTTCCTTCAGATCCGCCCGCACACTTTGATAGGTAGTCGAATAAGCAAGAACCTGAGGATCCGGCTCGATGCCCCAATGACGGCAGGCGCTCCGGTAAAGCTCGGGCCACCAGTTGCGGTGCTGGGTCAGGCCCTGCTTTCGCCAGTTCTCCCAGTTCATGAGGACCTGCGACCAGCAGTGGTCCCCATAGCGGACGGCTTCCTGCGGATTGTTGAAGTCCTTGAGGTACCAATCCCGGCCAATCCGCGCGTGGAGCACTTCATCGGCCCAATCATAGTCCTGGAACAAAGCCGCCAGGGGGTTTTGCGAGGCGCGGCCGACTTCCCACTCGAAACGTTTGCCGTTTTTGGGCATGAGCCCTTGCTCGATGAAATAGAGAACGGCGTGGCGCTCGATGGGTTTGAGCTGGGTATTGAGCGCGAGCGACCAAGTGAAGTTGATCATCACTTGCTTTGGCCAATCAATGCCAAGCTGGGCAAAGCCTACTTCGCCCATCATCGCGTGGCGAGCCTCGTCCCAGAGCTGGCGCGTCATGTCCCGGTAATACTCCCACGGTTTGTTCGGGGTTTCAGTTATGATGCTGGCCATCATTTCCGGCACGTCAATCTCCCGGAGCCGCTTGTAGAACATCATCAAGGTTTTGGGCGCTGGCGGAAATTTCTCGTCATAAAGAAAGACCTCGGCATTAACGCCCATGTTGTAGGGGTCGGGGAAACGCTCGTCGCGTTTGGGGACGCCGTCGTAATGATAGGGCTCGGCGGAATGCCGGCGGACAATCTGGCGGGCAATGGGTTGGTCAACCCCGTCCAAACCGCCGGTGGCGGCGAGGCAATCGTCCAGCAACGCCAGCCAATCCGTTAGTATCGGGGCGGACGGAACACGGGCCTCCGGCGCGGCCAGAGCCGAAATGGCTTGTTCGCCAAAATTCAGCAGGTCTTCAAGTTCCAGCAAAGCGAACCGGCAGAGCCGCACGGAGGGTTGATCCGCCAGGGGGTTGGTGTCTTGCCGGTGGCGTTGGAGGGCGGCTTTAAGGGCGGGCAGAGCCTTCTCATAAAGGCCCCGCAACAATTCCTCGGTGGTCGGAGCGCCCAGGATTTCATCGAAGAAGATCTCGAGATTTGGGTCCGGCACCGCCTCCAATCCCAGGGGGGGCTCACGCATTTCACCCACCCGTTTGCGCCAGGCGGAGGTGTGTTCGGCGCACACGTGGGCGTGCAGGCTGAAGCCCATCTTCAGCTCATAAATCGGCTCGGCCGTGATGCGGGCGGTGAAGATTTGGTGCAGCCGTTTAAAGGAATAATGGTAACGCTTGAGGCGGCGTACGCATTCTTCAACGCCCAACCCGGGTTTCATGGCCTCCTCGATTGAACAGACTCCCGCGAGCGCGGGCAGGTGACGATGTCTTTCGTAGGTTTTCATGCTAAAATGGCAGATCGAAAAGTAGCACTCTCGCCCGAGAAACGCACCTGAAATTCATTCTCTCGATGGGCGCAAGGCGCAAGGGGTATCGTTTTCTGAATCTTCAACGACTAAAACCCGGGGCGATTCGGCCATAGACTGACGCACTCACGCACTCATAAACAGCTTGACGCCATTCGAATTTCTCCCCATATTGCCCTGTTGTTGGCACTCGACTTTTTGCTTCGAACGGCGTAGGGATCGGGGTGATTGAAGCGCCGTTGCCGGAAAACACGCAAACGGAAGACACAAAATGACAACCGCTGTTCGAGGTTTCTTGACCAAGCTTTCGCAAGAATACCAGGAGGCGTTGCGAAAACACCTCACGCAAAGTCCCCAGGCGGGCTTGGAGCCGGCGCAGAACCTGGGACGCCAAGCTGGTAGCCTGGAGTTGGAGACGCTGGAGCTGGTCAGAATTCACGAGCGAACCTTGCTTAAACTGGTATTGCCGAGCGCGTCCCCCGCGGCCCGCAGCGCAATGGTCCGGCGAGCGGGGACTTTTTTTGCTGGGTTCATCGCCCCGATCGAGGAGCATCACCGCACCGCGCGAGAGACCAATATGGATCGGATTACCGACGTGTTGCCTGAAGATCATCAGATCGTAACTCCACGATGAAGAATAGCGGCCACAAGTTTGCCTCTCCCGCCGCTCGTTTGCCCAAGTGTCCGACGGGCATTCGGGGTCTCGACGAAATCACCGGCGGGGGATTGCCGCGCGGGCGGCCCACGCTGGTGTGCGGCGGCGCGGGCTGCGGCAAGACGCTGTTGGCCGCGGAATTCCTCGTGCGCGGCGCCGTGCAGTTTGGCGAGCCGGGTGTTTTCATGTCTTTCGAGGAAACGGAAGCCGAATTGAAGAGCAACGTCGCGTTGCTCGGATTTAATTTGGCGGGCCTGGTCCGGCGGAAGAAATTGCTGTTAGACCACGTTTACATCGAGCGCAGTGAAATCCAGGAGACCGGCGAGTATGACCTGGACGGGTTGTTCGTCCGGCTCAACCACGCGATTGATTCCATCGGCGCCAAGCGCGTGGTGCTGGACACGCTGGAAGCGTTGTTCGCCGGCTTGCCCAACGAGGCCATTTTGCGCGCCGAGCTCCGCCGGCTTTTCCGCTGGCTCAAGACCAAAGGCGTGACGGCGTTCATCAGTGCCGAGTCTGGCCGCGAACACCTGACGCGCTACGGGCTGGAGGAATACGTATCCGACTGCGTCATCGTGCTCGACCATCGGATGAATGAGCAGATTGCCACCCGGCACTTGCGGGTGGTGAAATACCGCGGGTCGCCGCATGGCACCAACGAATATCCGTTCCTCATCGGTGAAGACGGCATCAGAGTGCTGCCCATCACGTCGCTGGGGTTGAATCATACGGCGTCCAGCGAGCGGATTTCCACGGGCATCCCGCGGCTCGACGCGATGCTCGGCGGACAGGGCTTTTTTCGCGGCAGCAGCATTCTGCTCACCGGCACGCCCGGCACCGGCAAAACCAGCACCGCCGCATTCTTTGCCCAGGCCGCCGCCCGGCGGGGGGAGCGCGCGCTTTACTTCGCGTTCGAGGAGTCTCCCAGCCAAATCATGCGCAACATGCATTCCATCGGTTTGCGCCTTGAACCTTGGGTTACGCGCGGCTCGTTGCGTTTTCACTCCGCACGGCCCACGCTTTACGGCCTGGAAATGCATCTGGCGACGATGTACAAGGAGATCGAAACTTTTCAGCCGGCAGTGGTTGTTCTCGACCCGATGACCAGCCTGCTGGTCGCAGGCAGCGAATCCGAAACCAAGGCGATGGTGACGCGGCTGATTGACTTTTTGAAGAGCCGACAGATCACCTCGCTCTTCACCAGTCTGACGCACGTCGGCAACCCGCTGCAGCAGAGCGAAATCGCGATCTCCTCGCTCATGGACTCCTGGATGTTGTTGCAGGACATCGAGGGCAACGGTGAGCGCAATCGCGTTCTCTACGTGCTCAAAGCGCGCGGTATGGCACACTCCAACCAAAGCCGCGAGTTCCTGATTTCGCGCCGGGGCATTGACCTGGTGGACGCTTACGTCGGTCCAGGCGGCGTGTTGACGGGCGCGGCCCGCGCGGCGCAAAGCGCCCGCGACAAAGCCGAAGCGCTGGCCAACCAGCAGGAGGCCTCCCGCCGCAAGCGCGAACTGGAGCGCAAACGCGGCGCCCTCGAACGGCAAATCGCCGCGCTGCGCGCCGAGTATGATGCCGAGGAAGAGGAACTCCAGCGCTTGAAGGACCAGGCCGCTACCCGAACGCGCCTGCTGACCGCCGAGCGGACGGAATTGGCGACCTTACGCCACGCGGATCCTGAAACGGCGGGCGGCATGCGGGGCAAGCACTAACCAACCTAAAGATAAAAACCGATGAAAACCAGAACGGTGAGACGACGAGAATCTGGCTCCAGTGGCCGGTCAGCCAAACTCTGGCAACTGCGCCTTTATGTGGCCGGGGAGACGCCCAAATCGCTGACGGCTTTCGGGAACCTTAAAAAGATTTGCGAGAAGCACCTCAAAGCCCGCTATCGGATTGAGGTGATTGACCTGCTGGAGAAACCGCATCTTTCCAAAGGGGACCAAATCCTGGCCATTCCCACGCTGGTGCGCAGGCTGCCGCCGCCCGTGCGGAAGATCATCGGCGACTTGTCCGACACCGAGAGCGTGCTCGTCGGGTTGGATTTGCGCGCTGCCGAATGAGGGAGACGAAGGCCCGGTGAACATACGCAAAACTATGAGCGCGACGAAATCCTTTGAACGGGCGCTGGCGGCCAGGCACACCGTCAAATACGTCCTGCGACTCTACGTGGCGGGTGCCACCGTCAGATCGCGCCGTGCCATTATGCGCGTCCGTCAATTGTGCGCAGCCGAACTCAAAGGCAACTGTGAACTGGAAGTGATCGACGTCTATCAGCAGCCCATCCTGGCGCGGGACGGCCAGATCGTCGCGACGCCGACGCTCGTAAAAGAATTCCCACGGCCGGTGCGCCGCCTCATCGGCAACCTGTCGAACAGCACCCGCCTGTTTGCCGGGTTGGATTTGGTCACGAAAGGCAAGGCCAGGCTGTGAAATCTGAGCGCCGCCAACGCTCCTCCCGCCGTGCGCTGTCCCGCGAACTCGCCCAACTCCGTGCGCGCCTGAGCGAAGCGGAGCAAACGCTCCGCGCCATCCGCAACGGCGAGGTGGATGCGCTGGTGGTCGCGGGCAAGGCAGGCCCGCAAGTGTTCACGCTCCAAGGCGCCGAGCACGCCTACCGCATGCTCATGGAATCCATGAACGAAGGGGCGCTGACGCTTACGGCTGACAAGATGATTCTTTACGCCAACCAGTGCTTCGCCAGGATGGTCAAATGCCCGCTCGAACAGGTGATCGGCAGTTCCTTTCGCCGCTTTCTCTCCGCCGAAGACCGTGCCACCCTCCGGCCGCTCCTGAAACGGGCCGGCAAATCCGGCTCTAAAATCCAAGTGGTCCTGCACGCCCGCGACGGTTCGCAAGTGCCGGCGCAAATCTCCATTCGTCCACTGGCAAAGAATGATTTCGACCGCGCGGTTATCGGCATGGTGGTGACCGACATGAGGGCGGCCCGGCGCAACGAGGAAATGCTGCGGGCGTTGTCCCACCGCCTGCTGCAAGCGCAGGAAACCGAACGCGGGCGCGTGGCCCTCGAATTGCACGACCGCATTACCCAGCTTCTGTGCGCCGTCCTCGTTCGCAGCCAGGCACTGGCGGACAACCTCTCGGTCCGCGACGGGCGATCGAAGGGAGAGGCGATGAAACTCCGCGAAATGCTCGGCCAGACTGCCGAAGAAGTGGAGCACATCTCGCGTAATCTCCGGCCCAGCGTTTTGGACGAACTGGGTCTGGCCGCCGTCCTGCGCGACACCAGCACGGAGTTTACGAAGCGGACCGGTGTGTCAGTCAAGCTGGCCTGCGTGCAGTTGAGCGCGCGGCTGCCCGCCGATACGGAGTTGACGCTCTACCGCATTCTCCAGGAAGCCTTAAAGAACGTAGAGAAGCATGCGCGCGCCCGCCACGTGACCGTGCGCCTGAGCCAGCAGGGCGCGTTGGTTCAGTTGGCGATCAAAGATGACGGGATCGGGTTCGACCCGACTCATCACCCGGCCAAACGAAGAGGAGGGGGCGGCCTTGATCTGTTCAGCATGCAGGAGCGAGCGGCCTATTTGGGCGGCGCTCTTACTGTCAAATCCGCTCGCCGCGCCGGCACGGAAATCGTGGCGCGCATTCCCCTGCCGCCCGGTGCCCCGGCGGCTGACAGCGCTATCTTATGAAACCAATCACCGTCCTGTTAGCTGAAGACCACCATCTCGTCCGAGAAGGTTTCCGGTCGTTATTGGAACACGAAAGCGATATTGAAGTGGTCGGCGAAGCGGCCACCGGCCGCGAGGCGGTGCGACTGACGCGGAAACTCCAGCCGGCCGTGGTCGTGATGGACATCGCGATGCCGCTGCTCAACGGACTGGAAGCCACCCGGCAGATACGCAAAGACTTTTCCGATACGAAGGTGCTCATTCTCTCCGGCCACAGCGATGACGCTTACGTCGAGCAGGCGGCTGCGTTTGGGGCAGCGGGGTTTTTGCTCAAACAAACCTCGTCACACATTCTGGCCCAGGCGATTCGCGAAGTCCAAAAAGGGAACACATTCTTCAGCCCGGCGGTCGCCAAACGCGTCAGTGCTCGCGCTCCCCACCCGCTGGATCAAGCGGGACAATTCAAGAGGAAAGTCAACCGCCTGAGTTCGCGCGAGGTCGAAGTGCTGCAATTGGTTGCCGAAGGCAAGCCCAACAAACAGGTCGCCGCTGAACTGGGGGTGAGCTTCAAAACCGTGGACAAGCATCGCCAGAATCTCATGAGCAAACTCAACATCCACGACGTCGCCGGTCTGACCCGCTACGCCATCAGTGCGGGAATCATCGAGAGCAGTGTCCAGCTAACCATTACTTAGTCCGTCCCACAGTTTCCGATGGGCTCCCACCTTGGCCACGCCCTGACATGCGCGAGGAAGGGGTCAGCACAACGACCGGCAGCAGTTGTAAATCGGGCCTCTTCGAACCCAGGAGGTGCACTTTCAGCACGCCGTTTTTGAAGTCAGCCGTGACCTTGGCGGGGCTGGCGTCATCCGGGAGCGAGAAGCTGCGGCCAAAGCTGCCGTAGGCGCGTTCGACACGGATAGCGGAAGACCGCACCCTGGTCATCGTCTTTTATTTGACGAAGGATCAAACGAAAACTGATAAGGAGCGATGACCTTCAAGCAGTCAAGCAGGCGGTCTTAAGGTTGTTGACACGGGTAGCGATTGGGCCGACGTTGGTAGAGATGCGGTCCGAAACGCCTTCATTAGTGCGGAATGCGGCACAGCTCACCTCGTGCGTTACCTGGGACGAATATGGCAGCCCCGTCCGTTTGCTGCGCGAGCAACTCCAAGGAAAAGCAAATCAGGGATGAAAACAAGTGGCCAGAGGTTCCTGGATGAACTCGGAGGCCCCTTCCCCAATGGATTCGAGACGCGCTTTTCAAGAATTTCGACCCGCCTGGGCCTTGGAGCGGCTCTGGATGGACACGATTTAAACTTGCTCTGGGAGGCGGCGTTCTGTGCGACCTTATGCAACATCGCATTCAATGGCCTTGGTGGATGTGGCGGAGAGATCAAACCCGAACGGGAAGCGAATCGGATCACGCTCGAAGGGGACTTTATGGGCGCACGCAATCGCTTTTACGATTCTGCCGGATGGAAATCGCTTTCCGCATCCCCAAAAAGGTCGATCCAAGGAATCTTCCTGAGCGTTCTTGTGAGGGAAGACCAGTTGGCGGTGTGAGCAATCGCCAATTTCCTGCCGATGGTTAAGTCTGCCTCCGGCTGGCAGCCAGCCGGAGAGCTTTGCGTCTGTATTGTCGTACTTCTTACCTTCGACCTCAATCAGAACTGTGAGGCCGGTGGTGCGCCGCACGAGAAAGTCCGTCTCCTAACGATGTCAGCGCCTCGGGGCTGGCGGCAATCACCCCATCCGATGAGCTGCCGTCCTTTGCGAGTCGCCCGTCAACGCCAGTGCCACGGTCGGTATCGTGGGTTCCGTGCACGCCGCAGCCGAGTCGGGACCGGTCCCGGTGGAGTCCCTGGGCAGTTTCTAGCTTTTTCCCGGATTGTATCAATCGGACGTGCGCCGGACGTTCATGTTCGGTGAAGCTGCTATACTTCTCCTCGGACGGAGCAGAAGTGGACCTGCTCTTCCGGGAGTTCCTTGCGGCGGGCATTCCTTGCGAGGTTCGCCGCGGCCCTTTCCCGGAGGGCATGTTTCCTAGCGAAGGCTATGCCGAGTTATGGATCGAGCGCGACCGGGATTGGCACCGCGCGCTCATGCTGTGCGTAGAACTGGATGCGGAATGCCGGGGCGGACCGGTGCGGCCGCAGGCGCAGGAAAAAGGCGCAGCGACCCCCCACCCGGCCGCATCCGCCAGCGCAAAAGTTCACTCCGCCTCCACCAGAAGGTCACCGAAAAAGCTTGCTAACCGCCGCGCTGTTTTATACTCTGGCGCCGTTGGGCGTGCGGATCGTCTGCCAGAGTGAAGGCACTCTCACCCGTGCCAACCTCGCCGATCGGCGCCCAACGCCGAAAATGAATTACTCAGGGTTGGCTAGCCGGAAGCCTCCACCTATCTCGCCCGAGGTCCACCAGCCGACCCTCTCTGAGCAGTCTTGTGATTGCCCAATCAATCGCGCCTTCGCCCTCGGACTTCAGCCCTCCCGATGAGCGCGGCTCGTCATCGGAAGGAGTCCACGCGCCGTTCTCCAGGATGTGTGCTTCCACAGCCAGCAGAAGCGGACGACGACGGAACTCGCCAACGCCAAACCGCCGCGTGGCGATCTCCACCACCAAGTCTTTAAGCTCCGCTACCGTCAGCAGCATAAGTTTTGGACGAGCGGTCAGGGGTCATATTCGCAGGCAGCCTATTCACTGGTCAACAGCTAAGATTTCGTCAGTACCTTGACGACTACCGCACGAACTTCCTGCAGCAGCCCGCCGAGTTCATGCTCACGGACCTCACCGTAGTGATAAACAAAAAATGAGCGGCTCGGATTACCCCCTAACCCGAGCCGCTCGCAATGTTGGTCCAACCGGTTCGATTGCCAACGGTAAAGGTTGGGGCTGGGGGCTGTATGGTTCAACGCCGAAAATTACGGATGCGTCTCACCGGGATTCAACGGAGAGGTGGTTACCCCATATCCCGAACGCCCATAATTTGGTAGAAGGCGCCTATGGTGGGTACGCACGACCAGTCAGAATGAACCATGCCCGAACCCCTGACTATTCTCGTGGTCGAAGACAACGCTGACGACACGCTGCTTCTCAAATTGGCTTTCGCCGAGGCCGGGCCGAACGCGCAGGTGCGTTTCGTGCGGGACGGAAGTCAGGCGATGGAATATTTACGGGGAGCGCCACCCTTCAACCAGCGGGCCGAGCATCCCGTTCCCAACGTGCTGGTGCTTGATTTGAACATGCCGCTTATGGACGGCTTCGAGGTGCTGCGGTGGTTGCAACAGCAACCCGCCTCGGACCGCATAACCGCGGTAGTGTTCAGCGGCACCTGCTGTCAGGCGGACACCGACCGCGCATTAGCTTTAGGTGCAAAGCTCTGCCTCGAGAAACCGCTCGATTTTCGGCAACTGGTCGAGTTCGCCAAGGGGATTCTAGAACAAGACCTCGCACGCACCGATTCGGCTGCTGCGGCTTAAAGATCGGGGTCCGCGCCTGACTATCGCCCACGCCAGGCGGCGGCTGGCTCGCTGGCTATGAAGTCGTGTTGGTCGCCTGGTTCGAGTCGACGCCTCCTGTAGGCACACCAAAAAATGCTCAGAGTCTGGCAAATTAGGGAAAGTAACCCCAGGGCAGATGGGCTTTATTAATACTGTACATGCTAAATTCTGCATCACCGCATCGCCCGGGCGGCTCCGGAACCGCCTTTGGGCGCGCGCGGGATTTCCTTAACAACCGCTTTGTTTATTTAGTTTTATCCCAGCGGGCGCGGGGCCTGTCCATCGGTATCAACATGAACCCGGACAAACGCTGCAATTTCGACTGCGTCTATTGTGAGGTGAACCGCGCCGAGCCTGCGCGGGATGCTGTGATCGATATGCCGACGATGGCCAAGGAACTGGGGGCAATGTTAGAACGCGTGCAGGCGAACAAGATCCGTGAGTTAGCGGGGTTCAGTCAGTTGCCGAAGGAGTTGCTCGAGCTGAAGGAAGTGGCCTTGAGCGGCGACGGCGAGCCCACCTTTTGTCCGCAGTTCAAGGAAATCGTCGGCGAGGTGGTGAAGTTAAGACGTCACGAGGGAGTCCCGTTCTTCAAGGTTGTGCTGATTACGAATACGGCCGGCTTGCCCCTGCCCGAGGTTCGCAAGGGCTTGCGACTCTTGACCAGCCAGGACGAAATCTGGGTGAAGCTAGAGGCGGGAACCCAGAAATATATGGACAAGGTTAACGTTCCCGACATCAAGCTGAGAAAAGTGATGGCCAATATTCTGGTCGTGGCTCGCGAGCGTCCAGTAGTGGTCCAGAGTCTTTTCCCGCTAATTTCTGGTGAGGAGCCGTCCGACGAAGAAATAGAACGATATGTGCATCGGCTGCAGGAACTAAAGGCTGCGGGGGCGCAGATCGCGGCTGTGCAAGTCTATTCCGCCCACCGCCCGCCGCATCTTCCCAATTGTGCTCACTTGCCGTTGGCGAGCCTTTCACGGATCGCGCGGCGAGTCAGGGCAGCAACCGGATTAAAGGCCGAGGTGTTCTAACATCCGGCTGCCCAGGCCCAGGTCATGCAGTGAAACCATGAGGACCTATTCTTGCCGCCCCCTGTCGCTATGCTGCGTCCTGATCGCCAGCTTGGGCGGCATCGCGAACGCAACCGCCAGCGATCTCATCGCCTCCTCAGGCGATATTTTGCAGTTTGTCCTGCCCGGAACAGCCGCGGCAATGACACTGGCTTTACCTGCCGCCACCGGCTCCACGGGCACCGAATTTGCCGTCCCGGGAACGCACGCTGGACTAACCCTGGGTTGTTGGGACGGCCAGGGTGCCTTGGAATTCGGCGAGTCTGCCGCCCTCACCCTCGGCGTCACTTACGCTCTGAAATACGCGGTCAACGAGAGACGACCCAATGGCGGGTCCCAGTCCTTCCCTTCGGCGCACACCTCGATTTCGATGTCTGCGGCCGAGTTTATCCGCAAACGCTACGGCTGGGAATACGGCATCCCGGCATACGCGCTCGCCGGCTTTGTCGGCTACAGTCGCGTCGAAGCCCGTGAGCACTACCCGCACGATGTGCTTGCCGGCGCGGCCATCGGCTTTGCCGGCAGCTTCCTCTTCACCAAACCTTACAAAGGTTGGCAGATCCAGGCCGACGTCGGCCAGAAGTATTACGGCATCCGGCTGACCCGCAGGTTTTGAGGCAATTGATCGCGCAAAGATCGCCAAGGACACCAAGGGCAGCACGCTGGCACCGTGCGCTAATGCCGTGCGTAGAACTCGGCGCCGGCTTTGCTAAACGCGGCCGCAGGCGCAGGAAAAAGGCGCAGCCACCCCCCACCCGGCTGCACCCGCCAGCGCAAAAGTTCACTCCACCTCCACCGGAAGGCCACCGAAAAAGCTTGCCAATCGCCAACGGGGCGGAGCCTCCGCCCAAAACGAGGGATTAACCAGCGGCGACCATCCGGACGCCTTTTTCATGCCTGGCGGCGTAACGCCGCCAGCGTATCAGTCGTCAAAAAAGGACAATTTGCGAGTGCGTTTGGCAAAACCAGCACCCAGTTCAACGCACAGCATCAACGCACGGTGAGAATCGCGGTCGTCCCGAATCCATAGCTCTGCATAGCCATCGTTGGGAAAAATGCCCTCTGCGAAGGGGCCGCGGCGAACCTCGCAAGGGATGTTTGCCGCAACCAACTCCCGGCTCAGCAGGTCAACTTCCGCGCCGTCCGAGGAAAAGTATAACAATTCCACCGAACGTGAACATCGAGCGTAAGTTTCCCTGATACAATCCGGGATAAAGCTAGAAAATGCCCAGGGGCTCCACCGGGACCGCTCCCGTGACTTCCGCGCATGACTCCATCCTTGATGTCAAATTCCACCCGGCTCGCTTGAATGTCGGCAGGCCTTTATTAGCCCCCGCGCAGACCGGCCAGCCGGAGAGCTTTGCGTCAGTATTGTCGGACTTCTTACCTTCGACCTATAATGACTGAATTCTCGGACCTTGCTTCGCTCGAAAACGCGTTGTTTAATGTCCTCCGTGGCAACCACGGATTTAGCAACCGCCGCCCCGATTGGCGCGCCGCAGGCCATTCTCGATCTGGTCGCGCGCTTCGAGCAGCAGCTCGACGCCTACAAGTCCGGCCAGTACAACGAGACCCAGGTCCGCCGCGAGTTTCTCGACCCGTTCTTCAAGGCCCTGGGCTGGGACATCGACAACGTGGAAGGCTACGCGGAGGCTTACAAGGACGTCATCCACGAGGATTCCATCAAGATCGGCGAGGCGGCCAAGGCGCCGGATTATTGCTTCCGCATCGGCGGCACCCGAAAATTCTTCCTCGAAGCCAA
>Ga0209517_10003624_pt1 | contig 20800 bp, 24 predicted proteins | sample PeaSoiMetSII2010_FD_187695 | JGI IMG/M metagenome (GOLD analysis project Ga0209517, IMG submission 187695) | Peat soil microbial communities from Weissenstadt, Germany - SII-2010 (SPAdes) (version 2) | ecosystem: Environmental > Terrestrial > Soil > Wetlands > Peat | place: Germany...
ATATTTTTCTGGCCTCTATTCCAAGCCTAGATGACGAAAAGGGAGAAAGGGCTGTTTCGAAATGCATCGCCGACGCCGAGACTTCTAGCGTACACGACTTGGTAAAGATCTTTTTGCAGGAAAGCCGTAAGGCGTTCGGACGGGGGCTGGGCAGAAGACTCGGTAGGCGGAGGTTGATACTACGAGAGTCACAATGTCCGATAACAGGTATTATGTACAGTTCGAATGCCGACACCTCGCGCCATCTCCTCAATTTCAACCAACGGCAATGCTCTCGGGGGCTTTCGTCAGGGTTTTTCGGAGATGAGTTCGACTGCATTCGCCCTTGAGTCGCCACCATCGAAGAGTTCGATCAGGCTGCGATCCAGTGTGGCAAGTCTCCCCTTTTTGTGGATTGCCAGGCCCAGGAGATAGGCGTCTGTAATTTGTTGGTGGCCGACTAAACGGTCCTCAAAGTGCCAAATCGCGTCCCGCAAGGAAATATCGTCGGGCCAGAACTGATGTGTGGGATGGCCAACATTGGTAATCAACAGGCTCAATGCTTCCAGTGGCGAGGCGGCTTGAGCAGAAAACGCCGGGTTCGAGACGATCCGGACGAAGGCCGCTTGAGTGAATGGACAGGTCGCCCAGCCTGCTCTGTTGTTCCTGGCGAACCAGGTTTGTGCGCGACTGTGGCTGGGATGACCCTTCCAGCCAAGCGCGATCAGGACGTTCACATCGAGCAGGAAAGGAGTCATTCGATTTCGGATTCGAGTTCCTTGACCCGCTCTGAGGTGATGCGAGAGTCCGGAGGAACGTCGAAGACCATGAGCCCGTTCACCATGCGCGTGGGAGTTGGCGCCCGCAGGCCCTTACGAACCAGCTCGGAAACCGCCTTGCCTAAGGCCAAAGAGCGGCTCCGCGCGTAACCGCGTGCGAGTTGGAATACCTCATCGTCAAGATTGAGAGTCGTCCTCATGCGTAAATGATGTCACAACCGACGATTGATGTCAACAGCCTTCGACGAGCATCACATAATATACGTGATGCACACTTATTCATAGTGATGCTACAGGGAGCTTGCTTCCATCGCAGCCCTTGCCCTCAGATTCCGCCGCTAAACTTCTTCAACTCCACGCTTCCGTTCACGGTCTCGATCGAGAGTTCGCGGCCGCCGTTGCCGATCTGGCCTTTGGCGCTATGACCCACGAAGCCTCCACTGATGGTGATGGGGAAATCTGAGCTGATGCGGCCATTCAGTGACTTGAACCTGACGTCGGCACTGAGGTCGTCCGGCAGTTCCACTTTGACCGAACCATTGACGCTCTTGAACGTCAGCGTTCCCGTCCAGGCAGCGTTGCCCATTTTGGCCTCAATCGAGCCATTGACGGTCTCGGCTTCGGCCCAGGCGCTGGTCGAAAGCTGCACAGATCCGTTGACGGTTTCCCCTCGCACGAAGCGCCCCATACCCTTGGCAGTGACATCGCCATTCACATTCTGTGCCGAAAAGCGCAGATTCTTCGGCATGTGAATGGTGAAATGGACTTTGGTGTCGTTCCCTCTTACGTGGCCCGCGTGCCAACTGGGCGAGCAAGACCCAGAGGAGCCAGGGTAGATGGCGCAGATGACTACGCCATCGCCACCAGTAACTACCTGAATTTTGACCTGGTCTGCGTCCGGGCCACTCTTTTCGGCGGTGACCTCGATTTGATCTCCGCTCGCGCCCTCCGCGTCGATGTTTCCGTTGACGCCTTTGACCTGGACGAACTGGTCGGCGGCCAGCTTGCCACTCCAGTGAAACTCCCGTCCCTGGTCCTCAGCCCAACAAAGGGCGGAAAATGCGACGACTCCCAGCAGGATGAGCAGTGTCCGTCGACAAGCTCGAATATTCATATGAAGGTCTCCTCGTTTCGGATAGGCAGACAACGACGCGAGCCGGATGCACCGGCGACGCTGCAACAGGATACGTGAGTTCAGGAGAAAACGTTCCGGAAAGCCGGGGGGGCGATTTACTTGGACGTTCGGATCAGATTTTGAAGATCTTCCCGGAATTGCCGCAGCTTCTCCAGGCGCTCGGGAGTGGCCTCGACCATCTCCGCTTTGGCCTGAAACACTTGCCGCCCAGCGACTTCGGTGAGCACGCCCATGACTTCCCCGATCTGCCAGCCGGGCGTGCCCAGCATCTGCAAGCCGTCGGGCGTGGGCACCAGCAGTGCGATGCAGTCATCGCGTACCACGCCAACGCACTTGGGAAAGCGGTCGAAGGTCTTGAGTTCGAATCCCGCCAGGTAGATTTGCTGAAGTTGGTGGGCGGGATCAGGCATGAGATGGAAAATTCAGATCTCTGGCTTGCGCTCGGGATGACGCCTGCGGGCTCAGACCGCCCGCAGAGCGGCGTCACATCTTGTATCTTCCCAGGTCCTCGTCGTTCAGGCCCTCCAGCCACTTGCGTAGTTCTTCGCTGGTGACACGGTCGGACGCGGTGGTGGCCTGCTTGGAGTTCTTCAAAACTTCATCTTCCACAAAGATGGGACAGTCAACCCGCAACGCCAGCGCCAGCGCATCGGAGGGCCGGGAATCAATGCTGATGACGTGGCCGTTGCGCTCGAGCCAGATCACCGCGAAGAACGTGTCCTCCTTGAGTTCGGTGACCACGACTTTGTGCACCTGGGTCTCAAGGCCGGTCAAGACATTCTTGATCAGATCATGGGTCATAGGCCGCGGGGTGCTGACTTTCTCAATTTCCAGGGCAATGGCGTTGGCCTCGTAAATCCCCACCCAGATGGGCAGCACGGTATCGCTGGCGGCGTCCTTGAGAATCACGATCGGCATGTTCGTGACTGGGTCCATCAAAAGCCCGCGGATTTTCATTTCGACTTCCATCGTGATCTCCTGCCAAAGCTTCTTATACCACCATTTCGCCCGCCAGGCTGTTGGGAAAACAGGCGGTGGCAAGCGCGGAAACATAGCCTCCAATGCTGGGCTGTGCACCTTCCGGGGCAGTGAAATTGAACACTTTATTCTGGGAAGTCCGGCCGATCCACTGCCCGCGGGCTGGATTCCTCCCTTCAACCATAACTTCAAGAGTCTGGCCGAGATGCCGCTGATTGTGCCGCTTCTGGATCTCGCGCTGTTTCTCGTTCACCACGGCGAGGCGCCGAACCTTTTCTTCGTCGGGAATGGCATCGTCCAAACTCAGCGAGGGAGTGTTGGGCCGCGGCGAATACTTGAAGCCGAAGACGCTGTCGAACTCGACCTCGTCGAGCAGCGATAGCGTCTGCTCAAGGTCGGTCTCAGTTTCTCCTGGGAAACCGACGATGATGTCGCTGGTAATGCTGATCTCGCGCCGCGCGGCCTTCATCCACGCGATGCGCTCGAGATACTGTTCACGGGTGTAAAGCCGCTGCATGGCATCCAAGACGCGGTTGGAGCCGCTTTGCACCGGCAGATGCACATGGTCGCAGAGCGTGGGAACAGCGTCGATCGCGTCGATGATGTCGCGGCCGAAATCGCGAGGATGGGAAGTGGTAAAGCGCACCCGCCGGATACCCGGAGTTTCGCCGACTGCGGCCAGCAATTCCGCGAAGCTCTTCTTCCCTGCCGGGTCTTTGTAGGAATTCACGTTCTGCCCCAGCAACTGGATTTCGCTATAGCCGAGATCGGCCATCTGGCAAGCTTCGGCGAGCACAGAGTCTGAAGTCCGGCTGCGTTCTTTGCCGCGAGTGAACGGGACGACGCAGTAAGCGCAGAACTTGTCGCAGCCTTCGATGATGGTGATATAGCCGCGACGGGGGTTGGTGCGGGCGGTAAATTCGGTCTCGAAACATTCGTCGGTTTCGCGGTCGTCGAGCCCGGTCGCGCGCTTCCCTGCCTCGATCTGAATCAGCATTTGCGGCAGATTGCGATACGACGCCGATCCGCAGACCAGAGACACGTACGGCGCGCGCTCGAAGATCTTCGCGCCTTCCTGCTGGGCCACGCAACCCAAAACGCCGAACTTCTTGCCTTGCTTCCGAAGCTTCTTGTAGTCGTTCAGGCGATTGAAAACTTTCTGCTCGGCTTTGTCACGAATGGAGCAGGTGTTGTAGAGAACCAAGCCGGCTTCTTCGACGGTCGGAACCTGCTGGTATCCCTCAGACACGAGCGTGCCAATGACCTTTTCCGAGTCGTGGGCATTCATCTGGCAGCCAAAGGTTTCAAGGTAAAACGTCTTCTGGGGCGCGGCGGGCATACCCGGTCAGTATAGCGCAGGTCTGTTCCGGTACTCGTTCAGGAGTAAGGCCTAGGCAACGCTCAGTTCCCGAAAAAGGCCCGGTTAAGCTTCTCGATCTGGCCTTCGGACAACGCTCCGGAGCGGAGTTGCCGCTTCAGGGACGTGGGGAACGATTCGCGTGAGCCGTTGAAATGCTGCTGCTTCATCAGGTTGTAAAGGGCGGCGGCCAGCACATGAATGCCGCCGTCCTGCTCACGCCAGTAGGCGCGAGGGTCGCTCCGCCCCTTAATATTTCTCGTCGCGAAGCCTTTCTGCCTTGAGAATCGCAGAAAGCGAGGGCTTGCCGGAAAGAAGGCCACGGGCATCATCGACCAACTGTTCTGCGACTAAATCTAAGAAAGCCCGGTGCACGCGGGTGTCGTCGCCGAGTTCTGGGTGGAACGTCGCCGCCATGACTCTTCCCTGCCGGACGGCTACCGGGTCGTTGCCTTCGGTGGCGATGACTTCGACGCGGGGGCCGACGCGCTCGATCTTAGGGGCGCGAATAAACACCATCTCGATCGGCGAGCCGGAGAACTCCCCCTCGCGGATGGAGCTCTCAAGCTGACGCCCATAAGCATTGCGCCGGATACGGACATCAAGAACGCCGAGACCTTCCTGTTTAGGATTCTCGACTTCCTTGGCCAGAAGAATTGCGCCGGCGCAGGTCCCGAAAGTCGGCTTCACGCGGACGAACTCCTTCAGCTTCTCGAATCCCTCGGCGCCAAGGAGTTTCAGAAAAGTTGAAGACTCGCCGCCGGGGATTACCAGGCCGTCGATTTCGTCGAGTTGCTCCGGCTTCCTGACGAGCACAACTTTCGCGCCCAGCTCTTCCAGCCGTTTGCGGTGCGCGTCAAAGTCGCCCTGAAGGGCAAGTACGCCGATGGTCATAAAGTAGCAATCAGCACTTAGCACTCAGCATTTAGCCAGGAGCGGTCCGGGGAGGGCACTCAAATCTCCCCCAACTCGCGAAGCGCGCTCTGTTCCGACGGCCCGACCACGCGTGTTACAATGTGTTCATGGCGAACACATCTAGTACTACGCTTAGCATCCGGCTCAAACCCGAGGTCAAGAAACGGCTGGCGCGGCTGGCCAAGACTTCCGGCCGCAGCTCGAATTTCCTGATTTCCGACGCGGTCGAATCCTATGTGGCCGACCAGGAACGGATGTTGGCCGAAATTCGCCAAGCCGACCGGCAGGTGAAATCCGGCCACTACATCCGCAACGATGACATGAAGGCGTGGCTGCTCTCCTGGGGCACCGACCATGAACTGCCTCCGCCGAAGTGCGCCTGCGGCAAGAGCCATAACGACGAGGAACTGTGCCGGTAGAAATCGTCTGGTCACCACTGGCACGCTCTCGTTTACAAGAAATTCACGCCTTCGTTGCCCAGGACAAACCCGATGCCGCCGCCCGTTTAGCCACGCGTATTGTTGCCGTCGTCGAGAATCTGCGAGAACATCCCTACCTCGGCCGAGCCGGCGCGGAGCCGGGAATCCGCGAGTTGGTGATTGGTGGCACGCCATACATTGTCCTTTACCGCATGCAAGCTGGCCGAGTGATCATCAGCACCATCTGGCACGGGGCGCAGCAACGAGCCGAACCACACTGATGCGGTCCACAACGCTCGTTGATCGCTCCCTGGAAAAAATCTGAACCACAGAGGACACAGCGGGCACAGGGGAATGAGAACAGTTGCAAAAGCCCTCCGTGGCTAAGATTCTCTTACCATCCCCTCGTTTGCAGCATCTGTGCCTCGTCAAGCCCTGCGACGGCTAGGCCCTTCATCGCCCCAATCAACTCTTCGCTGACTTCAAGTAACACTTTAGGGTCCTGATAATGCGTAGCTGCCTGCACGATGGCCTTGGCGCGCTTCTCGGCTTCCTGCGGATCGGCGAAAGTAGTCGAATCTTTCATAAAGATGCCCGAGCCGACGAAAACTGCTTCGGCTCCTAGTTGCATGACCAGCGAGGCGTCGGCAGGAGTGGCGATGCCTCCAGCGGAGAAATTCGGTACCGGCAACTTCCCTTCTTTCGCCACAATTCTGATCAACTCATACGGCGCCCCATGCTCTTTGGCTTTGGCATACAGCTCCTCTTCGCCGAGCACAGTCAGAATCTTCATCTCCTGCACAATCTGCCGGATGTGCTTTACCGCGTGGACCACGTCGCCGGTGCCGGCCTCTCCCTTGGTACGAATCATGCATGCGCCCTCGGCGATGCGCCGCAGCGCTTCGCCCAAGTTGCGGGCGCCGCAGACGAAGGGAACCTTGAAAGCATGTTTATCTACGTGATGAGCTTCATCCGCAGGAGTGAGGACTTCGGATTCGTCGATGTAGTCGACGCCGAGTTCCTGCAAGATCTGCGCTTCAGCGAAGTGGCCGATGCGGCACTTGGCCATTACAGGAATGGAGACCGCGGCCATGATCTCTCGAATCTTCTTCGGCGAGGCCATGCGGGCCACGCCGCCTTCGGCACGGATCTGCGCGGGAACGCGTTCCAGAGCCATGACGGCGACCGCGCCGGCTCGTTCGGCGATGACTGCCTGTTCGGCGTTGGTGACGTCCATGATGACGCCGCCTTTGAGCATTTCGGCGAGGCCGGTCTTGAGGCGAAGGCTGGTGGAATTTCCGTTGTTGTGCGACATGGGCTGTCTCCTTAGACTTCAGAGTACATTTGTAATGGCTAGATGGATACGTCCATTTTGTATAATCTATGCATACCACTTGCGGATCGGAAACCTTGGACCGCAAAGGTCGCTAAGGATCCGCGAAGGACGCAAAGAATAACTAATGGGAAAAAAACTCAGCACATTGCCGCTGAGCCTGCGGGGGCCGAAGCCGGGGACGCCGCTCTATCGCTGGTTGTATGAAGAGTTGCGGACGGGAATTCTGGCTGGGCAGTTGCGGCCTGGGATGCGACTTCCGGCAACGCGCGATCTGGCGGCGCAGTACGGGCTTTCGCGGCCTACGGTCGTGACTGCTTTCGAGCAGTTGCGCTCGGAGGGATATGTCGAGGGCCGCGTCGGGTCGGGTACATACGTCAGCCAGACTCTTCCCGACGAGTTGCTGCAAGCGCCGCCCGCTGGATCCGCAGGGATGAAGCGTCGCCGGCAAATTGCGCTGTCCGCCTACGCACGAAGGTTGCAGAAGTCGCCCAGAGAGGTCAGTAGAGACGTACTTCGTGGCCGGAGGCTGGCCGACGGCAAATCAGCAACTCGGGCGTTCCGTGCGGGCCAGCCCGCGCTCGATGCATTTCCCGCAGATCTGTGGGCGCAGGTGGCGACGCGACGATTGCGACGGGTTTCGACCAACCTACTGGCGGGCGGGGAAGCTTTGGGATATCGGCCGCTTCGCGACGCGGTCGCCGAGTACTTGAACACGTCGCGGGGTGTGAACTGCTCGGCGGAGCAGGTTTTGATCATTTCCGGCGTGCAGGAGGCGCTGGATCGGGCGGCGCACTTGTTGCTTGATCCCGGCGATCCGGTGTGGATGGAAGAGCCCGGATATCCCAGAGCCGCTTCCAGCTTCTCTGCGGTAGGAGCGAAGATTTGCCCAGTGCCGGTGGATGCGGAGGGTCTGGACCTTGCATCTGGACAACGGCGCTGGCCGCGTCCGCGCCTCGTCTATGTGACTCCGGCGCACCAATTCCCTCTCGGCGTGACCATGAGCCTGCGCCGGAGATTGTCGCTGTTGGAGTGGGCGCGACAGTCGGGAACGGTCATTTTCGAGGACGACTACGACAGCGAGTATCGCTACTCCGGGCGGCCGGTTCCGGCGTTGCAGGGTCTCGACCGGGCAGGAGTGGTGATTTATGCGGGCAGCTTCACTGACGCGCTGTTCCCGGCGCTGCGCCTGGGATATCTGGTGGCGCCGCCCGACATGGTGGACATTTTTGGGGCGGCGGGATCGGTGAGCACGCATCATCCGCCGCTGATTGACCAGGCGATTCTCTGTGACTTTATTGTGGAAGGACACTTTGCGCGGCATGTGCGCAGAATGCGTGAGCTGTACGCGGAGCGACTGGGAGTGCTGGTGGATGCAGCTCGACAAAAACTGGGAGGGTTATTGGAGATTTCCGACGTGGAAGCTGGGTTGCGGACGGTGGGCTGGTTGCGGCGGGGGATTTCGGCTGAATGGGTGGCAAAAGCAGCGGCTGAACGCGATGTGGAAGTGGTGCCGCTGGGACGATATGCGTACGGGCGGGCGCGTCCGAATGGTCTGGTGCTGGGGTTTGCCGCGGTCGATGGACGAGAACTGCGGCGAGGCGTAGACGAATTGGCAACAGTGTTGGAGAAATGCAAGTCGCGAGGCGCCCGCCCTTTCACTCTTCAATAATCAATCCCCTTCCAGAAATTCGGCGTGTTCACGTACTCGTAGCGCTGGGGATCGTTCTTCACCATGGCATCGGCGGTCTGGTTCCAGACCGTGCCGTGGGCGTTCAGCTGGTTGTCCTGAATGACAGTCTGGTCGAGCAAATAATTGCTAAACGCCTGGTTACTCTTGTCCTGAGCATCCCAGCGCTTTTCGACGGCCGCGTTGTGGGCATCTTCGGCGGCGTGGGCATCGGCAGCCTGTTGCGCCGCTTGCCTGCCGATCTGGTGAATTGCCGCGATGGCCGGCGCAGCGATGGCATTCGCCTGCGATTGGACAATGGCCTGGTTGACGTTGAAGCTGGCCAGAATCGCTTCCATGGTTCCACGTTCCTGGTCGGCAAATCGAAGAGGGACGGCGGTGTGATAAGCGAGATTCATGTAGCTGCCGTGGGGTCCGGGCGGCGAGCTGCAAAATACCGTATTCATTTCCCGCATGCCCTTTCCGTCCTGAGCATCAATTTGCCCGTGCAGATGGGCGCAGCGCAAAGCGCCGGAAACCGGCATTGCGGTTTCGCTGGAAATCTTGATCGCGACCGGCGCCTCCCCCTGATTCTTGCGGGCCATCTGAAGCAAATCCTCGAAGGTCCTGCCCAAGTCTCCGCCGTAAGGGTAATAGAGAGCGTGAGCGTACGAGGTATTGCGCAAGCCGCCGCGCTGCAAGGTGGCCATGGTTTGTCGGACGCTCGGATTGTTGGTGTCGCTGGCCAGATAGGGATAGCCCAGCGCGACTGCCGAGCCGTCGGGGCCTTGCGCCATGACGGTTCCCCCGCCGCTCGCCGGCAGCACATTCCAGCCCTCGGGCAGCGAGACCGAGGCGGAGCGGTCGGGAAGCGTGTAGAGCTTCAGTGCGGCCGCTTTGTCCACAGCGCCGGCTGGCTGGGAAGAAGGCGCATTTCCATTTGGCCGCCAGACGCTGAAAAGTTTGCTAAGCATGGGGTTAATGGTTGAGCCAAAGCGTGCGGCCTCATCAGTCATGAGCGCGGCTTCCACGCGATTGCCAGAGGTGCTGCATGCAATCAGCATTCCTGCCAAATGCATATTGCCCTGGTTCCGGTTGACCATGGTGAAAAAGGCGGCCACCGAATTGGTGCCGCGAACCTGGAACAACTTCCCCACCTGCGGTTTGTCTCCATACTGATTGTGCAGCGACCGCAACACCGCGCCCATGGCTCCCGCCTCGGTGCTTTGACCATCGACTTGCCCGTAGATAATGCGCCCGCCTTTGGGGTTGTCGATGGTCTTGAGTGCGCCTTGGGCGTTGGCCACGGTCGAACTGGCTACAGCGAAGAGCAGAACCACAGCGAAGTTTTGCCAGACTCGTTTGCTAGTATTCACGCGTCCACCTCGATGATTCGGACGCCGGACATTGTAACCCGAATCGTGGGAATCTAAGCGTGTGTGGCTGCCGCTGCTAGCGATCCACAAACTTGGTGAACATCTTGTGGGGATCGATGGCGATGAAGAGGCCCTGGCCGCGGGCGAGGATTTCTCCCTTCTGATTCAGAATCTCCGCCATATTGATGTGCTCCCGTCCTTTCACGCGGACCTCTCGCGACTCCACGCGCAGGGGTTTATTGAGGGGCACCGGCTTCAGGTAGTCCACGGTGATTTGCTTGGTGAGGGCCACGACGTGGCGCAACTTGTTCACCTTGCCCATGGCTTCATCGAGGATGGTGGCGATAATGCCGCCATGGGCGTGGCCCGGCGGTCCGGTGTAGCGCTTGCGCAGGCGAAAGCGGCAGACGAAGCCATCGCGGTCTTCATCGTAGGTGAACTTCAGGCGCATGCCTTCGGGATTGTTCTTGCCGCAGGCAAAGCAGCAGTTCTTCTGCAAGCGGACGTAGCGGGTGCTGTGGCCATGACCGTGAGATTTCCTGGGCATAGAGGTGAAATTGTATCGTGGCAGCAAGCCGAGCGGCGGGGATTTGAGAGACACGGGAACCAGCCTGTCAGTTCCTAGTTCTGGGTTCTCAGTTTGCGGTTTTCCAAGCGGGGGAACCAAAATCGCAATCGCAATTTGCTCAGGTCGCTTGCACCTGTGATAAACTTCCGGGCCAACAACACTTTCTTTTTTGTGGGGCGTAGCGGAATGCACATAGCAAGATCTTCGGAGGTTCTGTAGATGGGGCTGGCACTGCTCGTCATCATCTGGCTGATTACCTTCTTTAGTACTTATTTCTTTGTGGCACAAACCTGGTGGCTTCCACACGGCGCGGCTTCAGCCGCGGCATTCATAGACCACCAATTCGCCCTGACCTATGTCCTGATGGGAATTGTGTTCGTGGCCGCGCAGGGTGCCCTGGGTTATCTGGTGTGGAAGTATCGCGCCGCGGCCAACAACGGCCCGGTGGAGTACTCCCACGGCAACACCAAGCTCGAGCTGATCTGGACCACGCTGACTGCCATTCTTTTCATCGGGCTGAACCTGATGGGCAGCCACGTATGGGCGAGTGAGCGTTTTGAACCGGCGGGTCCGGGTGCGGTCCCGGTGGAAGTGACGGGCATGCAGTTTGCCTGGTATTTCCGCTATCCGGGCGCGGACGGAAAATACGGGCGGACCGAGCCTAAGTTGATGGATCCATCGGCGGGCAACGAAGCTGCGCTCGGCTTGGATACGACCGACCCCGCGTCCAAGGACGACGTGGTCACCGGGACCATGTATCTGCCGGTGAACCGGCAGGTTGATTTGACCCTGCGGGCGGTGGACGTGATCCACAGCTTTTTTGTTCCTTCGTTCCGGTTCAAGCAGGATGCGGTGCCGGGGCTTGTCATCCACATGCACTTCACCCCAACGGAAATCGGAGAGTATGAAATCGCCTGCGCGGAACTGTGCGGGCTTGGTCATTACAAAATGCACGGTATGGTGCACGTGGTGAGCCAAGAAGACTTCGACAAATGGCTGGCCGCACGGGAGGCGGAGAAACAATAATGGTTGCCCAGGATGCTCACGCGCACGCGGCCCCTCAGGGCTTTATCCGGAAATATGTTTTCAGCCTGGATCACAAGGTCATCGGCTTGCAATATTACTTCTTGGCATTGGTGGCGGTATTTGTAGGAATGTTTCTGTCGCTGCTGATGCGCATTCACATGATCTGGCCGACTGCCATGCTGCCGCTAATAGGCGAGATCAAACCCGAGACCTATCTGCAACTGCTTACCATGCACGGCACCATCATGGTGTTCTTTGTGCTGACGACGGCGCCGCAGAGCGGGTTTGGAAATTACTTTCTGCCCATCCAGATCGGCGCGCCGGACATGGCGTTCCCTGTCCTGAACATGCTTTCATTCTGGACGACATTCGTGGCTTTCGTGGTCATGCTGGCCGCTTTTTTCGCTGTCGGCGGAGCGCCGTTGCACGGCTGGACGGGCTACGCACCGCTCAGTGCTCTGACCAATTCCGGTCCCGGCGAACAACTGGGCGCGGACCTATGGATTACGAGCATTGCCATTTTCTGTATCGCGTCGTTGATGGGCGCGCTGAACTTCATCACCACCATCCTTGATCTGCGGGCCAAAGGTATGACCATGATGCGCATGCCACTGACCTGCTGGGCATGGTTCATCACGGCGATTCTGGGATTGCTGGCATTCGGGGTTCTGTTGTCGGCGGGGATTCTGCTCTTGCTCGATCGCAATCTTGGGACCAGCTTCTACGTGCCGCTGGTGGTCGTCAACGGGCAGGTGATGGGACACAAAGGTGGGTCGCCGCTGCTGTGGCAACACCTGTTCTGGTTCTTCGGACATCCGGAAGTGTATATCGCCATCTTGCCGGGCATGGGTGTGGCCTCGCAACTGCTTTCCACGTTCGCTCGCAAGCCGATCTTTGGCTATAAAGCGATGGTGTACGCCATCATGGCTATTGGCATTCTGGGCTTTGTGGTCTGGGGACACCACATGTTCATGAGCGGCATGAGCCCCTATTCGGCGTTCGCGTTTTCGATCATGACCATGGCGATCGGAGTACCCTCGGCCATCAAGACGTTCAACTGGCTGGGAACGCTTTACAAGGCGAAGATTCGCTTCCAGACGCCAATGCTTTATGCCATCGGCTTCGTTTCCCTGTTTGTCTCCGGCGGATTGAGCGGACCGTTTCTGGCCCAACCGGTGCTCGATATTCCGCTGCACGATACTGCGTTCGTGGTGGCACATTTCCATTTGATCATGGGCGTGGCCGCGATCTTCGGCATGTTCGCGGGAACGTATTACTGGTTCCCGAAAATGTTCGGCCGAATGATGAACGAGACCTGGGGCAGAGTTCATTTCGTGATTACGCTGATCGGGACGTATTCCATCTTTATGCCCATGCATTACCTGGGCATGGCGGGACAGCCGCGGCGCTATTCGCAATTCACCGAAGTGGCGTATCTGCAACATCTGATGCCGCTGAATCGGTTTATTACCTATGTTGCTTTCGTAACGATTACGGCGCAGTTGATCTTCGTGGTCAATCTGTTCTGGAGCATGTTCAAGGGCCCGAAGGCAAGCGACAATCCATGGGAAGCGACCACGCTGGAGTGGACGACGTCCACGCCGCCACCGCACGACAATTTTGGCGGACATACGCCGGTGGTTTATCACGGGCCGTATGAGTACAGCGTGCCGGGAGCAGCCAAAGATTACGTGATGCAGACGGATCCGGCGGGAGTGCCGGCGCACTAGGAATTCGGCGGACAAGAGTGTCCGCCCCACACAAGCATGGCGACGTTCAGTTCAACAATTCGGGTTCCGCAGACGGGTCAGGACGGGGGTGGAACTCATCCGCCGGTTCGCGGTGGTGGCGGAGACGGCGGGCGCGGGGAGGGCTATCCGGACTACGGGCAGCGTCTGCGCCGGGTTCGCGTGGGCCTGGCGATCGGGCTGACTTCGGTCACCATGATTTTTGTTTCGCTGACCAGCGCCTACATTGTGCGCCGGGGACTGCCAACTTTTGACGATCACACCGGTACCTATATTCAGGACTGGATTCCGGTACAGCTTCCGCTGGCGCTGTTGCTGCTCAATACTGCATTGCTGGCGGCGAGCAGTTTGACGGCGGAGTTGGCGCGGCGGCAGATCACGCGGCAGGCGGCGTTGGCTCCGGTAAAGTCGATTCCCGGCGTGTCATTAGGACGGGAAAGTGGGTTCCCCTGGCTGGCGGTGACCGTGGTATTGGGGATGGGGTTTCTGACCGGGCAATGGCTGGCGTGGCGTGAGTTGGCGGACCGAGGGTTCTATTTGGCGACCAGCGCCAGCAGTTCGTTTGTGTATTTGCTGACCGCAACGCATGGAGTGCATCTGCTGGGCGGCGTGCTGGTTTTGTTGTATGCGGCGGCGGTTTCGCTGCTGCATCGGCCGGTTGAGGGACGGCGCATCGTGGTGGATGTGACCGCCTGGTACTGGCATTTCATGTTCGTGCTGTGGCTGGGAATCTTTTCGCTTATGTGGTTTGTGCGGTAAGAGCATTAACCACAAAGGACACGAAGGTACACAAAGGGAAATCTGGAGGAGACTGAACAATGTCCGATATGGCGGTGTCACATGGGATGGCGGGAGTTTACGAACCGTCACTGTTTGGCGCCTATTCGAAAAAGATCGGGATGTGGCTGTTCCTGCTCTCCGACACGCTGACGTTCGGAGTGCTACTGTTTGCCTACAGCTACGGGCGGATTTCGAATCCCGACTGGCCCACGCCGTTTCACAAAGAAAGCATCATCAAGGCCACCATCATGACGGGTTGCTTGCTGTCCAGCTCTCTGACCATGGTGCTGGGGGTGCTGGCGGCGCGGCGCGGCGACCGCAGTTGGACGCGGAACTGGATTCTGTTCACCATGCTTTTTGGCACAGCGTTCATCGTGCTGCACAGCATAGAGTGGACTAAGCTGATCGCCGAAGGCATGACCCCGTCGAAGAATCCGTGGTCGTCCACGGTGCAACAGTTTGGCGGGACGTTTTTTACTCTGACCGGTATGCACATGATGCACGTGACCATCGGCGTGATTTACCTGGGGGTGGTGGCGCTGCGAAAGAAGTTCCTGCCCATCCTGCTGATTTGCTGGCTGGCGGCGTGGCTGGGAACACCGGCGGACAGTGTGTTTCATGTCGGAGCGCATGTGATTTTGATCGGCGCAATCGTGGCAGGAATGATTATGTTCCTCAAGCCAAGGGACTATGACGCGCACGATGTGGAAATTGCCGGGCTATATTGGCACTTTGTGGACTTGGTGTGGATGTTCATCTTCCCGCTGGTGTATCTGATGTCCACGCGGATCACGGGATAGCCGACGTCGTAAGCAACGTCTCTACGAGAATAGAGGATTCACGATGCACACAGTTGACACCCATCACGATGAAGGCAAGGGTCAATATTTCTGGGTCTGGGGCGCGCTGCTGGTCCTGACGGCGGCGGAAGTAGCGCTGGCTTACAACCAGGTATTTCAGCCGGTTCGGATGCTGGAAGCGCTGATGATTTTGTCGGTCATCAAGTCGGCGCTGATTATCGGTTGGTTCATGCACCTGAAGTACGAAGTCGCTGCCATGAAATGGGTGATGATGTCGGCGGTGACTATCTGCCTCTGCCTGATGTGTGTATTTTTCGCGGACGCATTCCGCATTGTCCACCTGGGAGTGAAATGAAACAGCGATGGTTACTACTGGCGTTCATGGGTCTGCTTTGGGCAGTGCCGGCCCTTGGTCAGGGCTGCGCCATGTGTTACAGCAATGCTGCCGGAACGACCAAAGACGGACAACGCGCCATCAGCCGCGGCATCCTGGTGCTGCTGGTGCCTCCGGTTGGGTTCATGACCCTCGGCGTTGGCCTGGCGTACGCGTACGGTAAGAAGCGCGATGCTGAGCAGATAGACTGAGTTTTCCAACCAAGCCAGCCTAACTTGAGCGGAGTGATCGAAAGTGTCTTCCGCACCTCCAAAGTCACACACCCCAACTTCCCTTCCCGCGCCCACTCATAATCTTCGCCGCATTGGGCTGGTTCCCTTCGTAGCAGTTTTGTTTGCATATTGTACCGGCGGCCCGTTCGGGTTCGAGTCCATGATCTCCACCTCTGGCCCCGGCCTGGCGCTGACTTTTCTGCTGGTTGTGCCTCTGCTGTTTGCGGTCCCAATTTCTTTGGCAGCGGCGGAAATGGCCACTGCCATGCCGGTGGAAGGCGGGTTCTATCGCTGGAGCCGGGCTGCTCTCGGCGACTTCTGGGGATTTCAAACTGGCTGGTGGAACTGGACTGGCACTTTTCTCATGAGCGCCTCCTATGGCGTGGCCATGGCCGACTACCTCAACGCCTGGATCCCACTGCATTCCCGCTGGCAGCACTGGGTCGTCGCGGTTTTGTTCCTGGGGTTGGTTGCGCTTATTAATGTTCTCGGAATTCGCCTGGTCGGCCAACTCACGCTGCTTTTGCTGGTGGCGTCGTTCATTCCGGTGATCGCTTTCATTGTCCTCGGCTACCACCAGGCGCATTTCAATCCGTTTCATCCGTTTTTCCCGGCGGGAAGGCCCTGGCGCGAAGCTTACGGGGTCGGACTTTCTCTAGCCCTGTGGTCCTACGCCGGATACGAACAGCTGTCAACGGTGATTGAAGAAGTGGAAAATCCGCGGCGCAATTTTCCGCTCGGCCTCGCCCTCGTGATTCCGCTGACCATCGCGACTTATGCCGGCACCCTGGCAGCCGGTCTGGCAGCGCTGGGCAACTGGCAGGTGTGGGAGACCGGATACATGGTCACCGCTGCCCGTCTGGTGGGCGGCGCAGGCTTAGGCACGGCGATGTTTGCCGCCGCAGCTATCGCCAACTTCATATTGCTCGAGAGCACCATGCTGTCGGTGACGCGAGTGCCGCTCACTATGGCCGAGGATGGCTACCTCCATCCGTCATTAGCCCGGATCAACCACCGTTTCGGCACGCCGGCGCGCTCCATCCTGTTAACCACGGCGTTTTGCGCGGGGTTGGCAGTGTTCAGCGTTCCGCAACTCATCGCCGTGTATGCCTGGTCGCGCATCGCCACTTCCACGCTAACGCTGATTTCATTCTGGCAAATGCGCCGCAAGTATCCCGACCTGCCCCGTAGTTTTCGCGTGGGCGGCGGAACCCTGGGTGCGCTCACCGTTATGATCCTGCCGATGTTGCTGTTCGCCTGGGCGTTGTTCAATAGCGATCCCTCAACGCGCCTGTGGGGAACGCTAAGCCTGATTTCCGGGCCGGTGGCGTACGCGTGGATACGGCGGCACGGCAGGGTCGCGAAGGATGGTGCTTAAGACCGCTGGAATGCTGACAGCAGCCTGGTTCCGCGCTATTCTCCCTCTATGCGCAGGCAAAACTTGGGTATCGCAGTGATCTGCACCGCGTTGTTGGCTCCGTCCGCTTTCCCCGCCCAGCAGGTGATAACCACGCCTGTCACTATCCGCGTGAGCGATCAGCTCGGAGCTGTCATCGCGCACGCGCAGATCAGGCTGGTACCATCTCCAGACAATGCGCCGGCGAAGCTGGAAACCGACGACCAAGGCCGCTTCTCAATTCGCTTGGAGGTCGGTGGCTATGCCCTCTTCGTTTCCGCCCAGGGATTCAAGACAGGGGCGCAGCACATCGACATCGCCGCGCCACAGGCGGCGGGCAACACTGGCCAAGTCGTAAACGTGGTCCTACGGATAGCGGATTCTGGTTCCCCGACGGCCGTCTATTCCAAGGACTCGCTTGTGCTCACGGACGACCTCTACCACATTCCCGTAGAGCTATCGCCCGCGGACTTTCGCGCCCTGCCGCACATTGCGATCACCGTGCACAACAGCCATACCAAGGCGGATGAAACCTACTCCGGGGTTCCGCTGGCTACTCTGCTGGCCAAGCTCAACGCGCCTGTCGGCGACGGATTTCGTAAAGAAGCTTTGACCACTTATCTCATTGCCTCCGGCTCTGACGGATACTCTGTTGTCCTTTCGCTCGCCGAGGTCGATCCCAACTTTCGTGACGGTCCGGTGCTGGTGGCCGACACTCGCGATGGCCAACCGTTGGCAAAATCTGGTCCCTTCGAACTGATCGTACCGGGCGACAAGCGCCCCGCGCGCTGGGTCCATAACCTCAATTTCATTGGTCTGGAGCACCGCTGACCCTCCACGGTGGCCTGCTGATACTGGAGAATGTCGCCGGAAGTTCTAGCCATCTTGGACTCTCGCATGGCAACATGAAGGAGATGGCAGATCAACTGAAGACAATCTTCTTCGACGTCGGCAATACCCTGCTCTTCCCCGATCGCAAGCATATCCTGGCTCCTCTCGAGCGGCTGGGACACTCGCCAAGTCTCGAACAGTGGCATGCCATCGAACGCGCAACCAAGAAGAAGTTCGACAGCATCGTCGAACACGGCGAACCAGCGGACCATGGATTTTGGTTCATGTTCTATGAGCGCTTGCTGGCGGACCTCGGAATGGAGAATGACGGCGTCCGTGACGCGATGGTCGAGTCGACGCGGCAGTCGGCAAACTGGTGCGTGATTCGTCCGGGGACGCGGGAGTTGCTGCGGCGGCTGGGCGAGCGTTATCCGCTGGCGGTGATCTCCAATGCCGACGGCAAGATTGCTGAAGTGCTGGAGCGGTGTGGAATCGCTGACTGCTTTGCCACCATCACGGACTCGGGGTTGGTGGGATACGAAAAGCCGCATCCGGCGATTTTTGAGGCTGCGCTGCGGGCGATGGAAGTGACTCCCAAGGCTAGTTTGTACGTCGGCGACGTCTATTCGGTGGATTATCTGGGCGCGACCCGGGCAGGAATGCAGGGAATGCTGTTTGACGTGGCGGGAGCGTATCGGGAGATGAAGCTGGCGAGAGTGGAGTCGCTGGAGGAGTTGGAGAAGAAGCTGGGGGCCGGGTAGCGCTTTAGAGCGAGATCAACTGATGATCGACACAGTCGGGGTGGATAGAATCGTAGAGATTACGGAGCAGATCGGAGCCGTAGCGTGCCAGGAAATAAACGCCGGCGATCTCACGCTCCTGAAGAACTTTGTTAGGGTAGAGAGCGTTGCTGAGCAATGCGGCATGACGGTCGAGGATTTCACTGTGGCGCAGTTCAGCGCGCGCGGCGCGGGCATGCAAACTCTCCAGCTGATGCAGCATCTTCGATTCCGCGTTGTTGGCCGCATCCACTAAAGTCTTGTCCAGGCGTTCCAGAGACTGGCGAATAGCCGCGAGCGACTGTTGCGTAGAAGCTTGCGCGCGCTCGAAGGCTGACTGCAAGTCTTTGGACAGAGCGTGGGCAGCCAGTTTCTCGCGCACCGGCTCGGGGCCAAGCAAATCGGTGAAGGCAAGACCGTAGCGCTCCAGCAAGCTCTTCGGCTTGGGTTCGATCAGGGTTGCGGAAAAGCGTGGGATTACGGGTGTGACTCGTCCCAGCAGCGCTTCGTACACTACCGCGGCCTGGGCAAAGTAGGCGACTTCGGCGGAGCCGCCAGTATAAGCCAGCGTCGGCAGCAGATAGTCCTGCACCACAGGACGCAGCAGTACATTGCCGCTGAAATCCTGCGGCTCCGAAGCCAGGTGGGTGAGCAATTGTGCCCGGGAAACGGTTTCCTGATCGATTACGAAATCAGCGCTGCGGCGATGGATGGAGACACGCGCGCCCTTATGCAAGCTGAACAAGAGAGAAGACGAAGCCACGATCTTGACCTGTTGGTGATAGCCAGCCGATTCCAATTCATGTCCGCGGGCAAGCAGGGCTTCTTCGAGTTCTCCGGAACGTTCGATGGCGGCGCGATAGATGGGCTCGGCGACGCGATGGAGTTCAGGATCCGAAGCATCGAGCAGAATCACGCCCCACTCGCCAAACCATTGAGCAAACAGCCGCGCGAAAGACGTACCGAAAGTGTCGCCGGGCTGATAGCAGGCGCGCAGGCTGGACAAGGCTTCCGAGTCACCGAGCAAGGCCGTCGCCGCATCCACCGCTACCTGAATCTCATCTCCAAATTTGAGAGTTCCGACCGGAGCGTTGGGCAGGCCCTGGGTCGTGGTAGCGATCGTCTGTAAGGCTCCATCGGGCCCGGGCAGCGATACCCGGCTGACTTCTTCGCGGTCGTGATCTTCGGTCGCGAGCCAGAAAACCGGAACGCATTCGACGCCGTTGTTGGTGGCTACATCCGCGAGTTTGACAGCGGTCAGGGCTTTGAAAATCGAGAACAGCGGACCGCCGAGCAGACCGACTTGCTGGCCCGTAACCGCAGTCGCGGCGCCCGCGCGAAAACGGCGAATGTTCTCCAAGGTCTTGGGAGACGCGTGCCACCCTTCATTCTGGCGCAGCAGAATGGCAGCCACACGTTCCCGTCGGGCGGCATTGTAGCGAATGGCCGCGGATTCCTGCTTCATCCATTGGTTGAAGTACGGGGAACGCGGATAGAATTGCCGGACTTTGGAGTGGTCTGAAAGGAAGTCGGAGAAAAGCGGCGTGGTATGCGGAATCTGGCTGAAGGGTAAACACTCCGACTTCACTGGCAGTTCTCCTGACAGCTTTGGACGATGGGAGGCATGTAAAGTCAACGCCTCATTGTACAGGCGTGTCCTAGATCAGATGTTGGAAAGGGCGACGGGATGCAAGAACTGGTTGCTTGATTCAGGAAGCGGAGACTTGGTCGTGCGGCTGTGCGTGTTTGGAGTGGATGCGTATGCCAAGAAAGGAAATGGGCAAAGCGCCGAACATTCCCAGGCCGATGCCGGCAAACGGGTTCCAGCCCAGGTCGACGGTGCGCAGGCAGACGGCCAAGGCCCAGAAGAGCGCCGTCGCCTGGAAGATATAAAGCATGATCTGCCGTTTCATAACCTGCCCTCGATTTTAGTGTTTTGGCAACCGGCTGGCGATAAGAAGCAAGGGGTCCGGCGAAACGGAAGTAACCTCCTCGGGGGTATCGTCGAAGCGGGATCAGTAGCCTTTTGTTTTGTCTACCAGGGCGAGCAGGGGCTGGTGGGCCCGGTAACGGCGTAGGTTTTCAGAGATAAGAGCGTAGTGCCGCTCCCAGAGCCTGTCAGTCAGACCAGCGGTGTGCGGCGTAAGCAGTAGGTTTTCCAGGTCCCAAAGCGGAGACTCGGCAGGGAGCGGTTCCTGGCCGAAGACGTCGAGGGCGGCGCCGCCGATCTTTTTACTGCGCAAAGCAACCGCAAGGGCTGCTTCGTCGACCAGAGGACCGCGACCGACATTGATGAGGAACGCATCGGGCTTCATGTGGGCGAGGC
>Ga0209517_10003626_pt1 | contig 20795 bp, 21 predicted proteins | sample PeaSoiMetSII2010_FD_187695 | JGI IMG/M metagenome (GOLD analysis project Ga0209517, IMG submission 187695) | Peat soil microbial communities from Weissenstadt, Germany - SII-2010 (SPAdes) (version 2) | ecosystem: Environmental > Terrestrial > Soil > Wetlands > Peat | place: Germany...
GTGACGCGGCCTTGCGGAATCGGCCGCCCCGCGGTGCGCAGCATGCGCGCGTCGATGTCGGCGTCGTACCACATATTGAGCGCGCCGGCGGCGCCGGCGCCGACGGCGATGCAGAGCAGCGCGGTCAGCGCGATCACCGGATGCAGGTGGCCGGGCGCGATCACCAGCCCGACCAGCGCCGTGAACACCACGAGCGACATCACCCGCGGCTTGAGCAGCGCCAGGTAATCGCCGACTCCGGCAATGCTGGGCTCGACTCTTGCGAGGGTGACACTCATCGGATCAGCGGCAGCGTATCGAACTGATGGAACGGCGGCGGCGATGGCAGCGTCCATTCCAGCGTGGTGGCGCCCGGCCCCCACGGATTGGCGGCCGCCCGCTCCTTGCGGACGAAGGCCTGCACGATGCCGAAGAAGAACACCAGCACGCCAAAGCCAGAAATGTAGGCGCCGACCGAGGAGACGAAATTCCAATCGGCGAATGCGTCGGGATAGTCGGCGATGCGACGCGGCATGCCGGCCAGCCCCAGGAAATGCTGCGGGAAGAACACGATGTTGACGCCGATGAAGGTCAGCCAGAAGTGCAGCTTGCCGACGAACTCGGAATACATGTAGCCGGTCATCTTCGGGAACCAGTAGTACCAGCCGCCGAAGATGGCGAACACGGCGCCGAGCGACAGCACATAGTGGAAGTGCGCGACGACATAATAGGTGTCCTGCAACACGCGGTCGACGCCGGCATTGGCCAGCACCACGCCGGTGACGCCGCCGACAGTGAACAGGAAGATAAAGCCGATCGCCCACAGCATCGGCGTCTTGAACTCGATCGAGCCGCCCCACATCGTGGCGATCCAGGAGAAGATCTTCACGCCGGTCGGCACCGCGATCACCATGGTGGCGGCGATGAAATAGGCCTGCACGGTGGACGACATGCCGACCGTGTACATGTGATGCGCCCAGACGACGAAGCCGATGCCGCCGATCGCCACCATGGCATAGGCCATGCCGAGATAGCCGAATACCGGCTTCTTCGAGAACGTCGCCACGATCTGGCTGACCATGCCGAAGCCGGGCAGGATGAGGATGTAGACTTCGGGATGACCGAAGAACCAGAACAGATGCTGGAACAACAGCGGATCGCCGCCGCCTTGCGGATCGAAGAAGGTGGTGCCGAAATTGCGGTCGGTGAGCAGCATGGTGATGGCGCCGGCCAGCACCGGCAGCGCCAACAGCAACAGGAACACCGTCACCAGCTGCGACCATACGAACAGCGGCATTTTGTGCATGGTCATGCCGGGCGCGCGCATGTTGAAGATGGTGGTGATGAAGTTGATGGCGCCGAGGATCGACGAAGCGCCGGCCAGATGCAGCGACAGGATGGCGAAATCCATCGCCGGGCCGGGATGGCCGTAGGTCGATAGCGGCGCGTAGATGGTCCAGCCGGCACCGACGCCGTTGGCGCCCGGCTCACCCTCGAAGAACATCGACGACAACAACAGCGCGAAGGACGCCGGCAACAGCCAGAACGAAATGTTGTTCATGCGCGGGAACGCCATGTCCGGCGCGCCGATCATCAGCGGCACCATCCAGTTGCCGAAGCCGCCGATCATCGCCGGCATGACCATAAAGAAGATCATGATCAGCCCGTGCGCGGTGACGAAGACGTTGTAGGTGTGGGTTTCGTGGAAGATCTGCAGGCCCGGATACATCAGCTCGGCGCGGATCGCGATCGACAGCACGCCGCCGACCACGCCGGCAACCAGCGCGAACACCAGGTACATCGTGCCGATGTCCTTGTGGTTCGTCGAATAGAGATAGCGGCGCCAGCCGTGCGGGATGGCGTGCCCGTTATCGTCGCCGTGTGCCGCGTGTGCCATCGTGTCCATTGCCAGTTCCTTCACTTTAGGCCGTCGGTCGGGGAGCAACTCATTGCCAGTGATTACTGCTGCGCCGCCAGTCCGGCCGCCGCTACTGTCGTCGGCGCAATATTGTCCGCGCCGGCATATTTCTGCTTCGCCTGGGCGGCCCAGGCCGCAAAACCCTTGTCGTCGGTGACCCGCACCGTGATCGGCATGAAGGCGTGATCCTTGCCGCACAGTTCCGAGCACTGGCCGTGGAAGGTGCCTTGGATCGTCGCCTTGAACCAGGTGTCGTTGATGCGGCCCGGCACGGCGTCGATCTTGATGCCGAATGACGGCACGGCGAAGGAGTGGATGACGTCGGCGCCGGTCACCAGCACGTGCACCACCTTGTTCACCGGCACGACCATTTCGTTGTCGACGGTGAGCAGGCGCGGCTGATCCGCCTTGAGGTCCTTTTCGGCGACGATCAGCGAATCGAATTCGAAATTGCCGTTATCGGGATAGGCGTAGCTCCAGTACCACTGCTTGCCGGTCGCCTTGATGGTGAGATCCGGTGTCGGCACGTCGAGCTCGGTGAACAACAGCCGGAACGAGGGGATCGCGATCAGCACCAGGATGAGGACCGGGACGACGGTCCAGATGATTTCGATCGGCGTGTTGTGGGTGGTGCGCGACGGCGTCGGATTGGCCCGCGCGTTGAAGCGGATAATGATGATCAAGAGCAGAGCGAGAACGAAGATCGTAATCGCGGTAATGATCCAGAGCACGAAAGTATGGAAGCCGATGATGTCGGCCATGACCGGGGAGCCGGCATCCTGCAGGCCGAGCTCCCAGGGCGTCGGCTGGCCGAGCCCGGCAAGGGCCGAGCCTGCGCTGGCGAACAGGGCGGTCACCGCGATGGCGGTCAAGCGTGACAACACCTTCATCTGTCTCTCTGCTCCCTGTTTCTGATCTTGGTCATGACTGCCGGCGAACAGCGCACACTATTTCGAGCGCCGACCGCGACAGCATGACGCCGCCTGCGTCCGGCGCGGCTTGCGCCACGGTTCTGGTTGGCAGGCATCGGCGGGATGGGGAAATCCCAAACCCTCAAACCACAAATCCGGCTCTGCTGCAATGCACTCTTAACTCTGCTGTTCAGGGTCTGGATAAGCGCTGTGCGTAGCCGCTTTCCGGCACGGCCGGCCGGAAACCTCATCCACCTTTTCGTGGCCACAATGCCTTGATTTGGATCAATCTTGACACCGTAGGCTCACGATGTACGCAGGCTCGTCCGGCGACCGGGCTTGATGATTCGCGGTGGGCCGTCCAGCGGGGGTGGCTCGTCGAGGGAAACACGATTATGGCGATATTCGAAGTCGCGCGGCGGCTGCGGGCGTCCGCGCTGGCCGGCGCCGCCGTCATGCTGGCGGCGGCGCTGCCGTTGGCGGGAGAGGCCCTCGCCCAGGGTGCGGTCCGCTCGGTCCATGGCGATTGGCAGATTCGCTGCGAGACGCCGCCCGGCGCTCAGAACGAGCAATGCGCGCTGATGCAAAGCGTGACGGCCGAGGACCGCCCCAATCTCGGCCTAGTCGTGATCGTGCTCAAGACCAGCGATCAGAAGAGCCGGCTGATGCGCGTCGTGGCGCCGCTCGGCGTCCTGATCCCGTCGGGGCTGGGGCTGAAGATCGACAACAACGACGTCGGCCGCGCCGGCTTCGTGCGCTGCCTGCCCAACGGCTGCATCGCCGAAGTGGTCATGGACGACAACTTGATCGCCAAATTGCGCAACGGCCAGACCTCAACCTTCATCATCTTCCAGACGCCCGAAGAGGGCATCGGCTTTCCCATGAGCCTGAAGGGATTCGGCGAGGGCTACGACCAGTTGCCGTAACGCCGGAATTTTCGGACCGCGGCTGCGCGCAGTCGTCGCGCCCGGCGGTCACCGGCGGCGATTGACGGACCCATTCGGGAGCTTACCCTCGCTGCAAAGACCGCAGGGAGGGAAGCTCGTGAGTGCAGGCTGCAAAGTCGTCGCTATTGCCGCAACGCTGTGCGCTGCCATTGTTGCGGCGGCAGGGGGCGCGCGAGCTGAGGCCGATTATCCCAACCGCCCGGTGACCCTGATCGTGCCCTATGGCGCCGGCGGCGTCGCCGATGTCGGCATGCGCATCCTCGGCGAGCAGTTGAGCAATCGCCTGAAGCAGCAATTCGTCATCGAAAATCGCCCCGGTGCCGCCGGCATCGTCGCCGCGCAGACCGGCGCCGCGGCCGCGCCCGATGGCTACACGCTGTTGATGACCGGCAACAACAATGCCATCGCGGTCGCGCTGTTCAAATCGCTGCCCTACAACATCCTCACCGACTTCGCCTCGGTTTCGACTGCCGCGTTCTTCGACGTGCTGATCGTCACCCGCGCCGGCTCGCCGCTGAAATCGATTGCCGATGTCATCGCCGCGGCGAAGGCCAATCCCGGCAAGCTCAATATCGGCACCATCAATCCGGGCTCGACGCAAAACCTCGCCGCCGAATTGTTCACCAGCACCGCCGGCATCAAGGCGGCGATCGTGCCGTTCCGCGCCTCGCCCGACATGGCCGGCGCGGTGATGCGCGGCGATGTCGATGTCGCGTTCGAATTCTATGCCGCGCTCAGCGGGCTACTGGCCGACCACAAGGTCATGGCGCTGGCCTCGACCGGCTTAAAGCGCACAGCCTATCTGCCCGACGTGCCGACGGTCATGGAGAGCGGCATCAAGGACTATGACGTCGCCAGCTGGAACGGGCTGTCGGTTCCCGCCGGCACGCCAAAGCCGGTCATCGCCACGCTCAACGCCGCCATGGAAGACGTCATTCCCGGCCCCGACGTGCAAAGCAAATCCAGCCAAATGGGCATGGCCATGCGCTGGAGTACGCCCGACGACATGACGGCGCGGATGCAGGCCGACATCGCCAAATGGGGCGCGGTGATCGAGAAGGCCGGCATTCCCAAGCGCGATTGAGCGGCCCCTCGCGCGCTGCCGGCGAAGCGCTTATGTAGGGGGCAGTTTCACCATAATGACGGTCAGGATAGCGCAATGGCTGACGCCCCCATTTCCCTCGTCGACCGCGCCGGCCTCGACCGGCCGCGTCTGGCCAAAATCGTCTCCCGCGGCCTCGATGGCGCCGACGATGGCGAGCTTTATCTCGAATATCGCCAGTCCGAGGTTTTGGCGTTCGACAACGGCCGGCTGAAGCAGGCGACCTACGACACGTCCCAGGGTTTCGGCCTGCGCGCGGTCAAGGACGAGGCGGTCGGCTATGCCCATGCCTCCGACCTGTCGGAAGCGGCGATCGAGCGGGCTGCCGACGCGGTGCGCGCGGTCAAGGGCGGCTATTCCGGCCACTACGCGGCGCCGCCGCCGCGCAGCAACGTCAGGCTCTACGGCGAGGACAATCCGCTCGGCAGTCCCGCTTTCGAGACCAAGGCGCGGCTTCTCGAAGCCATCGACGCCTATGCGCGTGCCAAGGACCCGCGGGTGCGCCAAGTCTCGGCAAGCCTGGCGGCGACCTGGCAGGCGGTCGAGATTCTACGCGGTGACGGCGAGACCTATCGCGACGTCCGGCCCTTGGTGCGGGTCAATGTCGCGGTCGTGGTCGGCGACGGCGAGCGTCAGGAGAGCGGCAGCGCCGGTTATGGCGGCCGCGAGGGTTATGACCGTTTCATCGCCACCGACGCCTGGCAGGGCACCGTCGATTCTGCCATCCGCCGCGCGCTGGTCAATCTCGAAGCGGTGCCGGCGCCGGCCGGCGAAATGGACGTCGTGCTCGGTCCGGGCTGGCCTGGCGTAATGCTGCACGAAGCGATCGGCCATGGCCTCGAAGGCGATTTCAACCGTAAGAAGACGTCTGCGTTTGCCGGGCTGCTCGGGCAACAGGTCGCTTCGAAAGGCGTCACCGTCGTCGATGACGGCACCATGGCGCTGCGCCGCGGCTCGCTGTCGATCGACGACGAAGGCACTCCGACCAATCGCACCGTGCTGATCGAGGACGGCATTCTGGTCGGCTACATGCAGGACCGCCAGAACGCCCGCCTGATGGGCATGAAACCCACGGGCAATGGCCGGCGCGAAAGTTTCTCCCACGTGCCGATGCCGCGCATGACCAACACCTACATGCTGGCCGGCAATCGCGACCCGGGCGAGATCATCGCTTCGGTGAAGAACGGCATCTACGCCGTCTATTTCGGCGGCGGCCAGGTCGACATCACCTCGGGCAAATACGTGTTCGAGTGCACGGAGGCGTATCGGCTCGAGAACGGCAAAGTCGGCGCGCCGATCAAGGGCGCCATGCTGGTCGGCAACGGGCCGACCGATTTGCATCGGGTGTCGATGGTCGGCAACGATCTCGAGCTCGACCACGGCATCGGCACTTGCGGCAAGAACGGCCAGGGCGTCCCCGTCGGTGTCGGCCAGCCGACCTTGCGCATCGACCGCATCACGGTGGGCGGCACGGGGTAGTCAGCGTGCAATTGGCTGACCAAGGCTGAGTCTGCTATGCTTAGTGTTACGGAGCTGACAAGGATTCGTCGATGAACGAACGAGTTACCGTCGAGTTGGACGCCAAGGCGATCGCAGCGGCACGTGAGGCCGGAATCGATCTTTCCGAACTCTTGAGCCGCGCCTTGCGGCGGATTCTGCCTCAGCTGGACGCGTCCGAGCGTCAGCAAGCCGCCCGCCAATGGTATGAAGAAAATAAGGAGGCGGTCGACGCTTACAACAAGATGCTCGAAACGCACGGCCTATTTTCCGACGGCGTGCGGACGTTTTGATTGCCCCAACAATTCGACATCGTTGAAAATCTCAATCCCGCTCGACGCGCCCAGTATCCGTTTCTCGTCGTATTGCAGCACGATCGCGTTGCTGCGCTGAGAAGCGTTGTTGCAGCACCGCTCGCTGAGGCAACTGTGGCCCTTGCCGGATCGCAACTGCACGTATCGGTCGCCATAGACGGACGACGCTATGTTATTCTCCTGGAGGAATTGGCCGCGGTTCAATCCAATTCGCTCGGGCACGTGACAGCCTCAGCGGAGTCCATTCGGTACGAAATCATCCGGGCAATTGATCTATTGTTCACAGGAATTTGAGTACTCAAAGCCGTGCGTCGAGGGCCTACCGCACCACTCCCGAAATACAGCACGGCCGGTGCCGTGGCGGCTTGATCGCGTCCTTGAGGTAGCAGTGCGGGACGGTCACGCCGTAGCCGGCGCGGCGATAGGTCCAGGCGCGGCAGCGGTTCTCGGACTGGCAGGCGTCGGCGCAGGCCTTGCCCTTGGGATCGGGTGGCGTTTCAAACGAGCGGTAATCGCCGCCGAGGCGATCGATGGAATATTCGAGGTCGCCGGCACGCGGCTCGATGACGCCGGCGCCGCGCACGCCTGACACGCAGCAGCTCGATTCGACGCGCGGCACCACGTCGCGCTTGAGCCAGCACACCGCCGGGCCGCCCGAGGCCGGCGGGTAGACGAAGCTCCAGGCCCGGCAGCGGGCCTCGTGCTCGCAGCGCGCGGCGCAGACCGCGGGATCGCCGTTCGGCACGGTGGCGCTCGCATAGTCGCCGCCTGGCCGGTCGAAGCCGGATTGCGCAAGCGCCGGCGCGACGGCCAGTCCCGCCGCGGCGAGGAGCGCGATGCTCACGATGACCGCCCGCACCATGCGCCGTCCTCGCGCCTCCCTGGGCCGATCGCCCGCCACAGAGAAACGTCCTTCCCGGCGAATTGCCACAAGAATCTTGGCTTTTGGGCCGGTCATGCACGCTTTTGGCAAGGGCTTGGACGGCAATACTTGACGGATATCCGCGCCGAATTGCCTCATCCCGCTCAACGATCCATCCACCACAAGTCCGCTAATATTTGGCCATGACCGATTCACCAAGCCTCGTGACGCGGACGAGTTCGACGATTGCCGCGACGCTGATTCTGGTCTTGCCGGCGCTGTGGAATCGCTTGCCGCTCCTGGAATACGACACCGGCGGTTATCTGGCGCGCTGGTTCGAGGGCTATCTGGTGCCGAGCCGCTCGACGACCTATGGGCTGTTTCTCGCCGCCGGCTGGCCGCTCGACTTCTGGCCGAATGTTATCCTGCAAGCCTTGGCGACGGTCTGGATCATCGGCCTGTTGCTGCGGACGCACCGGCTTACGGTCCATCCGATCGCGCTGCCGGCGATTACGGCGATGCTGGCGCTGACGACGGCGTTGCCGTGGCTGGCGAGCGTGCTGCTGACCGATATATTCGCCGGTCTCGGCGTGTTGGCGTTGCACGCGCTGGTGTGGCACGGCGATCGCGTGTCGCGGCGCGAGCGCTACGCGCTGGTGGTGTTCATTGCGTTCGCGGGCTCGACCCATAGCGCCACCTTTGCGGTGCTGCTCGGGCTCGGCGCCGCGGCACTCTGTCTGTCGTGGCTCAGTGCCAAGCTGGTGCCGCGCGCGGGGCTCGCGGCCATGACGGCCGCATTGGTGCTCAGCGCCGCCATGCTGCTCGGCGCCAATTATATCGTCGGCAAAACGATCGCCTGGACGCCGGGCGGCTACGGCCTGGCGTTCGGCCGTATGCTGCAGGACGGCATCGTCACCCGCTATCTCGACGATCACTGTGCGACCGAGCAGCTCAAGTTGTGCCCATACCGCAACGAATTGCCGCGCGACGCCGACACCTTCCTGTGGGGCCGGAGCGTGTTCGACAAGCTCGGCCGCTTCGCCGGGCTCGGCGATGAGATGCGCACCATCGTGCTCGGCAGCCTGCGCGATTATCCCGCCATGCAGGCCGAGACCGCGCTACGCGCCACCGCGCGGCAACTGGTCGAGGTCGCCACCGGCGAGGGCATCGTCACCACGTTGTTGCACACCTACGGGATCATCGAGCGCTACACGCCGTCGGTCGTGCCGGCGATGCAGGCGGCGCGGCAGCAGCACGGTGAGATCGGCTTTACCGCGATCAACATGATCGATGTGCCGGTGGCCTGGGCGGCGATGGCGCTGCTGCCGGTGCTGTTGCTGCTCGGCATCTACAGCGCCGAGTTCGTCGATCTCGGCCGGCTCGCCGCGACATTGCTGCTGGCGCTGCTTGGCAATGCCGCGTTCTGCGGCGTCATATCGGACCCGCACGATCGCTACGGCGCGCGCATTGTCTGGATCGCGGTGTTTGCGGTCGCGCTCGCCGCGGCGCGCGCCTACGCATTGGCACGAGACCGGGATGCGCCACTCAAGCGCGAAAGTGCTTCGACAATTTGAGGCCCTGCGCCTGGTAATTCGAGCCGATGCCGCTGCCGTAAAGCTGGTCCGGCCGCGCCAGCATCTTCTCATAGACCAAGCGGCCGACGATCTGGCCGTGTTCGAGGATGAACGGCACTTCGCGCGAGCGCACTTCCAGCACCGCGCGCGAGCCTGAGCCGCCGGAGCCGGCATAACCAAAACCCGGATCGAAGAAGCCGGCATAGTGCACGCGGAATTCGCCGACCAGCGGATCGAACGGCACCATCTCGGCGGCATAGTCGGGCGGCACCTGCACGGCTTCGTTCGAGGCCAGGATGTAGAATTCGTCCGGATCGAGGATCAGGCTGTTGTCGGCGCGGGCTGCGATCGGCTCCCAGAAATCGGCAACCTCATAGGCGTCGCGCTGATCGACTTCGATCACCGCGGTGTGCCGTTTGGCGCGATAGCCGACGATCCCGGCGCCATTCGCGGTGGTCCCCGAAAGATCGATACTGACTGCGATGCCGTCGCCCATCACCGCCTCGGCGCGATCGACCAGCCGTTCGCGGGTGTGCAGTTCGCGCAATCCTTCCGCGCTCAATGAGGCGTCGCCGCGACGCAGCCGCAGCTGCGACAGCCGGGTGCCTTCGCGCACCAGGATCGGAAACGTCTTCGGACTGATCTCGGCGTAGAGCGGGCCTTCATAGCCGGCCGCGACCCGGTCGAAGCCGCGCGTCTCGTCGGCGATGACGCGGGTGAAAACGTCGAGCCGCCCGGTCGAGCTTTTCGGGTTGGTCGCGGCCGCGACGTCGGCGGGCAAGCTGAGCCGCTCGATCAGGGGAACGATGTAGACGCAATTGGTCTCGAGCACGGCTCCGGCGGCGAGCGAAAATTCATGCAGTTTGAGATCGACGATGCGCTGGGCGACCGTGGTGCCGGGTCCCGGCAGAAAACTCGCGCGCACGCGATAGGCAATGGCGCCGAGACGCAGATCGAGGCTCGCTGGCTGGATCTGCCCCGGCGCGAACGGATAGTGCGCGCGAATGCCGCCGTCCGCCGCCAGTTCGGCGATCATGCGGTCGGGCAGGATTCCTTGGTCCGTTGGCGAGAAAGACAGCGGCACGCGATCACCACGTCGAGCGAAAACTGCAGCAGCGATCTAACCCGATGCCGGGTTTGACGCAAAGACAAGCGCGGCGTATAAGCCAGCTTATCCCGTGGTCATTTGAGCCGGCCGGCTTGCTAGCCACGTAAAACAAGTAGCTAAAAGGCCGGGGATGTGTGAGCCCGGCCTGAGGATTTTCCTCCCGGCCGGGTTTTGTTTTGTTTGGCCAATGCTTCGTTGGCCGATGGAGGTCACATGTCCGCGTCTGTGAAAAAGATCTATCGCCCCGAAACCCGCCTGGTGCAGTCCGGCACGCTGCGCTCGCCGTTCGGCGAAACCTCCGAGGCGATGTTTTTGACTCAAGGTTATGTGTATGACACCGCGGCGCAGGCCGAGGCGCGCTTCAAGGGCGAAGATCCCGGCTATCAGTATTCGCGCTTTGCCAATCCGACCGTCGACATGTTCGAGCGCCGCATGGCGGCGTTCGAAGGCGCCGAAGCGGCGCGCGCCACCGCGACCGGAATGGCCGCGGTCACCATCTCGCTGGTCGGCCAGCTCAAGGCCGGCGATCATGTGGTGGCGTCGAAAGCCATGTTCGGCTCCTGCCGTTACGTCATCGAGGATTACCTGCCGCGCTTCGGCGTCGCCTCGACGCTGGTCGACGGCTGCAATCTCGAGGCCTGGAAAAACGCAGTGCGGCCGAACACCAAGACCTTCTTTCTCGAAAGCCCGACCAATCCCGCGCTCGACGTCATCGACATCGCCGAAGTGGCGAAGATCGCGCACGCAGCCGGCGCGACCTTGGTGGTCGACAATGTGTTCGCCACGCCGCTTTACCAGAGCCCGCTGGCGCTCGGCGCCGACTGCGTGGTCTATTCGGCGACCAAGCATATCGACGGCCAGGGGCGCTGTCTGGGCGGCGTCGTGCTCGGCTCGCAGAAATTCATCATGGACAAGATCCATGTGCTGATCCGGCAAACCGGCCCCTCGCTGTCGCCGTTCAACGCCTGGGTGCTGCTCAAGGGCCTGGAGACGCTCGCGGTGCGGGTGCGCCGGCAGACCGACAGCGCTGCCACTGTCGCGGTGGCGCTTGCCGAGCATCCCAAAATCTCGCGCCTGATCTATCCGGGCCGGCCCGATCACCCGCAGGCCGCGGTGGTGCAGAAGCAGATGCGCGGCGGCTCGACCTTGGTCGCCTTCGAGATCAAGGGCGGCAAGAAGGCGGCGTTCCGTTTCCAGGACGCGCTCAGCCTCATCCGCATCAGCAACAATCTCGGCGACGCCAAGAGCCTGATCACGCATCCGGCGACGACGACGCACCAGCGGCTGACGCCGCCGCAGCGCGCCGAAATCGGCGTCACCGATGGCTTGGTGCGGCTCTCGGTCGGCCTCGAACATCCCGACGATATCGTCGAAGACGTGCTGGCCGGGCTCGAGGCGGTGTAGGGCCGTCATTCCGGGGCGCGCAAAGCGCGAACCCGGAATCCATAGCCACGAGCAAAGAGGTTCTCGAAGGTGAGAGCCGTTGTCTCAAACGATAGTGGTTATGGATTCCGGCCCTCGCTGCGCTCAGCCGGAATGACGAGAGGGAATCAGTGCGCGTGCGCCGCCGCTGACGCGACCGGGCGGGTCGCCGCTTCGGCGATACCGGTGGCGAGGAGTTTGGCCACGCAGGCATAGCCCCAGTCGTTCATGTGCAGCCCGTCCGGCGACACGAACGTGTCGAACGGCAGCTGCTGCACTTCGAACCAGTTGCGCATCACCGCGAAGCGCTTGAACAGGTCGACGTTCTCTTCCTTGGCCGTGGCAGCGATCTGCTCGACCATGCCCGGCGTCTCGGACTTCACCAGAACCTTCGGCGCGTATTGCGGATCGATCAGCACCACGTCGGCGCCGGTCGCCTTGAGCTCGTCGATGCCTTCGCGCAGCTGCGCCGAATGCGGCGCCAGCGGATGATCGCGCAGCACCGAATTGGTGCCGACCTGCCAGAGCACGAGCTGCGGATGCGCGGCGATGACGCCGGTGGCAAACCGCGCCATCATGTTTTCGGTCTCGTCACCGTTGACGCCGCGGTTGAGCACGGTGATGTCCTGCAGCGGAAAGCGCTGCTTGAGCTCGACGGCGAGCCGGCTCGGATAGCTGGCCTCGGGCGAGCTGGCGCCAGCGCCGGCCGTCGACGAGGAGCCGATGGCGACGATGGTCAGTGGCTCGCCGCCGGCGAGACGGCGTGCGGTGCGAATGAGCGGACGATCGAAATGGCTGAACTCGGTCGGCGCGCTGCAGGTGGCCGGTGGCACCGCGTCGGGCGTGCTGGCCTGCGGCAGAGCGGCCGGCGTAACGGGTCGCGGCACTGCAGCAACAGCCGGCGTTGCCGCCGGCATCGCCGCCGGAGCGGCGGTAAGAGTGAGACCTGGTGCGACAATACGCGCAGGCTCGAGCATCTCTGCGTGCGCTGCAGCAAGAGTCGCAAAAACCGCCGAAGCGGCCACGGCCCGCGCCACGCGGGCGATCATTAAGGGTTTGTTAGGAGACATTAACGCGTCGTTTGCATTTTCGTGGCGTCCAGATGCGCGGCACCGATGATCTGAGACGCCAAAGCCCCGCCTATGCAGTCGTGAACACGACGCGCCATATCATAGTTCTTGGTAGCGGTATAGAGATCGAATGTGCCGCTATCGTTCCAGCTACGCATGATTCCAAGTCGATCGAACAGCAGCGCGTTATGCTGCTGTGCAACAATGCGCATGACGTCGGCCAGCGTCGAGACGTCGAGCATGGAATCGGTGCGCGGGCTGTACTGCATGTTCATGAGGACGACATTGGCGCCGGCGCTCTCGATCGCGCCGACGCCGTCATCGAGGCTGGTGCGGAAGTCCTCGGCCGCGACGCCGTTGATGGCGTCGGCGGTGCCGGTCTGCCAGATTACAAGCGAGGGCTTGTCGTCGGCGAGGATTTTCGCCAAGCCGGGAATCATGTCGGCGGTCGTGGCGCGCGGCTGAACATGCGCGGTCACCTTCACCGTAATGCCCTTTAATTGCTGCTGCAGCGCCTGTTCCAGCCGCGCCGGATAGGCAAAGTGCGCGCCGTCGATACCGGCCAAAGCCGAGGAGCCGGTGCCGATCACGCTGATATCCAGGCGCTGATGCGTCTTGACCTCGTTGGTGACGTTGGCGAGGTCGTTCTCGCTTGAGACAAACGAATCCGGCACGTCGCAGCGATCCGTCGGCGCCGCGGCAGCGGCGCCGTCGATCAGCGCAATCGTCGTGACCAGCGCAAGGATCACACTCATGCCTCGCCTCCCGCGAGGTCGGCGTCGGGTTGCTTGACGCGCGATGAGGGGTTTCGCCCTTCTATCACCTTGTACCACGATATCAGATTGGCTGTCCCGATCATGATTATGATCCCGGTTATGCTGATGGCGATCTGAATGAGCGGGCCGCCGGAATATTCGCTGATGACGAACTGGCCGGCAAAGGCGAGGAACACGCCGAGGCAGAAGATTTCCAGCGAATGCTGGCCGCAGCGGATGGCCGGCTGCAGGATCGGCAGTTTCAAGCCCGGCCAGTCGCGCGGCACGAAGCGCACCGTCACCGCGGCCAGCGCCAGAAAATGCGCGAAGCGCAACACGTCGAGGTTGGTCTTGTCGATCGGATACATCCATTCGCTCAGCCAGTTCGGCACCAGCCGCCCGAGCGGCTCGATGTACCAGGTCAGCGCGATGACGAAGGCGAACGCCAGATAGGCGATGGCGACGGCGAGGACGGTGCGCGACTGCAGCACCGGCGCCAGCCGCTTGGCGCCGCCGAGCGCGCACCAGGCGCCGAACACGAATAATAATTGCCAGGCGAATGGATTGAAGAACCACACGCCGTTCGGATAGGCCGGCAAATTCCAATCGAAAGTCCAGGTCAGCACATAGAGCAAGGCGGAGGCGGCGAGCGCGAAGGCAGGTTGCCACATCAGCATGGCGAGCGCCGGCGGAAACAACAGCAGGAGCACGATGTAGAGCGGCAGCACGTCCATGTTGACCGGCTTGAACTTCAACAGCAGCGCCTGGAAGATCGTGACGTCGGGCTGCTTGAGGAAATCCAGAATATTCATTTCCTCGGCGTAGAGCGGATTGTCGAACGTCGCCGCCACGTAGGCGATCTCGGCCATGAAAATCGTGAACAGGAAGATGTGGGCGACATAGATCTGCCAGGCGCGCCGCAATATGCGTGCGCTGGCGATCAGATAACCGCGCTCGCGCATCGCCCGGCCATAGACGAAGGCCGCGGTGTAACCGGAGATGAAGATGAAGATCTCGGTGGCGTCGGAAAAGCCGTAATTGCGGATGGTGAACCAGTTGACGACGTTTTCCGGGATGTGGTCGAGGAAGATCAGCCACAGCGCGATGCCGCGGAACAGATCGAGGCGGAGGTCGCGCTCGGTCGCGGCCGGCGCCGCGGGCAGCGGCACGGCCGTCGGCAGGGGCATGACTACATCGAGGTTTGCAACCATTGTCCGCAGTGTCACAGTCCGCAGTGTCGCAAGTGCGGCCGGAGCGCCCAATAACCCCGAGCACGCTTGCGCGTCCGCACGGTTATTGCAACAACGGGCGCGAATCTATTCACTTATGCGTGGAATCATATGAGGTTTTAAGTGAGCCGCGCCGGCGCCGTGCCTGATCTTGGCGGCGCGGCGTGGGAAATGCGATAGGGCCATCGCCAACACCGTTACCAAGACCATTACCAGGACCGTTACCATGTATCGTGCCATCACCCGCAATATCGAGGTCGTGGTGAAACCGCGGTTCGTCGCCGACCGGTCGTCGCCGGAGAACAATTATTTCTTCTGGGCCTATACCATCTCCATCACCAACAACAGCGACGAGACGGTGCAGCTGAAAACCCGCCATTGGCGCATCACCGACGCCAACGGCCGCCGCCAGGAGGTGCGCGGCGCCGGCGTCGTCGGCGAAGAGCCGGTGCTCAAGGCCGGCGAGCAGTTCGAATATACCAGCGGGGTGCCGCTGCAGACGCCGTCGGGCTTCATGGTCGGCAGCTACGGCATGGTCAGCGCTGGCGGCGAGCATTTCGACATCGAGGTGCCGGCATTTTCGCTCGACAGCGTGGAATCGAAACGGACGCTGAATTGAATTCAGCGTCCGCCGACGTCTCAGGATAAAGCCGCGATCTAGCGCGCCGGTGCCGGGCTGGTTGCCGCGTCCAAGGCCGACAGGTCGGGCTGCTTGCCGAGCCGCGTGCCATTGCCCAACGGGGACTGCAGCGGCTTCTGCTCCTGCCTGACCGGCTGTTCGGACTTGGCCGGCTTCTGTTCCGGCCGGTATTCGCTCGACGAGATGCCGCCGGCGATGGTGGCGCCTTGCTCGATTTGCAGCATGCCGTAGCTGACATTGCCGTCGACCCGGCTGGTCGAGCGCAAAATCATCAGGCATTTGACGTCGAGCTTCTCGAAGACTTTGCCGGAAATCTCGGCGTTTTGCGCGACGATGATCCTGCCTTTGATGACGCCGGTTTCACCGACCACCAGATTGCCGACCGAGACGTCGCCTTCGACGGAGCCGCACACCACCAAGGTGTCGGGCACGCTGATCTCACCCTTGATGGTCACGCCCTCGCCGATATAGAGCCTGCTCGCGTCCGGCATCGAGTCCACGGCTGACGACATCTTGTTATCCCTTTCCGTAACTTGTGACAGGCTGTTCCGGGGGAATTTTATAGATACCGCGCTGACATTGTACGAAGGTTGCGCGGCGATTTTCGGATTATCCACAGAACTCCCGCTATTCACTCCCTTGATTTGGGGCGGCCGCGCGGAAAAGTTCCATTTTGCGGCCGGATCGGGAGTTAACAGCCGTTAGGCAATGCGCAGCAGGCGAGAAAAACCGAACGAAATCATGGTGCGGAACAGCATCCCGCCGGCGGCGTTGAACTGACGCTCGATTGGCGGCGTCCAAAGGTTTGGCTTGCAGGCTTGGCGTATCGCGGGCGTGGATTTGTCATGTTCATCGCTTTGCTTGGATATATCGGCACGATGGTGGCGGCTTTCGCCACGCTCGTGGTGGTTTGGCACCACGTCATCGGGCCGCCGCAGTTGGAAGCGGTGCGGCAGCAACCGCGTCCCATCGGCGCCGTGACGCAGGCCGCGCCGCCGGTGCCACAACCTGGAGCTTGGGGTCCTGCGGTCATTCACAAAGCCGACGAAGGTGCGGATGCGGCGGCGAGCGTAGAGGATGCCCGCCTGGCCGCGGCGCAAGCGGCGGCCGCCGAGAAAGCCAAACGGCTGAAGCAGGCGCGCTACCAGAAACGCAAAGAGCAAGAGCAATTGGCGCGGCAGCGCGACGATCAGCAATATTCGGCCGCGCTCGGCTATGACCAGGCGCCGCGGGATGTTTCACAGCCTTCGGGATTCAACTTTTTGGGGCCGCGGCGTTTCTAGACTATGATCAATTCAATCGTATTGACCATAGTCTAGAATCTCTTTGATTGAGCATGATCCTGTCCGAAAACCGGTATCCACTTTTCGGGATCATGCTCTAAAGCGGGCGCTACGATGCCGTCGTGTCTTGCGCCGTTATCTCGTCCGGCTGGAACACGTAGGTCGAGTTGCAGAACTCGCAGGTCACGGTGATGCGGCCGTTCTCGACCATGTCGTCGCGGTCGTTTTGTGAAAAACTCCGCAGCATGTTCTCGACGCTGGTGCGAGAGCACGAGCACTGCGCCCGCACCGGCGCGGCGCGGAACACGCGCACGCCGCGCTCGTGAAACAGCCGATAGGCCAGCCGCTCGCTGGAGAGCGCCGGGTCGAGCAGCTCGATGTCGTCGACGGTGTCGATCAGGGAGCGGCCTTCGACCCAGGCATCGTCCTCGGGCAAAACGTGCACTGTCGTGCCGGGCGGCGCGTCGCCGGGATCGAGATCGGCCTGGCGCGAGCGCTCGATCGAATTCGGCAGGAACTGCGCCAAAATTCCGCCGGCGCGCCAGTGCCGGCGCGGGCCGCCAGTACCGGCGCGAAATTCTTCGGCGACCGCGAGCCGCACCCGCGTCGGGATCTGCTCCGAGCGCGAAAAATATTCGTGCGCGGCCTGTTCGAGGTCGCCGCCTTCGAGCGGGACCAGCCCCTGATAGCGGCTCATGTCGGGGCCCTGGTCGATGGTCATGGCGAGATGGCCGTGGCCGAGCAGCATGCCGGGATCCGCCGCGTTGGCGGCGACGGCGGCCGCGACCCGCTCGGCGTCGAGACTGGCGCAGGCCCGCACCGTGCCGGGCGTGGCGAAATCGACCACCAGCATGCGCACCGGGCCGTCGCTCTTGGTCTGCAGGATGAACCGGCCTTCGAATTTGAGCGCCGAGCCCAGCATCACCGTGAGCACGATGGCCTCGCCAAGGAGCTTCGCCACCGGCGTCGGATAATCGTGGCCGGTCAGGATGGTGTCGACCGCGGCGCCGAGCCGCACGATGCGGCCGCGCAGGTCCAGCGCCTTCACCGCGAACGGCAGGATGGTGTCGTCGCTGCCGGTTTGCTCCGGCTCGCGGACCGGGATGGCGAGTTCGGGATTGGTCATCGCGCCTGAATATAGGCGAGGTCGATGGAATTTGGAGGCCTCGAAGGCACTTGGCTTGGCTTACCGCCCATCATTCTCCAGGCACCAGGTCAAAATCCCCTTCTGCGCGTGCAGCCGGTTCTCGGCCTCGTCGAACACCACCGATTGCGGGCCGTCGATCACTTCGTCGGTGACTTCCTCGCCGCGATGGGCCGGCAGGCAGTGCATGAAGATGGCGTCCGGCCTGGCGCGGGCCATCAGCCTCGCATTGACCTGATAGCGCTTGAGCAGGTTATGCCGCCGCGCGCCGTTGCGGTCGCCCATGGAGACCCAAGTGTCGGTCATGACGCAGTCGACACCCTTGACGGCTTCTTCCGGGTCGGTGCCGACGCGGATATCGGCGCTCGATGATTTTATCCATTCCAAAAGCGGCTTCTTCGGCGCCAGCTCCGGCGGGGTGGCGACGCGCAGGCGGAACTCGAACCGCTCGGCGGCCTGCATCAACGAGGTGAGCACGTTGTTGGCGTCGCCGGTCCAGGCCAGGGTGCGGCCGCGGATCGGACCGCGATGCTCCTCGAACGTCATCACGTCGGCCATCACCTGGCAGGGATGCGAACGCCGGGTCAGGCCGTTGATCACAGGAACCGTGGCATAACGTGCCAGCTCGGCGAGCGCGTCGGCGTCGAGCGTGCGGATCATGATGGCGTCGATGTAGCGCGACAGCACGCGCGCGGTGTCGGCCAGCGTCTCGCCGCGGCCGAGCTGCATTTCTTCCGCCGTCAGCAAAATGGCATCGCCGCCGAGCTGACGCATGGCAACCTCGAACGAGACGCGGGTGCGCGTCGACGGCCGCTCGAAGATCATCGCCAGGGTCTTGCCGGCGAGCGGCCGTTCGGCGCCGGCGCCGCGGCGCTCGGCCTTCATGACGCGCGCGGCATCGATGATCTGGCGCAGGTCGGTAGCTGGAACGTCGATGAGGTCGAGGAAGTGGCGGATGCCGCTCATCCCGCCGCCTCCTGCTTTTGCCTCCTGGCATAGGCTTGGTTCAGCTGCGCGCAGGCGCGGTCGAGGCGGCTGATGCCCTCGGCGATTTCCTGCTCGCTGATGATCAGCGGCGGCAACAGCCGCACGACGTTATCGCCGGCGGAGACCGTGATCATCTTCTCGGCGCGCAAGGCATCGACCATTTCGCCGGCCGGAACGAGCGCCTTTAGCCCGACCAGAAACCCCTCGCCGCGCACCTCGGCGATCAGCGCCGGATAGCGGTCTTTGATTTCGGCGAGCCGCTGCTTCAACACCAGGGCGTTGCGCTGGACGCGCTCGAAGAAGCCCGGCGCCAGCATGACGTCGAGGGTGGCATTGACGGCGCTCATGGCCAGAAGATTGCCGCCGAAGGTCGAGCCGTGCGTACCGGGAGTCATCCCCTTACCTGCTTCACGAGTCGTCAGGCAGGCCCCGACCGGGAAGCCGCCGCCCAACGCCTTGGCGAGCGCCATGATGTCGGGCGTGACGCCGCTGCGCTGGTAGGCGAACAACTCGCCGGTGCGGCCCATGCCGCTCTGCACTTCGTCGAAGATCAACATCAGGCCGTGCTGGTCGCACAGCGCGCGCAACGCTCTGAGGAACGACGGCTCGACGACACGCACGCCGCCTTCGCCCATCAACGGCTCGATCAGGATCGCGGCGGTCTCGGGCCCGATGGCGCGCTTGACCGCCTCGAGATCGCCGAACGGCATATGGTCGAAGCCCTCGACCTCCGGGCCAAAACCGTCGAGATATTTCTTCTGGCCGGCGGCGGCGAGCGTCGCCAGCGTGCGGCCGTGGAAGGAACCCTCGAAGGTGATGATGCGGTAGCGCTCCGGCTTGGCGCTGGCGGATTGATATTTGCGCGCTACCTTGATCGCGCATTCCATCGCCTCGGCGCCGGAATTGCAGAAGAACACGTAGTCGGCAAAGCTCGCCTCGCACAGCCGCCGTGCGGCGCGCTCGCCCTCCGGAATCTCATAGAGATTGGAGACGTGCCAGACTTTTCGGGCCTGCGCTTCGAGCGCGGCGACCAGCTGGGGATGGGAATGCCCGAGCGCATTGACGGCGACGCCCGAGCAAAAATCGAGATAGCGCTCGCCGTCGGTCGCGATCAGCCACACGCCTTCGCCCCGCTCGAAAGCGAGGTCGACGCGCGCGAAGGTCGGCATCAGGTGCGATGTCACGGTTAGCTCGCTTTCGCTGCGCAGCAAAAATCGGCGCGGCCGAAACGAAATGTGCCGCCTCTCCGGGCGGCACGGTTTGATACTTTATTTCCAGGCGCGCATTCGGTCAACACGGGAAAATAAGCCCCGTTGTTCAGTTTACGCCCCCATATCATCCACACAAAGACAGGAATGTGTGGACGCACGCCCCGCCGACTCTTGCGCCCGACTCCCGCCATATTGTAGCATTTTTATTGTCAAGTACGACATCTCGTGCGGCGGACAGTCTTCTAAGCAGCGTTCGGGTGAGTAGGTGTGCGTTGGGCGGCTTTTAGCGCTGCCTGGCTCGGTGGGGGATTCTTCAAAGGCTCTACCCGCACGTTCAGGGAGGAAAGAGCATGTCGTGGACTGACGAGCGGGTCGAACTGCTCAAAAAACTCTGGTCCGACGGCCTGTCGGCGAGCCAGATCGCCGCCGAGCTCGGCGGCATCACGCGCAACGCCGTGATCGGCAAGGTGCACCGTCTCGGGCTGTCCGGCCGCGCCAAGTCGACGTCGACCGGCGCGCCGCGGCCGCGCAAGGCGCGCTCGCCGTCGATGCTGCGCATCGGCCGGGCTTCGATCCGCGGCAATACCGCGCTGGCCCATGCCTACGAGGTCGAGGAGGCGGAGCCGGAACTGCTCGACAACATCATTCCGATCGGCCAGCGCCGCACGCTTCTGGAGCTCAACGAGCAGACCTGCCGCTGGCCCATCGGCGACCCCAGCAGCACCGAATTTTTCTTCTGCGGCGGCAACACGGTGACCGGACTGCCGTATTGCTCCTATCACTCGCGCGTCGCCTATCAGCCGGCGACCGACCGGCGCCGCGACAAGCGCCCGTTGCGCTAA
>Ga0209517_10003627_pt1 | contig 20791 bp, 17 predicted proteins | sample PeaSoiMetSII2010_FD_187695 | JGI IMG/M metagenome (GOLD analysis project Ga0209517, IMG submission 187695) | Peat soil microbial communities from Weissenstadt, Germany - SII-2010 (SPAdes) (version 2) | ecosystem: Environmental > Terrestrial > Soil > Wetlands > Peat | place: Germany...
GCTCGGCGGTTCGCCGCGCAGGTCCGGCCGGGCTGAAGGGTCTAGGCCGCGCTGGTGCAGCCGGGGCGCGGCGGCCAGGAGGGCCCGCGCGTACGGATGGCGCACCGACCCGAACAGCTCGTCCGTCCCGCCCTCCTCGACGATCCGGCCGAGGTACATGACGGCTACCTGGTCGCTGAGCTGCCGCACGACGGCGAGGTTGTGCGAGATGATGATTATCGCGAGGCCGAGCCGGTCCCGGAGCTCGGCGAACAGCCGCAGGATCGTGGCCTGCACCGAGACGTCGAGGGACGAGACCGGCTCGTCGGCGATCAGCACGAGGGGTTCGGTGGCGAGCGCGCGGGCGATGGCAATCCGCTGCCGCTGGCCGCCGGAGAACTGGGCCGGCAGCCCGTCCAGCGCCGCCGCGGGCAGGCCGACCAGGCTCATCAGTTCCCGGCAGCGTTCCTCCATCGCGGGCCGCGGCACCAGCTTGTGCACGGCCAGCAGCTCACGCAGCATCCGCCGCACGGTCAGCCGCGGGTTGAGCGAGGAGTACGGGTCCTGGAAGATCATCTGGATCGCCCGGCGCTGCGCCGCGGTCCGCCGGGGGCCGAGCTGCGCCCCGTCCAGCCGGACGGTCCCGGAATCCGGCGTGAGCAGGCCGGCCATGCACCGGGCGGCCGTGGTCTTGCCGCAGCCCGACTCCCCGACGAGCCCGAGGATCTGGCCGACGCCGACCTGGAAGGAAACCCCGTCCACGGCGCGCAGCGTGTGGCCGCCGGCTACCGGGAAGCTGACCACGAGGTCGTCCGCCGCCAGCCGGGCGTCAGCCATGCTCAGGCCCCATGGGTGCAGCGCCGGGCGGCCCCGGTGGCCCCGCCGGCCTGGCCGGGAGCGCGTCGTAGTGCAGGCAGGCGGCGCTCCGCCCCGGCCCGATGTCGCCCGGCCCGATGTCACGGAGCGGCACCGGGCCCGCGGCGCAGTCCGGCTGGGCGAGGGCACAGCGCGGCTGGAACGGGCAGCCCGGCGGGAGCCGGAGCGGGTCGGGGACCTCGCCGGGGATGGCCTGCGGTACCCGGCCGACGTCGTCGACGTCGACCGCGGAGGCGAGCAGGGCCGCCGTATACGGATGCCGGGGCGCGTCAAGCACCGCGCCGGCCGGGCCCGTTTCCACGATGCGGCCCGCGTACATGACCGCGATCTCATCACAGATCTGCCCCACGACGCCGAGATCGTGCGTGACGAAGACGATGCCCAGCCCCTGCGCGGCCCGCAGGTCCTGCAGCAGGCCCAGGATCTGCGCCTGGATGGTCACGTCGAGTGCTGTGGTCGGCTCGTCGCAGAGCAGGACCGCCGGGTCGGTGGACAGCGCGATCGCGATCATGACCCGCTGCCGCAGCCCTCCGGACAGCTCGTGCGGGTAGCTGCCGTACCGCCGGGCCGGGTCCGGGATGCCGACCGTGCGGAGCAGGCCGAGGGCCCGCTCGCGGGCGGCCCGGGCGGACAGCCCGCCGACCCGTCGCGGCGCCTCGGCGACCTGGTCGCCGACGGTCATCACCGGATTCAGCGCGCTCAGCGCGTCCTGGAAGACCATGGCCAGACGGTGCCGCCGCCGGTCGCCGGAGCTGCGCTCCCCGCCGCCCGCGACCAGCTCGCCGGCCACCTGCACGGTCCCGGCCTGCACGCTGGCGGTCCGCGGCAGCAGGCCCATGATCGCGCGCAGCGTCATGCTCTTGCCGCTGCCGGACTCCCCGACGATGCCGAGCGAGCCGCCGTCCGGCAGGCTGAGCGACACGCCGTCGACGGCGCGGAACCTCCGGTGGTGCCGCCGCACCTCGACCGTGAGGTCACTGACCTCGAGCAGCGGGTTCATCGCGGCCGCTGCAGGTCGGCGAGTCCGTCCCCGAGCAGCGACAGGCCGACGCCGACCAGGATGACCGCGATGCCGGGGATGATGGACAGCCACGGGTGCACGGTGATGAAGGCCTGGCCGTCGCTGATCATCGCGCCCCAGTCCGGCGCGGGCGGCTGGATGCCGAGCCCGAGGTAGCCGAGGGTGACGACGGCGAGGATGACCAGCACGATGTCCGACATCACGTACACGATGGCCTGGCTGATGGTGTTGGGCAGGACGTGCCGGAGCAGCACCCGCGACCGGCTGAGCCCGCCGCCTTCCGCGGCGGCCACCCAGTCCTGGCTGACGGCGACCAGGGCGGCGCTGCGCGTCGTCCGCGCGTACACCACCCAGTCGGTCAGCGCGAACGCGATGAAAATACCGTGCGTGCCCTCGCCCACGAAGAACACCAGGGCAATGATGAGCACGTAGAACGGGAAGGCGAGGACGACGTCCACGACCCGCATGACGATGCCGTCCAGCCAGCCGCCGAGGTATCCGCACAGCGTGCCGAGCAGCGACCCGAAAACAAACGGGAACAGCACGGCGAGGACTCCGACCTGCAGGTCGGTGCGGCCGCCGTAGAGCAGCCGGGACCAGATGTCCCGGCCGAACTCGTCGGTCCCGAGCCAGTGCGCCGCGCTCGGGCCCTGCAGCGTGGCCAGCAGGTTCTGCTGCACCGGGCTGTACCGGCCGATCACCGGCGCGAGCACGGCCAGCAGCAGCAGGGCCGCGGTGAGGCTGGCGCCGGCCACGAAGGCCGGCGTCCGGGCCGCCCGGGCGCCGAACGACGGCCGGGTGCTGATCGGCACCTGATCGTCGTCGGTGAGCGGCGCCCTGGACCCTTCGCCCGCCGCCGTCGGGCTCACCGGAGCCTGATCCTGGGATCGAGCTGGGCGGCCGCCAGGTCGGTCAGCAGGTTGATGACGACGACCGCGATCGCGTACACGATGGTGACTCCCTGGACGACGGGGAAGTCCCGCACGCCGATCGCGTTCAGCATCAGATTGCCCAGCCCGTTGAGGTCGAAGACCCGCTCGATCACCACCGTGCTGCCGATCAGGTAGGCGATGTTGATGCCCAGCAGGGTCACCGTCGGGATCAGCGCGTTGCGGGCCGCGTGGGCCAGCAGCACCCGCGGGCCGCGCAGCCCCTTGGCCCGGGCCGCGGCCACGAAGTCGGACTCGATGACCTCGAGCATGCCGACCCGCAGGCTGCGGATCAGCACCGGCGCGATCGCGATGGCGGCGGTCAGGCCGGGCAGCACCAGCGAGCGCAGATGGCCGGTGAACGTCGTTCCCCAGCCGCCCACGCTGAACCAGTGCAGGTCGACCGCGAACACGATGATCAGGATGATGCCGAAGAAGAACGACGGCATGCCGAGCCCGACGAGGGAGAACACCCGCACGGCGTGGTCGGCGGGCCGGTCCTGGCGGGCGGCGGCCAGGCTGGCCAGCGGCACGGTGATCACGACGCAGAAGAAGGCCGAGACGGCGACCAGCGACGCGGTCACCGGCAGGGCCGCCCAGATCAGCGAGCTGACCGGCACCTTGTAATAGATCGAGGTGCCGGTGTTGCCGTGCGCCAGCCCGACAAGGAACGACCACAGCTGCTGGTAGATCGGCTCGTCCAGGCCGAGTTGATGGCGGAGCTGCGCGACCTGCTGCGGGCTGGCGTGAATGCCGAGCACGGCGCGCGCCGGGTCACCGGGGATCAGCCGCAGCAGCAGGAAGGTCACGACGGCCACGCCCAGGACGACCGGGACCGCGGCGGCGAGCCGCTGCGCCGCATAGCGGAACGCGGCCCGGCGCTTCCGGCGGCGCGCGCGGGCGGGCGGGGCGGGCGGCGCCGCCACCGGCCCGGTTAGCCCAGCCAGACGTCCTCCAGCCGGTAGGCGCCGCCCGGGTTCACCGCGAAGCCGTGCAACTGCGGGGACCAGGCGTAGATATTCGGCGGGTAGTCCAGCGCGATGTACGGCGCGTCCTGCGCCACGATCGCCTGGATCTGCCCGTACAGCGCCGCGCGCTTGGCGTCGACGAACTCCGTCTCGGCCTGGTGCACCAGGGCGATCGCGCTCGGGTTGTCGTAGTAGGTCCAGAACGAGTGGGAGCCGCCGTCCTTGACGTCCACCTGGAAGGATGCCATCTCGTCCGGGTCGCTGATGTCGTTGGTCGCGCCGTTGATCATCGCCTGGTAGTTGAAGGCCTCGAAGGCCGTGTGGAAGGCGGCGTCGTCGAGCTGGTTGAGCGTGACCGTGATGCCAAGCGGCTTGAGCTGCTGCTGAATGATCGTGGCCGCGGCGACGTACTGCGAGTTGCCGCTCGACACCAGCAGCGCGAACGAGAACCCGTGCGGGTATTTCGACTTCGCCAGCTCGGCCTTGGCCGCGCTGAGGTTGTAGCTCAGCGCGGGGACGTCCTGGTAGTACTGCAGGCTAGGCGGGAAGAACGAGCCGCCCGGCTTGGCGGTGCCGTAGGTGGTGGCCTGCGCGATGGCCGGGATGTTGAGCGCGTAGTTGATCGCCCGCCGCACGTTCCTGTCCGCGAACTGGGGCACCTTCTCGTTGAAGAACAGCAGGTCCACGGCCCAGGACGGGAACTGTTCCAGCACCACCGAGGAGTCCGCCTTGAGCGCGCTCACCTGGGTCGGGGGCACCGCGGAGATCACCTGCACCTGGCCGCTCTTGAGCTGGAGCACGCGCTGGTTGTCGTCGCTGATGTAGACGAAGTCGACCGCGTTCAGGTACGGCTTGCCGGCCTGCCAGTAGTTCGGGTTGCGCACCAGCGAGACGTTGCCGCCCTTGACGAAGCTCTTCAGCGTGAACGGGCCGGTGCCGACCGGGCTGGCGAAGAACGCGGACGCGCTCTGCCCGCCGAAGTCCTTGGGCATGATGGCGTTGGCGAACACCGAGATGTCCGACAGGAACGGCGCCCACGGCTGGGACAAGGTGGCCACCACCGAGCTCGTGCCGTCCGCCTTGAGCGACTTGATCGCGAAGTCCAGGAAGCTGAGCGGCCCGTTGGCGTCGCCGGCCGCCCGCTGGATGGAGAACACCACGTCGTCGGCGGTAACCGGCTTGCCGTCGGAGAACTTCACCCCCGGTCGCAGCGCGAACGTCCAGGTCTTGCCGTCCGTGCTGACCGTGTGGCCCTGGGCCAGCCAGGGCACAAGCTGGCCGGCCGGGTTGGTGATGTAGAGCGGCTCGAAGATCTTGTCCAGGGTGTAGACGTCGCCCTCGACGATGGAGTTGGCCGGGTCGAGCTGGGTCGGCCCGGTCTGGCGGCCGAAGCTCAGCGTGCCGCCGCGCTTGGGCGTGCCGGGGCTGGCGCTGGCCGACGACGTGGCCGTGCCCGAACTGCAGGCGGCCAGCACCGGGCCCGCGGCCAGCAGGCCCGCGCCGGCCGCGCTGCGCCAGAGCAGGTCCCGGCGGGTCAGGCCGGGGCTCGTGCGGGCCAGGCCGGGACTCGTGCGGGCCAGGCCGCGGCGGGCCAAGCCAGGCGGCCGGGCGGCCGGGCGGATCTCATCGGTCCCAGGCTGACCTGCCATGCTCGTCCCCTTCCGGGTCGGGAGTCCCGGCGCGGCACCCGGGCGGCGCTCAGGGCGCGGGCAACCGCCGCGGAATCGCGGGGATTCCTCGTAAACAGAAATTTTCGGTAAACCTATCGGGTATGGGGACATTATCGTGCTGGCCGCAGAATCCGCCAGCCGGGGGTGTGGCACGACGGGCACGCCGCGCTGGAATACCCCGGTGACACAACCAGGCCGGGTGAAGATCGCCGGATCGGCCGGGTCCTCGTCCAGCAGGATCGCGTCGAACTGGTAGCCGGGCGCTATCCGGCCCAGCCGGCCGCCGACGCCGCACAACTCGGCGCCGCCCGCGGTCGCGGCGAGCAGCGCCGCCTCGATGCCCAGCCCGGCCCGGTGCAGCAGGGGTATCTCGGCGAGGTTGCGCCCGTGGTCGTCGCGGTGACCGAAGTCGCTGCCCAGCGCGATCGGCACGCCCGCGTCCCGCGCGATGGCCACGGCCTCGCCCAGCCGTGCCCCCACCGCGCGGGCCCGGTCGGCCCGGGCTCCGGTCAGCTGGCCCGTGCGGGCCATGGCGTCCAGCTGGTCGTAGATCACCAGGGTGGGGACCAGCGCACAGCCGCGGGCGGCCATCAGCGCCGCGTCGGCCTCGGTCAGGAACACGCCATGCTCGATCGACCGGGCTCCCGCCTCGACCGCCTGGCGCAGCGCCGGGCCGCCCAGGGCGTGCACCATGACCGGCTTGCCCCGGTGGTCGGCCTCGGCCACCGCGGCCCTGATCTCGTCCTCGCCGAGCTGGGCGCCGAACTCACCATCGGCCGCCGACAGTACCCCGCCGGTGGCCAGGATCTTGATCCAGTCGGCGCCGGCCCGCACCAGCCGGCGGACCGCGGTGCGGAACTCGGCCGGGCCGTCAGCCAGGTAAGGCGGCCGTCCGGGGTAGTCGGGCAGCGTGTAATCCACCGGGCAGTCAACCCCGGGGCCGGCCAGGAAGCCGTCGCCGTGGCCGTCCGTGGTCCCCAGCGCGACCACCGACACCTGGAGTTCGGGACCGGCCGCCAGGCCGGCCGCGACAGCGTCCCGGATGCCGGCATCGGCGATCCCGGCGTCGCGCACGAAGGTGACGCCCGCGGCCAGCGTGCGCCGCAGCGTGTGCGCGGTCTCAAGCACCCGCCGGGAGATCGGCGTGCGCATCAGCTCCAGCTGGTCGAAGCTGGCCAGCCCGGCGTGCAGGTGGCAGTCGACGATGCCGGGCAGCAGCCAGAGCCCGTGGCCGTCCAGTCGCCGCTGGTCCCGGGCCGGGCGAAGGCCGCGGCCCACGCCAGTGACGCGCCCGTCGACCACGCTGACGTCGACCGGGCCGGTGAAGCTGCCGCTGTGGTCCAGGGCCTGCACCCCGGCGAGGAAAATGCTGGCCCGGCGGGCATCTGCCGGGCGGTCATCGGGGCTGTCGGGCACTGATGGCTCCATTCAGTCCAGGGATCGCACGGCCGAGCCGGTACGGTATGAGACGCCTGACCGTGTTGCCCAATTCCCGACGATCGCATAGCAATGCCCGCCGAGGAGGTTCCTGACGTGCCACAGAGCCCCTATCCGGTCGGCTCAGACCCGGCGTTCACGCTGGCCGCCGGGCCGGCCGGCGCGACACCGGCCACCCTGGCCGCGCTCGGCAGGCCGATCCTGCATCATCTGGACCCGGTCTTCGGCGCGCTTTACGAGGAGACCACCGAACTGCTGCGGCGGGCGTTCGAGACCGGGCCGAGCCCGGTCATCATGCACGGCGAGGCGGTGCTCGGCCTCGAGGCGGCCGCGGCCGGTTTGATCGGCTCCGGCGACGTGGTGCTCAACCTGGTGTCGGGGATGTACGGCCGCGGCTACGGCGACTGGGCGCGCCGGTACGCGCGGGAGGTCATCGAGATCGAGGTCCCCTCCGACAGCGCCGTCCCGGCGGCGAGCGTCGCGGCGGCCTTCCGCCGCCGGCCCGACATCACCGTGGTCAGCGTGGTGCACTGCGAGACGCCCTACGGCACGGTCAACGACCTGGACGCGATCGCGGCCGTCGTGGCCGAGCACGACGCGCTGCTGATCGTCGATGCGGTGGCCTCGTTCGGCGGCATGCGCTGTGATTTCACCTCCTGGCAGGCCGACTTGGTGGTGGTCGGCCCGCAGAAGTGCCTGGGCGGCCCGCCCGGCCTGTCGCTGCTGCACGTCAGCGAGGCCGCGTGGGCGCATATGGCCGCCAACCCGGCGGCACCGCGCGGATCGGCCCTGTCGATCCTCGACTGGCGCGATGCCCACCTCGCGGACCGGCCGTTCCCGTTCACGCCATCGGTCACCGACATCTACGGGCTGCGCGCGTGCCTGGAGCAGTACCTCGCCGAAGGCGCCGAGGCGGTGCGCCGCCGGCATCGCGTCGCGGCCGAGGCCGCGCGGGCGGGCGCCGAGGCCCTCGGCCTGACGCTGTGGGCCCGGGACCCGGCGATCCGTTCCGACACCGTGACCGCAGTCCGGGTGCCGGCCGGCATCGACGAACACGAGGTGCGCGCCCATGCCCGGGCGGAATCCGGCGTCATGCTGTCCGGCGGCCAGGGCGAGCTGGCCGGGATCGTCCTGCAGATCGCGCACATGGGCCCGGCCGCCTACCCGCTCAGCCCGGTGATCGCGCTGGTGGCCATCGGCCGTGCCCTGCGCGCCCTCGGCGCGAAAGCGGACATCGGCGCCGCGGTGGAGGCCGCGGTGGCGGCCCTCGCGACCTAGGCCCGCGACCAGCCCGCCCGCCCCGCAGGGCTGGCTCACAGAGTCCAGAGGGCTTGCGTAGGTGACAGGCGGGCTGCGCGGATGGCCGGCAGCAGCCCGGCGAGGGCGCCGATGAGGAGGGCGGCGCCGAGGCCGCCGGCCCAGGCTTCTGGAGGGATGACAACGGCCCAGCCCTTGGCGTGGGCGTAGATGGCGGTGGCGGCGGCGCCGGCGATGTCCCCGACGGTGCCGCCGGCCAGGGCGAGCAGGATGGCCTCGGCCAGGAACTGGGTGCGGATCTGGCCTTTGGTGGCGCCCAGCGCGCGGCGCAGCCCGATTTCCTGGCGCCGTTCGAGCACGGAGATGATCATGATGTTGGCCACGCCGACCGCGCCGACCAGCAGCGCGACCGCGCCCAGGCCGAGGAACAGGGTGTCGAAGGCGCCTGCGGCGTCGGCCTGCGCGGTGAGGGCGTCCGAGGGCTGGGAGACGTTGACCTCGTTCGGGTTTTCCGGGTTGGCCTGGGCGCCGAGCAGGTTGTCGACGGCGGTGGTGGCGGCCTGGGTGTTGACGGTGCGGACGTAGATCTCCGAGGGGTGCCCGTCGAGGCCTAGATACTGCTCGGCGGCAGGGAAGCCGACCAGGACCGAGGTGTCGATCTGCGGGGCCAGGGTGGTGGGGTTGAGGATGCCCACCACGTAGAACCACATGCCGCCGACCCAGATCCGCCCCCCGGGCCAGATCCGGTCGATGCCCATCAGCTGGGCGGCCTCCGCGCCGAGCACGGCGACCGGCTCGCGGGCTGTAGCGGCGTTGAGGTAGCTGCCCTGGGCGACCGAGGTGCCGACTACGACGGGCAGGCCCAGGCTGGCGGCGGTCACGGTCAGCCCGTCGGTGTCGATCGACGGGATCAGTGGGCTGCGGTAGACGCTGGCGCTGCTGACCGTGCCGGTGTACTGGACGCCGATGACGCCGGGCAGCCGGCCGATCATGCTGGAGGCGGCGTCGGGCAGCTCGGCGGCCTGGCCAGTGAGATCCGTCCCGTTGGTGACGGTCAGCAGGTTGGTGCCCAGCCGGCTGATCTCCGCAAGCAGCCCGGCCTGGGAGGAGTTGGCCAGGCCAAGGACGGCCACGATCGCGGCCACCCCGATCGCGATGCCCAGTGCCGACAGCGCGGCGCGCAGCTTGCGGGTGCGCAGCCCCACGCTGGCCAGCCCGGCCAGGTCGCCTGGGCGGAGCCGGGCCGGGGCGTCTGGGCCTGACGTGATGGTCATGATCGTCTTTCCCGCGCCAGCCAGCCCCCGACCGCGGCCGGGGCGGTGTCGGTGATGATGCGGCCGTCGAGCATCTCGATGCGGCGCCGCATCGAGGCGGCGATCGCGTGGTCGTGGGTGATCACGATGATCGTGGTGCCGGCGGCGTTGAGCTCTTCCAGCAGGGCCAGGATCGAGGCGCCGGTGGCGGAGTCCAGGTTGCCGGTCGGCTCGTCGGCCAGCACCACCGGCGGGCGGCCGACGATCGCCCGGGCGATCGCCACCCGCTGCCGCTCCCCGCCCGACAGCTGGGTCGGCCGGGCACCGGCCCGGTGCCCCAGGCTGACCCGCTCCAGCGCGGCGGCGGCCAGCTGGCGGCGCCGGGCGCGCGCCACGCCCGCGTACAGCAGCCCGTCGGCCACGTTATCGAGCACCTTCTGATGTTCGGCCAGGAAGAACTGCTGGAACACGAACCCGATCCGGGACGCCCGCAGCGCGGACACCTCCCGGTCGGTCATCCGGGCCACGTCCAGGCCGGTGACCCGCACCACCCCGCTGCTGGGCCGGTCCAGGGTGCCCATCAGGTGCAGCAGCGTGCTCTTGCCCGACCCCGACGGGCCGACCACCGCGGCCAGTTCCCCGGCCGCCACCGCCACGCTCACCTGATCCAGCGCCCGCACCGGCGGCGAACCGGGATACTCCTTCGTCACCCGCTCCAGCTCCAGGACGGCGCTCACGTCGCCGGCACCACGACTTGCTCGCCCGGCGTCAGAGCCCCGGTCACCTGCACCAGGCCGGAGTTGTCGTTGAAGATCCCGACCGTCACCGGCACCAGTCGCCGGGTGTTGCCGGCGCCGATGACCTCGACCGCGTACCCGCCCGAGGACTGGGCCAGCAGCGCCCCCACCGGCACCGCGAGCACCGGGCCGGAGCTGCTGGCGGTGGTGATGTACACCGTCACCGGCGCCTGGTCCAAGGTCCCGGCCGCCGACGGGTGCGTCAGCGTGACCGTCACCTGAATCGTCGCGTTATTGGCCGACCCGGACGCCACCGTGCCGACTGAGGAGATCGTCCCGGGCGTGCTGGCACTGCCCGGCAGCGTGACCGTGACCGCGTCTCCCACCGCCAGCTCCGATTCCTGGGAGGTGCTTAGCGGGATCGTCACCATGTGCTGGTCCGAGGTCGCCGCCAGCACTGGCCCAACCGCCGGGCCGCCCAGGCTGCCCAGCACGTTCGTGACCCGGATCGCCTCCGGCTCGAACACCACCGACCCCAGCGGCAGCGACCCCGGCGGGCTGGAAACCCCCAGCGCCGACTCCATCTGCTGCACCCCGTATGCGGTCTCCCACGAGAAGTAATCCCAGCCCAGCGCACTGATATCCGAGCTATCGGCATAGCCAAGCGCCACCAAGTCCTGATTCAGCTGGGTCACATCCGCCCCGGTCAGCCCCTCATCCAGCGTCCGCCAGGCCGGCACCGACCCGTAGAGCAGCACCACCGGGCTGCCGTTATCTACCCGGTAGAGCGCCTGCCCCTGCCGGATCACCTGCCCCGCCGACGGCAGCCAGGTCAGCGCGCCGCCGCCCTGCCCCCGCACCGTGTACGACTCCGCGTACCCCAAGGTCGCGTCCACCGGCACCACCGACGACAGATCCTCCCGCACCACCGGCTGCGTCGCCGGCGGCGGCGCCCCCTGCCCGCTCCCGGACGAGCCATGCGACCGGAACGCACCCGCCGCCCACGCGATCCCCGCCCCGGCTCCGAGCACGACGAGCACCAGCACCACCGCGACCGCCCGCCGGAGCCGACCGCCCGGCTGCGCCTGGCCGGCCTTCCCGGCCACAACGGCACCGTCGCGCTGGCCGGCCTCCCCGCCACGGGAAACGGTCCCGCTCATGACGCTGACGCGTGCGTTTGCGTCGATATGTGGACGCTCGCGCCTGGGGGCAGCAGATGCCGACAGGCGCTCAGCGCGGCCTGGAACTGCGGCGAGTTGGGGTTGAAGGCACCACTGTTACCGGGCGCCGGGCTCTGGCCGCCCAGTCCGAGGTTGAAGTTCGGCACGCCGTGACTGCGCACGCACTGTTCCCACTTCAGCAACTCGGGGAGCGCTTTCTCCTGCCCTTGCTGCTCTTGCTGCTCCATCTGCTCCAGCTGTGAGATAGACGGGCCGCCAGGCAGCAGATGCCGGCAATCGCCATAAGCCGCCTGCGCCTGGCTGCTGTTGATGTCAATCGACGACCCCCCGGCGCCCTCAATTGACCCGTTTGACGTCAAGGTGTAGCTCCCCGATGCATTGGGGTCGGGGAAGTCCGGCACGCCGTGGCCGCGCATGCACTGCGCGAGGGCAAGCACCTGCGCGTAGGTCGGCGGGCTGGCGGAGGACGGGGCACTGCCGCCGCCGCACGCCGTGGCCAGCACGGCGACGGCTGCCGCGACAGCCAGGGCGCCCGCGCGCCGCAGGCCCCGGTTACCAGTGGTCTTGCCGTTCATCGCGGCCTCCTCGTAGAGCCGGGGCGTGTCTTTCTGCTACTGCCTGTTGTACAGAAGGGGAGGTGACGGCACGGTGACCAGAAATGTCACCTGGCTGTCACCTGTGACCTGCGATCCTGGGAAGCGGGCAGCTGGCTGACATACCGGGGGGGCGCAGGAGGCGGCGGGCAGGCGATGCGGGTTCTGGTGACCGAGGACGACGAGGTGCTGGCCACGGCGGTGGCGGCCGGGCTGCGCCGGGAGGGGATGGCCGTCGACGTGGCCCTGGACGGCGGGGCGGCCCTGGAGCGCCTGGCGGTCAACCGCTATGACGTGGTGGTGCTGGACCGGGACCTGCCCGGCGTGCACGGCGACGACGTCTGCCGGGCCCTCGCCGCGGGCAGATCCGAGACCCGGGTGCTGATGCTCACCGCGGCGAGGTCGGTCCAGGACCGGGTCGAGGGCCTCGGGCTGGGAGCCGATGATTACCTGCCCAAGCCGTTCGATTTCGCGGAACTCGTGGCCCGCATCCGGGCCCTGGGCCGGCGCGCCTCCGCCCCGCTGCCCGCCACCCTCGAGCACGGTGACCTGAGCCTGGACCCGGCACGCCGCGTCGCGGTCCGCGCCGGGCGGCGCCTGCCGCTGACCCCGAAGGAACTCGCCGTGCTGGAATGCCTGCTCGCCGCGGACGGGAGGCCGGTCCCGGCCGAGGAACTGCTCGAACGGGTATGGGACGAAGCGGCCGACCCGTTCACCAGCACCGTGAAGACCACCATCGGCCGGCTCCGGGCCAAGCTCGGCGACCCGCCGGTGATCCAGACCGTCCGGGAAAGCGGCTACCGCATCGGAGAACCCTAATGCACACTCCCCGCCCGCGCCCCGGTCCGCCGCGCTGGCTGCGGCTGCCCCGCCGCACCGCCCGGCTGCGCCTTACCGTCCTGTACGGCGCGGCGTTCCTGGCCTGCGGCGCAGCCGTGCTCGCCGTCGTTGCCTACCTGCTCTACGGGCACACGACGCCGCAATCGCCCTCCAACCAGCCGAAAAGCTCCGCCTCCGCAGTACTCCACGCCAAAGTCCCCATCGCCGACGTCCAGCAGGCAGGTGGCTACGACATAGTCAAAGTCCCCGTCGAAGTCCCCATCGCCGACGTCCAGCACGCAGGTCGCTACGACATAATCAACGCCTCTATGCCCGCCGCCGCCGCCCGGCAGCTTCAGGGGCCGCCTGCCCTCACCCCCGCTGAGCAGGCTAAGTTGCTTGCCGATGCGCAGTTTCACATTAACTACGACAAGCGGGAGATCCTGATCATCTGCGCCATCGCCCTGGCGGCCATCGCGGTGGCCGCCGCCTCGATCGGCTGGATGATCGCCGGCCGGGTGCTGCGCCCGCTGAGCACGATCACCGCCGCCGCGCGGCGGATCGCCGCCAGCAGCCTGCACGAGCGGCTGGGCCTGCACGGACCCGACGACGAGCTCAAGGAACTCGCCGACACCCTCGACGACCTGTTCGCGCGGCTGGAGGCCTCGTTCGACGTCCAGCGGCGCTTCGCCGCCAACGCCTCGCACGAGCTGCGCACGCCCCTGACCCGGGAACGCACCCTGCTCCAGGTCACCCTCGCCGACCCGGCCAGCACCACCGCCACCTGGCACGCCGTCAGCCGGGAACTGCTCGCCTCCAACGCCGAGCAGGAACGCCTCATCGAGGCGCTGCTCACCCTGGCCGGCAGCGAAGCCGGCACCGGTGAGCGCGAGCCCCTCGACCTGGCGGCCATTACCGGCGAAGCCCTGGCCGCCGCCCACCCCGCGATCAGCCGCCTCGGCTTGCACGTCCACGCCGACATCCAGCCAGCCATCCTCGACGGTGACCCGCTGCTGGTTCAGCCGCTGGTGACCAACCTGATCGACAACGCCGTCCGGCACAACATCCCGGGCGGAAACATCCAGATCACTACCAAGACCAGCGAGGCCGGCGCCGTCCTGTCGGTGACCAACTCCGGGCAGGTCATCCCGCCGACCGAGGTCGACCGCCTGTTCCAGCCCTTCCAGCGGCTCGGCCCCCGCCCCGCCCGCCACGGCCACGGCCTCGGCCTGTCCATCGTCCGCGCCATCGCCACCGCCCACGGCGCCACCATCGGGGCACGCGCCCTGCCCGGCGGCGGCCTCGCCGTCGACGTCACTTTCCTCCCGCCGCCACCCGGTCCCCGCACCGACCCTGGCATCCAGCCAGGGGCCCGCAGCAACCGGACAGGCCGGGTATTGCCCTCATCGCTGTGACCGCCAGAGCGGCGCCGTCACAGCGCAGCTGCTGGGCATCCCCCATCGGTCACCATCCACTCGGTGACCAGATCCGGCCCGAGCATGACCCGGGCCGCGGCCAGCTCGCGATGGCTCGGGTAGGCGGCCGGGTGTCAGCACGGATTCAGCACCGTTTTCCGGGTCGCTGCTAAAGCCGCGGTGGTTATGACGATGCGCTCGCGGACTCTTGTGTGTCACGGGAACTTCCGTGACCCGTTGCCGCTCCGGTTAGGTTCATCAGCTCGTGGAGTACGTCCGATGCGATGTCGGGCAGGGACCGCCTTTCGCCTTCGCGGATCCACTGCGCGAACGCGATTCCGAACACGGTGGCGCCGGACTCCGCCGCAAGGGTGGCCGCCGGCTCGCCGATGCCTCGCGCGCGCAGGGCCTCGGCGACCGTTGTGGCGAGGCCTGCGAGTTTGTGCAGTTCGCGTTCCCGGAGCGCGGGGTTCTGGTCGATCACGGACTGCCGAGCACGGGAGTATGGGCGGCGCTCGTCGGGGAAAAACGATGCCGCCGCCTGAAGCGCGCAGGCGATGACCTCGAGCGGGGATGCGTCAGGCGGCGCAGCGTCCACCCCGTCGACGAACGCCTGGAGGAACTGTTGCTGCCCGTAGAACAGCACCTCGCGCTTGTCGCTGAAGTGCCGGAAGAAGGTGCGCTCGGTCAACCCGACGGATTGCGCGATCTCCGCGGCGGTCGTCTGCTCGAACCCGCGAGTGGCGAATAGCTCGAGTGCCGCTGCCTGCAGGCGCTCTCTCGCGCCCGGCTCCCAACGCACCATGATGCCGAGTCTAGTGATGACAGCGACTGTCGTATAGGTGTACAGTGATGTCTGTAGCTGACATCAGTCACTGACATCATCGCATCAGCCGCTCCGCCCGTGGCGGAGCCGAAGGGACACAGCGACATGCGCGTTTTCGTCACCGGAGCCTCCGGATGGATCGGTTCCGCCACCGTCGATGAACTTCTCGCCGCCGGGCACGAGGTCACCGGGCTCGCCAGGTCCGACGCTTCCGCCGCTGCCCTCCAGGCAAAGGGGGTCCAGGTCCGCCGCGGTCACCTCGACGATCTCGCGAGCATCCGTGCTGGCGCTGAGGACGCCGAAGCCGTCATCCATCTCGCGAACAAGCACGACTGGTCCAACCCGGCCGCCTCAAGCGCGGCCGAGCGAGCCGCGGTCCAGACCATAGGCGACGCGCTCGTCGGCACCAACCGCCCCTTCCTGCTCGCCTCAGGCGTCGCCGCCCTCACCCAGGGCAGGCCTGCCAGGGAGGACGATGCGTCCCCGTTCCATGGCCCGGAGTCGCCGCGTGGAGGCAGCGAGAATCTCGCGCTCGAGTACGTCGACCGCGGTGTGCACACTGTGAGCCTGCGCTTCGCGCCGACCGTGCACGGAGCCGGCGACCACGGGTTCATCGCGACGATCGCCGCGGTGGCCCGCGAAAAGGGCGTCTCCGGTTACCCGGGAGACGGGACCAACCGGTGGGCCGCCGTGCACCGGTCCGATGCCGCGCGCCTCGTCGCCCTTGGACTCGCGAAGGCTCCGGCCGGCGCTCGCCTGCACGCCGTCGCGGAAGACGGCATACCCACCCGCGATATCGCAGAGGCCATCGGCCGCGCCTTCGGCCTCCCCGTCACGTCGATCGCCCCAGATGACGTCCCAGGTCATTTCGGGTGGATCGGCACCTTCTTCGGCATGGATCTCGCGGCGACGAGCACCGAGACACGGGAGCTTCTCGGCTGGGTACCCGCAGGCCCGACTCTCATCGAGGACCTTGACGCGGGTGCGTACTCGGCGCGCACGCCGATGGCCGAGTAAGGGGGCTTCGGCCGGCGTGGAATGGTCGCGGGGTGTGCAGGGAACCGATTTAGATGAGGATCCGGCTTCGTACTTGAGCCCTACATGAGCAGTGGTCCGGGGTATCTGAGCAGTGGCACATCAGGCTTCACAATGAGTGACTTCGCGGAGTCCTTCGCCGGCGTAGATGAGGGGTCGGCGAAGGCGAGGTCCTGGATCCAGGGGATGACGCGCAGGGCGCTCCGCGGCCACGACGCCGCTTGTCTTGACCGTCCATGCGCAATCGCACCCAGTGACGGACGAGCTGAAGCAGCGATTCGACGTCGAACTGATCGGACTATCAGCCGCGAAACGGGATTAGTTGCCGGGGCGGCTGCTATCCGGTTGCGCCGATACGGCCCGGTGGCGGAACACCTGGTCGTTCGGTTGCCTGGATGCCGGTGCCCTGGGCCGGGGCTTCGGCCGAGGGGATGGTGACCGTGACGGACAGGCCGCCGTCATTGCGGGGGCGGGCGGTGACGGTGCCGCCGTGGATCGCGGCGATGGACGCGACGATGGCCAGGCCGAGCCCGAAGCCGTCGTGGGACGTGCGGTCGCTGAGGCGCTGGAACGGCTGGAAGATGCGGCCGGCGTCGGCGGGGCTGATGACCGGGCCGGTATTGGCCACGGTCAGCTGGCTGCTGCTCGCGGTGGTGCGGGTGCTGATCCAGATGTCGCCGGCGGCGATGTTGTACCGGACCGCGTTGTCGACCAGGTTCGCGATGAGGCGCTCGGCCAGCACCGGATCGCCGGAGATGACGGCGGGCTCCAGCGTGGCGTGCACCCGCCGGTCGCCCAGGCCGGCGGTGTCGAGGACGTCTTCGGCGGCCGTGGCCAGGTCGACCTCCTCGCGGACGGTGAGCCCGCGCTCGTTGCGCGCGAGGATGAGCAGCGCGCCGATGAGGTGCTCGGCGTGATTCACCGCAGCGCGGATGTCCGCCGCCATGCCGCGCATGTCGCCGGGCGTGCTGCCGGGATTGCCCAGCACGACGTCGACGGTGGCGCCCATGACGGCGAGCGGGGTGCGCAGTTCATGGGAGGCGTTGGCGATGAACCGCTGCTGGCCCTCGAACGCGGCCTGGAGCCGGCCGAGCATCTCGTCGAACGTCTCGGCCAGTTCGCGGAGCTCGTCGCGGGGACCTGTCGGAGCGACCCGCGCCGACAGGTTGTGTTCGGACGCGGCCCGGGCGGCCGTCGTGATCTGGTGCACCGGGCGCAGCGCCCGCCCGGAGAAGATCCAGCCTAGGATCGCGGCGAGGGCGATGACCACGGCCAGCGTGATCAGCGAGTACTGCAGCAGATGCGACAGGGTCAGGTCACGCTGGCCCTGCGCGCCCTGCTGCTGGAAGTACGCGGCGCACTTGGCAAGGACGCCCGGGGCGGGATGGGCGCTCAGTTCCTCGGACCGGCATTGCGCCGCGAACCTGACCAGATCGCCGGCAGATGGCTGCCGGCCATCCCCCTGGCCCTGCCCCGACGTCCCCAGCCCCGCCACCAGGGTGTAGCTGACCGCCACGACGATCGCCCCGCACACGGCGAACAGGCCGGTGTACAGCAGGGTCAGCCGTGCCCGGACGGTCAGCCGCAAGCGGCTCACATCCGGTACCCCTTGCCCACCACGGTCTCGATCAGCGGCGGGTCGCCGAGCTTGCGCCGCAGCCGGGCCATCGTCACCGAGACGATGTTGCTGAACGGGTCGGCGTACGCGTCCCAGACGTGCTCGAGCAGATCCTCCGCGCTGACCACGGCGCCGCCGGCGGCCAGCAGCGTCTCCAGGATCCCGAACTCCTTGCGAGTCAGGGACAGCGGAAGGGAGCCGCGGCTGGCGCGGTGCCGGGCGCGGTCCACGGCCAGGTCCCCGCGGCGCAGGACCGGCGGCCCGGACGGCGCGCGGCGCGACAGCGCCCGCACCCGGGCGACGAGCTCGGCGAACGCGAACGGCTTGGGTAGGTAGTCATCCGCGCCCAGTTCCAGCCCGTCGACCCGGTCCTCGACGCCGGCGGCGGCGGTGAGCATGAGGATCCGCGGGCCGCCGCCGGCCACCGCCCGGCACACCCGGTCACCGTGCACGGCCGGCAGATCGCGGTCGAGCACGATCACGTCATAGGCCGTCTGCGCGGCCGCGTCCAGCGCCGCCGCGCCATCGTGCACGACGTCCACGGCCATCCCGGCCTGGCGCAGCCCCTGAGCGATCCGGCCGGCCAGCGTCGCATGGTCCTCGGCCACCAGCACCCGCATCTGACCATCATGCGCCGGCCGACATGACATCCGTGCAACATCGCCGGTAGCGCTGATGTCACCCGCCCGGGCGTAGAACTGCCGACATGAAGCCAATCCCCATGCCGCCGGCAGCGCGAACCGCGGCCGCCATCATCACCACGGCCCTGGCCCTGCTGGCGGCGGCATGCAGCGGCAGCTCTTCGTCCACCGGTCCCGGCGGCTCATCGAATGCGGGAGGGTCAGCGAGTTCCGCGCTGCTCGCCTTCTCCCAGTGCATGCGCTCGAACCGCCTGCCGAATTTCCCCGACCCCCAAGCAACCGGCGGCACAAAGTTCCCTGACGCGCAACAACTCGGGGTCAGCAGCTCCCAGTACCAGGCGGCCGAGAACAACTGCCAGCACCTGCTCCCGGCCGGCTCCAATGATGAGTTTCCCCCGGCCGAGGTGCAGCAGCTGCTGATCGGCATGCGGGAATTCAGCCAGTGCGTGCGCTCCCACGGGGTGCCGAACTGGCCCGACCCCACCACCGATTCCGAGGGGCGACCTGTGTTCGATCTCGGTGCAGCCGGTATAAGCCGCAGCGACTTTCATTCGGCGCAGGTTCAAACCAAGATCACCGAATGCCAGCACCTGCTGCCCGCCGCGCTCGGAGGAGGGGCTCCCGTAGGCGGATCGTAGGCGACGCTCGAGGCGCTGCTTATCCTCTCCCGGAGCGAGTCCGGACGTCTGCGGCGGGAGCCCGTCGGCCTGGCCGCGACTGCCACCGAAGTCCTGCGAAGCCGGCCGACATGACATCCGTGCAACATCGCCGGTAGCGCTGGTGTCACCCGCCCGGGCGTAGAACTGCGGCCATGAAGCCAAGGACCGTAATTCGCCGCAGGTCAAGGCCAGGGAGCGGCAATGCCAGTCGCTGCTGCACCTACGCTACGGGCCGCCCATAGCCGGAAGCGGAAGGGACGGAGATGGATCGTGAGTGAGACGGTTTCGCACGGCCGGGAGGCCGGGCAGCAGGCGGAGGTCCTGGCGGCCGCGGGGGCACGGGGATCGCGCGGCCGTGGCCGCTGGGTGGCCCTGGGCATCGTGGTCGTGGTGGCGGCCGGGGCGGTATCGGCGTGGCGGGCGGGGGTGCTTTCCCCGGCCGCCTCGTCCGGGGCAGGGGGCCAGGGGGCGCCCGCGCCCTCGACGGCGGCGGTGACCCGGCAGGATATCGCGGCGGTGACGCCGGTGACCGCGACGCTGGAGTATGCCGGGTCCTATCCGGTGACCGGGCAGGGCGGCGGGACGCTGACCTGGCTGCCGTCGCCGGGGCAGATGATCCGGCAGGGGCAGGTGCTGTACCAGACCGGCAGCGGCTCCCCCGTGGTGCTGCTGTACGGCAGCGGGCCGGACTGGCGGAGCCTGGACGAGGGCGTGACGGGGCAGGACGTGTCCCAGCTCAACCATGACCTGGTGGCGCTTGGGGACGCGGACAGCGCGGATATCGCCGCGCTGGGCTGGGATTACTACTCGTGGCAGACGGCGTACGCGGTGCAGCGGCTGGAAGAGCACCTGGGGGTGGCCAGCCCGCCGGGGAGCCTGTCTTTGGGGCAGGTGGTGTTCGAGCCGGAGGCGCTGCGGGTCAGCCAGGTGACGGGAAGCCTGGGCGGCCCGGCGTCCGGGCCGGTGCTGGCGGCGACCTCGGACCGGCACGTGGTGACGATCCCGCTGAGCACCTCGCAGGAGTCGGAGGTTGCGGTGGGGGACGCGGTCACGGTCACAGATCGGAAGGGTGCCAGTACGCCCGGGACGATCTCCTCGGTGGGCACGGTGGAGTCCGGGACGGCCGGCAACGCGACAGTCCCGGTGACGGTCGCGCTGACGCACCCGTCGGTGGCGGGGAGCCTGGACCAGGCGCCGGTGACGGTGAACATCACCACCGCCACCGCGCACAACGTGCTGGCGGTACCGGTGACGGCACTGCTGGCGCAGGCCTCGGGCGGGTACGACGTCGAGGTTGCCGGGCCGGGGAACACGCGGCGCTGGGTGCCGGTGACGCCCGGGATCTTCGACGACGCCGACGGGCTGGTGCAGGTGACCGGGGCGCTGACTCCGGGCGAGCGCGTCGTGGTGGCGGCGTCGTGACCGCCGCGGGGACGGCCGCGGCCTGGGTTCCGCCGACGGTTCCGGTACTGGAGCTGGAGCAGGTGTCGAAGGTGTATCCCGGGTCGCCGCCGGTGCGGGCGCTGGACCGGGCGAGCCTGGCGGTTGCCGCCGGGGAGCTGGTGGCGGTGGCCGGCCCGTCGGGGTCGGGTAAGTCCACGCTGCTGCACCTGATGGGCACCCTGGACAAGCCGACTGCCGGGACGGTGCGCGTCACCGGCCTGGACGTGGCCCGGATGACCGACCGGGAGCTGGCCGGGCTGCGGGCGCGGCGGATCGGGTTCGTGTTCCAGCAGTTCTTCCTGGCCGAGCACCAGAGCGTGCTGGGCAACGTGGCCGGCGGGCTGCTGTACGCCGGCATCCCGCGCGGCCGGCGGTGGCTGCTGGCCGCCGCGGCGCTGGAGCGGGTCGGGCTCGCGCACCGGGCCGCCGCCCGG
>Ga0209517_10003628_pt1 | contig 20785 bp, 14 predicted proteins | sample PeaSoiMetSII2010_FD_187695 | JGI IMG/M metagenome (GOLD analysis project Ga0209517, IMG submission 187695) | Peat soil microbial communities from Weissenstadt, Germany - SII-2010 (SPAdes) (version 2) | ecosystem: Environmental > Terrestrial > Soil > Wetlands > Peat | place: Germany...
CAAGGCCCCCCAGGAGGCTGCCCAGCCCCAGTCGCCGAGGCTGAAAATGTAGTGCCGACCTGCAAGATCGCTTTGATGAAAAGAAAACACTTACGACTTCAATATGCCCTCAACTGCGAAAGTTCGGCTACCGCCCTCGACCTCCCTTATCGACGGATTGGGGGTACCTTTCCAGCACGACATGGATGCCTTCAAATCATCCTGAGCGGCGATACCGTGATCCTTCGGCTCACCACCGTGCATGAAAATGGTGCGTGATTCCCCTCCTTAGTTGAGGAGGGGTCAGGGTTGGTTGCACGACATGCGACCACCACCCCTGGCCCCTCCTCCTGCGGAGGAGGGGAACCGACGTCTGCTTGGCCATCGACGCTCATCAATCGGCCATCGACCATCAGGGGGCTTGGTCGGCGAAGGCTAGGGCAATTTGGAGGAACTGTTGTTGGGCCTGCGGCGAAAGGCCCTGGATTTTACCCGTATCGCGATGCTGGGCCGCGGCGTCGAGGGCTTGCTCGATGCGCTCAACATCGAGCCCGGCGCGCGGTCCCGCTTGCCTGAATCGCTCCAGGGTTTCCCGCGACTTTTGGATTTGTCCTGTTTGGAAATAGAGAACTCCCAGCGCCGAATAACTTCCCGGCCAATCGGGAAGCAGGTCGACCGATTTCTCCAGGTACTGCTCGGCTTTCGCGGCTTGCCCTTCCATCACCGACAGGACTCCCATGCCCCACAGGAGTTGACCCGCGTCGGGAGTACGTGCCAATCCCTGTTGAAGGGTGGCGCGCGCGCCAGAGGTGTTTCCGGAGCGGAGATAGACCATCGCCAGAGAAAGATAGGCTTGATCCTGATCGGGGTTTTCGGCTATCTCCTCACGCAGTAGCTTGATAGCCTCCTCGGTCCGGCCGAGGTGGGCGAGGATATCCGCATCAAGGGCCAAATAGCCTGTGTCCTTCTGTCCCTGCGGCGAGACGTGCTGCGCGGCGGCGAGGGCAGCCGAATAATCCCGCTTGCGGAAACAGGCATCAGCGAGGTCGTACCACGCGTCGTCCGAATTCGGGTTGGACTGGAGGGCGGCCTGAAAACGCGAGATGGCATCCGCATAAAGGCGGTACCGAGCCAGCAGCACTCCCACACCCACCGTGGTGCGAAAATCAGCTTGGCTGAGCTGATCGAGCTGAGCGATCGTTTGTTTGGCTTCCTCGATCCGTCCCACCTTCAAATAGGCCTCCGCGAGAAGATAAAGGTTCTGAGGTTGGCCCGAATGAAGCTTTACTTCCTGTTCCAACTGCGCGAGGTCAATTAAATTCTTCTGCTGGGGAGAAAGGTCAGCCCGCTGACCCAGAAAATCGTAAAGGTGCTCGAAGGGGTAGGGTTGTGGAGCCGGGTCTTTGGAAAGGGTCTGGAAGATTCTCAGATCCCTTTCCGCCGCTTCCGTTTGGTGGAGGTTTCGCTCGACGGCGGCAAGGCGGTAGTAAACCGGCGCAGCCTGGGGATCCAGTTGCACGCATTTGCGCAGCAGAGGTAAGGCTTCCGCGAACTTTTTTTGGTGCATTTGCAAGTTGCCCAATTCCAGCAGCGCCTCGAAGTGATTCGGGTCGATCTCAAGGGCTTGCTTGAGCCATTTCTCCCCCAACCTGTATTGCCCTTGCCGGCTCGCAATATAGCCCAAGTTGTAGAGGCACGGCACGTCACGAGGATTGAGCTTAAGCCCTTGCTGCAAGTATTTCTCCGCCACTTCGAACCGCCCCAGATGGCGGTAAGTGGCGCCCAGGAAGGCGTACGAGCGACTGGAAGGGTCGACCTCGAGGAGCTTCTGGAAGGCGGGGAGTGCCTGATCGACCTTTCCCGACACGAAGTAGGATTCGCCCAGCGCCGCGAGGAGTTCGGGACGGCGAGGATCGACTTTCAGCCCTTCCTCGAGCAGCGGGATGGCGTCTCCGTAAAAGCCCTGCTTCATGCTGAGGCGCGCCGTCAACAGGATCACGTTCGTGTTGCGTGGGGACAGCTTGCGCGCCCGGACGAGGAGATCGAGGGCGTCAAGGTCTTTGCCCAGGTTGGCGTAGGCTTGCGCCATGAAATAGAGCGTCTCGACAGAGTCGGGCGAGAGCTTCAGCGCCCGGTCGAGGATCGCGAGAGCCTTCTCATTATCCCCACTCTCGAGGTAGGCGTGGCCGAGGTTGTGAAGAATCTCGAAGGTGCCGGGCTCGAGCGCGTCGGCGGCTTCGAATTCGTGGATGGCCTCGCCGTACTGCGCTTGTTTCGCCAGAATCACACCCAGCGTGAAATGGGCGCGGATGTCGTCCTTAGCGTGCTCCGAGAAGGCGTGCGCGAGCGCGAGGCCTTTCTCTTTCCGGCCGGCGGCCAAATATGCTTGGATCAGGTTGATTTGCGTCTCGGTCGAGCCAGGATCGATTGCGAGCGCCTGCTGGAACGCCTCAACGGCCCCACTGAATTCCTTTTCATCGCCCAGCGCCATCCCCAGCAGGTTTAGGCCGTCAAGGCTCCTAGGCGCCAGCTTGAGTCCGGCGCGGATCTCCGCCTCGGCGAGTTTAGGCGTGTGTTGCGCGAGCAGTTTCTGGCCGGCGGCGAAATGCTCGGCGGCAGGCGAGAGTTTTGCGGTGGTCGGCGAGGGGGATGAAGTCTGTGCGCACCGCAGGAGAACCGGAACTTGGAGCGCCACGAAGAGCAGGGCGACCTGCCAAACCAACTTCGCCGCGGGCAAGCCGGTTGCTCGCTGGACGACTGTGTCCGAACTTCTTTGCGCCCTCATGAGGATGAGTGTAGCCCTGTTATCTTCGTCGGGGCAATCCGCCAGCCGGCGGTTGGTTGCGCGGGGCAGCCGCACATAGGGGTTAACTTACGCGGCCTGACCCCGGAGCCGCGGAGCGGCGCCAGAGAATAGCCCACGGCGTGAGCCGTGGGACTCGGCGTCGAGTTAATTTTCACAGCCCCGGAAGGGGCGACAGACCCGGTGGGTGAGGCTCTGCCGCCCCTCCGGGGCTGAGGAGGTTTTGGAGGTGCCACTCGATCCCACGGCTCACGCCATGGGCTACCCTCTGTCGGCCCTCCGGGCCTCTACGGATCGCCACTCGAACTCCATGGGGGCCTTAAGCTAACGCTTGTGAAGCGGGCACGAGGGCCGGCCCTACGAAGTCTACCGGCCAAGTTTTTCAAGCATGCTTTTTGCCATCGCGTGGTCGGGATGCCGGGCGAGTAATTGTTGCAGAATCTCCCGAGCGCGATCTTTCTCTCCCTGCCCCACGTAGAGCCGCGCCAAGTTGAGGTAAGGCTGATCGAAGTCGGCCGCCGCATGCAAGGCTCTCGCAAACAAGTCTTGAGCGTCTGCGGTCTTGCCCTCGTGCACGAATAGTACGCCGAGGTTATTTAGCGCTTCCGGGTAGTCGGGGCGAATTTCGAGCGCATGTTGCCAGTATTTAAGCGCCCGGTCGGTTTCGTTCAGTTGTGCATAAAGCATGCCGGCGCCGTAATTCACCTCCGGGTCGTCGGGAGCCAACGCCACGGCGCGATCTAGCGCCTGCTTTGCCTCGGTGAAACGTTGCTCGCGGCGATAGACATTCCCCAGGTTGTAGTACGCCAGCGCGTAATCGGCCCTCTGGTCGATCGCCTGTTGGAAAAAACGGATGGCCTGGGCACTATCGCCCGCTTGCACTGCCAGCAATCCGAGGTTGTTGAGCGCGTCGGGATATTCGTGGCGCAACTCGAGCGCGCGCTCGAGGTGGCGGCGGGCTTCGTCAGCTTTCCCTTGCTTCAGGTACAGCGTCCCCAGATTGTAATGCGCCTCGGCGTAATCGGGATCAGTCTCGAGCGCCAAGTTGAATTCCTGAATCGCCTGGTCGTAGTATCCCGCCTGCGAAAAGGCTGCGCCGTAGGTGAACTCGTTGCGCCGAAATTCCGCCAGGTGGAGCGTGCCAGGAAAGGGGAGCGCCAGCTTTATTCTCTCTTCGGCGGTTTGCGGGATCCGATCACAGTCCGCGGTCAAGCGCGCGGCGTCGGCGGCCCCCTGATAGACCTTCACGATGAACCCTTTGCTATCGATGAGAAACGTGGTGGGCAAGCCCAGATTGCGCCGCCGGTCGAACATGAAGTGGTAAACCAGATTGTAGATCCCAGCCACTTCATCACTGGCAAGGAGGACAGGCAACCTCAGCGAATTGGCGCGCGCGAAGGAGCGGACCTGCGTCGCATCTTCCGGCTTATCGAGGTTGACGGCCAGCAACTCGAGCGCCTTCCTCAATGCCACGGAACGATCCAGCACCCTGAGGGTTTCGAGGCTGGGTGGACTCCCGGTGGCCCAGAAGTTCAGGGCCACGAGCTTGCCCCTCACATCAGAGAGCCGGTGCTTCAGCCCGCTGAGATCCGGCAGTTCGAAATCTGGAGCCAGGATGGGATCGACCAACCAGGTTTCGCTGGAGGCAGGCGGCGGCTCGGCGGTCGGTGGAGGAGGGATCGCAGCGAGAGGCCGGTGGGGACGGAACGGCACCGCCTGGAACTTCTCCGAGCCCTCTTCAATCTCGATGCGATGATTGGCCGGCAGTCCCTCGAAGTGCTGCACATCGCCATTCGGCCAGCGAATTTCGGCGCTTGCGGATGCGGCCTTGCCGATTCCAAAGAAAACCTCCTTGCTGTGCTGGGAAGGGAACCCTGTGCCGGCTTGAAGCATTTTGACCTGACGCCCTTCCGTAGTGGTGAGGATAATCACCGCGCCTACGGCGTCGCGATTGCTCTTGGTCCCGCGCAGTCTAAGGGCGAGCGCGTTGCCCAGATCGGGCGCCTCCGAACGCAGGATGCGCAGTTGAGGTCCCGTCCGATTCTTCAGAGCAATTTCGAGCCGCCCGTCGTGGTCGAAGTCGGCGAGAGCGAACGCGCGGCTGTCATCCTGGAAATCCAGGCCGACCGCTCCGGAGATATCGGAGAAGGTCCCGTCTCCATTGTTAAAAAAGAAAACATTGCGCAGATATCCTGCCCAGGTGCCGTCAGAACGAATCAATTCATTGATGGCGTTCCAGCCGAGTTCGTAAGCGACGGTGGGATGCGCGTCCGGCGGTGACTGCGCCACCACGTGTTGCCAGAAGAAGCTCTCGAGATCATCGCGAGTGGGGCCGGAGATCATCCCGTTGGCGATGTAAAGGTGCGAGCGTCCGTCGTGAGCGAAATCCCAGGCGTGGCAGGACCACGACCACCCGGCTTGTTCGACTCCCGCTGCCGCGCTGCGATCCTCAAAGCGGCCGTTGCCGAGATTCCGGAAGAGGGAATTCCCCTTGGCGTGATGACGGACGAGGGCGCGGACATCCGGAGGCATCCGTTCGAGAAAACTCGTTTGGGAGGTCAACCGCATGCCGGAGGTTTCCCACATGTCGGAGACGTACAGGTCGAAATTCAGATCGTTGTCGTAATCGAACCAGCAGGAACTCATGCCCGGCCCGACGTCTACAACCCCGACTTCCTCGGCCACATCGGTGAACTTCCCGTTGCGATCGTTGTGGTAGAGATTCTTCCGCCCGAAGTCGTTCACTACGTACAAATCCGGCCAACCGTCGATGTCGTAGTCGCACCAGGTGCAGTCGAAGCTGAAACGGTCGTTATTCTGGTTAAGGCCCGTGGCCTCGGTGACATCCCGGAAGGTGGCGTCGCCCTCGTTGTGGAAGAGGAAGTTGGGCGGGCCGTTGCGCGCGTCGTAGTAGGGAAGTGGAAAGTGGTATTGCTCGAGCCCCTTATAGTAACTATACAAACAGAAATAGATGTCCAGGCGCCCATCGCGATCATAGTCGCCGAAGGCAGCGCCAGTGAAGGTTCCCTGCGAAGGCCGCGCAAAATGAAACGCCTGAGGCTTTAGCTTGAACTTCCCGTTCCCCTGATTGAGGAAGAGCAGAGGCCCGTTGGCGGTAATCACCACCAGGTCTTGAAGACCGATGTTTCGGATGTCCGCGAAAAGGGCACAGGGAGAGTTATCCAGGACGTCTACACCGGCTGCTTCCGTCACGTCTTCGAAAGTTCCGTCGCCGCGATTGCGGTATAGGCGGTTGGGAATTCCGGAAGGCTGGCAGATGTAAAGGTCGTCGAAGCCGTCGTTATCGTAGTCAGCGGCTGCGATGCCGTTGTTGCCGTAGGTGTCGATGCCCGTTGCCCCGTCGAGCACCGTGCGCCAGTAATCCGTGCCGCGCAGCATTTGCGTGTGGTAGGAAGACACACCCTTCAGGGCACTCGAAGTGATGTCCACAAATATCGGTTGAGCGCAGAAACTTTGGATTTCGGAAAGGGGCTGCCACTTCTTCGCGACCCACCCGCCTTCCGCGCTATGTTCCCATTCGATTTCCCAAACGCCGATTCGCTCAAGGCGGTAGAGGCGTACCCCTGTCCCTACCAATACGAAACGGACCTGGGTCTTGACAAGGGGCGGCGCGGTGGAAATCATTTCGAGATCCGCGACCTTGAATTCAGCCGTCAGGATCTCCGAAGTCCGCTCCAAAGTGGATTGGAGTTGGTCAAGAAAGGCATCGCGGCCAAGTGACAGTTCAGTGGAAAAGCTCGCCCGCTGGAGTTTCAGGGCCGCAGCGCCGCGGATTTCGTGCAATTCTTGCGGCCGAGGCGACGCCGCCGCAAGTTGCGGCGAAAGAAACTGGGCAAGCATTCGCACATTATTCGGACTTTTGCGAAGTGCGCTTCCCCATTGTGCAAGCTGAGCTTCGATTTCGCGGCTGAATCGCTCGCTGGGAAAATCGTCTTCGTTCTGCCGGGCTTTTCGGATCAATTCCTCAAGGGGCGAACGCACCGGATAATGCGGAACAATGCGATAATCCGCGTACGGCGGAGGGACCGCAGCCATCGCCGCAGAGGCAGCGCAAAGTCTCGGTTTCCAGAGACTCTGCGGCTTTCGGATGGCGGCCGGACCATACAATGGCGCCGGGAGAAGCAGTGCGGATGTGCAACCGCACATCCCCAGGAAATCGCGCCGCGTGAGCCCGCCTTTATGCCGCCGTGGAGGAATTCCCATCAACGCACACGCTCTCGAAGTGCTGGATCGGGTTCCGGAGCCCGCCGGGGCGGGCGCAAGAATGTGGCCCACGGCGACAGCCGTGGGGAGAAAGCAGAGTCGATGCGCCTGAAAAGCCCCGGGCGGGGCGACAGAGCTGTCTTGATTGTCGCAGATCTTCTGTCGCCACTACGTGGCTCTGCGTGCTCTCTGTCTGCCGCGATCCCACGGCTGGGCGCCGTGGGCCACATTCTTGCGCCGCTGATGCGGCTTGGCGTGGGGCGACGGGCTTATTCTAGCGCCTATGCCCCAGGGGAGAGGGCCGCCCTTTCATGGCTTTTCCCCACATACGACCTACGACATGCCACCTACGGCCAACGAATCCAAAATCTTAAATCGAAAATCGTCACGCCCTGCTGATCTCGTCCAGAAGCTGCCGCAGCCTCGTCATCGGGACCTGCACCTGGCCGAAGCGGAGCAGGTTGTAGAGGCGCGTGAACTCCCCGACGCGCGAGCCGAGGCGGGTCCCCGCCAGCGACTTAGCGAATTCCCAGGGTGTCAGCGCAGTCGGCTTCGAGTAGCCTTTCTTTCGCAGGGTCTTCAGCAACCTTTGATAGGACATTGTAGCCTGGCCAGGGCTCATAGTGAGCTCGCGGCGCCCAAACCTCCACAGCCAGAAAAAGCGGATCTCGGCCAGCGAGCCGCCCTTTTCGCCCGCCACCAGCGCGGCCAGGATGGTGGCCATGATGAGAAACATGAGCAGCTTGTGCGACATCAGCCAGCCTTCGATGGCGTAGGCCACTCGTACTGCTCGCCGCTTAAACTGGTCGGCATGACCAAGGAATTCCTGTTGGAAGTCCCTGGAGGTTTGTTCCACCTGCCGGGCCAGCCGAATTTGGTGGCTGAAATCGTAGTTGATCACCCACTCGCTCCAGAAAAGGCTCAGGGCATCGAGGTAATCGTCCCAGGCTCCGGCGCGGATGGGATTGGGATCGGCAGGCGTGGGATCAAAAGTGATCCAGCCGTATTTCGGAAAATACACTTCCACCCAACTATGAGCGTCGCGGGCGCGCACCACGAAATCCTTGCCGACGCGATTATAGGTACCTGTTTGAAATCCATTCACCAGCCGCGACGGGATATTAAGTGTACGCAGCATCACAGCCATCGCAGCAGCAAAGTACTCGCAATAGCCTGACCGGGATTTGAACAGGAAACTGACGATGAGATCTTTGGGCTCAATGGCGGTCGGATCGAGTGTGTACCGAAAACTGCCGCGAAGGTAATTCTGAATTGCGGTAGCGCGGTCGTAATTGTTTGCGGCGGAGGAGGTGACTTGCCGGGCAAGATCCGCAACCTTCCGGTCCAAGTCGGGAAGCCGCAGATACACCAGGCGAACATCTTCAGGGTAGTCGGTGGAGGCTCGCTGCAACTCACGGACCGAAGGCAGCCCGGCCTCCGACACGGCGTCGTAGGCCATCGGCACGAAAGAATATTGGGGGCTATGCAGGGAGCCCGTTTCATCAACATTCAACAAGTGAAACCGGCCCAGAATCTCCTGGGGGGTTGGGGCGGCGAAGACGACGTCGGTCGAGAGGGCGGAACGAAGAACGTGGTAGCGAAGCGGGTGGTGCGAACGGCTCTGCCAACCCTCCGCGCGGGGAAGAACAATGCGCTGTTCAGATGCCGGGGTAATCGGTATTTGTTCCGTATTGTCGTTGAACCAGTGCGTGCCGTCGAAGCTGGTTAGACCCACACCGCGCCATTTCACGCCCTGGAATTGCCTGGGATCCCCTTCCACCGTCACACGCATCACCACCATGGGGGAACGGAGGATCTTGCGGATGTCACCAAGATTGACCGTCTCGGAAAAGCCCGTAATGTTCTGGGACTGCGCTGAGAGCGCGGTCAGAAACCCGGTGCGATAGCGCGGGATTACGAAAAAAAGAAATGCGCCCAGAAGAAATATGCCGGTCGCCAGCCCCACCGCCGCCTTCATCAGCGCCCTTTCGACCGCTGTCCGGTTCTGGCGAGGCTTCCGGAAAGGGCCTTCCGGCGCGCGGCGAGCCGACTCCATTCCTCGCTTGATTTCATAGCTGATGAAGGTCGAGATGGCTAGAATAATGTAGAAACCGAAGAATATAAGGAAGGTTGTGCCGACCGTCAGGATGGCGCTTGCCAGCATCATCATGAACGATAGGGTGGCAAGATAGCCGTAATCGCGATAAGTCCGTGCCGAAAAAATCTTGATGACGGTTGTGAACAAGACGAGGTGGACGGTTGCGGTCAACATCTTGTCCAGCAGGCCGGGGCCCGGCGAGAAGATCAAGAAGTCGAGCGCATAAAAGAAAATGTAAAAGATGGAAATCCGCGTGACGGTGCGCGGGGAGAGTGAAAAGTCGGCTTCGCGCGAATAGCTCCAAAGCTTCACACCCAACGCGATAGAAACCACCACGGTGGAGACGAAGTCCAACTTCCCCGTCATCGCGACAGTGACAAAGGCGGTAGCCAGGGTCAAGAGAAGGGAGACCTCAAAGTACCTCTGCACGCTGATGTTGGATTGAAGCTTGAGGAGCGCGGAGGAGTCGGTCTGTGCGGCCTTTGCCATGAGCGGTACTTTCCTTGCGGATTACATTTTAACCCAGGACGGGCTTCACCACAGAGATCACGGAGCGCACGGAGCAAAAGTCATAGCGTTTCCCACTGAACCACGAAGGGTGAGTTTCGTCGCGCTGCGCGAAGAAAAGCAGATCCTTCCCTGCTATGAGAATGGCGGAAGCTTTTGTTGAAAATACAGGAGTTACCTCCAAAGAGCCATTTTCATGCACAGTGGTGAGCCGAAGGATCATGGAGTCTGCGCTCAGGATGACATGTCATTCTGAGCCCGGTCATTCATTCTGAGCCCGTTCTCTCCGCCCAGGGTAAACTGCGCGAAGAATTTGCATTTGGTTGCGGCTTCGCGGCACTGTGTTCTCTGTGCCCTCTGTGGTATAAGCCTTTCAGAACACTTGCTGCGCGATCTTCCGGGCCAATTGCGAAATGGCAGCCTGCCCCAAGCTCGAAATAGGAAACCATCGAAGCCGTTTCTTGCGGGATACTTTCGATAGCTCCGCGGCGTAAGCGTGCACGCGAATGGAGCGGTAAGTGATGCCGTGGTGGAGCTCAGCGATGCAGTCCTGGCGGGTGAGGGCGGCAAACCCGAACCCGGCTAGCTTATCACGCAAACTCTCGAGCGCCTCCGCGCGTGACCTGCCGAAAGCGGAGGGGAAATTCCATAGGTCGTCTAGAAGTCCATCGTCCAGGCCACGCGCCATGGCCACGCGCGGTCCGCGCCGTAGGATAGCGGCGGCAAGGTAATGGGATTCCGCCGCGCGCCGGGGACGCGGCTGGGGGAAGACTTCGGGATTCCCTGTCTTGTAGCCCAGGCACCAGCCTCGAACTGGACAGGCCGCGCATCGGGGAGAGCGAGGCAGGCATATGGTTTGCCCTAGCTCCATCAACGCCTGATTGAAGTTGCCGGGCCTGCGACGTGAAAGCAGGCGCTCGAGTTCGGCTTCGACAGCGCGGCGGAAGCCGGCTTGGTGGAGATTGCCCTCCAGCGCCGCCAGGCGCGAAAGGACTCGAGCCACATTTCCGTCCAGCAACGTGTAGGGCAGGTCAAAGGCGATGCTCAATACGGCCCGAGCTGTGTAATCCCCAATGCCGGGCAGTGAACGGATTTGCGTACAGTCCCGAGGAAATACTCCCGCAAATCTGTGGACCAGTTCTTTAGCAGCCTGGTGCAAGTGGCGCGCGCGGCGATAGTAGCCAAGCCCTGACCATAGCTCGAGAACACGCTCTAGAGGGGCGCGCGCGAGGTCAGCCACCGTCGGAAACGCCTCAAGAAAGCGTTGATAATACGGGATCACCGTCGCCACCTGGGTCTGCTGGAGCATTACTTCGGAAACCCAGACTGCGTACGGGTCACCGCTCTTACGCCAAGGGAGGGAACGCGCATTCCGGCGAAACCACGCCAGCAGCGCCCTCCGAACGGGAGCTTCGTCCTGGTGCGTCAGGTTCATCCGCTTCATACTAACGCTTTTTGTTGTGGAGATGTCAGGCCCCCGGTACCGTTGCGCGGGCTCTACAGACAGAGAAGGAAACCCTGCAGCCTGTCATTCTGAGCGCAGACTTCATGATCCTTCGGCTCACCACTGTGCATGAAAATGGCTCTTTGGAGGTAACTCCTGTATTTTCAACAAAAGCTTCCGCCATTTTCATAGCAGCGAAGAATCTCCGCAGTTGTGGTTTCTAAGAACTGCAAAGATCCTTCGTCGCCTTAGGCTCCTCAGGATGACAGTCTTTGACAGCTCATCCACTGCCTGTTTAGGCCACCGTTTGCCGACGTGAAGGTCGGCGCTACCTCCAAATTAAGACAGTGCGGGCTGTGCACGATAATTGCTTTCCGTGCGAGTTCGTGTTAGGTTGGCAACGTCGAACCATGGCAGGGCGTTCAGGCTAACTCGAGGTGCACCACGGCGAAGAAATCTTCCACTCTTTGGAAATGGGTCGCAGGCGCCGCGGTGGCCCTGTGTGCGGCGGCCCCGTTGCCCTCACAAGCGCTGCGCCTTTCTCCAAATGCCCGACTTTTCCACTATCAACCGGGAAACGCTCAATTGGTTTTAGGAAAATCCCGTGAGGCCTCGCAGGATTTCCTAGCCGCGCAGTCCCTCCATCCCGATATGCCGGCGGAGTTTCACATCAAGCTTGCCAACTCCTACCTGAAGATGGCCGAGTATTCGAAGGCTCTCACGGAAATTGACACCTATTTACGACTGAGCCCGCAAGGGCCATACGCCGCCAGCGCAACGAAGGTCGCCGAGAAGTTGCGGAGCGGCGGCGCAAACGACGCGGTGTCCCAAACGGAAACGCCCTCTACCGCCAAGCCATGAGTGGAACGATCAGGACACTCCGCAACTGGTGTCGTGTCCCAGAAGTAAGTGAAGTGCGCGGGGCCGGGATGCCGTTCGTCGGTGCAGCGCCGTATAACGATAGCCGCTTTGAAGCCCCGTCAGGGGCGGCAGAGTTTAGCCCACGGCGTAAGCCGTGGGTCGCGATAGCCCACCCTCACCCCCATCCCCTCTCCCGCCCAGCGGGAGAGGGGCGCCGAAGGCGGGGTGAGGGCCATCTAACCCAGGGCTTACGCCCTGGGCTACTCTATGCCGCCCCTGGCGGGGCTCTAAGAAACGGTCGCGCTGAGAAAGACTCTCTTGACGAACCTCTGACTCGGGACACTCGTGTTTGGCATCCCATAGACATTCGTCCGCACTTTATACGCGGTTTCGAACTGGCGCAGGCTTGATTTGTCTGCCCAGGTAGTTGACACTTTCCAGTTTGATTTGGCTCGAACGGGCGGGGCTCGGGCTACACTTGTAATTAGAAACCTTAGCGGCCCCTTTCGTGGCACAGCGCGTGTGGAGGAGACTAAAACCTCAATGGCTGACGATAAGAGCACATCCTGGACGCGTAGGCAGATCATTCAAGGAGCGGCAGTCACCGCGGCGCAGGCACTCTTGCCGGTGGCCAAGGCCGGTCGATTATCCGCACAAGCACAGGCAGCAGCCCCTGCGCCGCAGGAGCAAGCCTCAGCGCCGAAGTTTGTTTCCGCGCAGCCGGTTTGGCCCAAGGGGCTCGAGCGCGAGAAGAATCTCTTTGTAGGCTTTCGAGCTTCATTTGAGGCCTCAGACCAGCATCCCGTTCTACTTCGCGTTACCGGCTCTACCGTCTATCGGATATTCGTGAACGGAGCTTTTCGCGGCTACGGACCCGCTCGCGGGCCGCACGGCTACTACAGAGTAGACGAGTGGGATCTCACACCGGCTCTGCGTTCGGGGCGAAACTTAGTGGCCATCGAAGTTGCCGGCTATAATGTGAATAGTTACTACCTCCTTGACCAACCCTCGTTCCTCGAGACGGAAGTGGCGGCGGGAGCCAGCGTGCTTGCCTCTACTGCGGGAAGAGGAAGTCCGTTCGAGGCCGCCATCCTCAGTGAGCGAGTGCAGAAGGCGCAGCGGTACAGTTTCCAGCGGCCTTTCTCGGAAGTCTATCGGCTACGAGTTGGATACGAACGCTGGCGCAGCGACGCCTCCTCGACTTTTCAAGCGCTCGAGTGCTCAGTAGCTTCTCCCAAGCAACTTCTCCCGCGCCGCGTTCCTTATCCGGATTTCGCTCTGAGACGCCCTGTCAAACGCGTGTCTCGCGGCACCGTGCGGACAGGCGTGCCGGTGGAAAGGCCGTGGAAAGATCGGTCCCTCACAGGGATTGGCGACAAGCTGGGCGGATTTCCGGAAAGCGAGCTCGAGGTAATCCCCTCCCTCGAGCTTCAGCATGTGGCCCCGGTGTCGCCCGAGACTCTCAACCTCCCTTACGCCGCAGGGGAACGAATTGAAGTTGGGCCGTACGCTCAACACATCGTCGACTTCGGCGCCGACGTCACGGGTTTTATCGGAGCGAAGGTGAATTGTTCAAAGGCCGGGCGGCTCTTCCTGGTCTTCGACGAACTTCTAACCGACGGCGACGTGGACTTCAGACGGCTTTCCTGCGTCAACATCGTGAGCTACGAACTCGCTGAGGGTAGCTTCGCGCTCGAGGCTTTCGAGCCTTACACGCTTCGCTTTCTGAAGCTGCTGGTTCTCGAGGGTGAATGCGAGTTCGATGATGTTTATGTGCGCGAATATGCCAATCCAGATGTCCGCCAGGCGCACTTTCAGGCCAGCGATGAGAGGCTCAACAAGCTGTTTGCCGCCGGGCGCGAGACCTATCGGCAGAATGCCGTCGACGTCTTCACCGACTGCCCCTCCCGGGAAAGAGCCGGCTGGCTCTGCGACAGCTTCTTCACTTCGCGCGCCGCCCTCGACATCAGCGGCTCCACCACGATGGAGAAGAACTTCTTTGAAAACTTCCAACTGCCTCCGCACTTCGCATTCATCCCGGACGGCATGCTGCCAATGTGCTATCCCGCCGATCACAACGACGGCAATTTCATTCCTAACTGGTCCCTCTGGTTCGTTCTTCAGCTCGAGGAGTATCTCACCCGCAGCGGCGACCGCCAGACCGTCGAGGCGCTGCGCCCCAAGCTCACGCGCCTGTTCGAATACTTCCAGCGTTTCGAGAACCAGGACGGATTGCTCGAGAAACTCGACGGTTGGGTCTTCGTCGAATGGTCCAAAGCCAATGACTACGTGCAGGACGTGAACTATCCCTCCAACATGCTCTATGCTGCCGCGCTCGACGCTGCGGCGCGGATGTATTACTTCCACCCATGGGCGGATAAGGCCGCGAGGGTGCGCGAGACGGTGAGGCGCCAGTCGTTCGATGGCCACTTCTTTGTGGATAACGCCGTTCGCCAAAACGGCAAGCTCGTAGTAACCCGCAACTGCAGCGAGGTCTGCCAGTACTTCGCCTTCTTCACAGGCACGGCCTCGCCAGAATCACATCCGGAGCTGTGGCGAACTCTAAAGGAACAATTCGGCCCGCGGCGCCAGGAGACCAAGGCTTTTCCCGAGCTTGCGCCCGCCAACGCTTTTGTCGGGAATGTACTTCGTCTTGAACTTCTCTCGCGTCAGAGTTTGAGCCGCCAGATGCTCGACGAATCCGCGTCTTACTATCTCTATATGGCGGAGCGCACGGGCACGCTCTGGGAAGACATCAGCCCGACCGCGAGCTGCAACCACGGCTTCGCCTCTCATATCGTGCACATGCTGTATCGCAACGTGCTCGGTCTCTGGGCTGTCGATTCGGTCAACAAGCGCGTGCGCGTCCGCCTCCCCAACGTTTCCTTGACGTCTTGCTCGGGAGGAGTTCCCACGATTCACGGCATGGTCGATTTGAGCTGGAAAACGCAACGCGACGCCATCTCGTATCATGTCAGCACGCCGGAGGGTTTCGCGGTCGAGATCGAGAACTTGTCAGGGAAGAGATTAACCCTCAGTCGCCATCGATGACCGACCAGAAACCCTGCGCGGTCTCCAGAGGAGTGCTCATGGGCCTTTGGCCCATCCGAGGGAATTAAATCAATAGCGTCACCACCGCGAAGGCGGGGGTCCATTTTCAGCCCAATCGATTCCCGCTTGCGCGGGAATGACGTGACTTTCGGAGGAGACTGAGACGGCGCTTAATACCAGCCATCGCGGGTCGGGTGAGGGGGCAAGTTCGAGAGCGAGGAGGAGCGCAGAATGGACCGCAGATCGTTTTTGCAAATCACTGCCGCCGCATCGAGTATGCCCGCCCGCCTAAGCCAGACGGCATCGCCGACTGGTTCTTCTCCTTCGAAGCCGCGAATGAAGCTCGGCACCCAGTTCGGTTCCGGACCATCGGATGAGACTCTTCGGGTTCTGGCGGCATTGGGAGTCAATCACATCTGCAGCGGGCTCCCTTCCGCGCGTCTGGACGAGCATTGGAGTGTCGAGGGACTGACAAAGTTGAAGGAACGGGTAGAGTCTTTCGGACTCGAACTGCTGATGGTCCCCTTGCCAATGAGCTCGAGTCCAATCGAGCGAGCGGAAAATCCGGCGATCATGTTAGGGAAATCCCCCGACCGCGACCGGGAGATCGACCAGATCTGCGAAATGATCCGGCACGTTGCCCAAGCCGGAATTCCCTGCGTAAAATACAACCTGACCATACTTGGCGTGCCGCGGATTGCCCCCACCGCAGGGCGTGGCGGGGCGCTCTACAGCACATTCAACTACGACATCGCCAAACAAGGGGCCACGCTCACCGAGGCGGGTCCGGTGAATGCGGATATGATGTGGGAGCGAGTCACCTACTTCCTCGACCGCGTAGTGCCGGTGGCGGAAGAATACAAAGTTAAGATGGCGTGTCACCCGCATGATCCTGGCATGCCCCGGGAGGCGGGCTTTCGCGGCGTTCACCGCGTTTTGGGGAGCGTCGACGGCCTGAAGCGGTTCGTCGATACTCATCCCAGCCCTTTTCATGGACTCAACTTTTGCCAGGGGACCGTGAGCGAAATGTTGGACCGCCCTGGGGAAGAGATTTTCGACGTCATCCGCTACTTTGGCGAGAAAGGGAAAATCTTCAACGTCCACTTCCGAAATATTCATGGGCACTTCTTGAACTTTCAAGAGACCTTCCCGGATAATGGCGACGTCAACATGGTGAAGGCAATGCGGGTCTATAAGCAACTCGGCTACGACGGCATGATTATGCCGGACCACGCTCCGCATATCGAAGGTGACACGGACCAGAAGCAGGCTTTCGCTTTCGAATACGGCTATATTCGGGCACTCCTCCAAGCCGTGGAAAACGAAGCTTAAGGAAAGGGCATCGTATGGAAGCAAGGTGGGCGGACTGGGCCGTTCGCTTGAATGCCATCGCACAGAACGGCCTTCTGTATTCGCAGAACTCCTTCGACCTGGAGCGATATAATTCCCTGCGGAAGATTGCTGTGGAGATCATGGAGGCACACACGGGCGTGGAGGCAACCATCATTCGAGACTTCTTCGAGCGCGAGCAGGGCTACGCCACGCCCAAAGTGGATGTGCGGGCGGCGATCTTTCGCGAGGGTGCGCTGCTTTTCGTGAAGGAGAATGAAGACGCCCTCTGGAGCTTGCCAGGCGGATGGGCGGATGTCGGGGAGTCACCCAGCGAGGCCGTGGTGCGCGAGGTGCTCGAGGAAGCGGGCTATACGACCCGTGCCGCTAAACTCCTCGCCGTGTATGATCGGAATAAACACGCCCATCCTGCAACGGCCCAGCACGCTTACAAACTTTTTATTCGGTGCGAACTCCTAAACCCGGAGCCCGCCGGGAAACCGGAAGCGGAAGCAAGATTTTTCGAGGAGGATGCGATACCGGCACTTTCAACGGCGCGTGTGACAGCGGAGCAGATTTCCCGGCTCTTTGAACATTATCGGCACCCGGATTGGCCGGCGGATCTTGATTAGAAAACCTCGCGGGTGGCCGACTAGGCGTGAAGTCGTGCTCCCCGGAGGGGAGCAATTTGAGTAGCCGGGGGTGAAACCCCCGGACGAGGCTTCACACCCCGCCTTCGGCACCCCTCTCCCCGCCGGCGGGGAGAGGGGAAAGGGGGTGGGGGGCGCTGTCCCCGGCTACTCATGTCCAGCCCCTGCGGGGCTGAGCTTTCGAGCAGTGCCCGGGGATCCCGAACGGCCTTCGGTAATCTCTCTTCGGGAGGGCAGTTTAGAACCAGCTTTCAGCAGCAGCGGGGGCATACGATGAAACTCGTATACTCGGACCGGTATGACTTGAACCTGGGGAATCACGTTTTCCCATCCATTAAGTATCGCCTGACTAAAGAAGCACTGTTGCGCGACCGGATCGTTGAGCCGGGAGACTTCGTCGAGCCACCTCCGGCCTCAGACGACGACATCGCACTGGTTCACCACCGGGAATACTTGCGCAAGCTCCAGACGGGTAAACTCTCCTACGTCGAAGTGATGCGCCTCGAGATCCCCTATTCTCCTGAGTTGGTCCGCGCCGTCTGGCTTAGCGCGGGGGGATCGATTTTGGCGGGACGACTGGCGCTCGAAGACGCAGTGGCCGTGAATCTGGGAGGCGGCTTTCACCACGCCTACCCTGACCATGGCGAGGGCTTCTGCGTATTGAATGATTTTGCGATCGCGATTCGCCGTTTGCAAAAGGATGGATGCATCGAGCGCGCCATGACGGTTGATTGCGACGTCCACCAGGGCAACGGCACGGCGGCGATTTTTGGCGGCGATCATTCCGTCTTCACGATGTCGATCCATCAGGAGAACAATTACCCCTATCCCAAGCCGCCCAGCTCGCTCGATATCAATCTGGCCGACGGTGTTGAGGATGAAGAGTACCTGCGCCAGCTTACCAAGGGATTGGATCGGGCTCTCGCCGAATTCACCCCTGACCTGATCTTTTACGTCGCCGGCGCCGACCCTTACCGTGACGATCAGTTGGGCGGCCTCAAGCTCTCTCTCGACGGCCTCGAGAAACGCGACCGGCTGGTTTTCGAGAAAGCGAGGGCCAAGTCCATCCCCGTCGCGGTCACACTGGCGGGCGGTTACGCGCGCCGCATCGAGGACACAATTCAAATCCACTCCAACACCATCCGCGTGGCCAAGGAATTCGCGAGGTGCTGATTGAGCGCGAAGCTCTGAGCCACCTGGCGCCGTCGCCGAGTTGATCTACGACTCGCGAACTCTCCTTCAGCGGCTGCTCAAGTGGAAAGGAATGGCATGGCTAGCCACCGAGCATTTCGTCTGATCGTAGTCTCTTTTGTCGTTTCCGCCTTGCTCGCGGGAAATGCTTTGGCCGCATCGGGCAAAGATCTCTCTCAGGGCGGAACCATCCTTCTGATCGGGGATTCTATTTTCGACTGCCATGAAGGTGATGCGCGTATCGAGTTCGTAATGCAGCGGCTGTTGCGGCAGGTTAGGCCAGAGGCCCGCTGGACCGTCTTCAACGAAGCTCACGGAGGCGAGTACATAGGGCCCAAGGTGGGGAACCCCCTCGGCGTTTCCCAGCCGCTTTTTACGACCGAGACCACAGGGCGCTTTTTCGAAATCGTAAACCGTCAGCCGCACGTCAACGCCGTGGTCATCAACTACGCAGCGAATGACAGCAAGGTCTATCCTCCCGCCGCCTTTCGAAAAAGGCTCGAGGCACTCGCCGGGTTGCTTGAAAAGAGGTATCCCGGCGCCGTCCTCGTGATGTGTACCTCCATGTACCTCGACCCGCATCACGCGGCGCCGTACCATATTGAGAATCCCCAATCGCCGGGCTTTCATGACGGGGACCTCAGGAATGTGTATCTCGAGCCCTATAATCGGGAAATCCGCGAGTTGACGGCCGCCCGTGGCTACCGCTTGGCGGATACGTACAGGCACCTTGCCGCTGAGACCGCCAAGGGCAATTGGGACCTTCGAATGCGCGCTGACGAGGCCGACCCCAAAGGCGACCCCCAACACGTCGGCGACATGCGATGGTACGACAACGTCCATCCTAACGACCGCGGGACTGAGGTCATCGCTCGGGGTGTCGTGGACGCCCTATTGAAGGGTCGCTGACGGCAGGAATCCAAACTGTTTTCCACTAAGGGTAGGGGGTTCCGCAGGCTTTTTCTGTTTCTCCTTGACAGACGAGCTAAAGAAACTCTAGTATTTGGTTAGTTGGGTAACCAACTAAGAGCTTTCTGACGGAAGCCACTCTTTCTGGGGATGGCTTCAGGTGGTAAGTCTGAGCTTTCTCGGATAGCGGAATGAACCCGCGCTCCTCAACTCGCCAGAGACTAGTGGAATCAGCGCGGATCCTGTTTTGGGAACGTGGCTACGAATCCACGAGTCTGGCGGACGTGCTGGAACATGCAGGCGCCCGCAGTGGCAGTCTGTACTACTTCTTCCGCACGAAAGAGGAACTGCTCCTTGCCGTACTCGACCGCTACATGGAGCTCTTGTGGCCCATTGTCATTGAACCAGTGTTTTCCAGGGTTACCGACCCGGTTAACCGGGTTTTCGGAATCCTGGATGGGTACCGTCAAGGTCTGGTCTTTACGGGTTGTACACACGGTTGCCCGATCGGCAACTTGGCGCTGGAAGTCTGCGACGACCTGCCACGCGCCCGCGAGAAGATCGCGAAGAATTTCGAAGGATGGAGGCGATGGATCAAGACCTGCCTGGATGACGCTCACGACCGTTTCCCGTCCACCGTCAATCGCGAGCAATTGGCCGTTTTCGTTCTGACCGTTATGGAAGGCGCAGTGATGCAGGCGCGCGCTCAGCAAAGCCTGGAGCCATACGATGCGTCGGTGGCTCAACTTCGCGATTATTTTGATCGGCTGCTGGCGGAGGGCGCGCGCCAGCGTAAACCGCCGCTTCAGTAGAATCAGGGTAAGACTCACAATCTGATTAGGAGGATCAAAAGTATGCGAACTCGCATGGTGGTTTCTCTGCTGGCAGTCTTGACATGCGTCGGCGGCCCGCTGAATTCAGCGACTCAGCCTGCCACGCCAAACCCCATCGACCAATTGGCTTGGATGATGGGAGGCAAATGGACTGCCGAGGGCGACAAGGGACCGGACGGCAAGCCCTTTTACGTCGAATCGAGGTTTAGTTGGGCGGACAACCATCAGGGGCTGAAATTCACCACCTGGTTTTTGACCGACGGGAAGTTGGTGCCGGTATACTCGGGCATGTACGCCTGGCATCCCGCCAAGAAGAAGTTCACCTTCCTGTACACCGACGACAGGGGTGCGCTGACCGAAGGCGGAGCCGTCTGGAACGGCAACCATTTGGAACAGGAGTTTCAAATAGTTGGCGTCGATGGCGTCGCACACACTTTTCGCTCCACGATCGTGCGGACGGGAGAGGACGATTATGACTGGAACGTCCAACACCAGGATAAATCCGGCGCGTGGGTTGTAATGTTTGGGCTGAAATATAACCGGAAGCCTGTTTAGATTCGCCTGCCGTGCCTTGTTCCGGTCGAGCAACGGGCAGAAACTGTTTCCGAAGTAACTGTCATGGCTTCGGAAGCAGTGCGCCCAGCTTCCGCCAGTTCACCAGCACAATGTGGTTTTCCTCCAAAGCCTGGCGGAATTCGGGGCTGGTCATCACGTTAAAATCGCGCTGACGCCAGGCGCTGCCATAGTCCGGATGATCGACGGTGACGGCCTGCATTTCAGAGTCGTCGTGGGCAAGGTTGCGGATTCCAATGATGGTGATGGGTGATTCCGATTTGATCGTGATGGTCGTTTCCGAACGGAATGATCATCACGATCGGAGCGAAGCGACGCTGGCCTTACGATGGT
>Ga0209517_10003631_pt1 | contig 20776 bp, 13 predicted proteins | sample PeaSoiMetSII2010_FD_187695 | JGI IMG/M metagenome (GOLD analysis project Ga0209517, IMG submission 187695) | Peat soil microbial communities from Weissenstadt, Germany - SII-2010 (SPAdes) (version 2) | ecosystem: Environmental > Terrestrial > Soil > Wetlands > Peat | place: Germany...
CACGACGAACGTGACGCTGGGGGCGAATGGCGCGCTCAGCGTGGCTTTGGTGCCGAATGCGGGAGCGACGCCGGCGGGGGTGTACTACACGGTGGTCTACCAGATCGGGGCGGGCGAGGTGAAGACCGAGTATTGGGTGGTGCCGACGACGTCTCCGGCAAACCTGGCGTTGGTGCGGACGACACCGGGGTCGGGCGCGGCGGGGCAGCCGGTGTCGCTGCAGTATGTGAATTCTGAGCTGGCGACGAAGGCCAATGACAGCGCGGTGGTGCACCTCTCGGGCTCGGAGACGATTAGCGGCAGCAAGACTTTTGGCAGCGCTCCAAATGTTCCTGCGCCCACGGGCACGGGCCAGGTAGCGAACAAGGCTTACGTGGATCAGTCGGTGGCGAATGTGGGAGCGGGAAATTTTTTGCCGACCGCGGGCGGAACGTTGACTGGACCGCTGACGCTACCGGGAAATCCCGCCGCACCACTCCAAGCTACCCCCAAGCAATACGTGGACTTAGGTTTTACGACGAAGGCTGATTTGATTACCGGACTGGTGCCGGCCAACGAATTGGGGACGGGCACGGCGACGTCGGGAACGTGCTTGCTGGGCAACGGAACGTGGGGCGGGTGTGGGAGCGGGACAGGAAATGTTTCGACGAATCCGAGTTCAGGGATAAGCCAAAACATCACGCAGGCGGCGGGAACACAGTTTTCGACGAACAATCTGGCCGGCATTCCGTATGTCGTTGCCAGTTACAACTGGCCACAAGCGGGAGCGCCGGCCGAAAGTTGCAGCGCGGGATGCACATCGGGCGCACTGGTCGCGGGCACGCAGGCGACGATGACTCTGACCCCGTGCCCTGCTGGAATTGATACCTCGAACAACGGAAACGCTCCGTATGGCGTTTATATCGCAGGCACGGGAACAGCCGAAGCGACGGCAGTCACGGGAGGCAGTTGTACGTCGGGCGCGGCGAGCGGGACGATTGTGTTCACGCCGGCGAACGCACATGCCGCGGGCTTTGTGGTGGGAGCGGCCAACGGAGGAAACCAGGAAGCGATCAATGTGGCAACGGCTGGGGGATCGACCCATGCGGTGATTCAGGAAGTGCCCACGGGAGGCGCGGACGCGGCCAATTACAGCATTTACTGGCCCGTGTTTCTGAAGGCGACCAAGAGCTTACTCAATGGCGATGGAGCCTTTTGGAGCTGCTATACACGGGCAACGTGTTTGATGGTTGGCAATTATGCCGGCAATACCGGACTCTCTTCGGTGGTGAAGGGCCTGGAGTTTCAATCGGGCACGAATGTGGGTGGGGCGCAAATTTCCTCGGTCTCGGCCGCGAGCGGACTGTATACGGTGAACACAGCCGGCAATCACAACCTAATGACCGGCGATTGGGTCATCTTCAACTACTCGGTGCCGGCGCAGACGCAGGAAGCGCGGGTGAAGGTAACGGTTACGAGCGCGACGCAGTTCCAGTTCACGCTGGGGGCGACCACGTTCGCGCTGTCCAGCGGTTTCGGCTGGGTGGCGATCGAAAACGCGGCGATCGAAGTGGAGACGGACGGGGTTCGACTGCAAGATATTCGATTCAACCAGGGAGTTAACGGTGGCCTGTTTCATCAGGGGGTAGTGGTGGGCAACGACCAGCGCTTTATCGTGGATGGCATGACGACGCTGGGCTGGAGCAATGAATTTCGTTGTGATGCAAATATTTGTGGGAACGTGCTGTTCTTCCGGGGAGATCAGGGAATGGCGCCGGTTGCCTATCTGCATCACCTGGAACTGAGTATGCAGTGCGGCGGCAATGGAATCAGAAACTCCGCTGGCAACACGATGAAGATTGCCGACTCGGTGATACAGGGTTTCAATCAATACGGAGTGTACTACGCCAACGGACTGCAGTCGGCGGAGTCGGACAACGTTTACCAGGAGTCAGGATACTGCGTTAACCCGGCCTACCCAGCGAATGGAGGAAACTCCCAATTAGCCCAAGCCGGATATATCATCAACGGCCCTCCGTTCACGATTCAGGGAAATGCGCCGACAGGAGGTGTGTTTCCAGTTTTTGCTACCGGTGGGACGTGCTCCAGCGTTCAGCGCAACTACTACGTCGTTGCCCACGACACGAATCTGGGCACCAGCCCAATGCTGTACTTCGGGTACGCGTGCCCGGCAACCAGTGGGACGAGTGTGCCTTTGGCATGGCCGAATCCCGATCTTGCGGGGTCGGGAACGAGGACGTTTGACATCCTGGCGACGGTGGGCACTGGCGTCACAACTGCGCCCAACGGCACAGGGAATTATGCGATCACGGGCATGGTGGGGATTAGCGCGACGTGTGGAACGTCAGGTATTTGTACTGCGACCGACACGCAGCCGGGATTTTCGTCTTACACCGTGTTCGCGACGCCGAACTGGGCCGCGAGGCTGCCCTTCTGGCCTGCTAGCGTCGTGTTGGGCAGCGCATCCGCTCTGTTCGCGGAGCAGGTTGGACAGAGCGCTGCGATCATCTCGACATCGTATCTTCCGCGCATCTTCGCGAAGCGCTGCGTGGATACGGGTAATCCGGCTTCGTACACGCCGTTCTGGGTGGTGTGCCCGGCGGGCGACTCGGTCGGGTCGAATAACTCCAAAGTGGGAGCTTACGTCGTTCAACTGGGCTGGGCATCTGGACTGACGGGAGTACAGAACTTCAACGTTGGCGGAGGTGCACTGGCGGTTCCGCAACAGATCATTACGACTTTTGACGGCAATCCGACAGCGACCCTGGCCACTGCGGGCTATCGCCGGACAGGCACCGGAGCAGACAGTTTTATCGGGACCGACACTTCCGGAAATGCGGGAACGCAGGATCAGACCTATGGCGCGCCGGGCGGGCATAACTTCTATGTGAACGATCCGGGAACAAACAGCACGCATGCAAAATTCAACATTGCAGCGAGTTCGGCGACCTTGAATGTTCCGCTGACGGTGAACGGGAATCTGGCGGTAACGAGTGGAAGCGTGACGGTACCGATCACCGGGTCGGTGCAATGCCTGCACGCCAGCTCGACGGGAGTGGTTACGGGGACGGGAGCGGATTGCGGGAGTGGAGGCGGCGGAGGATCGGGGACAGTGAACAGCGGAGCGGCATCGCAGGTGGCGATGTACTCGGGGAGCGGCGCGGCGGTGAGCGGGGATAGCGCGCTGACGGACAGTGGGACGGTTTTGAATTATGCGGGGAGCGGGGGGATGGCGGCGACGAGCGGAACGTTCAGCGGGAATCTGACGGTGGGAGGCCAGCTCATCCTGACAGGTCCGTGGGTGGTGGATACTCCGATTCCGGGATCGGCGATGGGAGCGGCGGCGACGGGGACAAGTTCGATTGGTATCTCGAGCGATGGCAACTTCTATATTTCGGCGAATGGTGGGACTCCGCAGCAGATTACAGCCGGAGGCAGTGCGGTAGCGTCGGTCTTCGGGCGAACGGGCGCGGTAACGGCGCAAAGCGGCGATTATTCGGTGGCGCAGGTGACGGGAGCTGCACCGTTGGCGTCGCCGAGTTTCACGGGCACGGTCACGGAGCCGGTGCCGACGCTGCCGAGTCAGACGTCGAACTACTTCTTTGCGGCTCCGGCTGGGAGCGCGGGGTCACCAAGTTTCCGGGCGATGGTCGCGAGTGACATCCCGACACTCAATCAGAACACGACGGGGACGGCGGTGAACCTGAGTGGAACTCCGGCGCTGCCGAATGGCACGACGGGGACGACGCAGAGCGTTGGAGACAGTTCCGCGAAACTCGCGACCGACGCTTTTGTGGCGGGGGGATTTGCGGCCGTGAATCCAGTATCGAGTCTGGCAGCCGGCGACTACGCGAAGGGGGTTGGAAGTTCTTCGGTCACCGACAGCGGGGTTCTGGCGGGACCATATCCAGTTCCGTGGATTACGGCGGTGCGTGGCGGAGGCAGCGCGACATTCTCACAGAATGTAGTGAAGATGTGGGGCGTGGTGCTGACGTATCCGTTGACTACGACAAGCGTCGCTTACTCGGTGACGGTGGACAACACCGCAAACCTGTACGACATCGGGATTGCCTGTGCGATGCCCAGTTGCACGGCGGGCACAATCCTGTTGGATACGGGAGCGACGGCAGGGACGACGTTCTCGCCGTCTGCGGGCGTGCGGACCCTGAATTGGTCGCAGGGGACCAAGACCCTGCAACCGGGCAAGTATTACGTTGTCTTTACGACAAATTGCGCATCGGCGTGCGCCACGATAGCGGCGGGCGGAAGTTCTGGAGATATCACATTCCAGAACGCGGCCACGGCGGGAACGACTTCAGGTGGCGCGCTGGCGAGTTTCACGGCTCCGGCGGACGTGTGGAGTTGGGGCGCGAACGTTCCCGCGCTCGTCGTGAAGTAAATCCGGCACAACGATTTCCGAGACAACCCAGGGACAGGGAAGCGGGGATGGATTTCCTCGCGATCGCGCTGGCGTATGCCCGGTTGACAGCAGTTCAAGCAGGAGGAGATAGCGTGAGGATTCGTATCCAATCCGGTCGTGTCGAAGCCGGTCGTGAAGGCGGTGGGCACGAGGTCCCTTCGGCAGGCTCAGGGCAGGGTCTTCGACTCCGCAGGGCGGTTCGCTGCGCTCACCGTCCTGCTGCGCTCAGGATGACAGTGGTGAGGATTGTGATTGGGGTCCTGGGATTGTTGTGGTGCAGCATGGCGTCGGCGACGAACTACTACGTGTCGAATGCCGGGACGGACAGTAACAATGGAACATCGAGCGCGACTCCATGGCAGACGTTGGCTAAGGTGAACTCGTCGACGTTCTTGTCGGGGGACACGATTTATCTGCAACGAGGCGGGGTTTGGAACGAGCAACTGATCCCACCGTCGAACGGATCGAGTGGGAGTCCGATCAGTTTTGACGCATACGGAACCGGGGCGGCGCCAGTTTTGGCGCCGATCATCAGCCTGGCCAGCGCGACCTGGACGCACAACTCAGGGAACATTTATACGACAACATTGTCAACGGCGATTGGGTCACCGCAGATCAATAACCTGCAGCTTGGGAGTGTATGGGGGAGGAAGCGGAGCGCGAATCCGGGATGTACATCGGCTGGGGTGATTCTTGGATTCGGTGATTTCTGTGTGGTTTATCCGACACTTTACCTTTATTCGCCGAACGGAACTCTTCCTTCTGCCTACTACAGTTCGATTATTCCGGTGGTCGGGCAGGCGAGTGGGCTGGCGGTGGTGTCGATTGTGGGGAAGTCCTGGCTAACCTTGCAGCATATCGAGATCCAGAACTTTGATTACATGGGTGTAAGTGTGACGGGAGCGTCGGATAACCTGGTGTTCGCGAACATGGAAGTGGATGGGATGGTTCCGTACGGGACGGGTTGAGCCTGCGATTCTATTTGTCGCAGAAGCCGTTTCAGCAGAGTAAGCCAGCATTGATCGATGAACAGTATCTGGGGCCGGGGCTGGATCCGGCAACGTGGGTGGTGAGCGATCCGGCGTCAGCGATCTCAGTGACGGCGCAGACCTTGCAGGTGAACGGGGGAACGGGGCACGATGGACAAACCTCGGTCAGGTTCATCGAGCAGATTGAATTAGGCGGCGCGCTGGAGTTGCAACATGGGGACGTGAGCTTCACCGGGCCGTCGACGGGAGTGGTGGGCGGACTGTATGCGGGAGCAATCTCTGTGGCGGGATGCCTGGCGGGATTTCAGGTTACACCTTCTGGAACGGGCTCGAGCATACAAGCGCTCATCAATGGACTACCGACCGGGCCAGTGGTGGCGACGACGGCGGGGCACCGGTATGTTTTGACGACATACATCTACTCGATGGAGGTGTACAGATCGGGTGAGATTTATCACTCATCGTTGCATGCCTCGGGGAATGGCTGGGGTGGAGCAGGTGTGTCAGCGAATCCCCGGTTAGTCCTCGAATTGCATGAGGTCGACCCGTCGAATCCGGCCACGATGGTCGCGCCCGCGACCGTGCTATTCGACGACGTGATTTTGAATGCATCCGGATTTTGTACGTACGCGCTGGTGAATGCCGCCAGCATGCAATGCAGCATCGCATATACCTATGTCACGCACATTTCGCTGGCGGAAGTCCGGACCGCCTTACCGAATGACATCTATGTGACGCAACTGGTGGGGTCTCTTTCGGATGGAGGGGAGTGCGGGATTGTGAGTTCCACGTCGCTGGATTTCTATCCGCAGTATGTGCCCCCGTTGAACACGCTGATTGTTGCCAGCTACCGCGGTTTTGGCCGCGCGGTGGCTGAGGTCGCGAACAGCGCGAGCGTGGCGAGTCTGCAGAGCGGAACGGACAATGGAGCGCGGGGCATAGTGAGGACGATGAAGACTCCGAGTGCCCGCACGCAGGCGGATTGCGAAAATGCAGCTCTGGCGATTCTTGACGACGCTGGAGGGCTGGGATGGATGGGCACCTATCAAACGTGGAGTGATTTCCTTCCCGGCGCTGCGGCCGATATTTTCCCGGGGGAGGCGATCACGGTCAATGTCCCCTCACGAAACGCCGCGTTCAGCGCGATTGTGCGGACGGTCAACATCGATGTGGTCGATCCGGCGCATGATCGTGGGATGTATACGATGGAGTTCGCCAATGACCTGGCGGCGGCGCTGGCGATGCAGGATGAGTCGAGTGCGACGACGGTTCCCTTGCAGGATATGCCAGTGCGGCTTTGGACGACCCAGGTTGGGTCGTACTACCTGGCGGCACTGACCAACGCGCAGATTACGGGGGTGACTTCGACGACCGTGCAAGTTGATGCAGGGATGACGCCAGGCAGCGGTTATGGAATTGAAGTTCGGGCACACGACTATGGGTGGGGGGCGGCGAACGACCGGAACCTGCTGGGACGATTTAATACGCAGACGTTCAGCCTGCCGCGGTTGGCCCGGACCCAGAATTACTTTTTGCGGCTGTATGACAACTCTTCGCCGCCGCGTTATTCAAGATATGCAGCGGCGCTGCATGTGGATTATCCGTTATGAATGAAGACTGCGTGGTAGGCAAGTTCCGACATCGTGGCGGCACGGAAAAGCAAACGCCGGTGGTGTACACAGCCAAAGACTTCCAGCTCGAAGTGCTCGGCAGGCTAGCTGAGATGCAGAGTCTGGAAGAGTCGTTGGAGGAGTCATGGGACCGTAAGCTAGAGGCGGTCAAAGATCAACGATTGTTAAAGTTCGACAGCCGGGTTCTGATCGCCCTGGGAGCGGTTGCGCTTTCCCTTACCGGCTATGTGATTCAAGAGGCGCGCACCACCGCGAGACAAGACAGTGAACTGGAGACGACCAAAGCACGGGTGATGCGCCTGGAGCAGATCGCAGCAATCAATACGGAAGCCCGGATAAAGACGGAAGTTCAACTCGGAGAACTGCGAGAGGGTCAAACTGAGATCAAGGCGATGATTCAGGCACAAGTCATCGCGAGCAAGAAGGAGCCTCCGCGTCAATAGCTTTTTTCTGAGGGGAAACTGGGCCTCGGGTGGCAGCTCCGGTTCAGCAATCAAGACTCAAACCACGGTTATAACGAAATGCCTCTCGTTCAGATTGAAGGGGAAGGCGGAGCGTTGCGTTCAATTCACTTGGAGAAGGAGAACAATATGAATTTTGTAGATCAGCTGTTGCGAGGGATCGCGTTCATCCCGGCGCTGGTGAGCGGGATAGAGGGGCTATTCGGCGGCAAGTCGGGCGCGGAAAAGAAAGATGCCGCCATGTCGTTTCTGGAGAACGCGCTGGCCATGACTGACGCGGTCGCGGCAAGAGAGATCGTTAATCCTGAGCAATTTAAGGACGGAATTTCCAGGATTATCGACGGAGTAGTCCAGTGTATGAATGCTTCGACTTGGACGAAAAGCGGAACTCAGCCTGCAGAGGCTAGTCATCAGTGACATGGCACGCGATCGCCGCTTCGCGGCTGGAGATACTCTGATACGAATCTTGCGTTTTCCGTCTGTGAATCAGCCGACTTCTTCGCTCCAGGTTTGCAGGGTCTTTTTCACTAAGTCCATGAACTGGTCGGCTACGGCGCCGTCGATGAGGCGGTGATCGTAGCCGAGAGTCAGGTGCACGACGGAGCGAATCGCAATCGAATCTGTACCGTCTTTGTCGGTGATGACCATGGGCTGCTTGGTGATACCGCCGACGCCCATGATGGCGGAGTTGGGCTGGTTGATGATGGGGAGTCCGAAGACGGCGCCGAACTGGCCAGGGTTGGTGACGGTGAAGGTGGAACCCTCGACGTCGTCGGGCTTGAGTTTCTTGGTGCGGGCACGCTCGCCGAGATCGGTGATGCCGCGCTGCAAGCCGAGGAAGTTCAGGTCGCCGGCATTCTTGAGGACGGGGACGATCAGGCCCCAGTCGAGAGCGACGGCGATGCCCATGTTGATGTGACGGTGATAGCGGATGTTGTCGCCTTCGAGAGAGGCGTTGATGATGGGCCACTGCTGCAGGGCGATGACGGCGGCGCGCACGAAGAAGGGCATGAAGGTGAGACGGGCGCCGTGGCGTTGTTCGAATCCGGCTTTGTGCTTGGCGCGCAGGTTGACGATGCGGGTAAAGTCCACTTCGTACATGCAGTGAACGTGAGCGCTGGTGCGGCGGGACTCGATCATGCGCTGGGCAATGATCTTGCGCATGTTCGTCATGGGGACGAGGTCGCCGGGGTAGGGAGCGGGTGCGGCGGGACGCGGCGCGGGACTTGGCGCCGGCGAACTGGGTGAGGGCGCCGCCTCGGTTCGCTCGGCGGGACCCCTCGACTCCGCTCGGGGCAGGCTTCCGAATGCGTCCGTCCCTATGTGAGAAGGTTGTGATCCCTGGCTCTCGATGAAGGACATGATGTCCTGCTTGGTGATGCGGCCGCCGAGTCCGGTACCGGAAATTTGGGATAGACTGACGCCGTGCTCACGGGCGATCTTGCGGACGAGCGGGGAGGAGCGGGCTTCTTCCTCCTCCTCGGGAGGGGTGGGCGGAGGAGGCGGAGCTTGCGGTTCCGCTGCCTGCTCGCGCGGGCGAGACGCCCCCGCGACAGCCGGCGAGACGCCGGCGCTACTGGTCTTAGTCTCCGGAGCTTTTTCGGCAGGCTTGGCGGGAGCAGCGGGCTTGGCGGCGGATTCGCCGTCGACTGCGATGGTTCCCACGACGGTATTCACGTTCACCGTGGTGCCTTCGGTAACTTTGATTTCCTGCAGAACTCCAGAGGCTGGCGCGGGGATTTCGGCGTCAACCTTGTCGGTGGAGATCTCGAACAGAGGCTCGTCGCGCTGGACTTTGTCGCCGGGCTTCTTCAACCATTTAGTAATGGTGCCCTCAACGATGGACTCGCCCATCTGGGGCATGATGATGTCAGTTGGCATAATTTCCTTCCACGCGGGCCCACAGTTTGGAAGGAGGGGCCGGGCGCAAACGAATATTATAGCGTTTTGGATGGGCGCCGGCGCTGAGTGTCGCACGGGGCTAAAGCCCCGCAATCTATTTCGATCTCGACGCGGCCCTTGAAGGGCCGCTCTTCCACGGTGCTGCCAGCGTCCCGCTCTTCCACGGTGCGTTTATCGTCCCGCTCTCCCAGGGTGCTGGCATCGTCCCACTCGTCACAGTGCCGCGATCGTTCATCACTGTTTCAGAAAATCCTGCTTCGCAACCCCGCAAGGAATCCCGGTTTCTCAGGAATTCATATTAGTGGTGGTCGTGCTTTTCTCCACCCTCTTTCTTTTCGTCGGTCGTGGTGGGCGCGGGGTTGAAGTTTGTCTTCCAGTATTCCTGCACTCCCGGTGGAAGTTTGTCGAGGTGGGAGAGCAGCATGGTGACCTTCCACATATCCTGCTCGCTTAGGGTTTTGTCCCAGGCAGGCATGCCGGTGTAGCGAATGCCGGTGCGGATGGTGTAGAAGATGTGCCACTCGGGGTCGTCGGGCGGGTTGGAGATGAGATTCGGCGGAGGAGGGTAGAACGAAGTGGCGAGCGCGGAAGGTTTGCGGTCGAGGCCTCCGTGGCAGAGGGCGCAGTTCATGGTGTAGAGCTTCATGCCGTCTTCAAGATTCTGATCGGTGGGCGTGAGCGGGTTGTTGACGCGAGGGGCATGGCGCTCCATGGAGGCATCGACGGCTCCCATGGCGATGCGGTGTTCGAAGTGTGGGGGCTCGACGTTGGCGGCGGTGGGGACGAAGCCGAGCATGGCGAAACCGAGGCCGCCAAGGATGAGGATGAGGAGCGTGACGATCACGCCGAGGATGAATTTGCCCATGAGACCTCCGGAGGTATTGTGGCAGATGGGCGGGGCTGGGCGCTAGTTGAGGTCGGTGAGTTCTTGGGGTCGGTGGTTTCTTGGGCAGGATTTTGGACGGTGCCGGCAAGAAGCGCGTCGAGCTTCGCTCGACGGACAGCCGAGGGCGGCTGTCCCCACATGAATCTTGCGGTTTCCCTCAGTATGCTTTCAGGCGGCGGGATTGGCGGACTACGTCTTCTACTTTCGGCAGGTAGTGATGTTCCTGCGGAGGGGAGAACGGGACGGCGGAGTCGAGGCCGGCGATGCGGACGATGGGGCCGTCGAGGTCGTCGAAGGCTTCTTCGTTAATGATGGCCGCAATTTCTCCGGCGAGGCCTCCGGTGCGGGAGTGCTCGTGCAGGACGATGACTTTGTTTGTCTTCTTCACGGTCTGCGCGATGGCTTCGCGGTCGAGCGGCGAGACGGTGCGGAGGTCGAGGATTTCGAGATCGATTTCGTTCTTTAGAACCTCGGCTGCTTCTAAAGCGGTGTGGACCATCGCTGCGTAGGTGATGATGCTGAGGTCGCGGCCTTCTCGCGCGAGGTTGGCTTTGCCGATGGGGACGACATAGTCTTCCACTGGGACTTCGCCTTTGATGCGGCGGTAGAGATATTTGTGTTCGAAGAAGATGCACGGATTGTTGTCGCGAATGGCGGATTTGATGAGTCCCTTCGCGTCATAGGGCGTGGCGGGGCAGATGACTTTGAGGCCGGGATTGTGGACAAACCACATCTCGGGATTCTGCGAGTGGAAAGGACCGCCGTGGACGTATCCGCCGCTGGGGCCGCGGAGGACTAGCGGGGCGGGGGCACCCCAGAGGTAGTGCGTTTTAGCGACCATGTTGCTGATCTGGTTGAAGGCGCAGCCGATGAAGTCCATAAACTGGAATTCGGCGACGGGGCGCATGCCGGTGAGCGAGGCTCCGAAGGCCGCACCCACGATGGCGGACTCGGCGATGGGCGTGTCGATGACGCGCTCAGGGCCGAAGCGGTCGATGAAACCATCCGTGACTTTGAAAGCGCCGCCGTAGATGCCGATGTCTTCGCCGAGGCAGAAGACGGAGGGGTCGCGGTCCATTTCTTCCCAGATTCCCTGCCGGATGGCTTCGAGGTAGGTGAGGAGCATAGGGTCAAAATCTTTCGCCACGGATTTACGCGGATCAACGCGGATACGTCTACTTCAAGTGAACTGCCGCTTCGGTTTGTTTGTAGCTGCCGGTTCCCTTTCTTACTTTTGGGATGCCGTATTTTGGTTTGATTTCGTGGCAGCCGTCTTCACAGAACACGCCGCCTTCGGCGGATTCCGGCGTAGGCATTGGGGAGTTCACCGCGATCTCGCGCTCGGCTTCGATCACCCGCTCTACTTCTGAAATCAGGTCGGCGTTTCCTTTACTTGTCAACCACTTCTTTTCTTTCACCAGATAATTCTCGAAGCGCGCAATTGGATCACGCTTTTTCCAGAAGTCGAACATCGGCTTCGGGACATATGCGGCGGCGTCGTGGATGGCGTGGCCTTTCATGCGCATCATTTTGGCTTCGATGAGCGTGGGGCCTTCGCCGCGGCGGGCGCGGTCGACGGCTTCGCGGGCGGCGTCGTAGACCTGGCAGGCGTCGGTGCCGTCGACGATGATGCCGGGGATGCCGTATCCGATGGCGCGTTCGGCGAGGTCTTTGCAGCGGTACTGCATTTCGGACGGCGTGGAGTAGGCCCAGCGATTCGATTCGACGAAGAGCACGAGGCCGAGATTTTGCACGGCGGCGAAGTTGATGCCTTCGTAGGTGACGCCGGTGGACTGGCCTCCGTCGCCGATGTAGGTCATGACGGCGATGTTGCGGCCTTGCAGGCGCGCGCCCAGCGCCACGCCAGAGAGCACGGGAATTAAATCGCCGAGCATGGAGATGGGCGACACCATGTTGCGTTTCTCGATGTCACCGAAGTGCGCGGTACCGTCACGACCCTTGGTGGGCGAATCGGCTTTGGCCATGTACTGCATCATGGTGTCGCGGGCGGCGAATCCGCGGACAAGGAGCGAGCCTTGATTGCGGATCATGGGGGCGAACCAGTCGTCTTTGTCGAGCGCGTAGGCGGAGGCGCAGGAGCAGGCTTCCTGGCCGAATCCGAAGTAGACTCCGCCGACGACCTTGCCTTGCTTGTAGAGATTTTCCAGCGCGACTTCCATCTTGCGGTTGAGCAGCATGAAGCGGTAGATCTCGATGCACTGCTGCTTGTCTAGATACCGGGAGTCGCGGATGGGCGGGACGGGGGCGTCGAGATTGCCTTCGACTTCGTAGCGGACGTGGTCGGCGCCGTCTTTACTTTTTTCTAGGGACTGGCGGACGGTGAAGGCGGGGCGCTCGAGGCGGGAGTCGGGGATGGAATAGGTGCGGAGGTGCTGGTTGGGAGAACCGGTCGAGCTTCGCTCGACAGAACGGCCGAGGGCGGCCGTTCCCACATGGGCCGTTCCTACATGAGCATTGGTGGCTCTTGCGGTGTTGCGCGGACGGTTGCCGTTGGAGCTTGCTTTGGATTTCTTCTTGTTCCCCATGTATGGCTGCGCTTAGGCGCGATATTGATGGTATCGCGAGATTGGGGCGGAGGGCTAGGGCAGCAGGCGAGTCTTCGACTCGCCCTGTCCGGGTCTAAGACCCGGACCCACACGACTGTGGGACAGCGACTGTGCGGCCTAGCAAGGCGTCCAGGGTTTCGAGCCAGAGCATCTGGCTGGCGAAGACCGTGCCGAAGTTGCGGGAGATGGATTCGGCGACGGCGTTCAGGTCTAGCGGCTTGCCGAGTTCTTGCTGCATGGAGGTCACGGGCTTGGTCGTGATGCCGCAGGGGACGATCAGGTTGAAGTACCTGAGGTCGGTGTTCACGTTCAGGGCGAAGCCGTGCGAGGTGACGAAGCAAGAAATGTGGACGCCGATGGCAGCGAGTTTGGATTCAGGCTGTTTGCTCGTGGTGAGTTCTTCTGTCGAGCTTCGCTCGACCGGACGGGCGAGGGCGCCCGTCCCCACATGAGCATCGTTGTTGCCAGCATCGGTCCACACACCCGTCAGGCCGGGGACTCGCTTCGTAGCGATTCCGAAGTCGGCGCAGGTGCGGATGAGGACTTCTTCGAGGCGGCGGACGAACTCGATTACGCCTAAAGTCTTGCGTTTGCCGTCTGGCGTGGCATGGCCGCACAGATCGAAGATGGGATAGCCGACGATTTGGCCGGGGCCATGGAACGTGACGTCGCCGCCGCGGTCGCACTCGAAGAGTTCGACGCCGCGCTGGGTGAGGAGTTCGGGGGATGCGATTATGTTCGCAGCTTTGGCGTTGCGGCCCAGCGTGATTACTGGCTTGTGTTCGAGCAGAAGCAGGACATCGCTGATTTTTTGTTCTTTGCGCAGAGTGATGAGTTGCTGTTGCAGGCTAAGGCCTGTGGCGTAGTCGATGGTGCCGAGTTGGAGGACGGAGATCAAAGTCTTTTCGCCACGGATTTACGCGGATTTACGCGGATTAAGATCAAAAGCTTTCACCACAGCGGACACGGAGGAAATGCGTGGGTCCTTCGCGCAAAGAACGCGCTCAGGATGACAGCGCGCTTTTTCATCTCTTAATTGATTGGTGTTCATCGGTGTGAATCCGTGGCCTAAGATCTCAGGCATTGATTGCGATTCCGTATACGCTGTTGGAGGCGTCCAGCATGGCTTCTGCCAAGGTCGGGTGGGCGTGGATGGTCCACATCAAATCTTCGACGGTGGCTTCGAGTTCCATGGCGGTGACGGCTTCGGCGATCAGTTCGGTCGCTTGCGGGCCGATGATGTGGACGCCGAGAATTTCTCCGTAGTCAGCGTCGGAGACGATTTTGACGAAGCCTTCGTGCTGGCCGACAATGGAGGCGCGCGAGTTGGCGGTGAAGGGGAACTTGCCGACTTTGACGTTGTATCCGGCTTCGCGGGCTTTGGTTTCGGTGAGGCCGACGCTGCCGATTTCAGGGTGGCAGTAGGTCGCGCCAGGAATATGTTCGGGATTGATCGGCTTGCCGGGCTTGCCAGCGATTTTAGCGACAGCCACGAGCGCTTCCATGGCGCCAACGTGCGCCAGTTGCGGCGTTCCGAGCACGATGTCGCCGACTGCGTAGACGCCGGGTTCGGAGGTCTGCATCCAAGAATCAGTTTTGATGAATTCGCGATCGGGCTTGATTTTGGTTTTCTCCAAGCCGATGTTCTGCGTGCGCGGCTTGCGGCCAACGGCGATCAGGATTTTTTCGGCGTCGATCTTCTGCTGTTTGCCGTCAACGGTGATGGTGACTGCGATTCCTGACTTCGTCTTTTCGACTTTGTCGACTTTCGCGCTGGTGTGGAAATTGATGTTGCGCTTGCGGAAGACGCGCGCGAGTTCTTTGGAAACTTCTTCGTCTTCGACCGGGACGAGGCGCGGCAGCATTTCGATGATGGTCACTTCCGTGTCGAATGAGCGGTAGATCGAAGCGAATTCGACGCCGACGGCTCCGGCGCCGACAATGACGAGCGATTTCGGAATTTCTTTCAGGCTGAGGATTTCGATGTTGGTGAGGATGCGGTCGTTGGCTTCGAGGCCGGGCAGCATGCGGGCTTCAGAGCCGGTGGCCAGGATGACATTTTTCGCTTTGAGATGGCTGGCTTTGCCATCGTTGGTTAGTTCGATAGTGAGCACACCGTTTTGTGCCGGGCCGGTGAGTTTGCCATAGCCCTTCACGGTCTCGACCTTGTTTTTCTTCATCAGGAATTCGAGGCCCTTGGCGTGCTTGGCGACGATCTTCCCTTTACGCTCCTGGACGGCGGCCCAGTTGAGCTTGCGCGCGTCCACGCCTTCGATGCCGAACTCTTTCGCGTCTTTCAGGTGGTCCCAGAGTTCGGCGTTGAAGAGCAGCGCCTTGGTCGGGATGCAGCCGACGTGCAGGCAGGTGCCGCCGAGAAATCCGTCTTTTTCGATGAGAGCGGTTTTCAGGCCGTATTGGCCGGCACGAATTGCGGCCGTGTATCCGGCGGGGCCGCTGCCGATGATGGCGACATCGTAGGTGGTTTCGGGCAATGGAGTAATCCTCAGTAATGAAGAGATGACTAACGGCAAACGAATGATTCTAGAACAGCGGCGCCGAAGCGGCCAAACGCGCTAAGACCAAGAGCTCTAACCACTAAGGACACTAAGGTACACGAAGGAAATCAGTCGCAGGAGAAAAGGCCGCCTTTTGCGGGCGGCCCTTTTGTTTCATTCTTGACTATCTAATTGTTTTCGTTGCTGGCGCGTTTCCAGGAGATCAGTTCGCCGATGGTCGAACTGGTGCTGGAAACGGGCTGTTTGTAGGCTTCGACTTCCGAGCGCGAGGCTTCTTCGCCGACCGCGCGGATGCTGAGTCCGACTTTCTTCTCTTCCGGATTCATCTTGATGATCTTGAAGTCGTGCTCCAGACCGGGCTCCAGATGAAGCGGCTGGCCGTTTTCGTCGGTCGCTTCGGACTTGTGGCACAAGCCTTCCACGCCCTCTGCGATTTCGACAAACGCACCGAACGCGGCCACGCGCAGGACCTTGCCGTGAACCACGTCGCCAACGTGATGCGTCTGGAAGAAGGACTCCCAAACGTCGGGCTGAAGCTGCTTCACACCCAGCGACAAGCGGCGCTTGTCCGGTTCGATTGCGAGAACGACAGCCTTCACGCGGTCGCCTTTTTTCAGCACTTCGGAAGGATGCTTCACGCGCTTGGTCCAGCTCAGGTTGCTGACGTGGACCAGGCCGTCGATGCCGTCTTCAATCTCGATGAAGGCGCCGAAGTCAGTCAGGTTGCGCACGCGTCCTTCGACGGTCATGCCGACGGGGAATTTCTCGTGCAGCGAGTCCCAGGGATTGGCCGCCAGTTGCCGCATTCCGAGCGAAATGCGGCGCTCGGTCGGGTTCACGTTGAGCACCACGCACTCCACCTGATCGCCGACGTTGACTAGCTTCGAGGGGTGCTTCATGCGCTTCGACCAGGTCATTTCGCTGACGTGGACGAGGCCTTCAATGCCCTGCTCGAGTTCGACGAACGCGCCGTAGTCGGTCACGCTGATCACGCGTCCGCCGACGTGCGCGCCCTCGGGATAGCGATGCTCGGCGTCGAGCCACGGATCGGGCGTGAGCTGCTTGAAGCCCAGCGAAACGCGCTGCTTCTCTTTGTCGTACTTCAGGACCTTGACCTGGATCTGATCGCCAACGTTGACCAGATCTTTGGGATGAGTCAGGCGTCCCCAGGACATGTCAGTGATGTGCAGCAGGCCATCGAGACCGCCCAGATCGACGAACGCGCCGTACTCGGTCAAATTTTTGACTACGCCGGTGAGGACCGATCCCTCTTCCAGATGCTCCAGCGTTTTGGAACGCTTTTCATTCTGCTCGCCTTCGAGCAAATCTTTGCGGGAGACGACGATGTTGCCGCGCTTCTTATTCAGTTTGATGACCGCGACTTCGAGCGTCTGGCCCTTCATGCCATCCAGATTGCGGATGGGCCGCAGGTCGACCTGGGAGCCAGGCAGAAAAGCGTGTGCACCGAGAATGTCGACGGTCAGTCCGCCCTTGATGCGGTCGACGACGACGGCTTTAATCGGCTTCTTCTCGTTGTAGGCTTTCTCGATTTCTTCCCAGGCGTGAATGCGCTGCGCCTTCTGGTGGGAGAGGTTGATGTAGCCTTCCTCGGCCGGGCCCTTGTCGCGCATCACGTCGATCTCGTCGCCGGGCTTGAACTTGGGCTTGCCCTCGTGATCGAGCACTTCCGCCAGCGGCAGCATGCCTTCCGACTTGGCACCGATATCGACGACCACGTGCGTCCCAGTCAGCTTCAGCACCGTGCCCTTGATGACGCGGTCTTCACTCACCGCCTCTTCGGCTTCAGTGGTGAAATTCTCCAATACGGAAGCGAAGTCCTCGGTGGCTGCGGTCTTGTCTTCGGCAGCAGCGGCGGCGGCCTGCGTCTCGGTGGAAGCGTCGGTGGTGGCGGCAGCCTGCGTCGGTTCGGGCTGGTGCTGCTGTTCTGTCGTCGGTTCGGCTTCGGTTGCGACAGAGGAGTTAGATTCGGAGTTGTGGGCGGTGGTCTCGTCGAACAAGGTTATGCCTCTCTGATGACGGGATGCGGGGCCTGCTTTGCGGACTGCTGGACGAGTCGTTTGGTTGTGGTGGGCCCACCCTGGCGAGTGAGCTTGGACAATCCCAGCGGTCGGACGTTTTCACAGAGAACCCGCGTCCAATGGGAACTCTTCGACTATAGCAACCGCGCGCGAACAGTGTCAAACGCAATTAGTGCGTATGTTACAGCTGTGTTTCAGTGTTACGGTTTCCGAACACGCCGCGCATCTGCTAACCTGCCCTGCTATGGATTACCTCTGGACGCCGTGGCGCTATGCTTATGTTTCGTCCACGGAAAAAGCCGGCGGCTGCGTATTCTGCGACGCGCCGAAGGAAGATGACGCGAAGGCGCATATTGTGTATCGCGGCCAGTACTGCTTCGTCATTCTGAATGCGTTTCCGTATACGCCGGGGCATGTGATGATCGTGCCGTACGAGCATCTGGATGAGTTGCAGAAACTTCCCGTCGAGGCTGCGCGGGAAATGATGGCGCTTTCGCAGCGCATGGAGTCAGTGCTGCGCGAACTGTATCACCCGGATGGAATCAATCTGGGGATGAACATTGGGAAGGCCGCGGGAGCTGGGATTGCGGGGCACATTCACATGCACGTGCTGCCGCGGTGGGTGGCGGATGCGAATTTCGTTTCGGTGATTGGGGAGACGCGGGTGCTGCCGGAGACGCTGGACGTGACTTGGGGAAGGATGCGGGCGGCGATCGGAGAAAGCCGAATCGCGCGTGGGTGAGCGAACAGAACGAACAGTTGGAAGGAGTTATATGACGCTACTTCGAGCTGACAGGATTCAGCGCCTGGAACTATTCGAAGGCGAAGACACCTGCGATCTTATCCACGTGATTCAGGATTCTTTCGGAATGGAGTTTACGTCTGTTCGCAGCGGAGACCGTCGAGCAACTCAGCGAAATCATATCGAAGAGATTATCCCATGCACGGCCGGAGCGATGCCTCTCCGCAACCGTCTTTTACAGCTTGCGTCGAGCGTTCATCGAACTGTTCCAATCATCGCGAGCCGAGATTCGACTAGATACGCCACTGGAGGATCTCCTGCCGTGGGCTGAGCGCAGAAACCGGTGGCGTCGACTCCAGGAATACTTGGGCTTAGCTCTGCCAAGATTGACGGCGCCCGCGTGGCTGCTGTGTTCAGCGTTACTAACATCCATCGCTGTTGCATGGGGGTATGCGCGGTGGTTCTCGCACTTTACCGCCAGCGGATTGGTAACGGGCGCCGTTTGGTTCTTGGCCTTTTTTCTTCTAGTTCGACTGCTAATGCCGTTCGCGCGGTCCCTGCCTCGGTCCTGCAGGACCGTCGGTGAGCTAGCAAGAGTCACGCTTGCCCGCAACTATGCGACCATCGCCAAAAGGGTCGGTGGATCCTCTCCCGCCGACGTCCTCCTTAGTCTGCGCTACTTGATCGCGGCGGAAATTGGCAAAGATGTTAAGTGGGTGAAACCCGAGACGCCTTTCCCAGAAGGGCTGAATATCTACTAGCAGAGCCGAGTGTCATCCGGCTAGCCTCTCCATCTCCGTTTCGTCAATCACGTCGACACCCAGTTCCTTCGCCTTGTCTAGCTTCGATCCGGCGTCCGCGCCTGCCACTACGTAGTCCGTTTTCTTGCTGACTGAGCCGGTTACTTTGCCACCCGCGTCTTCGATCATCTTTTTGGCTTCGTCGCGGGTGTATTTCTGCAGCGTGCCGGTTAGGACGAAGGTTTTGCCTGCGAGTTTGGTCCCGCGCTCTTTTTTCTTGCCTTTGAGAGTCAGATTCGCTTCGCCGAGGCGCTCGACCAGTTTGCGGTTGGCGGGGATGCTGAAGAATTCAACGATGCTTTCGGCGATGCGCGGGCCGACTTCGTCGACGTTCTGCAATTCTTCGACGCTGGCTTGCTCGAGTGCCTCCATTGATCCGAAATGCTCGGCCAGGAATTGCGCGGTGCGCTCGCCGACCATGCGAATGCCGAGGCCGTAGATTACGCGCTCCAGAGGTAGCTTCTTTGATGCTTCGATTTCGTCGAGAATGTTCTGCGCCGACTTGTCGCCCATGCGCTCCAGGGTGAGCAAGTCGGCTTTGGTCAGCTTGTAGATGTCGGCGACGTTTCTCACCAGGCCACGCTCGGTGAGTTGCGTGACCAGGGCGTCGCCCATGCCGTCGATGTTCATCACGCCGCGGGAGGCGAAGTGCAGGATGGTTTCGCGCAGCTTGGCCGGGCAGTTGGCGTTGACGCAGCGGTAATCGACTTCGCCCTCGGAGCGGACGACCTTCGTGCCGCACACCGGACAGGTCTCGGGCATGTGAAATGTCTTATGGCCGCGAGGATGATCCTCGTCGTCGATCACCTTTGCGACTTTGGGGATCACGTCGCCGCCGCGCTCGACCTGCACCCAATCGCCGATTTTTACGCCCAGGCGCTCGATCTCGTCCATGTTGTGCAGCGTGGCATTGCGGACTGTGGTGCCGCCGATCAGAACTGGCGCTAGCATGGCGACGGGCGTGAGTTTTCCGGTGCGTCCGACCTGCACGCGAATGTCTTCCAACTTGGTGATTCCTGCACGCGCGGCGTATTTATAGGCGATGGCCCAGCGCGGGGCTTTGCCGGTGAATCCGAGTTCGTCTTGCAGTCCGGTACGATCCACTTTGACGACAATGCCATCAATTTCGTAGGGCAGCGAATCCCGTTTGGCTTCCCACTGCTGGATGAAGGCCCAGACCTCGTTCATCGAGTGAACCAGCTTGTGATTTGGGTTGACTTTGAATCCAGCAGCGTTGAGTGCGTCGAGTGTCTTGGAGTGACGGTCGAAATAGGTACGGCCGTTTTCGAGCAGGATGTAGGGAAAAAAGTCCATGCGGCGTTCCGCCGTAATATTCGCATCGAGCTGGCGGACGGTGCCGGCGGTGAAATTGCGAGGGTTGGCGAAAGTCGGCAGGCCGGCGCGCTCGCGTTCTTCGTTGATCTTCTTGAACGACGCGGTGGGCATGAGCAATTCGCCGCGCACTTCGAAATCGGCTGGAACGCCGGCTTTCTTCAGGCGCTCTTTCGGAATCGACAAGGGAATCGAGCGCACGGTGCGGACGTTGAGCGTGACATCTTCGCCAACCGAGCCATCGCCGCGGGTCACGCCCCGCGCTAGTTTGGCATCTTCGTAAATCAGCGCCAATGACATGCCGTCGAGCTTCAGCTCGCAGACGTAGGCGACGTCGCTGCGGCCGGTGAGTTCGTGCACTCGGCGTTCCCAGTCGCGGAGTTCTTCCTCGTTGTAGGTATTGTCGAGCGACAGCATGGGCGAGGAGTGAGGGACCTTGACGAATCCCTCGCGGGGCTTGCCGCCAACGCGCTGGGTGGGGGAATCGGGGG
>Ga0209517_10003632_pt1 | contig 20774 bp, 18 predicted proteins | sample PeaSoiMetSII2010_FD_187695 | JGI IMG/M metagenome (GOLD analysis project Ga0209517, IMG submission 187695) | Peat soil microbial communities from Weissenstadt, Germany - SII-2010 (SPAdes) (version 2) | ecosystem: Environmental > Terrestrial > Soil > Wetlands > Peat | place: Germany...
CCCGGAGTTCGGAGCGGCGTCTCGGCTTCGGAAGGTCACCACCATCGGCGTAGCAGGGGCGAAGCTCACACGCTCTCACCTCCAACGGCTGGCCGAGGCAATGCCGCAGGCGAAACTCTACAATCGCTATGCCGGCACGGAGATCGGCACGGTTGCGGCGGTGTGGGCTGTGACCGGTGAATCTCTCGCTGGCGGCCATGAAATACCCATAGGCCGGCCCGTCGCCAACACTCGCATATACATTTTGGATCGATATATGAACCCGGTACCCGCGGGGGTGACCGGGGAGCTCTACGTGGGGGCGGCGCACCTGGCCCGCGGATACCTGAATCAGCCGGATTTGACGGAGGAACGCTTTGTTCCCGATCCGTTCAGCGGGGAGTCCGGACGACGATTCTTCCGGACGGGCGATCTGGGCAGATTCCGGGCGAATGGCGAGATTGAGTTCTTCGGCAGAGCGGATGACCAGGTTAAGATTAACGGTTTCCGGATTGATTCGCCGGAAGTGGAACGGGCTCTCACGAGTCACCTGGGAGTGAGCGAGGCCGTAACCGCGGTACGGGAGGTCGGACACTGGCAGCGGCTGGTTGCGTATATCGTAGCCAAGCCTGTAGGAACGCCAAGCGCCAGCCAGTTGCGCAACTATTTGCGGGAGCGTCTTCCGGCCCACATGGTTCCATCAAGGTTTGTCTTCTTGAAAGACCTGCCGATGTTAAGCAACGGAAAGGTGAATCGCAAGGCGTTGCCGATGCCCGAGCCCGTCCGGCCGAAGCTCGAAACGGAGTACCAGCCGCCTGGCAGCCCGATAGAGGCGGCCATCGCGCAGATCTGGAGCGATTTGCTGGAGTTGGATCCCATCGGGATCCACGATCATTTCCGGGATCTGGGCGGCGACTCCATGTCCGCCGCGCAGGTAGCCGTGCGGCTGGCTGAACAGTTCGGCGTCGAGATCACTCCCGAGGAGCTATTCGATCGGCCGACCATCGCCGAGCTGGCAGTCCATCTTGCCGGTCCCGGCGTGGCCGCTGCCGCTGTCGGCAGGCAGCCGCATTGAGGATTTTTAACGACAAGCGTGTCCCTTCCGCCGGCGTATTCACGCTATTTGCAGAGACACTGAAAAATGAAACGGGCCGTCCTCGAGTTCCAGCGGGGTCGCGTCAAAAGGCAGCACGCCGACGCTGACTCCATCGACATTCTGAAGACGCTTGCCGATCTCCGTGAGGATCTGCAGTGCATCGAGAGAGTGATCAATGCCATCGAGCGTCTACCCGACGCCCGGATGGGAGAGGCCACGCGGAGAGTTCGGAAGTCAGCCCCGCGCAAGAAGAGAACAAATAGTTCCACAGCTAAGCGTAAAGGCGGACTGGTGGTCCTCGGTCGCTCACCGCGAACCTATCTTCCGTAAGGATTCTTTGACCGCGGGCATCCAGAGGCCGCTGAACAATGGTACATTCCTGGCATGCGCACACTCATCATGTGTTTGCTCGCCGCAGGCATGGGCGGAGCATTGGGACTGGTTGCTCAAGACAAGAAAGCTCCTGAAAAACTCACGTTTACGACCAAGAATGGGAACGTGACCTTCGATCACGCGGCGCACCTGAAGCGCGCGAACGGCGATTGCACCGGTTGCCATGACAAGTTGTTCAAGCAAGACTCGAAAGCGCCGCTGAATTACAAGGCGGCGATTCACCGGACGTCGGAATCCGAGAAAAGCTCCTGCGGGTCCTGCCATCGACCCGGCGGTGCAGCCTTCGAGTCGAAGGGCAATTGCACGAAGTGCCACGTGAAGGGCTGAGCAGCGCCATGACTGCCGAGCCCGCGCGGGACATATTTCACGATCCTCGCCTGCGGTCGGTCATGTGGCGCGATCTGGTGCCCGTCGTCCGGCTCGAGATCGCCGGGGAATTGCTCCTGCCGTTTACTTGGTTGGGAAGCTCACTTCTGGCGGCTGGGCGCGGCTATTATCCGATCGCGCTCGGGCTGTCGTTCATGTTCTTCCTGACCGGCCTGCGGCTGGTTCATAATGCATTCCATTCCGCGCTCGGCTTATCCCGGCGGCTAACGAGTGGCGTTCTTTGGATCATGAGCCTGGTGATGCTGGGGTCAATGCACGCGGTGCGGTTCAATCATCTGCGGCACCACCGGCTGATGCTGGGCGACGGCGATGTCGAGGGGCGCGCCGCGGAGATGCCGGCGTGGCGAGCTCTGCTGTTCGGACCCTGTTTTCCGGTCCTGCTGCACGCCACAGCACTTCGTCATGGGAATGCGAGGCTCCGGACGACCGTGATCGCGGAATTGTCGATGAACGCGTTGTGGGGGGGCCTGGTATTCGGCATCTGGCACAGCAGTGTGCTTCGATACCACGTGATCGCCATGGCCATCGGACAGTGTATGACGGCGTTCTTCGCGGTGTGGACGGTACATCACCACTGCGACCGTACTCACTACATCGGCCGGACGCTGCGCAACCGCATCAAGAACTGGATCACGTTCGATATGTTCCGTCATATCGAGCATCACCTGTTTCCACAAGTGCCGACGTGCCATATTCCGGAACTGTCCAGACGCATCGATCGCGTCGCGCCTGAGTTGAAAAGCAAGATCGTTTTCTGAACCGATGGGGGCTTGACGATGCAAGTGCAAGTGCCAGTATGGCTGCCGATGGTAGGGCGGGTGCTATTTTCGACGTACTTTCTCGCGATGGGCATGAGCCACCTGGTGCATTTCAAGGAACATTCGGCATTCATCGGCGGAAAGGGTGTGCCCTTGGCGCGTTCCGCGACCATGCTCACGATCCTGATGATGGTGGGCGGCGGCGTGCTGGTGTTGTTCAACTGGCATCGATCGATTGGCGGGGCGCTGTTGTTCGGCATTATCTTCCCTGCACCGTTTTTCCTGCACCATTTTTGGAACGAAACCGATGCCTACGCACGGCTAAGCGAATTTGCGCACTTCATCAAAGATCTCGCCCTGGCGGGAGCCGCTTTGCTCCTGATCTCGTAACTACGCGGTAAGGCGCCGATTCGCGATCATGGCTTGTCCCAAGGACAAGCCGCCATCATTGGGCGGCACTCGGCGATGTATGAACACTTCGAAGCCGCGCTCGCGAAGACCCGTGACGGAGTGGTCCAGAAGGCGCAGATTCTGAAACGTGCCGCCGCTCAGGCAGACGCGGTTGAGGCCCACCGATTCGCGGATCCGCACGCAAGCGTCGACGACCACTTGCCCCAGCGTGCGATGAAATCGTGCGGAAATGATGGAAACCGGCATGCGACTCAGGACATCGCCGGTGACGGAACGGATCATGCTCCGCAGATCGATTCGAAACGGATCATCGCCGCGAAACTCGAACGGATACGTCCCAGGGTCTTGAGATGCGGCGGCTTCGAGCTCAATGGCGGCCTGCCCTTCATAAGTAATCTCGTGCCTAAGTCCGAGGATCGAAGCGACGGCATCGAACAAACGTCCGCAAGATGAGGTTTCGAAGGTGTGGATACGCCGCGAAATCATCGCGCCTACGAATGCTATTTGCTCTGGTGGTATCTCTCGAAACAGCGGCAGCGGGAGCGCGGCGGCGTCCGGCCCGAAAGCGGCTTCCAGATAGGCGAGCGCGCTTCGCCAGGGCTGTCGCACGGCTTTGTCGCCGCCCGGAAGAGCCACGTAGCTGAGATGGCCGCACCGTTCGAATGCGGCGAAACCGCAAACCAGGAATTCCCCGCCCCATATCTTACCGTCCGTACCGTATCCCGTGCCGTCGAAAGCAACGCCGATCACACGGCCTTCGAGACTGTTGTCGGCCATGCAGCTCGCAATATGGGCGTGATGGTGCTGCACTCCGATCGGCTGCAGGCCGGATTCTTCGATGGCGAATCGAGTGCTCAAATAGTCCGGATGCAGGTCGTGCGCGACCGCCACCGGTGAAACGCGAAAGAATCGTTTCAGATGCTCCAACGTCTCGCGGAAAAACTCCATGGTTTCCAGATTTTCAAGATCGCCGATGTGCTGGCTGAGAATCGCGTAATGATCCTTAGTCAGGCACAGCGTGTTCTTCATCTCGCCGCCGCAGGCCAGGATTTCGCGGACAGGCGTTTCCAGACTCACGGGTTCCGGAACGAAGCCGCGGGATCTTCGGATCGGGTATTCGTGGCCCTCAAAGTTCTGCACTACGGAATCGTCAACCCGAATTTGAATCTCACGATTATGCAGCAGGAAATAATCGGCCAGCCCGTTCAGGCGTGGCCACGCTTCCTGGTTGCGGCTTACGATCGGTTCTTCGCTCAAGTTCCCGCTGGTCATGACCAGGGCTTCCAGGCGCGAGTCCTCAAACAAGAGATGATGCAGCGGAGTGTAGGGCAACATCACGCCGAGGCGCGTGTTTCCAGGGGCGACGTTATTGGAGATCGGCGCGTCCTCACGGCGGAAAAGCAGAACGATGGGCCGGCGGGCGCTCATCAGCAACGTGCGCTCAGCCGGAGTGACGAGGCACAGGCGCTCCGCCGTTGCGAGGTCGCGGGCCATGATCGCAAATGCTTTTCCGCTGCGGCGTTTCCGTTCGCGCAGCAGACTGACGGCATGATCGTTCGAGGCATCGCAGGCGAGGTGAAAGCCTCCCAAGCCCTTGATCGCCACGATTTCGCCCTGCTCCAGGAGGTGGCGTGTACGTTCGAGAATGATGCGGTTCTGAGAGCCGGCGGCGAAATCCACTGGCATGCCGCGGGCCAGTTGGTCAGCCGCGATCAGAGCCAGACCGGGCCCGCAATCGGGACACGCGTTTGGTTCCGCGTGAAATCTCCTGTCAGACGGATCATCGTACTCGGCCTGGCAGGCGGGACACATGGAAAACTCGTCCATGGTAGTGTTTGGACGATCGTAGGGAACATCGCGGATAATCGTGTATCGCGGGCCGCAGGCGGTGCAGTTTGTGAAGGGATATCCGTAACGCCTGTCGCCGCGACTTGTGACTTCTCGCAGGCAGTCCTCGCAAGTGGCCACGTCCGGCGGCACAAGTGCGAATCGTCCGGCGATCGGAGCGCTCTCATCGATAGTGAAGCGATCCGCGCCGTTCGCGTCGATACTGAACACTTCCACGGCGTCGATTCTGGCAAGCGAGGGCGACTCGGCCGTGAGCGCGGTGACGAATTTCTGCAGAGCGTCTTCGTCGGCTTCCGCTTCAATTACGACGCCCTCAGAGCTGTTCAGGATATACCCGCGAATATCCAGACGCTGCGCGATTCGATACACGAACGGACGAAACCCGACTCCCTGGACCACGCCCTGGATCTGGATCCGTTTCCGCGCGACCAGCGCCTTCATCCGGGTTGGGCCGCCTTCGTCCAGGATTCCAGTTGCGCGATCACGACGGCGATCAACTCATCGAGAGAATCGCGTACCGGAGTTGTGAGGTCCGTGCTCCAGTCCGTGGATTGCGGCTGCACACCGATGACGACGACTTCCTCGGGCGACTCCCCCAGGAGCTTCAGGGCAACCATCAAATCGGCAAATCCGAGCTGATGGACGGACGGTTTTCCGGGGAGTTTCTCAAGCGCGTTGCCTTCCAGCCGGATGAGCGTCCCCGGCCGCTCGCCTACATCGACGGCGTCGATCACCAGGAGCCGTTGGAACCCCGCGATGTGGGGGAGCAGACCCAATCCCTGCGTTCCGCCGTCCATGAGTACAGCCTCCGGAGGAACTCGCGCGTCGGTTTGCAGACGCTGGATTGCGTGAACACCCACGCCATCATCGGAGTGAACCAGGTTGCCGAGCCCCAACACTAGCGTTCTCACGGTCGCTTCATTTGCGCTCCAGCTCGGCCTTTCGTTCTTCCGCTTCCAACTCATCCGCTGGAATGACCTTGTAGCCGATGAAAATACTGTCCATCAAGCCGCGTTTTTCTTCGCGCGAGATCAGCATGCATAAGTGCACGTGGAAGACGCCAAACGCGATGAAGACGAACATCAGGAGGAAGTGAATCAGCCTCAGGTTAGGAAAGCTGACGAATCGCGGGATCCATCCGACCAGCGGACCGAGGATTGGGCTGTGGCGCAGCCAATTGAACATGACCAGCCCGGTGACAATCTCTACGATCACCAACGAATAGATGCCCAGGTAAGAGAACGCCGCCATGGCGTTGTGGCCGATCTTCGAGATCGGTGTCGGCCGGATGAACCCGTAGAACTTCATCACTTCCCACATCTCTCTGAACTGCGCCGCGCTGAGCGGCACGTACTGCCGCCAACCCACCCAACGGTTGCCGCCGAAAAACAGATAGATGCGCATGATGAAAAGCGCGATGAAGATCATCCCGAAGGTTTCATGAACGAAACGGAACTCGCCCATCAAGAACGGATGCTGTACCTGGCCGACGATAAACGGGTCATGGATGTAGTAGCCAGTGAACGAGAGAACTGCGAGCGAGATGACCATGCCCCAATGGAACAGACGGAGTGGATATTGCCACACATAAAGGGCCACCACCGGCCCCAGTTTGGTCTCGGGATGCCGGGCATCGGCGAACGATTTTGGCTGCGCGACTTGCATGAGCCCTCCTGTCAAACCGCCTTCGGAAGGGAATAGTTCCTTCCCTTTGCATCGATGACATGCACCGCGCAGGCGAGACATGGATCGAACGAGTGGATAGTCCGCAAAATCTCCAGGGGACGAGCCGGATCGGCAACCGGCGTGGTCAGAAGCGATGCTTCATAGGCGCCCCGCTGGCTCTGTGCATCTCGCGGGCCGGCATTCCAGGTAGTCGGAACCACGGCCTGATAATTCTTGATCGACTTGCCGTTAATATCGACCCAATGGCCGAGAGAGCCGCGCGGAGCCTCATGCCAGCCGAAGCCGGTGGCCGTGGCCGGCCACGTGCCGGGGTCCCACCGGATGGGATTGAAGATCTGGACCTTGCCGTGAGCCAGGTTGGAGTCGAGCTCCTCCACCCACGACTCGAGTTTCCGCGCCATCAATAGCGATTCCAGGGCGCGAGCAGCAATCCGGCCGAGAGTCGAAAAAAGTACAGTGGGCGGCGCGTTCAGCTTCTTCAAGACACCATCCACCAACTCCCGGATATCCTTCTGGCCGGCGGCGTAGCCCACCACCATCCGCGCCAGCGGACCGACTTCCATGGGCTTGCCGTCGTAACGCGGCGCCTTCAACCATGAGTATTTCTTGTCGACGTCTAGATGATCGTAGGGCGGCTTTGGACCGGTGTACTTGGGATTCGTTTCGCCCTGATAGGGATGTTTCCCGTCATTGTCGCCGCTCGAGTACTCATACCAGGAATGGCTGACGAACTCGGTGATTTTCGCCGGATCCACGGGATGCACCGTGCTGAGATCGCGGCCGAAAACAGCGCCGCGCGGGAACAGGAAGGTATTGGGGTCCTTCTCATTTCCCGAGGAGTAGTCGCCGTAGGAAAGGAAATTGCCCAAACCTTCGCCGCGGGAAAACCAATCCTTGTACAGCGGAGCGATCGCGAGCACGTCCGGAATGTAAACCTGCTCGACAAATTTGCGCGCTCCCTTCACGAGATCGCGCAGAAACGTGATGCGTTCGGGATTAATGACGGCGAACGGCTCGTTCGGATCCATTGCGGTGGTCATGCCGCCGACCAGGAAAGTCTGCGGGTGCGGATTCTTGCCCCCGAGCACGGCGTGGATGCGGATAAAATCCTTCTGCCAGGCCAGCGCTTCGAGATAGTGCGCGACCGCCAGCAGGTTCACCTCGGGAGGCAACTGGTAGGCCGGATGGCCCCAATAGCCGCTCGTAAACAGGCTCAACTGGCCACTGTCGACCACGCCTTTCACGCGCTGCTGGATTCCGCGGAAATAGGTCGTACTGGACTTCTCGTAATCCGAGATGGATTGGGCGATCTGGGAAGTCTTCGCCGGGTCCGCCTTGAGAGCCGAGGTGACATCGACCCAATCCAAGGCGTGGAGGTGATAGAAATGAATCACGTGATCCTGGACCATCTGCGAACCGGCGATCAGGTTGCGCACGATGCGCGCGTTATCCGGCACATCGATCTGGAGCGCGTCTTCGACCGCACGGACACTCGCCAAAGCGTGGACCATGGTGCACACTCCGCAGATTCGCTGGGTCCAGATCCAGGCTTCGCGGGGATCGCGGCCCTGCAGGATCAGTTCGATGCCGCGGAACATGGTTCCGGAACTCCAGGCGTCGGAAACCTTGCCTCCATCCACCTGGGCCTCAATGCGAAGGTGGCCTTCAATGCGGGTTACTGGATCGATGACCAGGCGCGCCATGTCATGCTTCCTTTCTTGGTTCCGATGGTGGCTCCGCGGGAGGTTTGGGAGCGGGCTTGATCATCTGGATCAGGCCGTGAGCCGTGACGCCGGCCACGGTAGCGACGGTCAAACCCAGTCCGATCTCGCCCGCGGTAACCTCGACGCCGAAGCCCGGCACCGACGGCAGACGGTCGTAGAACGGCGACATGTGATCCCAGAAACGCGGCGAGGCGCAGGCGATGCATCCGTGTCCGGCCCGGATCGGCCAGCTCGTATGGTCGTTCCACTGCACCACGGGGCAGTTGAAAGTTGCGGCGGGACCCTTGCAGCCCATTTTGTAGAGACACCAGCCCTTGCGATGCCCTTCGTCGCCCCACTCGGTCACGTAGCGGCCGGCGTCGTAGTGCGCGCGCCGCTCGCATTGATCGTGAATGATGCGGCCGTAGGCGAACAGGGGACGATTGTATTGGTCCAGCGCCGGCAAATCGTTGAACGTGAGATAGTGCACCAAAACCGCCGCGGTGTTGGCCGGATTATGCGGACAGCCCGCCATGTTGATGACCTTGATCCCGGGCACGGCCTCCTGAACTCCCAATGCGCCGGTCGGGTTCGGCTTGGAACGGACCAGACCTCCGTCGAACGCGCAGGCTCCGACCGCAATCGTCGCCGCCGCGTTGCGGCACACCGTCTCGGCAATCTCCAGCGCCGAGCGTCCTCCGACGGTGCAATAAACGCCCCCATCGGCGGTCGGGATCGCGCCCTCGACGACCGCAATGTACTTCCCTTTGTCTTCCTTGACCACGCGGTCGAGGGTTCGATTCGCGGATTCGCCCGAACCGGCCATGATGACCTCGTGATATTCCCAGGAGAGCAGGTCGAGAACCACGTCCGCGACATCGGGATGGCTCGATCTCAGCATTGATTCCGAGCATCCCGCGCAGTCCTGGAATTGCACCCAGACCAGCACGGGCTTTTTCGCCTTGCTGACCGCCTGGACGGTTTGGGCCAGATAACGCTCGGGCATCGCCAGTGTCGCCAGCACGCCGCTGCAGAACTTAACCAATTGGCGGCGTGAAATGCCCCGCCGCGCCAATACTGTTCCTAAATCGGTTTCTAGCATTTGCCGATCTCCTTTAGGCCGTGGTCACCGCCTCGCCCGATGGTTTCCCTGCTGCTTTCTTGCGCTCCGCGCGCGAGGCGAGCCAGTTTAGCCAACGGTCGAATCCGGCGCCGGTGGTATACGACGTTTCGATAATTTCGATTTCGGGATGAATCCGGCTCGCATTCTCGCGCGCCAGTTCAGGGTTGAAGGGAACATGCGGCAGCAGATCCACTTTGGTGAGCAGCATCAACTCCGCTTTGCGGAAAATACCGGGATACTTGAGAGGCTTGTCCTCACCCTCGGCGACGCTCAGGACAACGACCTTAGCGTCTTCGCCCAGATCGTAGCTGGTAGGGCAGACCAGGTTGCCGACGTTTTCGATCAGTAGCAGGTCGAGATCGGTCTCGATCCAGTTGCGCAAGTGCGTCTCCACCATCCGCGCATCCAGATGGCACGCACCGCCGGTCGTGATCTGCCGAACGGGATATCCATAGCGCCGCAAACGGTTCGCATCGTTCTCTGTCTGGATGTCACCCGTCAGGACCGCCGCGCGTGTATGCCGCGGAAGGCTCTCCAACGTCCGTTCGAGGAGCGCCGTTTTGCCTGCGCCAGGCGACCCGATGAAGTTCAGCGACAGTGTGTCCGTGCCATTGAGCGCGGTGCGCAGCTCCTCGGCAATCCGGTCGTTCTCGCTCAGAACCTTTCTTTCGATCGCAACCCGATTCATGCCACTGCCTCCTGTGCGTCTTCCAACTCCAGGTGCGCCAGTTCCAGTTCATCGCCGCGCCGTCCGTCCTTGGGACGGCACCACTCGATTTCTAGTTCCAGCGGTTCGAGCGGCGTGCCCTTCACCAGAGCCTCGAAACAGAACTGTAATGAATCCGGATCGACGCCGGCGAACTCGCCGATCCGCAGCGCGACTTTTGTGGCCCGGTGCTGGGGGTACTTCTGCAGTTCCTGATGAACCGCATCGAGAACCGAACCGGCGATGCCCATTTCATGCATTGGGAAAGCCTTCATCGCTCTCGTCGAGCGCGCCGATCGACCTGAAGTCCTGATAGATTTGCGCGGCCTCCTCTCGATCAACCCTGGAGATCGCGAAACCGGCATGGACCAGCACAAAGTCTCCCGGAACAACCTCTGGCGTGTAGGCCAGATTCACTGTCTTCCGCATGCCGCAGAAATCGACTTCAGCGTTACGGAAAGCAGGATCTCCGTCCTCCACGTTGAGAACTCTTCCTGGAACGGTCAGACACATGAAAGATTTGGACTGAAAGCAACTTTAGGCCCATACTCATTCAAAGTCAATGCGCCTTTTAGGTAATAAGCATTTCCGGCGGGAATGTTGTGGGTTAGATTGACCTTCGGTGGGCGATATAACCCAAATGCGGCATGCGCCCCAGGAGATTCCGGGTCAAGCGCTGAGCCGACCGGACCTCTGCTTTTAGGCAGATCGCCTCTCACACTTATTGAGAGTGAGTTAGCCAGACCCGCACATCCTCTCAAGAAAAGATCGACGGCGTGAAAACTGCTACAGCATTCGGACAAAGTGCTGTACGATACGGACAGGGAGGCCTCTTGAGACTTCTGGCGACGCAATTGCGGGTCTTGACGATATTGGGGTTGGTCGCGGCGAGCCTCGCCAGCGCCCCCCGGCGGCCGTATTCCACGCACGAAAAGGCGTTTTTCGCGGATGATCCCACGGTCGAGTTCGTGCGTCCCGGCCTGGTCATTAAAATTACTTCAGCCCAGATCGCGGCGGACGGCACGATCACGGCGGTTTACACAGTCAGCGATCCAGCAGGATTGCCTCTGGATTCGGCGGGAGTGACGACGCCGGGCACGATCAGCCTGAGCTTCATCGCCGCGGTGATCCCGAATAATCAGGAGGACTACACGTCCTACACGACGCGCGCGTCCTCGGGGACGGTGCTAGCCTCCACCCAGCAGGCGGGAGCCGATTCGGGCGGCACATCCACGCAGGTCGGAGCCGGACAGTATCAATACACGTTCCACACGAAAGCCCCCTCTAGTATCGATCGGACCGCCACGCACACAATCGGCATTTACGGTTCCCGGAATCTGACGGTTTTCAATTTGGGGACCAACTACGCCAGCACGACCTTTAACTTCGTTCCCAACGGCGCTCCGGTGACCCACACGCACGACATCATCAAGACGGCGAGCTGCAACGCCTGCCACGATCAGTTGTCGGCGCACGGCGGATCGCGGCGCGGCATCGAGCTGTGCGTGTTGTGCCACACGCCGCAAACCAGCGACGCCAACACCGGGCTCACCCTGGACGCCAAGGTCTTCTTCCACAAGCTCCACATGGGTGAGAATCTGCCCAGCGTCAAGGCCGGCACGCCGTATATTCCGGTCATCAATTCCTTCGGAACATTCGACTTCTCTAATGTTGCCTACCCGGCCGATCCGGGCGATCCGCGGCGATGCGAGACGTGCCATTCGCAAACCACGGGCGCGGCGCAAGCCACCGCGTATCTGCTGCACCCAACGCGCGCGGCCTGCGGCGCCTGCCACGATGATGTGAATTTCGCGACCGGCGTCAATCACCCCGGCGGGCCTCAGTTTGACGACAATCAGTGCGCAAACTGCCACATCCCGCAAGGCGAAATCGACTTCGACGCGTCGATCAAGGGCGCGCATGTGGCGCCGACCGCATCGAGTTTGCTCTCCGGCTTGGTGGTCAACATTACGAAAGTCGCAAATGGGACGGCGGGAAGCCTCCCAGTGGTGTCGTTTAACGTGAAAGACAACAGCGGGAACCCGGTTGCGCTATCGGCGCTTAGCTCGATCTCTTTCACCATGGCCGGTCCGACCACCGATTACGGCTACACCAACTTCGGCGTCGCGAGCACGCCCGGATACGTGACCGAAAGCGCCACGAAAGCCACCTGCGACGCGAACGGCAACTGCACCTACACGTTCACTCACGCGGTTCCGGCCGGCTCGACCGGCACGTACGCGATCGGCGTCGAGGCTCGCCGAACGGAAGTGGTTCTGGCAGGCACGACGTCGCAGCAGAGTATCCAGTACGGCGCCAAGAACCAGGTGGTGTATTTTTCAGTAGACGGATCGCCTGTGGCGCCCCGGCGGGGAGTGGTGGCACTGGCCAACTGCAACGCGTGCCACGTGGCGCTGTCCATCCATGGGACGCTCCGCAACAACACCGAGTACTGCGTGATGTGCCACAATCCGTCGAACACGGATGCATCCACGCGCGCGAGTGCCACGGTCGCCGCGGATAAAGCCGCGCCTGCCCAAGGCATCAACTTCAATCTGCTGGTGCATCGCATTCACTACGGCATCAACATGCAGGCCTTCAAACGCACCTACGTGGTCGTGGGTTTTGGCGGAAGCCACAACGACTTCAGTAGTACGCTCTTCCCCGCGCTGAGTCCCACCGGCGCGGCCACGGACACCGAGAACTGCTCCATGTGCCACGTCAATAGCAGCGAGCAGAATCTCCCGTTTGGGCTCAATGCGGTGACCGACCCGCAAGGGCCGATCAACCCGATCCAGCCCATCGCTTCGGCATGCACGGGCTGCCACGTGGACATTCCGACCGCCTCTCACGCGCTCTCGAACACCAGCACGCTCGGAGAGGCCTGCACTGTCTGCCACAGCTCCGGAGCGGAGTTCGCGGTCGATAAGGTGCATGCGCAGTATTAAGCTAGCGGTTCTCCTCCTGATTGCGGCCTGCGTGACCACGCGCGCGCAGACTCCGGCCACGTTGCCTGCCGGCTACATTGGATCGGAAACGTGCAAGATCTGCCACGAGGATATTTACAACGCGTTCGGGAAAAGCCCCCACCAGGCGATCGAGACCAACGCGAAACGCGGCTGGATGGGGCGCGGCTGCGAGTCCTGCCACGGAGCCGCGCAGAAGCATACGGAATCGGCCTCAGCCGCGGACATCCGCAATCCAGCCAAGCTCGTAGCCGCTGCGGCGGACAAAATCTGTCTCACCTGCCACCTGAATCAGCCGACCCACGTTGGTCGCCTCGAGAGCAGTCATGCGAAGGACCAGGTCTCGTGTACGTCCTGCCACAAAGTTCACGCGAACGGGCCGAACGGGCTGGTCAACCGCAAGCCGGCCGCGATCAATGAACAGTGCGCGAGCTGCCATACCAACGTCTGGGCGCAGTTTCAGAGGCCCAATCACCATAAGCTGCCAGAAGGTGCGATGAGCTGTGTCGATTGCCACAATCCACACGGCAGTATTCGCCCGGCCATGGCGCAAACCTTCGCCGCGAACGAACCGGGATGCCTGAACTGCCATGGCGATAAACGTGGACCGTTCACCTTCGAGCACGGGCCGGTGCGCTTCGAAGGCTGCGCGTCCTGCCACGAGCCGCATGGGTCGGCCAACCCCCGGATGCTGGTGCGCCAGGAAGTGCGCATCGTCTGTCTGGAGTGCCACGCCAGTCTGCCCAGCGTAAACACGACCGGCACCATCGGCGTTGTGCCGCCGTCGTTTCACGATCTGCGCTCGCCGCGTTTCCAGAACTGCACGGTGTGCCATCAGAAGGTCCACGGAAGTTACGTAGACAGGAATCTGTTGCGATGAGCCGGCTACTCGCCCTCATGTTGATCGTGGTTCCGCTTTTCGCGCAGACGCCGGAGCCGCAGGCTCCGAAGCCCGCCAGCCCACCCGCGGAGGCCGCCAAAACTGACACAACTGCCGCGGCGGAGGCTCCGTCGCCCGTTCCCTCGGCCGAGTCCTGGCTGACCGGCTCCATCGATGTGGGCTATCGCTGGCGCACCGATGTCGGCGGGAGCCTCGACACCTACCGCAGCATCGTAAATCTGGGCTCAGGACCAAAGCTGCTCGGCGCGGATTTCACTCTCACCGATCCTAAGCATCGCGCCTTCGACCAGATCCGCGTAAGGGCGAATGGTTGGGGCGACGAGCCGTACCAGACCGTCCATCTCGACGCCAAGAAATCCAAGCTGTATGATTTCAGCGCGGACTACCGCGATATGGCGTACTTCAATTTCCTGCCTTCTTATGCCGATCCGCTGATGTCGCGAGGGATCGTGCTCAACGAGCAATCCTTCGACACGCGCCGCCGTTTGGCGAGTTTCCAGCTCGATCTACTGCCGGGTAACTGGTTCATCCCGTATTTCGCCTACGACCGGGATTCGGGCTCGGGCACCGGCGCGACGACCTTCGTCACCGACACCAATGAATTCCCGGTGCCCAACACGCTGCGCGATCAGACCAATCTGTACCGCGGCGGCGTTCGATTCGAGCTGCGCCGGTTTCACGCGACGATCGAGCAAGGCGGCACGACCTTCAAGGACGATCAGAGCGTCTTCCAAGGCTCCGGTTCTACTAATTTCGGCAACGTCGCCACGCCCATATTCGGCCAGACAACCGACCTGACGAACCTGCTCGCCGCCTACGGTGTTCGCGGGACCAGCGTCTACAGCAAGGGGCTATTTACGGCCTCAGCGACGCCGTGGCTCGACGTCTACGGGCAGTTCCTGTACAGCCAGCCGGATACGAACGTCAATTATCAGCAGACCGCCACGGGAAACCTGTTATTGCAGAGTCAACTGCTCTTCTATACCAGCCAGCAATATCTGGTCTCCGCCGCGGCCAAGCTGCCTCACACCAGTGGAAGCCTGGGCGCGGAAATCCGTCCGTTGCGCCGCGTGCGTATCGTTCAGTCCTGGCTTACGGATCGCCTCCACAGCGCGGGTTCGGCGGCGTCCACCCAGACGCTCGCCGGAACAGGCGCCTCCGAACAGATGGCCGCCCTGCTTGCTTCCTCGCTGGTGACGAACTACAGTCAGGAAGAGGTCGACCTTTTCTTCGACGCCACGCCGAAACTCACCCTGCGCGGGGGTTATCGTTATGTGTGGGGGGACGCCAACGACGCGGTGCTTCCACCCGAGGGACTCATGAGTTCGGATCAAGCCAAGCTCCGGCGCAATGTCGGCATCGGCGGAGTGACCTACCATCCGACCCAGAAGATCACGATCCGGACCGACGCGGAAGTGGCCTCGAGCGGCGGCGCATATTTCCGAACCAGCCTGTACGACTATCAGAAAGTCCACGCGCAGGCGCGCTATCAGGCTTTGACCACGCTCAGCCTCGCGGCGGATTTCACGCTGCTGGACAATAACAACCCTGTGCCGGGCGTGAATTACGATTACCGGTCGCAGCAGGAATCCCTATCGCTATTCTGGTCGCCCGCGGGCGGCAAGATGGTGGACTTTCAGGGTTCTTATACGCGATCCACGCTGCATTCGGACATCGGTTATCTCATTCCCCAAACTCTGACGCCGCAAACGTCCCTTTATCGCGACAATGCTCACACCGCGACGGCTCTGTTCAACGTCAAGCTGCCGCACGTGGAGGGAATCGCACCGAAACTCTCCGCCGGCGGATCGTTCTTCATTTCGTCGGGCAGCCGCGCGACCAGCTACTACCAACCGCTCGCAACACTCTGGCTGCCGATCAACAAAAAGATCAGCTTGTTCGCGGATTGGCGATATTACGGGTACGGAGAAGCTTTCTACCTGTACGAAGGTTTCCGCACCAACCTGGTAACCACCGGACTGAGGTTCACTCGATGACCCGAACCCTTGTGATCCTTTCATTTTCGGCCATGGGCCTTCACGGCGCATCGGTCGCGGCGGACTCCGCGCGCGGTGCGGAACTGTTCGAGACCCTCTCCTGCGTTCAATGTCACAGCATCAACGGCAAGGGTGGAACAGCCGCTCCCGACCTGGGCCGCCGCATCGATCGCGATTTCACGCCCGCGTCGCTCGCCGCCACGATGTGGAACCACGCGCCGGCGATGTGGGCGTCGATGCGCACGCGAAATGTCAAGGCGAGCGATCTCAATGAGCAGGCCGCGGCCGATCTGTTCGCCTACTTCTACTCGGCTCGCTTCTTTGAGAAACTGGGCGATGCGGGCCGCGGGAAACGTCTGTTTTCCTCGAAACATTGCTCGGAATGCCATGGCCTGACGGACACGAAAACTCCAGAAGCCAAACCGGTTGCTCAATGGGATTCCCTAGGTGAACCGCTGGAGATGGTGAACGCTCTTTGGAATCACGCTGCTACGATGCGCCAGGAGTTTGCAAAGAGAAAGCTCAACTGGCCCGATCTGACGCCGCAGGACCTCACGGATATGCTTCTCTATCTCCGGAGCCTTCCCTCGGCGCTCAACGCATCCGCCAGCATGGAGATCACATCCGGCGCGAATGGCCAGGCGCTATTCGATTCGAAAGGATGCGCGGCCTGCCACAGCGGTAAGGCCGCTCTAACATCACGGCTCAAAAGCAAAACGCTGACCGATATCGCCGTCGCGATGTGGGAGCACGAGCCTCGAATGCCCGCCGCTCCGGCCCCGCTCAACCTTGGGGACATGCGCGAGATCGTGAGCTATCTGTGGGCCGAACAGTTCTTTGAAGATCAGGGAAACCCCGCCCCCGGCGGACGCGTATTCGCGGCCAAGCGCTGTGCCACCTGTCATAACGACGCTTCGAGCGGTGCGCCCAAGCTCACTGGCATAGGCCGCTCGTTTTCGGCGGCCACGATGGTCTCGGTCCTCTGGCATCATGGCCCGCAGATGCTCGATCAAATGAAAACCAAAGGTATCGCGTGGCCGCGCTTCGAAGGCTCGGACATGGCGAACCTGATTGCTTACCTGAACGCCCAGAACAAGGTAAAGTAAAATGCCCGATCCACAGAAGCAGCCCGTAATCGTTGTGCTTACCAGCCACTGGGTCACCATGGCGGGTGTTGCGCTGGTCACGCTAGCCGGGTTTTCGTGGCTCTTTGCGCTGCCGGCGAACATTCGCGGGAATGTCAGTAACCCCTACATCGGACTGCTCACGTTCATCGCGATCCCGGTCGTGTTTTTCGCGGGTCTCGCCCTGATTCCCATCGGCATTGCGCTGGGACGACGCAAGGCTGCCGCGGCGTTGAACCCGCCTGTCGACCGTAGAGCCGCCTGGCGTCGGGCCGGCTTGTTTTTCGCGATTATGACCATGGCGAACCTGGTCATCGGAAGCCAGCTCACGTATCGCGCCGTCGAGCACATGGAAACTAACCAGTTCTGCGGACAGAGCTGCCACGTAATGAAGCCCGAGTTCACCGCCCATCTGCTCCCGCCGCACCAACAAGTAGCCTGCGCCTCCTGCCATATCGGTCCCGGAGCAACGGGCTGGCTTAAGGCGAAGATGGCGGGCACGAATCAGCTTATCGGGGTAGTCTTGAACAACTTTCCACGGCCAATCGAATCCGGTCTCGAGAGCAACCGTCTGGCCTCTTCCGCCGATACTTGTGAGCAGTGCCACACCCGCGAGAGGGTCGTCGGACCGCGCCTTCGCATGCACAGCAGCTTCAAGGACGATGAGGCCAACACGCGCAGCGAAACCGTCTTGATGATGCTCGTGGGCGGTGGAACCACGGGCGGCATCCATGGAGCGCACATGGGCCCCGGCGTCCACATTCGCTACGCTGCGTCCGACAAGAAGAGGCAGACCATCCCCTGGGTCGAGTACAGCTCGGGCGGCGCGACCCAAACCTACCTCGCCGACGGCACGACGCCCGATGCAGCCCGTGCTCTTCCCACCTTCGAAATGCAGTGCGTCGATTGCCACAATCGCGCGGCTCATTCCCTCGAATTGCCCGAACACGCCGTCGATCACGCCATGGCGGTCGGCCAGATTTCCGCGACGCTACCCTTCGCCAAGAAAACCGGCGTCGAGCTATTGAAGGCAACCTACACCAGCGACGACGAAGCCGCGCAGAAGATCCCCGCCGGACTCAACGCCTTCTATCAACAGAAATATGCCGACATCTGGGCGAAGCGCTCGAACGATGTCCAGCTCGCGGGACAAGCGCTGTTGGCCATCTATCGTAACAACGTATTTCCGGACCTGAAGGTAACCTGGGGCACCTACCCGAACAATCTCGGCCACATCGATGATCCTGGCTGCTTCCGCTGTCACGATGGCGGCCACGCTACCGCCGACAAAAAAGTGATCACGCAGGATTGCAGCACCTGCCATCAGATGCTTGCCACGGATGAAACGGATCCCGCGATCCTGAAGACGCTCGGTTTGGCCGAGGTGGGAGCCGCGCCAAAGTAGCGCATCATCCGTCCGTCTTGCGATCCGTCGCCACGACGCATCCGCGGCCCTGCCAGCCTACCTCTACCACCTTGCCGTCTTCCACCAGCATCGGCACGGTCCGCTGGCCGCCGGACAATGCGCGCATCCGATCGAACGCCGCGCTGTCGGATTCAACGTCGTACTCCACGAACTCCGTGCCTTTCCATTCGAGCGATTCCCGCATCTCGCGCGTATAAGGGCAGCTTGCTCCACCGAACAATTCAACCTTGGCCACGACTGTATGCCTCCAGCATCTCGCGAATGATGTGGTAGACCGATGCTTGGACTTCCTGAATTCTCGGAATATAGTCCGAGTGAATCACGATGGGGAAATCCGCCAAGCCACGCCGAAGAATCTCGCCACCGTCATAGCCCAGCAGTGCGACCGTCAGGAGCTTCCGCTTGCGGGCTTCCTCCAGCGCCAGGATGATATTGCGCGACCCGCCGCTGGTCGAGATTCCGATCGCGACGTCTTCCGGGCGCACTTGCGCGACCAACTGCCGCAGGAAAATCGCGTCGGTTCCGATGTCATTGGCGATTGCCGTGATGTTTGCCGGCTCCACAACCAGCGATACGGCCGGAACAGGACGATAACCCGGCGGCGGGACAATGCAATCGATCGCCCAGTCATTCGCATCCGTCGCCGAACCGCCATTCCCGAACAGCATCAGCTTTCCGCCCCGCTCGATCCTCTCCGCGATCGCCTTCGCAGTCTCCGCAATCCGCTCGGCCTGATCTCTTGCGACCTCGGTTCGCAACCTGGCGTCGTCGGCCACCTTCAATAGGATCGAGTCTGCTACTTCTCCAACGAGAGTGTCGGTCCCTTGTTTCTGCTGGCCCAGAAACGGATAGAGAAACCCCGCGTCGCCCGTGTCGAAGCCCAGCTCGCTATGCTCCAAAAACACGTGGACCGTTTCCCACAGCGTGTGATACAGAATCTCGATCACTTCCTGGTGGATGAACGGATCGGACGTCGCGGCGGGAGTTGAGGCAAGTATCGCGTAATCGCCTTCCGAGCCAGGAAGAGCGATCGTCATCGCTCCACGGCGGCGGGCCTCGCGTAGCGCATCGATGACCTCATCGTCACCCTCGGGCGGTCCGAAGCCCATGACGATGTCTTCCGGACGCAGGATCGCCTCCATCCACGGGCGAAAAAGGGTCGACAGATCCAGCGCCGACAGCGCTCGTTTGCCGACGATGACCGGGTGTACGAACTCGACCGAAACATGCTGCGCGTCTGTCGCGTAGGGGCCGCGGCCGAACGCCAGAAGCCGTCCGCCCTTCAGAAACCGTTCCGACATGGCACGGCAGGTCTCCGCCAGACGGCCAGCCTCACGAGCGAAAAACGCCTCGCAGATCGCGTTGCGCTCCTCCATGCGGGCCTGGATCCGAGCGGCTACGTTAGTCGCGATCATGCCGATAATCCTTCAGCAAATGCGCGGGAGCGGATCGCCCACCAGCATGTCGACGATGCGCGTCCCCCCATAAGTGGACGTCGCAACGACAGTCGCGGCCGGCGTGGACCGAATTTCTCCGATTACCGCCGCCTCACTACTTATCCCCTGAAGCGCCGCCAGCGCTCGATCCGCGAATTCCGGCGCGACCACGGCCAAACATTGTCCTTCGTTCGCGATATGCAACGGGTCGAGCCCCAGCAATTCGCAGGCGCCTCGCACCGCATCGTGCAAGGGAATCCACTCTTCGCGGAGATGAACCGCAAGGCCGCAATCGCGCGCGAGTTCGTTGAGCGCGGTCGCAACGCCGCCACGCGTCGGATCGCGCATCCAGCGAAGACCGGGAGCCGCCGCTTCCGCCAGAGCCTCGACCATGGGAAGCACCGAGCGCGTGTCCGACCGAAGATCCGCTTCGAGGTCCAACTCGCCGCGCGCCAGAAGAATCGTAATTCCGTGATCGCCGATTGGGCCCGAAAGCAGCACCTGATCGCCCGGCCGCACCGACTTCGGCGAGATGTGAACATTCGGAATCGTCTGGCCGATTCCCGCCGTCGTGATGTACATCCGGTCCGCCTTGCCGTTTTCAACGACCTTGGTATCGCCGCCCACGATTCTCACTCCCGCGCGTTGGGCCGCTCCGGCCATCGCCCGCACTTCCGCTTCCAGAATATCCGTCGGCAGACCAGCCTCTAATACGAACGTTACCACCAGCACTTCCGCCCGCGCGCCGGACACGGCCAGATCGTTGACGGTTCCATTCACCGCGAGTTCGCCGATCGATCCGCCCGGAAACGTCAAAGGCTTGACCACGAAGCT
>Ga0209517_10003637_pt1 | contig 20767 bp, 21 predicted proteins | sample PeaSoiMetSII2010_FD_187695 | JGI IMG/M metagenome (GOLD analysis project Ga0209517, IMG submission 187695) | Peat soil microbial communities from Weissenstadt, Germany - SII-2010 (SPAdes) (version 2) | ecosystem: Environmental > Terrestrial > Soil > Wetlands > Peat | place: Germany...
TGGCGCTGGAGTCGTCGTGGAAGTTCTGTCCTCAATGCGGGGGCGCAGTCGTCCATGAAGTCCAAGAACTCCAGAGCAAGGTGGAGCCGGAGGCGCCGGAAAAGTCCCCTGCGCCGGGCGCATTCGGAGGATTGCTCTTCGGCATGCTGGCCGTGCCGATCCTGGTGATCGTGGGCACCATGCTCTGTTTGACCGGCCTTGGCGCCATTCTTGGAGTTCCGATGATCATTGTGGCAGTGTTTGCGCCGCTGCTGGGCCCCATGCTTGGTATGGGAGCGCTCAAAGGCAAATGCCCGTGGTGCGGCATCGCAGTGAGCAGCGTGGCGAACACCAAGGATTTCGACTGCCACGGCTGCGGCAAGCGGATCGCCATCAAGCATCGGGAGTTTGTAGCGGCGGCGTGAACACCTGCGGTGGGACCAACCGTCTTCGGCGGGGGAATCAGGCCGCGTGGGGAGTGAGCTTGATGCCGAGAGCCTTCATGACGCCGAGAAAAGTGGAGAGCCGCGGATCGCCTGTGGGAGACAGTGCCTTGTACAGGGCCTCGCGCGTGACACCGGCCTGGCTGGCCAACTGGGTCATGCCGATGGCGCGCGCGATATCGCCGAGGGCGGTGGCAATCAGCGAGGGGTCGCCGTCCTCGAATGCGGCTTCAAGATAGGCAGCGATGGACTCGGGGCTTTCGAGATACTCTGAGGGGTCCCAGAGGGCTGTTTTAAGCGACATTGCGGGCCTGCTTCGCGAGTGCCACGTTCGGCGATTTGTGTTTAACATTTCCCGGAAAAAGCGGGGAGTCCCGCGAGAACTCGAATCCTCTCGACGATTGCCAGCCATAGGAAAGTGGAAGTCCATACTTCCGCAATGTCTTGAGAAAGGTCCGGTCGGCATCGGTTGGCATACAGTCGAGAATCAGAATCCATTGATCGTGGGTCTTCCTGTCTGGATAATGGTTGTATTCCAATATCTGACCCAGTGCCTCCCGAATCGCGGGCTTCGGGTAGGAGTGGTACGCAACTTTGAACTCAACGAGTAGGCTTCGACTTCCCAATCGAAACGTGAGGTCAATATTCCGCCTCTCCACAGAGCACTTTATTCCGTGTGTTTGAAATATCCAATCCGTGAATGCTTTGCAGAGCTTAACGTGCCTGCGGTCGATGATTCTTATGTCCTCCCTGGTGTATCGACTGTATGCGGATTCTTCTAACTGTCGAATGTGGATCTCCTCCTCGGCATTGGCTTCTTCAGCACTGGTGTTTCGTCCCGGTCGAGAATGAGGAGCAGAACTATCCTCTCTATGGTGCGCTCGAATCAAGCGCCTGATCCTTTCTCTCTCCGACGGATCTAGCTTGAGCACTGTATTCTGCGTTGCGCGCGGTTCCGGATAATGTACATCCAGGAGTTTGCCCCATTCCACTTCAATCTGGTGACTCCACGGGTGGCCGTCCTTATCCAAAATGGGGGTATTGGCAACAAACTTGTAGGCCCGTGAGCCGCCCGGACCCTTGACGCGACCAACGCATATGATGCGAGATGGATTCGACTCCGCAACATAAATAATGTCTCCGCCGCGAATTTGCCAACCGACTTTTCTCAGACTTCCACTCTGAGCCGGCTTAAGGTCAGCCCACTCCGGCGGAGGGTCATCTTCACCGAAGTTTGACAAGTCCACGTCTTCAACGGGATCGTAATGAATTGCGGCAACGCCTTTCGCTCGGCATTGGCAGAACATATCTGGCCCGTGCCAGCCTTTTCGCATCCGCATCCGCCAATAATTCATCGAAGCTCCAATTCATCTTCCAAATTGAGGAACCGCGACTGCGCCGTCAATACTACCATGAAGGCGTGCGGACCGCTCGAGAAATGGACGCGGCGACGCTTTATTCAGGATGCCGGCTGGGATTGGTGGAAGTGGTTGTAGATGGTCTCCGCGGTTTTGCGGGGGACTACGGAGGCTAAGGACTCGGCGGAGGCTTGCTGGATGTCGCGGAGGCTGCCGAAGTGGGAGAGAAGACGCTGTCTTGTTTGCGGGCCCACGCCGGGGATGTTCAAGAGCTCCGAGTCGCGATCGCGCATGGCCCTGCGCTGGCGATGATAGCCGACCGCGAAGCGGTGGCTCTCGTCGCGAATGAGCTGCACCAGATGCAGAACCGGCGAGCGGCGGTCGAGGACAATGGGCTCGTCTTCATTGCCGTAGAGGTAGATGACCTCTTCGCGTTTGGCGATGGAGGCCAGCGGCTGCGAGGTGAGGCCAAGCGATTCCAGCGCTTCAGCGGCCGCGTGCAGTTGCCCCAGCCCGCCGTCGACGAGGATGAGCGAGGGGAGGGTGTTTGGTTCTTTCGCTTTGGCGACGCTTTCCTCAGGGGCTAAAGCCCGTTGCTTTTCTTTGGCGCCTTCGGCACGACTGAAGTCGCGCCCTTTCAAAGCCCGTGTTTCGGGGCGAGCATCTTTGCTTTCCCAGGTCTCAGAATCGAGACCTGGGGCACCCGGAGTGTTGCTCATTCCATCCAGCAGCCGGCGATAGCGGCGCGTGACCACTTCGCGCATCGATGCGAAGTCGTCCACGCCGAGCACGCTCATGACTTTGAACTTTCGATAGAGCTGCTTGTTCATCTTGCCCTCTTCCCAGACGACCAGCGAGGCAACGGTCTCCGCGCCCTGGATGTGGGAGATGTCGAAGCACTCGATGCGGCGAGGCAGCTCGGGCAGCATGAGCGCGTCGGCGAGGGCCTCCTGAATGGCCTTGCGGCTCGGCTCGAGGACGCGGAAGCGCTGGATATACGACTGCTTGGCGTTCTGGCCGGCGAGGTCGACGAGGGAGCGTTTCTCTCCTCGCTGCGGCACGGCCAGTTCGATGCGATGGCCGGTGCGGGCCGTAAGGAGGTTGGCTAAGGCCTCACGGTCGGGGAAGTCGACGGGCACGAGGATGGTGCGTGGGACGTAGTGTTGATCGATGTAGAGCTGCTTGAGGAGGGCGGAGAAAACCGCGCCTGCGTGAAACTGGGGCTCAGGGCTTTGAATTCCCTCAGGGGCTAAAGCCCGGCCCTCTTCGGCCTCAGTGATGTACGGGCTGAAGCCCGTACCCTTCAAAGAATCCGCGGGTTCGGGTTCGTGCTTTCCCACCCTTTCCGCTGAGGAACGCGGAAAGGATGGGGCACCCAGGCTGAAGCCCGTACCCTTCAACGCATCGCTAGACTCTGCCTCTTCGGGGGTGGGAGTTTCGAGCAACTCCGGCAGGTCGTCCCAGAAGAACTCGCGGCGGTCGACGATCTTGCCCTTGCGCACGTGGAAGAGGTTGACTGCCAGGCTGCCCGCCTCAAAGTGATAGCCGAAGACATCAGCGTCGTCGTCCTGCTCGGCGGTGGCGATGCGCTGTTTTTCCTGCAACTGGTGGACTGTGGAGAGCTGGTCGCGCAGCCGCGCGGCGGCTTCGAATTGCTCGGCCTGAGCGGCTGCAAGCATCCGAGTCTCAAGCATGCGTTCCAGCTCAGCGTGGCGGCCTTCCAGAAACAGTTGCGCGTCGCGGACGGCTGCGCCATAGGCCTCGGGCGTGGTGAATCCCTCAACACAGGGGCCAAGGCAGCGATGGATGTAGTACTGCAGGCAGGCGCGGGGATGATAGCGGCTCAGATCTACCTTGCAACTGGGGATGAGAAAGCTGCGGTGGATCAGCTCGGCGATGCGATAGGCGAGGTTGCCGGGAAAGTAAGGGCCGTAGTACGCTGCGCCGTCCTTGCGCAGGCGGCGGGTGACGAAGACCTTGGGGAATCGATCGGCCAGCGTCAGCTTGACGTAAGGGTAAGTCTTGTCGTCCCGCAGCAGGATGTTGAAGCGGGGATGGCGCTGCTTGATGAGGTTGTTTTCCAGTGCCAGCGCTTCGTGCTCGTTGGCGACCAGGATGTAATCGAGGTCGACTGCCTCGCGCATCAGGGACCCGGTTTTCGCGTTGGCTTGCGAGGCTTGCAGCAGATAGGACCGAACGCGCGCTCGGAGGTTCTTGGCCTTGCCGACGTAGATGACCTCGCCCTCGGCATTTTTATAGAGGTAGACGCCGGGCTGGGTGGGCAGCGTGCGGATTTTCTCGTAGAGGTCCATAAAGATAGGGACTAGGGACTAGGGACCAGGGACTGGCAAGTCAGCCGTGCGGCATTTGTTCTGGAGACAGGTTCTATTCTCCCTTCTGTTGGCGGATATGCTCGGCGCGGATTTGCTTTGCGGTGAAAAGGCTCAGGAAGGGTGCTCCGGCAGCGGCAGTTTCCACGCCGGGGCGGCCATTGGCCTCCTCGCGCTCCACGATGCAGACGACGGCGGCGACGATCATTCCGGCTTCGCGCGCGGCTTCGAGAGCATTGATGGTGGAGGCGCCGGTGGTGCAGACGTCGTCGACGATCACCACGCGCGCGCCTGCTCGGCAGAAGCCTTCAATGCGGCGGGCTGTTCCATGCTGTTTCTCGGCCTTGCGCACCAGGAAGCCGTGCAGCAGCGGCGCAGCGGGATTCGTCTGCGCCCGCCATGCGCTCGCCGTCGCAACATTGGAGACGATGGGGTCCGCGCCAAGGGTTAGTCCGCCGACGGCCTCGGCCTCGATGTTGTGCGCCTCAAGGAGTTCAAGGATCGCGTGTCCGGTCAGCCTGCCGCCTTCGGCGTGCAACGTGGTGGTGCGGCAGTCGATGTAGTAGTCGCTCGTCCCGCCGGAGGAGAGCTTGAACTGGCCGAGGCGGAAACTGATTCGGGCGAGAAGGGCGAGAAGTTGCTGGGCGTGGGCTTCAGTGGGCATCAATGACGATTGTAACGGGAGTGATTGAGCAGGGAACAGGGAATAGGGAACAGGGAATAGGGAACAGGGAACAGCCGACGGCGTTCGACAATGATTGGTGTCCCGGTTTCAGAAAAGGGAGCAGGTTAACCGCGTGTCAAGGGTCAGTGGGTTACCAGGGGCCAGCTTTCTGTTCCCTATTCCCTGTTCCCTCGTCCTTCACATCTTGTCCAGGTGCCTGAAGCCGCCGGTGCCGATGAGCATGAGGAAGAAGAGCAGGAAATTGTAGGAGGCATGGACCAGGACGCTGGCGGCGAGCGATTTCGTGGCCAGGCGGGCCCAGCAGAGAACCAGACTGACGGCTACGAGCAGGACGAAGGGCCCGAGTGAGTAACCGGTCTGCTCCGCATGCATCCAGGCAAAGGGAATGCTGGTGATGATGGAGGCGAAGATCATGGCGCCGAGGGACCACTGGGGATGGCCTTCCGGGTCCAGAGGAGCGGCCGTGATTCCGGCAGCCTTTTCAACCGTCCAATCGAAGGCGGTGCACAGAGCGGGAAGAAGAAAGCCGCGGAAGATGGACTCCTCGAAGAAGGGCGCGAATGTCACGCCGAATGCGAACAGCAGCCAGGCCGCGGCACGCGTGTCAAAGAGCTTATCGATGGGCGCGTTGGTGGGGCCGGGGAGCAGGACTTCATCAGCCATGGCGAGCATGAAACAGACGCAGGCTGCGCCGACGAGGGGCCGGGAGTGGCGGCGCGCGACTGAGGCGTTCCAATGCAGTCCTTCAAAAAGGCCTGTGTGCCAGAAGAGGGGATAGACGATCAAGGCGGCGCCGAAGGTAATCAGATAGAGGGCGGCCATGCTGCCAATGGTGTAGTGAACGTCTGTGACAGCCTTTTGGACCGAGGAGATGCCCCAGAGATGGAAGTGGAGAGCGGAGCGGGTGAGGAGGCTCGCGCCGAGGAGGCCGATCAGGGCCAGCAGCGCGAGAATGAGCAGATCGCCGAGATGAGGGTGGCGCGCTGGGGGTGCAAGGATTTCGGGCTCCGACCCACGTTGGAAGAAGGGTGGTTCGCTCGCGACAGGCACCTCTTCCGGCCGCAGTTGCTCCGGGAGTGTGTAGGGGAAATAGCTGTGCACTGCCTTCAGCACCTCATCCGGCGTGAGGGAGTCTTCCCGGAGCGGGGTCGAGGTTTCCGGGAGAAGCGGGTCCTGCTCGGGGAGTGTGCTCATGCGCGGCCCGTCTTCTTCGGTCGGGGGCCGGAGGGGGCGCTCTCGGCCCTGGCCGGACGGTTGGATTTGGCGCGGGTGGCGGCCAGATCGTCTTCCGCGGGGGTGTTGCGGCGGGCGCGCTTTGGCTTTGTATCTGCGGCTTTTCTCTCCGGTGAAACGGGATCCCCAACCGCAGGTCCTTCGACTCCCCACCCCAGCGGCGAAGTGGGCGCTGGGGTACCCTTCAGAGCCGGAGCTTCGCCGGGGGCCCCGGTTCGCTGGTCTCGCTCAGGACGGGCTTCGTTCGAGGCTTCATCGGCCAGGTCGACGGTGGAGAGTTTGCCGTTCGCTGAGGTGTAGTAGCGGGTGAGGAACTGACCGGTGTAGGAGCCGGGGGTGGCAGCGATCTTTGCCGGGCGCCCCTGGCCGACAATGCGGCCGCCGGCTTCTCCGCCTTCGGGACCGAGATCAAGAATCCAGTCTGCGTTGCGGATGACGTCGAGGTTGTGCTCGATGATGATGACCGAGTTCCCCAGGTCGGCGAGCCGATGCAGCACCTCGAGCAGCTTGCGCACATCGTCGAAGTGCAGGCCGGTGGTGGGCTCGTCGAGCAGATAAAGCGTGCGTCCGGTTTGCCGCTTGGAGAGTTCGCGAGCCAGCTTCATGCGCTGCGCCTCGCCGCCGGAGAGCGTGGTTGCGCTCTGGCCCAGGTGCACATAGCCGAGGCCCACATCGACCAGGGTCTGCAGCTTCTGCCTAACATTGGGCACGTCCTCAAGCACAGACAGAGCGTCTTCGATGGTCAGGTCCAGAACGTCGGCGATCGAGTGCCCCTTGAACTTCACCGCCAGAGTCTCCTGGTTGTAGCGGCGCCCGTTGCACACCTCGCACTGCACGTAGACGTCGGGCATGAAGTTCATCTCGATGCGGCGCTGGCCGTCGCCCTGGCAGGTCTCACACCTTCCTCCAGTCACGTTGAAGCTGAAGCGTCCCGGCTTGTAGCCGCGCTCGCGCGACTCGGGAAGCATGGCAAACAAATCGCGGATGGGCGAGAAGACCTGCGTGTAGGTAGCCGGATTTGAACGTGGCGTGCGCCCTATCGGCGACTGGTCGATGCGGACCACCTTATCGATTTGCTCGGCGCCGCTCAGCGAGTCGTGCGCGCCAGGTTCCTCGCGCGACCCGTAGATGGATTGCGCCAGCGAGCGATAGAGAATGTCGTTGATCAGCGTGCTCTTGCCGCTTCCGCTCACGCCGGTGACAACGGTCATCACGCCCAGTGGAATGCGAATCGTCACGTCCTGGAGATTGTGCTCGCGCGCGCCGGTCACGGTGAGCCATTTGCCGGTGAGCGAGCGGGGGTGGGCGCGCTGCAGCATGGTGGCGACACCGGAGAGATAGCGGCCGGTGAGCGACTCCGGGCAGGCCATGATCTCGGCCGGCGTGCCCTGCGCCACCACATGCCCGCCCAGCCGTCCTGCACCGGGGCCGAGGTCGAGAACGTAGTCGGCGTGGCGGATGGTGTCTTCGTCGTGCTCGACGACCAGCACCGTGTTGCCCAGATCGCGCAGCCGTTCCAGCGCCTGGATGAGCCGCATGTTGTCGCGCTGGTGCAGGCCGATCGAAGGCTCATCAAGAACATACAGCACGCCGCGCAGCCTTGAGCCGATCTGCGTGGCCAGCCGGATGCGCTGGCCCTCGCCGCCGGAGAGCGTGGCGGCGTTGCGGTCGAGCGAGAGATAGTTCAGGCCCACAGCGCAGAGAAACTCCAGCCGCTCGACGACTTCGCGCCGGATGCGATCAGCGATCAGTGCCTCGCGTGCCGTGAAGCTCAGGTTGATGGCTGCCGAAAGTGCGCGGTTGAGCGGCAGCGCGGTGAAGTCGGCGATCGAAAGCCCGCCGATTTTGACGGCGAGCGACTCCGGCCGCAGCCGTTTGCCGCGGCACACCGGGCACGGCGTCGCCGACATGAAGTTCATCATGTACTCGCGGTAGCCGTCGCTGTGGGCCTCTTCCACGGAGTCGCGCAGGAAGGCGAGAATACCGTGGAAGCCGGTGCGCGGCGCCTCGCCCTTGGGTGGCCCGTAGACCAGAATGTGCTGTTGCTTGACGGGCAGGTCCTCGAAGGGAAGTTTGAGGTCGATCTTGTAGCGGTCCGCGGCCAGGTGGATAAGCTTGAGCAGGTATTGCGAAGACGAACCCGGGCCGAGTCCGCCATCGAGCAGCGGCTTTGACCAGTCGGTGATCACCTTGGCCGGGTCGAGGTCGTAGAGCGATCCCAGCCCGTGGCACTCCGGGCAGGCGCCGAAGGTCGAATTGAACGAGAAGCTGCGCGGCTCGAGCTTGGGCACATCTAGCCCGCAATCGGGGCAGGCCATGCTGGAAGAGAACAACTGCTCCTGTTGATCCTGGGCCCCGGCGATGGCAACCAGGGCAAGGCCGTTGGCCAGTTGCAGAGCTTTGGTTACGGCCTGCTCCAGCCGCTTTTCCACTGACGGCTTGCCGGCGGCTGGCGGCGGCGCAGCCACCACGGTCGTGTTGGGCGCGGACGGCTTCAGCAGGATGCGGTCGATGACGGCCTCAATAGTGTGGTTCTTGCGGCGGTCGAGCAGCAACGGCTCGGAAAGGTCCTGGAGCTCGCCGTCGACGCGGGCGCGAAACCCCTGCTGATCAAGCTGATCCAGCAAATCCTTAAACTCGCCCTTTCGGCCCCGAACGATGGGGGCCATTACGGTGACACGCTCGCCGTAGCCGAGTTCGAGGATGCGGGCAACGATCTGCTCGGCGGTCTGGCGCGCTATGGGCCGTCCGCAGTTGGGGCAGTGCGGCGTGCCCACCGAGGCGTACAGCAGGCGCAGGTAGTCGTAGATCTCCGTGATGGTGCCGACGGTGGAACGGGGACTGCGGCTGGTGGTCTTCTGCTCGATGGAGATGGCGGGCGAGAGGCCTTCGATGGAGTCGACGTCGGGCCGCTCGATCTGGTCGAGAAACTGTCTCGCATAGGCGGACAGCGTCTCCACGTAGCGGCGCTGGCCTTCGGCATAAATCGTATCGAAAGCAAGCGAGCTTTTCCCGGAGCCGGATAGGCCGGTGACGACGGTCAGCGTGTTGCGGGGGATGCGCACGTTGATGTCGCGCAGATTGTGCTGGCGCGCCCCGCGCACCGAGATGTGTGTAATGGGCATCGAGCGGCTCAAGGACCAAGGTGAAACAGGTTAACGAGGGGCAGGAATCGAACGCTTTTGAGAGCGCCGGAGACAAACCTCTAACCATGATACTTGAGCGGCGCCTGAGGAACGAAGCGGCGTGCGCGGCGCCTGGCGGTGAGGACGACCCACGCCTGGATCGGGGTGAAAGCCGCGAGGGCTGGGACCGGCTCTGGGGCGGAAGGGAACCCGTCTGGCCTCAACGTAAAACCCTCGCTGATCCGTGATTCCTGCCCCCTGTCTTTTTACGGCTCCAGAAGGATTTTCCCGGTCGTCTTGCGTGCTTCCAGATCGCTTTGCGCCTGCGCGGCATCAGACAGCGGGTACAAGTGCTCCGTGCGCAGCTTCAGTTCTCCCTTGGCTGCCCAGCCCAGCACATCGCCCGCGCGCCACTCCAGTTCTGCGCGCGAGCCGATGTAGTGCCACAGCGTCGGCCGCGTCACAAACAGCGAACCTTTTCCGCTCAGTTGAATCAGGTCGAAGGGCGGGACCGGGCCGCTCGACGCGCCAAACAGCGCCAGCAAGCCGCGCGGCCGCAGGCAGTTCAGGCTGCCCTCGAAGGTGGTCCTGCCGACCGAGTCGTAGACGACGTCCACACCCTTGCCGCCGGTGAGGCGCTTCACTTCCGGCTCGAACTCTTTCTCGGTGTAAAGAATCACGTCGGAAGCACCGGCCTCCTTCGCCAGTTCCGCCTTCTCCCTGGTCGAAACGGTCGCAAGCACGCGCGCCCCGATGCGCTTGGCCATCTGCGTCAGCAGCAGCCCAACGCCGCCCGCCGCAGCATGCACAAGGGCCGTTTCCCCGGCCTTGAGCGGAAACGTCGAGTACACCAGGTAGTGCGCCGTCATGCCCTGCAGCATGGCAGCCGCAGCCTGCTCCATGGTCAGCCCCGCGGGCACCTTGACCAGGCTCGCCGCTGGAACCAGCGCATACTCGGAATAGCTGCCCAGCACGCTCACCGATGCCACCGCATCGCCGGCCGCAAAGCCCGTGACGCCCGGACCCAGCTCTTCCACTGTGCCCGCTGCCTCGCTGCCCGGAACCAGCGGCAGCGACGCTTTGTACACGCCCTTGCGGAAGTAGATCTCGATGAAGTTGACCCCAGTGGCCTCCACGCGGATCAACACCTGCCCAGGTCCCGGCTCGGGAATGGGCAACTCGGCCAGTTCTAAAACTTCCGGCCCGCCTGTCTGCTGAATCTGAATAGCCTTCATGTCACCGCCAGAATGCACCCTCAGGCCCGCATACTGCAAGCACCCCGCTCCGAGTCCAATGCTCGGTGTCCCCTGGCAAACACAGCAAACCCCGCTGAGGCATCCGCCCTGGCGGGGTTTTTGCTGATCCCTGATCCCTGATCTGTGATCTCTGCTTCTCAGTCTCTGTCGGACAACATGCTCTGCTCCTCCGGCGAAATCAGCCGCACCAGGCGGTCCACCGTGTAGGGCGCGCGGCTCTGCATGGTGTGATAGTGGCGCACCTGCAACTCGCCCAGCAACCCGATCGCGAGCATCTGGATTCCCGCCACAATCAGCACCGCGCCCACAACAAACATCGGCCCATGCAGCTCCATCAGGCGCTGATGCGGATGCATCAGCTTCTCGCCCAGCAAAACCGTCGAGATGATACTGCCCAACAGAATGCCCAGCGCTCCGAACCCCCCAAAGAAGTGCAACGGCCGGGTCATGTGCTTGAGCAGAAAACGAATCGTCATCAGATCGAAGAACACCCCAAAGGTGCGCCCGATTCCATAGTGGCTCTTGCCCCGTTCCCGGTTCACGTTCTTGATGGGAACCTCGCAGATGGATGCGCCATACCAGCTGGCCAGCGCAGGAATGAAGCGATGCATCTCCCCATACAGCGGAATATTCTGGATCACATCCCTCCGGTAAGCCTTGAACGTCGTCCCGAAGTCGTGAATATCGACGCCCGAAAGCAGCGCCATCAGCCAGTTTGCGCAGCGCGAGGGAATCCTGCGCAGCAAAACGTTGTCGGCCCGTTCCTTGCGCCAGCCCGACACCACGTCGTATCCCTCTTCCAGCTTTTCCAGAAAGGCGGGAATATCGTTGGGGTCGTGCTGCAAATCGCCATCCATGGCCAGAATGTACTCGCCCGACGCGTGGTCGAAGCCGGCAGCGAGGGCCGACGTCTGGCCGAAGTTGCGCCGCAGCTTCACCACCAGCACGCGGCTGTCTACCGCGGCAATCTCTTCCAGCAGCTTGTATGAGCGGTCGCTCGAACCGTCGTCCACAAACACCATCTCAAAACTGTCTGCGACCTGCTCCATCGCTTGCTTCAGGCGGGCATACAAGGCGGTGACATTCTCTTCCTCATTGTTAAAAGGAACGACGATGGAGTATTTCGCCATAGTGCCAGTATAGATGCAATTGCGTTGCAAAAGGTTCACACTCCAGGCTGGCCAGGGGGTTGTTCTATGTTAAAAGTCACTGCCGATGAAGCGCGGGAAAACCTCCGTCTTAGCGCTCCAACTCGTCGAGCATGGCCTGCATCTCACTCAGCGCATGGCGGTTTCCACTGCGCGCGGCGCTGGCGATGCCGGCCTTGAGACGCTCCACTGCCTCCGCCGGCCGCCCCGCGTTCGCGAGGGTCTGCGCCGCCATGAAGTACCCTGCAGTGTAGTCCGGATCGTTGGCGAGCAGCGTGTCGAACTCGTCGAGCGCCTCCGCGGTCTCGCCGCGGCCGGCCAGTTCCATGGCCACGCCGTAACGCGCAAAGCTGTTCTTCGCGTCCAGCGCCAGAATCTCTCTCAAACCCGCAAGCTTGTCCATTCGCTTCGATTTCCGTCCCTGTGCAGCTCGCGCCATCGGGGGTAGCATTTGCACATTTGGCGGGGATTGCCGAAACTGGAACTGGATGCCTCAACCGGAGGACCCAGTCCGCATCGGCTGCCGCCAGTTCCATTCTACCCGGCGTCTGCCCGGCGGCTCGAAGGGTCCAATCGCAAGGCAACGGAGTGACCGCACCATGAGCCCCGCTGAAAACAGACCCGCCGCCCGCACCATCGCGAGCACCCAGTCGGAGATGACTGAGATCATCCTGCCCAACGACACCAACACGCTGGGCAACCTGCTGGGCGGGCGCCTTATGCACTTCATCGACCTGACCGGCGCCATGGCCGCTTATCGCCACTCGCGCACCAACGTGGTCACCGCCGCCATGGACCACATCGACTTCATCCGCCCCGTCCATCTGGGCGACCTCGTGACCCTCCGCTCCAGCGTCAACCGCGCATTCTCCACATCCATGGAAGTCGGCGTCAAGGTATGGGCCGAACACACCCGCACCGGCGAAGTCGTTCATGTGGCCAGCGCCTACCTGGTCTTCGTCGCCATCGACAACCGGGGCCAACGCGTGCGCATCCCTGAAGCCATCCCCGAAACCCCCGACGAACTGCGCCGCTTTGAGGGCGCCCTGCGCCGCCGCGAGCATCGCGAGGCCGAAGCCGCCCGCCGCATGCACGCCAAACTAGCCACCGCCGCCCAGGAAGAATCCTGAGCCCGCATGGGCGCATCCGTCCATGTAGCGATTCAATTCGACCCGTCAACCCGGCCTGCAGCCGGACTCATTCTGAAGGAGCAACAACCCCATGGCCCACGCCCCCAATATGCCCGCCCCCGTCGCCCTTCCCGGCGTCTCCAAAATCGTAGCCGTCGGCTCCGGCAAAGGCGGGGTGGGCAAAACCACCGTCGCCGTCAACCTGGCCATTGCGCTCTCGCGGCTCGGCCAGCGTGTCGGCCTTATCGACGCCGACGTCTACGGCCCCAACGTGCCGATCATGATGGGCTCGGCGCAGCAGCCCGCCGTCGGCCCAGGGAACCAGATCATCCCCAACCTGACCCACGGAATCAAGACCATCTCCATTGGCTACATCTCACCCGGCGACAAGCCACTGGTGATGCGCGGACCGATGCTGCACCAGATCATTCGCCAGTTTCTGCAGCAGGTACAGTGGGGAGAACTCGATTACCTCATTGTCGATCTGCCTCCGGGCACCGGCGATGTGGTCATCTCGCTGGTTCAGACGGTCCCGCTTACCGGCGCCATCGTCGTCTCCACGCCGAGCGACGTTGCTTTGCAGGATGCCCGCAAGGCTCTCGAGATGTTTGCCCAGGTCAACGTGGAAGTCCTCGGCATTGTGGAGAACATGAGCTACTTCACTTGCCCGCACTGTGCGAAAGAAATTGACATCTTCTCTCGGGGCGGCGCCGAGCGCACGGCGCAGCAGTTCAGCGTTCCGTTCCTCGGCTCCGTCGAACTGATCCCCGCCATCCGCGAAGGCGGTGACCGCGGACTCCCCGTCGCCCTGGCCGGCCCCAAGAGCCCGCAGGCCGCGGAGTTCTACGCCGTGGCGGAAAAGCTGATGGTCCGCGCCGAGGAAGCCGCTGCCGCCGCCACTGACGTGATCGAAATCAGCTAGTCAACCCCACGCCGCCATCCGCAAGCAAAAAGAGAGCAAGGCGCAAGCCCCGCTCTCTTTTTTTGTTTCAGCTCTAAAATCTACCGCCAGTGCCCTTCCACCAGTACCCACTCCCCATGCCGGTGAACCCACCGGTGCGCCGTCCAATGCGCGCCCTGATGCGGCGGACGCTCCCAATGCCCCGGCGTCCAGACATATTGGCCGCCCTCGTAGCGGTGATAACCGTCGATCCACACATACCCCCGATCCGGAGGCGGACCCCGGCGTTCAACAATCGGAGCCGGCGGGCCTACGCGAATCACAACCTGCGCAAACGAAGCCGCAGGACACAGCGTGAGAGCAAACAGAACTGCCAGTGCAATCTTCTTCACCATGAATCGAATCCTCCAGGGGTCCACGTCGCCGGCGTCATCCCTTCGTTCCGGCTGGTTGATGGTTCAAACGTCGTGCGGCGGCATACGCTGCGCGCCGATCGGGAATCACACCCACGACTCTTGTACCACCCTTGGTTTCCTGAGAGATGTCCCGGATTGATCTATCAATTCTTTAGCCCGGCTGTCGGTGGCCCGAGGTCTCGTCCGCCGCGGCGGAGAGACCTCGGAAACCAAAATCCCCAAAGAAGCGTCTGCCCCACCGCAGGGGTCTGCTTGACCACAAACCCATCTCCCCAACCTCAAGCCGCCTCAATCTCCTCTGTGAGCGCCTCGGCGGCCGTTATGCAGTCGCCCCGGCTTACATCGAGATGCGTCACCATGCGCACCGCGCTGGGCCCCACCGCGCTCATCAGAATCCCGCGGGCCTTCAATCGCGCAGTCAGCTCCGCCGCGCTGCGTTCGCCCGCTAGCCTGAAGATCACGATGTTGGTTTCCACAGCATCGAGGTCAATCTCCACGCCCTCGAGGTTGGCCAGCGCCACGGCCAGCAGCCGTGCATTGGCGTGATCCTCGTGCAGGCGCTTGGGCCCCTGCTCCAGCGCGATGAGCCCTGCGGCTGCCAGCACGCCTGCCTGCCGCATGCCGCCGCCCAGCGCCTTGCGGAAGAGCCGGGCCCGGTCCATCAGTTCCGCAGACCCCACCAGCATGGAACCCACCGGCGCGCCCAGCCCCTTCGACAGGCAGAACATCACCGTGTCGAAGCCGCGCGTCAGCGCCCGCACATCCACGCCCAGCGCGGTCGAAGCATTAAAGATGCGCGCGCCGTCGAGATGCGTTGGGAGCTTGCGCTCTTTCGCGCCCGCCCAAATCTCTTCGAGCACCGCGACCGGCGTGCAGCCACCGCCGGCGAGGTTGGCCGTGTTCTCAATCTCGATGAGCCCGGTCGCCGCACGAAAGGCTCCGCGCGCATAGATCACCGGCTCGATGTGCTTCCAGGTGAGAATCCCGCGCTCGGCGGGAACGGCGCGCACCAGGCATCCGGAGAAGACGGCGGCCGTGGCCATCTCCCAATCGAGAATGTGCGCGCGCGACTCGGCGATTACTTCCTGCCCGGGGTGCGTGTGCAGGCGAATGCCGATCTGGTTGCCCATGGTCCCGGTGGGCACAAACAGCGCCGCCTCGCGCCCGAAGACCTCCGCCGCCCGCCGCTCAAGAAGGTTGACGGTGGGGTCTTCGCCGTAGACGTCGTCGCCCACCTCAGCCGCCGCCATCGCCGCGCGCATCTCCGCCGAGGGGCGCGTCACCGTATCCGAACGTAGATCAATCGTCACTGCCAATGCTATCGCCCTTCCCTCATTCTTCGATGATTCGCGACAAACGGGGGCTCGGTGCTGAGATCTGCAGGTTCCTAATGGACGCCGAACACACTGCAGGGAACATTCTGCGCAATGGTATACACCGTGCTCCAAAGACGGGACAGGCGGTCATGGCGTCGATGCAGTCCAATTACGAGCAAATCGACCTTGTGTTCGCAAACGAAATCGACAATGCCATCGGTCGCTTCCCCGTCCACGAGATGGGTTGCAAGTTGCACGCCTTCGTGCAATGCAAGAGCTCGCGCAGTGGCCAGCAGCTGTTCATAAAACTTTGTGCGGTCCTCTTCGAGTGTGGCTTGCATGCACGCATCTGCCCCCGCAGCGAATGCTGTGTACGCGGGAAGCCTTTCCATCACGGTGATCGCCAAAAGCCCGACACCAAGCGTTTTCGCAAGTTCAATCGCGGCGGTCAGCGCCCGGGCTGCCTCCGGAGATTCGTCATAAGCGACGGCAATTTTCTTGAACATCTTCCCCTCTCTATCGCCTGCCTGTTGAATTGCTATTCCCTAATCCCCGTTTCCTGCCTTTACGGAATTTGCGCCATTGGCAGCTCGATCACCGGCGTCTGCTTGCCATCTTTGACCGCAACCGCCCAAAGCCCATGAAAGTTGGCCCGCAGCCCTGGCTGCGCCTTCAGCAGCGCACTCAGCACAGCGGTCGCCTCGGTGCGTACCGCCGCCGGGTCGGTTACGCCGGTCGAATCGTAGGTCACCGCAAGGTCGGCCTGGCGCAGGCTCGCATCCAGCCGCACCCCTTCGATCTTCCACGTCCGGTCTCCGTCCTGCAGCGAGTAGGGAAACACATCCTGCGGCGAGCCCTTGATCAGCGCCTGCTCCTGGCCCAGCTTTTCCATGTTCGGCGAGGAGAGAAAATCGACCGGGACCGACAGGTAGCGCGCTGCCTCGTAGCTGAACCATGCCGGCCAACTATTGGTTGCGGGCTGATCCGCCTTCATCAGTTCTCGTGCCCGCGACCAGAACCAAACGCCGTCGTGCCCGTCGAAGCTCCCTTGCCGCACAGTGAGCCCGGCCAGCTTCCACGCCGCCGGCGTGCCGGTCGGATCCCACGCCAGCACCAGCCCGATCTGCCCGGCCATCGGAGCTCCCGCCGCATCGGCCAGGATCACCGCATAGCGGCCGGGCGGCAGCGAACGCATGTTCATGGTCACGGTCAGCGATCCGGTCGCGTTGGAGCAGAAGAACTGCGTATCCGCGGGCGCGGCCAGCATGCTCGCGTCCAGCAGATAGAGATTCCGCAACTGCAACTGCCCGCCCTTCACCAGCGGCGCGCCCAGTTCCACCGCCTCGCGAATCCCGTCCCACTCCGCCGTCTCGGCCGGCAGCAGCGCCGCCTGCAGCGTGGCGTAGTCCTGCCCCAGGGTGGCCATTCCCAGCCGCCCACCCATCGCCGTCAGGGCGTTCCGGTCCTGCGCCGGCATCTCCGCCTGCGTGGTGCAACTCGCCGCATGGCTCAGCGCCGGCATAGCCAGCAGGCCGATCACGAGGCCGCCAACAACCCAAACCCTCCCGCACAGGCGCATTTTCTTTTTGCATCCTCTCCGGCGCGCGAAACTCTTTTCGAGCGTCCGCGAGCCACTGTTAGTCTAGTACAGTGGAACGGCAACGATGCGCTATGTCCGGGCTCCCACTGCGGGCCGGCGCGCCGGGGGAGGAGAGACAAGTGCCATGCGCAGAACCATCCCGTTGACCCACTCATCCGGCTTCGTCACTGCGGTCCCCGTCGCCCAAGCGCGGAATGCGGCAGCGCCCGCCTTCAGGCGCCCGCTCACGCTCTCTTCTCTTGCGATTCTGGCCGGCGCCGCGGTGCTGATTCTGGCTGGAGCCTTGCTCCGGGCCCAGACAACGGCTGCGGCGCCTGCCCCTGCCCCCGCATCCACCGCGACGCCCAAGCCCCCGCACACCCACAAACACAGCCCAGCCCATCTGGCCGCCGCGCCCGCTCCCGCGCCGCCCGCGCCCGTCACCCCGCCCGAGCCGCCGAAGCCCAACTGGCCCGCCTATGAAAAGCCCGCTGAGGCCTCGGTCGTCTGGGACAGCCAGGGTCTGCGCATCGATGCCGCCAACTCCAGCCTTGAGCAGATCCTCAAAGACATCTCGACCGCCACCGGCGCCAAGGTCGAGGGCCTCGCCGCCGACCAGCGCGTCTTCGGCCAATACGGCCCCGGCCAGGCGCGCGACGTCCTCTCCCAGCTCCTGCAGGGCTCCGGCTACAACGTCATCATGATTGGCGATCAGGGCCAGGGCGCACCCCGCCAAATCCTGCTCAGTGCCCGTCAGGCCGGCGGCGCGCAGCCTTCCGCCAGACCCTCCACCGTTGCGAATAACGAGGAAGACGAGGTCGAAGAGCAGCCCGCCAGCCAGGAGCAGCCGCTTGGCCGCCCCGGCTTCCCCCCCGGCGGTCCGCCCCGCTCCCCGCAGCAGATCATGCAGGAGATGCAGCAGCGCCAGCAGCAGATGAATCCCCAGGGCCAGCCCCAGCAGCCGAACAACCCGCAGAACTGAAAGGCAGGGGTCAGGGATCAGGGGTCAGTGCTCGGGAGCCAACGCAGGGACTGCTAACACCGATTGTGGGAACGGGTTAACGCAGGAATCCACTGCCGACAGGCTGGAAAACATTGAATGGGATGCTTCGGGAATATTGCCTATCTATCTCTAAAAGAACCCGGCCACAATGCGCTGACCGAAAAAGCCTGGATCGAAACTGTGGAAACAAATCGCGGCAGTTGAAAACTGATCCCTGACCCCTGATCCCCGCTTTTCCCTACACTCTCGCCACGCGCGCCCGGGCCTTTACCACCACGTCCTGCTGTTGCGGCCGCATCAGTGCAAATCCCGCTCGCAGCACTCCATACGCGGCCAGCACGCCAAACGCCATCGAGCCCACCGACGCCGCAATCAACATCACAAAATTCACCAGATCCGTCATCGCTTCCGCTCTTCCTCACTCGTCCTGGGTTCCTGAACTCGCGCGCCTTTTGACTTCCTTGCGGCCTTCGCTTTCCCGTTCCAGCTAAAAATGCTCTTCCGATTCTCGCAGAACTTGCCCCAATTGAGCCCCCCTTCGTATTGACCAGTGGGATACCTCCGCCCACATTGAGTCTGCCTTGTCGGGAGAGGCCCATTTTGGAGTCATCCCGGCCCTGCCTCCCTTTGTTCCCCTATGTGCTCACTTGCACTCGCGGCCGCGCCCGCGCCTGCTCTCGCACGCCTGTCGTGCGCCGCGCCGCTCTCTTCGGCGATAATCGATTCAGCGCCTTGCAAGGAGAACCTCATGTCCGACCCGAAGATCGCTCAAAAAGGCCCCTATGCCGTCGAGGTCGAAGCCGGAAAAAGCTACTTCTGGTGCGCCTGCGGCCTCAGCGCCAACCAGCCCTTCTGCGACGGCAGCCACAAGGTCACGGACCTCAGACCCGTCAAACTTGAAGCAACTGAAACCAAAACCGTTTATCTCTGCGGCTGCAAGCACACCGCCAACCCCGTCTTCTGCGACGGCACCCACGCCAGGCTTTAGCTGCGGAAGGAACTCATTCGCAGCTCAAAGAAGTGTCATGGCACGAGCGCGGTACCGGGGCGCCCTTCAAGGTCGGGGTCGCGTGCCGCAAACGCAATGGAATCAACGTGGGCTTCTGCTCCTGAGGCATGCTTCTCGGGCGCTTCACCGGAAACCAGGCCCTTTTCCGGAGCCTCTGCTTACCGGAACAGATTGATCTTCACCTCGCTACAATGATCTTGAGGAGACTCATCGATACGCCTCCTCGGGTTCGATTGACATGAGAGAAACGATTTCCATTGGCGCCGAGGATCGGGTCTTTGTGCTCACCGGCGCGGGAATCAGCGCGGAGAGCGGCCTGCCGACCTTTCGCGCCTCAGACGGTCTTTGGGCCGGCCATAGCATTGAGGATGTCTGTACGCCCGAGGCCTGGCAGCGGAATCCGGCCCTGGTCTGGGAGTTTTATTCCCAGCGCCGTGCGCAGGGCGCGCTGGCCGAGCCCAACCCGGCGCACCATGCCCTCGCCGACCTGGAGCGGCGGCTGGGTGACCGGTTCTTTCTCTGTACCCAGAATGTGGACGACCTGCACGAGCGCGCCGGGAGCGTGCGCCTGGTGCACATGCACGGAGAGCTGGCCAAGTCGCGCTGCGGCGACGAGTGCGGCGAGCCGCCGGTTACCGACCGCACCGTCTACAAGAATCTGAGCGCGGTGGGCCGCTGCTCCTGCGGGGCGCGGATGCGGCCGCACATCGTCTTCTTCGGCGAGATTCCGCTGGAGATGGGCCGCATTCAGGCCGAGATCGACAAGGCTACGCTGATGCTGGTGGTGGGGACCTCGGGCTCGGTCTATCCTGCGGCGAGCTTTGTGCACTGGGCGCGCCAACATGGGGCGCGGACAGTGTACGTGGGGCCGGAGAAGCCGCTGAATACCAGCGCCTTTACGCATGTGGTGGAAGGCAAGGCGGGGGAAGTGCTGCCGGGGCTGTTTTAACCCGGCCCCTCCACAGTGCTCATCTGCCCCTGGCCTTATCTCCCCGCAAATCACCGCCGCGCTCTGCAGAGTGTCCCGATTCCGGACAGTTTCTCAGAGTGACTAAAGTTCTTCTCCGGCCTGCCGATATTCCTGAGCATGGGAAGCTCTGCAGGCAGGAGGGAACATGGGAATCAGTCCAATCACCAATCTCACCCCGTTGCCGGTAGCTCGCGCTATCCAGGCGGATCTTGATCCCCTGCCGATGGAGCGGGTGGAGAACTCGGCCCGCACCGGCGACGAAACCTACTCCCCCAGCGGCGGAAAGTCCGCTCGCGGCTCCGAAGACGATGCCTCGGAAGACGATGCAGAGCAGTTCGACGACAAGGCCGGCAGCGGGCCTGCGGCGCCATCAAGCGAATCCACCCACCCGCGCCCGATCAGCTTCTTTGCGTGAGTCGGCTGCGCCGGATCATACGCCAGCAAAAATGAAGTCGAGATGCTCGGAAACGGTTGTACGGCCCGTGAGTCCCTTATTTTTGGAAAAGGCAAGAAATGAAAATCGCGTAAGTCCTTTATTTTGAGAGGCCGTCGGGGTCATTATTTACGTAACCTGTTTGTTTTCATGAGGCTGGGACGAAAACGGGGGGGTACGGGGGGTAGGGCCCGGCATGAGCGCTAAGATAACCAGTTGGTAACCCTATGCGTTGTGCAGTTTCTAGTTTGATTACCCCACCCGTAGCGTACCAAGCAGGTTCAAAGTGGTTGGCGAAGCCTTAGCTTAGCGCCTATGGTAGGGCCCGGTCCGGACGGGCTGTTTCCAACCCGAAAGGTCCAGCAATTCTCTTCATCGATTCGGAGTCCGGCTGCCCTTGAAGTCTCCATCGCTCATCCACTCCAAACCTATTGTGCGCCCAAGGATTGAAAT
>Ga0209517_10003638_pt1 | contig 20767 bp, 20 predicted proteins | sample PeaSoiMetSII2010_FD_187695 | JGI IMG/M metagenome (GOLD analysis project Ga0209517, IMG submission 187695) | Peat soil microbial communities from Weissenstadt, Germany - SII-2010 (SPAdes) (version 2) | ecosystem: Environmental > Terrestrial > Soil > Wetlands > Peat | place: Germany...
TCGAGGCGGATATTCTCTGACAAGCAAACCTTCGTCGTATTATTGGGCAAACCCATGCCGTACCCTACGAATATCGATCTTCCTGCATCAGTCCGCGATCACCTTCCGCCCCACGCGCAGGACATCTATCGCGCCGCGTTCAACCACGCCTTCGCGGCCCATGCGGGAGACATTCGGCAGGAAGAAATCGCTCACCGCACCGCTTGGGCGGCCGTCAAGCGGTCCTACGTCAAGGATGGCGATCGCTGGGTCCCGATAGAATAGGAATGTATTGCGGCCGTTCACCCAATTCAGGGGATCGAAGCCGGTCGCTTGACCGGAAAGCGCTTCAGAATGGCCACAACTTCCTGATCGCTAACCTGCCGAAAGTCACGATAGAAATAGCCGATCGCCCCGAATAATTCCGGCGCCTCCAGGCAAATCAAGGCATCGACCTCCGGGCGCAAGTTCGCGATCGTGTCGGGTGGGGCAACGGGAACGGCGAGCACCAGTTCTTTCGGCTTGCGAATTCGGACTGCCTGCAATGCGGCTCGTGTCGTCGCACCGGTCGCGATACCGTCATCGATAACGATCACCACCTGCCCCCCGATTTCCGCCCGGGCGCGCTCCCCGATGTAGAGTTGACGTCGGCGTTCGATCTCCGCAAGCTCACTTGCACACGCCGCGTCGAACTCTTCCGATGTTGTGCCTGAAAGCTCAATTACCTCCTCATTGCGAACAACGATGGGAGCGGCGCCATCTACCACTGCTCCCATCGCAAGCTCCGGTTGGGTCGGCACACCGATCTTGCGCACAAGGATCAAGTCGAGGGGCGCCTTGAGCGCCTCCGCGACCTCGGCAGCGACGGGGACACCGCCGCGCGGCAACGCCAGAACGACAGCATTTCGACCTTTATATTCCAAAAGTGCCTTGGCCAACTTGCGGCCCGCATCCGATCTATTCCGGAAATCCATCATTAACGTGCATCCGGGTTGCGCAGGTCCGCTTTCGTGGCGCGGAGATTTCCAGCGACCAGATGGTTTTCAAACCAACCGGCGGCGAGTTCGATGACGGCGTCCAATGCGCCGGCTTCTTCAAAGAGGTGGGTGGCACCCGGAACGATTTGAATACTCTTTTCTCCTCCGAGGCGCTCGAGGGCCTGTTGGTTGAGTTCGATCACACCATAATCCGCCCCGCCGACGATCAGGAGCGTCGGGACTTTGACAAGCGGCAATATGTCGCCCGCAAGATCAGGTCGCCCGCCACGCGAAACCACCGCGCCAATGCGATCACCGAGCCCGCTGGCCGCCACCAGAGCCGCCGCCGCGCCTGTACTCGCCCCGAACAATCCGATCGGAAAGGAATTGACGTCCGGCTCCTCGATCACCCAGCGTACCGCTTGCTTCAACCGCTGTGCGAGCAGGCTGATGTCGAACACATTCTGCCGGTCGTCCTCTTCCTGGGGCAGCAGAAGGTCGAACAACAGCGTCGCGATCCTTCGACGATTGAGCGCCTCCGCAACCCGGATGTTGCGCGAGCTGAACCGGCTCGACCCGCTGCCATGCGCGAAGATAACCAATGCCCGGGCTCCATCCGGACGATTCAAGGTACCGGCCAGACCGAGCGGTGGTATCCAGACCTCTCGCGAAACCACTACGGGTTGGTTTTTGCTCTTATGGCTGAACGTGGAGACTTGTGGCATGGGGTCACTCCGTTTTTAGAGGTTACCTCCTCACCGGGAACCGATCTTGATCAGCGTCAAACAAAGCTGGACGAGTCCGGCTAATTTTTCCTGATGGAGCCTTTGCAGACGCTGCCGGGGGCTGCCAGATCCTTTTCTGGCCAGAATGCGCCCGCTCTCGACGATAAAGTCCGGTTTCTCAGCCGGCCGGAGACCTATCGAGGCAACGTTGAGCGAGTCATTGCACGCGAGACCCACATGTCCTGGGTCTTCATGGCCGGCGAGCGTGTTTACAAGCTCAAGAAGCCTGTGCGTTTTGCCTATCTCGATTTTTCAACTCTGGATCGGCGAGCGGCTGCCTGCCGCGCGGAATTCCTGCTGAACCGGCGGCTCGCTCCGGATGTCTATTTGGACGTTGTTCCGCTCACGCTTTCGACCTCCGGTCTCGCGATCTCCGGCGACGGGCCCGTCATGGACTGGCTGGTGGTGATGCGCCGGCTTGAGGGGAATGAGACGCTTGAAGCGGCTTTGCGCGGAGGCTGGTTGAAGTCCTCTCAGGTGGACCGCGTCGTGGCCACACTTGGCGCATTTTACGTGCATGCGCCTCGCGTTCAGTTTGAGCCCGAACACTATCTCGTAACATGGCGGAAGGCGCTTAACGACAATTGCCGCGTCCTGTTCGATGCTCGTCTCGGCCTTCCCCAGGGCGCTGTGGAGCGGATCGCGCAGGTCCAGCGCCAATTTCTCATGAGGGCCCCTGCCCTACTCCGCGGAAGGATCCGCGCAAGGCATTTCGTAGATGCGCATGGAGACCTGCGCCCTGAACATATATGGCTGCGCGAGCCAGTTACGATCATCGACTGCCTGGAATTCGACGCAAAACTGCGGGCGCTCGACCCGCTCGATGAAATTTCGTTCCTGCACCTAGAATGCGAACGCCTCGGCGGTTTGTGGGCTGCCGAACGGATCAGGCGGCGCCTGGCGCGCGCCCTCGATGACGACGCCTCCAGCGGGCTCTTTCTGTTTTATCGCAGTCACCGCGCGATGCTGCGCGCGCGTTTGTCGATCGCGCATCTGTTCGACGCACATCCCCGCACCCCGGAGAAATGGCCCCACCTCGCCCGCGAATATCTGAGGCTTGCCGCAACCGATGCTGCGCAACTTGACCGCATTCTCGGTAGCCGTCGGAAGATACGGCCAAACGGCTAGGTCACGTGGTATCTTCAAAGGGCCTTCAGAATACCAGGAGATCGGTGAGCGGCTTATCCTCATGAAGTCGTCTGATGGCCTCCGCCAGCAATGGTGCGGCCGGCACAATATCGAGCCTGTCGCGGACTGGCCCAACCGGCAGGCGAAATGCCGGCACGGAGTCAGTGGCGATAATGCGGTCGATGGCGGGGTCCGCAAGCGCTGTTTCGGCCCCCGGCATGAACAGGCCATGGGCGACGCAAGCCAGGACTCTTCGGGCGCCACGAGCGCGTGCGGCCCGCGCCGCCCGCACCAGCGTACCACCCGTGCTGATGAGATCATCGACGATGATGCAGGTGGCACCGGCGACGTCACCTACGAACAGGTCGCCCGAAACAACCCCGGCGCTGCGGTGCTTTTCCGCGAAAGCCTTGCCGATCTGCCGACCCATCGCCGTCTCCAGCGCTTCCCGTAGCAAATCCGCCCGCTTCCCTCCTCCCAAATCGGGAGAAATAACGCAAAGAGGTTCGTTGCCGACGACTGTCTTGATCGTATCAATCAGCAACGGAGCCGCTGTCAGCGCCACGGCGCGGCAGCGAAAGGCATTTTCAAAGGCCGCCTCGTTATGCACCTCGAGGGTGACGACAGCGTCGCAACCGATCGCTTCAAACAGTGCCGCGACATAACGCGTCGTCACGGGATCGTTCGCCTTGGTACGGCGGTCTTTTCGCGAATAGCAGAGGTAAGGAACGACGGCGGTCACGCGCCCGGCTCCGGCGTCTTTCAGCGCGCCGATGAAAAACAGCAGTCGGCAGAGCTTATCGTTGGCGCTTTGGTCAGGGCCCCCGTGAAGGCTATGGATCACGTAGATGTCGGCGCCGCCAACAGGATCGAGTGGTCGTGCCTTGTGCTCGCCATCCTCGAAATCCCGCTCTTCATGCGCACTGAGAGGGTGCGCCAGCAGTTTGCTGATATCTCGCCCGAGATTGTCCGTTCCCTTCAGAGCGAATAACCTGAGATCTCGACCTGCAATCGGTTCGACAGCGGAAGGCGACCAAATCTGATTTTCCATCGCGGCACGCCTCAATCTTCAAACAAGGGCGAAGGGGGCCGACCGTGGGGCTCGGTACGCTCTATCGGTGAATTGTCTTCGGCCGGGAGCTCACGCTCCACTTCGACCGGTTCCTCTTCCAACAGTTTCGGGGCCTCATCAGTCTGCTCCGCATAGGAACTCCGCTTGCGCCGCTCTCGGGGCGGTTTACGGTTTGGGTCGGCGTCGTTTGACTGACGCATAGCGAAATCCCTTCGCATTCACCTATAGACAAGAACCGGTATCTTGGAATGGGTCAGCACCTTCAATGTTTCGCTTCCCAGGACGATTGCGGCAACGCCGCGTCGGCCGTGTGACGCCATCGCGATCAAGTCACACCCACTTTTATCGGCTGTGTTGATGATCGCATCGTACGGGGAATCGCTCTCCAGCTGCACAACAGCGCACGGAACGCCGCGCGCTCTCGCCTTGAGTTGTGCGTCCGTCAGGATTTCCGCTGCATGCGTTCGCGCCCGCCGTTCATAGTCAGCGCGCGTATCCGTGAGCTCGCCGGCATCTGCGGAGAACACATGAAACGGGCTTATCACCGTAAGCACAGTCACCTTGGCGTCTGCATCCCTTGCAAAATCCATGCTGTGTTCGACTGCAACCGTCGACAATGGCGACCCGTCGGTGGGAATGAGTATGTGATGGTACATAGTTCCTCTCCTCACGTGCCTTTTGTAGGGATAGGACGCAATCAGCGCTTGATTTGGGTCAATATCGTCTTGTACGGAGACCGCCCTTCTTGTCGCAGCTTTTCGAACGCGCGGCACACGCTTGATTCCGATCAATTGATCCAGCGCGCGACCTCCTATGGATACTGATGGTGCTAAGCTGGGCTTTCCGCGAGTTCCAGTGGTTGAGAAGCGGGCGTTCAGATAATCCCCGCTTTGTGACGGGAGAGACGCATGTCCAAAGATCCCATCAACTGGATGCTATCCAATGCCATCGAGACACTTGCCCGCGCTGAGCGTTTGCACCAGCAGTTCCTGACTCTGCAGCCATGGTCCGGAACGCGCGAGCCAAGCTGGGAACCGCCTATCGATGTGCTGGAGACTGACCGTGAGGTCTTGATCCTGATTGCTTTGCCAGGCGTCGATCCGAATGAGGTCGATGCCATGATCGACAAGGGAGCACTCGTGGTCAGCGGACACCGCGTTCTGCCTACAGAACTCCGCAACGCGCGAATCCTGCGTCTCGAACTGCCTCAGGGTCGGTTTGAACGTCGCATCCCCCTGCCGCTGGGCCGCTACACCATCACCCGTTTTGCCGCCAACGGCTGCGTCGGCTTGCGCCTCGCCAAGTCCAGTTGAGGAGAAGCAATATGGCCAATGAATCAACCGCACCTGCCGGAGTCGCCGCATCCCCCGATCAAGGGGCTCCAATTCCGGGAGATGCTCTGATCATTGTGCCGGTGCGCAATACTGTTCTGTTTCCCGGTGTCGTCATCCCCATCACGATAGGAAGGCCGAAATCGGTCGCGGCCGCGCAGCAGGCGGTGCGTGAACAGCGGCCGATCGGCATTTTGCTCCAGCGCGATGCGGAGTTGAGCGAACCGGGACCTGACGACCTGTATCGCGTCGGCACCATGGCCAATATCGTGCGCTACATCACCGGCCCCGATGAAGGTCACCATCTCGTTTGCCAGGGCGTTCAACGCATCCGAGTGCTTGATTATCTTCCGGGCACCCCGTTTCCGGTGGCCCGGGTTCTTCACATACCCGAACCCACAACCAGCTCGCCGGAAATCGAAGCGCGTTTTCTGAATTTGCAGCGGCAGGCTATCGAGGCTGCGGAGCTGCTTCCGCAGGCCCCACAGGAGTTGATTGCTGTCCTTCAGGCCACTACCTCGCCCTCGACATTGGCGGACCTTGCGACGTCCTACATGGACATCAAGCCGCAGGAGAAGCAGGAAATCCTAGAGACGGTCGACCTTGCGCTTCGCATGGAAAAGGTTTCACGGCATCTGGCCGAACGTATCGAGGTGCTTCGCCTGAGCCGAGAGATCGGACAGCAGACGAAGGCGACTTTTGACGAGCGTCAGCGGGAAGCGATCCTCCGCGAGCAGATGGCGACTATTCAGCGCCAGCTTGGGGAAGGCAATGGAAAGGCGCAAGAGGTAGCGGAGCTGAACGAGGCTATCGCCAAGGCCAAAATGCCGCCTGAAGCGGAAACCCAGGCCCGCAAGGAAGTTCGCCGCTACGAGCGGATGCCAGAGGCGGCAGCGGAGGCCGGCATGGTCCGCAGCTATCTGGACTGGCTGATCGAACTCCCCTGGAGCCTGCCGGAAGAAAAGCCGATCGACATCGCCGAAGCGAGGCGCATCCTCGACGAGGACCACTATGGTCTGGAGAAAATCAAGACCCGGATCATCGAATTTCTGGCGGTCCGCAAGCTGGCGCCGCACGGCAAGGCGCCGATTCTCTGCTTTGTCGGACCACCCGGCGTCGGCAAGACTTCGCTAGGACAATCGATCGCGCGAGCGATGCAACGGCCATTCGTACGGGTCAGCCTGGGTGGCGTTCACGACGAAGCGGAGATTCGGGGCCACCGACGTACCTATATCGGCGCGCTTCCGGGCAATATCATTCAGGCGATCAAGAAAGCCGGCTCGCGCAATTGCGTCATGATGCTCGACGAGATCGACAAGATGGGGCGCGGAATCCAAGGCGACCCTTCTGCCGCGATGCTTGAAGTGCTTGATCCGGAGCAGAATGCGACGTTCCGCGACAACTATCTCGGCGTGCCGTTCGACCTTTCACGGGTCGTATTCGTGGCCACCGCCAATATGCTCGATACCATCCCAGGTCCGTTGCTGGACCGGATGGAGATCATCAGCCTGGTCGGCTACACCGAGGATGAGAAGCTTGAGATCGCGCAACGCTATCTGGTCCGGCGCCAGCTCGAGGCCAACGGACTGAAGCCCGAACAGGCCGAGATCGACCCGGACGCGCTGAGGTTCATCATCAAGGGATATACAAGAGAGGCCGGCGTTCGCAATTTGGAGCGGGAGATCGGCAAAGCGTTCCGCAATGCGGCCGTCCAGATCGCCGAAGGCAGCGCAAGCCGCGTTATTCTCGCCACCAAGGATATCACCGCCGTTCTTGGCCCGCCGCGGTTCGAAAGCGAGATCGCCATGCGCACCAGTGTTCCCGGTGTTGCAACCGGGCTCGCCTGGACGCCGGTCGGCGGCGACATTCTCTTTATTGAAGCCACACGCACCCCCGGAAAAGGAGCGCTGATCCTGACCGGCCAGCTCGGCGAAGTCATGCGCGAAAGCGCACAGGCGGCTCTGACGCTGGTGAAGAGCCGCGCTTCTCAGCTGGGAATCGATCCCTCGCTATTTGAGAAGAGCGACATCCATATCCATGTGCCTGCGGGCGCTACACCGAAGGACGGACCTAGCGCAGGCGTTGCAATGTTTATGGCCCTTACCTCGCTGCTCACAGACCGCACCGTCAAGAACAACACCGCGATGACCGGCGAGATTTCGCTGCGAGGCCTGGTGCTCCCGGTTGGCGGCATCAAGGAGAAGGTCGTCGCCGCCGCTGCCGCGGGTCTAACGCGTGTCCTGTTACCGGCGCGAAATCGTCGTGACTTCGACGATATTCCGCTGGGCGCCCGCAACAAGCTTGAGTTCGTCTGGCTTGAGCGGATTGACGATGCCATCGCCGAAGCGCTGGAGGGCAAGGGCATGCCGGGCAGCGTGGCCGCGGAATAGGACGGGACCTACCGCTTCAAGAGCTTGCGCAATTCGGCAAGCGCTCGGGTATTCAGCACGTCGTTTGGGGTGAGCCAAGCACGCCGCGCCTGATCGATCCCGAATCGCATACATTGGAATGCGTCGACCGAATGCGCATCGGTCGAAACCGCCAATTTGACGCCCGCGAGCTTGGCTGCATGGGCTTGAAGATCGTTCAAGTCGAGGCGGTCGGGCTGCGCATTGATCTCGAGATAGCAACCGGCCGAGCGCGCGGCCGCGATCACGCGATCCATATCGATGTCGTATGGTTCGCGCTCGCCGATCAGCCGTCCGGTCGGATGCGCCAGAATCGATACATGACGGTTCTCCAGCGCTCGGATGACGCGATCTGTTTGCGCCTTCCGCGGCAGATCGAAATACGAATGCACCGCGGCCACCACGATATCCAGCTTCGCCAGACTTGAATCCGGCAGGTCGAGACTGCCGTCCTTCAGGATATCGACCTCGATACCCCGGAGGATCGTGAAGTCCCTGAATTTCTCGTTCAGCCGGTCAATCTCGTGGATCTGACGTGCCAAGCGCGCCGGATCGAGGCCGTGAGTCATGGCGACGCGGCGGCTGTGATCGGTCAGAGCCATGTACTCATAGCCACGCGCCCGCGCCGCTTCTGCCATTCCAGCGATGGGAACCGTGCCATCGGTCCAGTCGGAATGCACGTGAAGGTCGCCTCGAATATCGGATACTTTCACCAGCCTTGGCAGCTTGCCAGCCTCGGCCGCCGCGATCTCCCCGCGATCCTCACGCAGTTCCGGCTCGATGAAAGGCAGTCCGAGCTTCTCATAGACGTTCTCTTCCGTCGCGCCGGCAATCCGCCGCTTGCCGGAAAACAAGCCGTATTCGTTCAGTTTCCAGCCATGCTGATTGGCAAGCCCGCGCAATGCGATGTTGTGAGCCTTCGAACCGGTAAAATACAAAAGCGCAGCACCATAGCTTTCCTCGGGTACCGCACGGACGTCGACCTGCAGGCCCGAACGCAGCATCACGGTGGTGCGGGTCGGCCCGTGGGCCACGACCTGCGCGACGTTTTCATACTCGACCAGTTTGTTGCCGACCGCGGCGCCATTCTTCGTCGTTACCAGAACGTCGAGATCGCCAACCGTGTCGCGGCGCCGGCGATAGCTGCCGGCAACGACAACGCGTCCGCTACCGCGCAAATAGCCCACCAGCGCCTCAGCCTCGGCTTCCGCGATCGCGAGCTTGAATCGCTTGACCGATTGCGGCTTTTCGAGCGCCCCGAGCAGCTTCTTCTCGATGACGGGCCCGAATCCACGAAGCTCGTGCAATCGTCCGGTCTTAATCGCCCGGCGGAGGTCGTTGAGCGTACGCACTTTCAGCCGGTCATAGAGCAGCTTGATGCGCTTGGGTCCCAGTCCAGGAAGAGCCGCCATGTCACCAAGCTCGCCGGGCAGTTTTCTCTTCAATGTGTCGAGCAGATCGAAGTGCCCGGTCTTGACGATATCGGTGATCTTGCCAGCCAGATCCTTGCCGATGCCTGGCAACTCCGACAAATCGCGTCCAGACTTCAACAATGCGCCAGCCGCCTTGGGCAAGCCTTCGATGACGCGCGCAGCGCGGCGATAGGCGCGCACGCGAAACTGGTTTTCTCCGCCAATTTCGAGAAGCTCGGCGGCCTGATCGAACATGGCCGCGATTTCGGCATTCTGCACGGGCATGTTGGAAACCTGCGAAAGCCGGAATTTGCGATTGGAAATATCGCATGCGCTGTTGGGCCGAAATTGATCCAGATCAGCTCCGGCCTGTCCCGAAATCACCAATATTGATATTTCGACTCCGAAACCGCCCTGACTAGCCGGAGGCGCACAGATGAACGCTCGAATAGTCGTCGGCGAAGCCGACCTGCTGATCGTGGTAGACGTCCAGAATGACTTTTGTCCAGGCGGCCGCCTTGCCGTGCCGGGCGGAAACGATGTGATGCCGGTGATAAATCGGCTGGCCCCGCGCTTTGCCAACATAATCCTCACCCAGGACTGGCATCCGCGCGACCATTTTTCGTTTGCTTCGATGCATCCGGGGAAGCGACCGAACGACGTCATCGCTGCCCCTTATGGTCCGCAAATACTTTGGCCGGATCACTGCGTGCAGGGCACCCCAGGGGCTCAATTTCACGAAACGCTGGACGTTCCGCAGGCCGCGCTGATCCTGCGCAAGGGGTTTCATCGTACGATTGATTCATATTCGGTGTTTTATGAGAACGATCGTCGAACGCCGACCGGCCTTACCGGGTATTTGCGGGAGCGCTCGCTGACGCGCGTTTTTCTCGCTGGACTCGCATTCGATTTCTGCGTGCGCTACTCGGCCGAGGATGCGCGCCGCGCCGGATTTCCCACGCTTGTGATTGAAGATGCTTGCCGCAGTATCGACCTGGGCGGATCTGCTGAAGCAGCGCGAGCCGCGCTCCGCAGTCTTGAAGTTCAATTGATATCGTCCGGCGACTTCGCATGATCCTCGATTTGCGTCGACGACGCCTGTGCATTCCCTTGACGGCCAATCCTCGTCCCGGCGCTCGATAAGGACTTGAGAACCAACCGGTCAAACCCGTAAGCCGTGCTTCCCGAGAAGCTTCACCGTGGTAGCCTGCGGCCCCTTTTCACCGATCTCATCGGCAAACATAACGCGGGCACCGACAGCCAATTCAGAGAACCTTCCGTCAAGGACGCTGTTTCGGTGGAAATAGATCTCGTGGCCATCATTTGCGCGTAGAAACCCAAACTCCCCCGCGGGGTCAAAGCGTACGACGGTGCCGATCGCCTGACCTTCGTGGGTCTTGACCATTCCTTCCATACGCCGCGCGTTGTCCTGAAGTCGTCGGCGTGCCCGCTTGAACGCGTCATTGATTGCGAACGACAAATCAGCATGTCGCTCGTCCGCCTTCGGTGTCCGCCCGATATCGACTTCACGCCCATCCGGCAGTGCCAGGCGGATATTAATGTCGTACTGGCCACCGGTTTGGTGACGCTGGCCAGGACCTTTCACCACGATCCGGCATGCCGTAATACGGCCGTAACGTTGTTCGAGCTGCTCGACATGCCGCGCAATCACGTCGCGCGTCTCTGGACTAGCGGCCATTTCCTGAAATTCGATTTCAACCGGCGTTTCCATTACTCTCTCCACCAATAGGCATCGTGCAACAAGGAAATCGCAATTCCGGGCCGATCATATCGCGCGCTCTTCAGTCGGATACGATACCGCCTGTCAGATGCTTTTCGATTTCATCGACCGGATGCTTGGTCAAATCCTTGTTCACCTCCGCGACGATGCAGGCTTTCACGTCAGGATGAAATGCGAGCCGCAATTCTGCGAGCGTCCGCGGCGGAGCCACGACAAAGAGCTTCTTTACCTTGCTGGCACGAACAAGCCGCTCCATGGCCGCAGCGACCATGCGAACAAAGTGCTGCTCCTCGAGTTCGTGCCAATCGGTCGGTTCCACGGCGCTTCTGCCGCCGGTCCGGGAGCCCTTGCTGATGCGCCCAGGCCGCTCGGTGCCCTGCTCATGGCTAGGCGGGTTCTCGTCGACGAAGACCCTTTCGGTCTTCAGATATGGGAACTTCGCATCGCCATCGTTACGCAAAAACAGCGCCCTTCGGCCGTCGCCGACGAATACGAATGCATCATGCGGAATTTTAAGATCCATGTTTTCTCCGACGGGATAAGGACCGCTGCGAGATCTGCTACCCAAGGCTGCTAAGAAGCTATTGTAAGTCGATCCCTCACGTTCTTCACACCAGGGGCTGACCACGCCGCGTTCTCAACCGCGACCTTCTCATCCCAGCTCTGAACCTTGCCCTCCAGCAAAACTTCACTGTCATCTCGGACGGTGACACGGATATCCTTGGCTTCCACCTCGGCATGCCGCTTCAGGGCCGCTTCTATCTTGCCTTTCACATTCTCGGCTCTCGCGTGAGGCTCGATTTCGATATTGTTGATTACGCCACGCACGCCCGAGAGCCTTCGGACGCTGCGCTCGGCGCTGCTCTTTTGATATTGCCAATTGACTTTACCGGTCAACGTAACCAAGCCGCCGTGCACCGTGACCTGGATTGCTTCACTCGGAACAACGCTGTCCCATGACAGCATATTGAGCGCGCGTTTGACGATTTCGTCATCGGAAGCTCGCGTCTCCGAGGGATCGACAACTTCAATCTCATCCGCGATTCCATGGACGCCCTTCACGCGGCGCACGGCGGCGATAGCCGCAAGCTTCTGCGCATAACTGCTGACATGTCCGGTAAGCGTTACGACGTTCTGATCCACGGCTACCCCGATATGGGCTGCGTCAACAATGGGCTCATAGGCAAGCTCATCCAGAATGTCGTCGCGTAATTTCAGCTCGTTCATGGTCTGCCTCCTTAACGCTGGACACTCCTCACTATCGCAAACAAGGCAGATTCCCTTGATGCAGGTCAATTTTTCGATTTGAATAGAGCGAATATATTCTTGCTTTCGATCGCGCTGTTGGGGCGCGCCTCATGGATCGACGGAATGGCGACCATCAGCGCTGGAATTCTGATGTACCGCCACAGCGATGCTGGCTTGGTCGTTCTCCTCGTGCATCCGGGGGGGCCGTTTTGGCACAATCGTGACCTCGGTGCCTGGTCAATTCCAAAAGGTGAATTGGACGACGGGGAGGATGCGGAAGCCGCGGCGAGGCGAGAATTCAAGGAAGAGCTCGGCATCGAAGCGACCGGCCAGCTCTGTCCGCTTGGCGACATACGTCAGCGCTCCGGGAAAATCGTTCGTGCCTTCGCGCTGGAGGGTGATCTCGATGTGAGCGCCGTGCGCAGCAATGCCATTCCGATCGTATGGCCCCCACGAAGTGGTCATACCATCCATATTCCTGAAATCGATCGCGCGGCCTGGTTAGATCTTCCTCTCGCCCGAAAGAAGATATTGGCCGGTCAGAGGCCACTCCTGGAGCGTCTTGAGATGCTCACCGACGCGCGTTTGCGCGGACGTGAGCGATAGCTAGCCATTTCGCTAGGTCAAATTGATTGAGGAAGTCGGGGGGGCCTTGTCACCAAACACCTCCCTTGATCCGGATCAATGGGCCGGCCCACGATTGAGAGAGTCTACCTACTGCAGAGAGGTAGCCCAATGCAGCTAAGCTCAAGCGCTTTTTCCAGCGGCTCAACGATCCCGCGGCGGTTCACCTGCGATGGAGAAAACCTCTCCCCGGCCCTTGACTGGACGTCCGCTCCTGCAACGACCCGCAGTTTTGTCCTACTCTGTGACGATCCGGATGCGCCGGCGGGCAAATGGCACCATTGGGCCGCTTACGACATTGATGCTGACCAAACCAGACTTGCCGAAGGCGCCGGCCGTGACGGCGGCGCGGCGCAATTCAAGCAGGCCATCAATGACTTTCGTCGGGCAGGTTACGGCGGTCCCTGCCCACCCCATGGTCACGGGCGTCACCGCTACCACTTTCGCTTGCTTGCCCTTTCGGTCGACCACCTGTCGCTTGGCGGCAAGCCCTCCTGCAGCGAGGTCGAGCGAGAGGCACGTAAGCACGTCGTCGCCGAGGCAACCCTCATCGGAATCTATCAGCGATGACGTTTTCGATGCGCTCTAAACCAAGAGAGCCCCGGGAAGGTCGGCACCGGCCAGTCACTTTTGGGAGAGATCCAGGCCGAACGTCCTCGTCCGGTCATCATATGTGAACAATTCAGCGTACCGCGCCCAACCAATGACGGCCCGCAGGGTACTGTCGGCGTCATTCTGGTTCAGGTGATCCTGGAGCTCGAACTCGAACCGCGCCCTCGGCGCCTGGTGGCCCTCCCGTTCGTCGAGCACCTGGCGGATATGGGCGGCGAGCGGCACGAAGCGGATCAGATGTTCTCGGAAAAGCCGCTTGCGCTCCTCTGTCTCGCTCTGAACGAAGAGGCGGCCGGCGGCGGTCAGTTTGATGGCACCGTCCTCGAGCTCGGCGAACTCGAGGATATGCAAGGCCGCAGCAATTGGAAGGAGATCGTTGATATCGAGCGCAAGTGGCCCGGCGATCTTGGCCAATTCGGCATGCCCTTCGTAAGGCGGCAAGGCCAACGCTTCAACAAACCCGCCTATTCGGTTGGTCGAGACGGGCGGCAGAAGTTGCGCCAGCCCTCCATGGATTTGACTTTGAACGCCGATCGCCGCGGTCATGCGCGCGGTGAGAATCGAATAGATTTCGTCAACGACGGCACGGAATGCCACGTCGAGCCGGTTGCGCGGTTGTGGCAGGGACACCGGGATCTCGGCCGCGATATGCCCGGGATTTGCCCCGAGAACAAGAATCCGATCGCACATTAGGACCGCTTCCTCGATATTGTGCGTTACCATAAGCATGGCCTTGGTAGGCAGTTTATTCTCTATCCAAAGATCGAGGAAATCCGTCCGCAGAGTCTCGGCGGTCAGCACATCGAGCGAAGAAAACGGCTCATCCATCAGAAGTAACGTCGGATCGCTGACGATTGCCCGGGCAAAGCCAACCCGCTGGCGCATCCCTCCCGAGAGCTCGCGCGGGTAGGCGGATTGAAAGCCGTCGAGGCCGATGAGATCAATCGCCGACATCGCCCGGCGGCGCGTCTCCTCCATGGATAGTCCCAGCGCGTCGAGGCCGAGTTCGACATTGTCGAGGACGGTGAGCCATGGATACAAGGCGAAGGATTGGAAGACTACTGCGATGCCTTCGGTAGGCCCTTCAAGAAGCGCACCACGATAGCGCACTTCGCCCGAAGTCGGCTTGATGAGGCCACCAGCGATCCGGAGCAACGTCGACTTCCCGGACCCGGAGCGGCCGAGAAGGCCAAGTATTTCACCCTGGGTAACGGTGATCTCGATATCCCTGAGCACGGGCAGCGGCTCGCCGGAAGGCTTCGCGAAGGTCTTGCAGACCTTGTGAAGCTCAATGATCTTCGGCTCTTTCTGGGTCACCAGGGTGTCCTTCAATCGAGCCGCGTCCGCCGTTCGGCGAACAGATAGAGCGGTCGCCACAAGAGCCGGTTTGCCGCGATGACGAGTAATGACATGACGGCTACACCAAGCACGATCCGCGGGTAGTCGCCGGCCTCCGTCATCTGCGCGATGTAGGCGCCCAGTCCCAATCCGTTCAGTTTGGTCGGTCCCCAGCTGACGATTTCCGATACGATGCTCGCGTTCCAGGACCCGCCGGAGGCGGTGATCGCACCCGTCACATAATAGGGGAATATTCCCGGCAGCATGATATCGCGCCACCAACGCCATGGCCGGACGCGAAAGCTCGCCGCAGCCTCCCGGAAGTCGCTGGGGACCGCGCTGGCGCCCGCAATGACGTTAAAGAGGATGTACCATTGCGTGCCCAGGATCATCAGCGGAGTGAGCCAAATCTTTGGTGTGAGATCGAAGCGCACGATCAAGACGACCGCCACCGGGAAAAGCAGGTTGGCAGGGAAAGCCGCCAGAAACTGCGCGATCGGCTGGATGATCGCTGTCAACCTCGGCCGCAGCCCGACGAAGACACCGATCGGAACCCAGATCGCGGAGGCGATTACAATGAGAAGCGCAACGCGCACGAATGTGAGAGCCCCGTTGCTCGCAGCGGTGCTCAGATCGTCCCAGGAGAGCTCCGATCCGGCATAGCGCAGCAGTGCCCAAACGACATACGCTATTGCGGCGACGATCAGGCCATCCCAGATGATATCGACGATTCGAGGGGGCAGCGGCGAACGGATCGCCTGACGGAGAGTGAGGGGAAGAGCAAGCGGGGCCCGCGCGGCCCGATGCAACCCCGTTCCAATTCGCTTGTTGAAGTCCGTCATCAGCCTCGATCGGTGGAAGAGCTCAAGCACCCAGCTTCTCGGCACGATTTCGGCTGCCGTCTGCTCGACCCGGAATTTGTCGGCCCAGGTGACCAGCGGTCGAAACAGCAGCTGGTCGCATAGGATGATCGCAATCGTCATCGCGAGGATTGCCCAGCCGACCGCCCCAAGATCGCGCTCATGTATTGCGCGAGCGACGTAGGACCCGACACCGGGAAGCGTGATTTGGACGTCTCCGACCGAGATCGCCTCGGAGGCTACAACAAAAAACCATCCGCCCGACATGGACATCATCATGTTCCAGACGAGTCCGGGCATGGCGAACGGGACCTCCAGCCGCCAAAAGCGCTGCCAGGCCGAAGCGCGGAAGCTGCGGCTCGCCTCGTCGAGATCGCTCGGAATGGTCCTGAGCGACTGGTAGAAGCTGAACGCCATGTTCCAGGCTTGGCTCGTGAAGACAGCGAAGATGGCGGCAAGCTCGGGGCCCAGCTCATTGCCGGGAAACAGTGAAACGAAGAACACTACCGTGAATGACAGATAACCGAGGATCGGGACGGACTGGAGGACATCCAAGACCGGGATCAGCACCATTTCGGCCCGCCGGCTCTTCGCCGCCAACGTTGCGTAGGTGAAGGTAAAGATCAGAGAGGCGATGAGCGCCATCAACATCCGTATCATCGTGTGGAGTGTGTAAAGAGGCAGTGCTGTCGGTGATAAGGATATTGTGGCCTGATGCTCGACGACGAAAGGTGTGACCATCTGGCGTGCGCCGGCGCCCAGCAAGATCACGATGCCAAATATCAGCAGCACGGCAGCAAGATCCCGCCAATTCGGAAATCTCGGATGCCATACGCCTCCCCTCAATACCTCAGCATGATGCTCCAACCAAGGCTCCTGTTCCGGATCACGACAAACTGCTATCTCAGGGGCGAATAAGGTTATTGAGCTGCGTCAAGCGTCTGTTCTGCCGTGTTCATGCGGACCCGCGCGGCGGCTCGGTAAGGCCGAGTAAACTCAAGGCATGGCATATCCAAAATGGTGCCTATCCGGCTCGTCGGCGCTTTACTCTCTTGATGTGCATCAATGGGGGCAGCGGAGCCGATGACATGCTTGCAAGACAAGTAAACGACGGCGTCATCGGCCGACTGACTGGCTCCTTGATCGAGATGTCAGACAATGACTAATACAGTTCCGAAGCAGGCACCGAGCACGCCGAAGGCAGCGGCGATCGCCATAATTGTCGATGCTGCCGGGGTGTCCCCGCTGACCACCGCGTCTTCGGCGCATGAGCGGCTGGCTGCGCCCGCATTCTGCTGGCTCGACATTTTTGGCGGCGACGACACAGAGCGAAAAGCCCTTTTGGCGCTGATCGGGCTCGAAGAGACTGATCTCGTTTGGTTGCAGCGTTTCGGGCAAGCGGGCCGCTTGTCGATCGGGCAGAAAAGGCTGCGGGCGGTGACCTGGATGGCCGAACCTGCCGGGAAACTCATTGAAGTGCACCTGCTTTGCAGCCGCCAGCGAATCCTGACTGTCTGGAGAGGCGATATGGCGATCCTGGATAATCTTCGACAGCATTTCGTCGAACGGGTTGGTGAGGTTGGCAAAAGCCCGTTTCAGGCTACCGGCATCCTTCTACAATTGTTGCTAAGCACATTGGACCATGCGATCCGCAGCCTTGACGCGCAGCTTGATCATCTGCGAGCGCAGCTTGATGATCGGACCACCAGCGCCGACTATGCCCGATTTGCCAGTCAACATAAGGAGCTGCAGACTGCCTGGCTCGGTTTCGACCGATACGCCAGCGCAGTACGCACAGCAATGGTCGGCGTCGAAGCCGTGCCCGGGATGGACCCGCGCGGCGCAGAAGAATTGAACGATTACGCTGAGCAGGTGGAAGATGTCCAAGAACAACTGCAGGAACGCCGCCGATGGATGTCGGATATCGTGCACGACGCAGCAAACGCGCTTACCCAGCGGCAGGGCGAGCAGATAAATCGGCTGACATTAGTATCGTTGATCTTTCTTCCCGTCACAGCAGTGACTGGCTTTTTCGGGATGAACTTCAACTGGATGATAAATGCACTCGATAGCGAGGCAGCGTTCCTTTTTCTTGGCATGCTATTGCCAATCTCGATGGTGCTGCTCACAGTGGCATGGTTCATCCAACGTGGGTTCATCCAGATCGGGCGCCGTTGGCTGACGCCGCCGCCTAGGAACGGTACCCGGAAAAAGGACGGCTAGATTGAGAGATTTGCATCAATGTGTTCTCGACCCCGAAGTGCCGCTTAGTGAAGCATACTTTGCATTCGGAACGCTAGCTGGATAAAACCGCTCGGCTCACCTTCGTGTCTCGCAGGCGGGCCTCGCCTTCTGGAATATAGTTGCGGGTGGTTGGCACCACCCCTTGCGTTTTCGTCATTTGAATCTGGAAAACCATCATCCCCTCTTCGCGAAATGCCATTTCGGACGAAACGAGATATAGCTCCCACATGCGACAAAATCGCACGTCGTAGAGGCACGACACCTCATCACGCTTCGCCAAGAAGCGCTCGTGCCATTCCTTGAGAGTATCGGCATAGTGCAGACGCAAAATCTCAATGTCGGTTACCAAGAACCCCGCGCGTTCGATGGCTGGCAACACCTCGGAGAGGGCTGGAATGTAGCCACCTGGAAAGATGTACTTGGTAAGCCAGGGATTGGTAATCCCTGGTCCATCAGAACGTCCGCATGAATGCAACACGAAGACGCCGTCATCAGAGAGCAGCTCGTAGCATTTTCGGAAGAATTCGTTGTAAAAGCCGTTACCGACATGTTCGAACATGCCTACCGACACAATGCGGTCGTAGATTTGATCAAGGTCGCGATAATCCTTGAGAAGAAACTGGAGCTTGCCAGCATATCCAGCATCGCGAGTGCGAGCGCGCGAATATTCGAACTGCTCAACGGACAAGGTCACGCCATCAACCCGCGCACCGCAACTCTCGGCGAGATAACAGCCGAGCCCACCCCATCCTGAACCGATATCGAGAACCCGGCGCCCCGGATCCAGCAACAACTTGGCGGCCAGGTGCCGCAGCTTTGCGAGCTGCGCATCTTCGAGCGTTTGATCAGGGTTTTCGAAGTAGGCACAGCTATATTGGCGGCTCGCGTCGAGGAAGATCGAGTAGAGCTTTCCATTCAGATCGTAATGATGTGCAACATTCGCTTTCGCCTTGTTGCGGGAATTGAACTGCTTCAGCCGACGCCCGATATACCGCAATAGCCATTGAGGCTTCGCCCATCGCGTGGGATTCGCAGTGCGGTCCTGCGAGAGGATCATTGCCAGTAAGCCAGCAAGCGACCCCTGTTCGAGGACGATGTCACCATCCACGTATAACTCGGCGAACCTGAGGTCCGGATCAAGAAGAACAGCCAGTTCTGCTGATGTTGACCTAAATCGGATGGCCAGGGGTTTTCCAGTCCCATCGCCGACGCGAAAGCTCCCACCGTCGGCGGTCGATACGCTGAAATCGCCAGTATGAACGAACGATCGAAACGCCAGCTGTAGAAAGTGGGCGATCATCCGATCCCATATCTTGGATATCGAAACGGGTAGCCCTAAGTTAAAGAGGTTTAGTTTCAAAGGAACACCCGCCTCTTTATGCCTCGCCCTGAGAGCCTTTTGATGCAGTTTAATTTCTGCTGAAATCTTTCCTAAACAGCTGATCATACCTGCCTTCGTTCTGTTTGATGCACATCAAGCCGTTGCGGGCCATCGCGTATTCAACTTACGTTTGGCACGCTTTGCGCCAGGTCCTTTTACGCTGGCGTCAATTGTGCCGGCAGCTGATGGGCACGACGATGGTTTCGCAGACCGACGTGTTGCTTGCACCTGTTTTTGCCTGGATACTCTGTGCTCCCAAATTTCTCGCCGGGAGCATGATGCTTGGCGAACTTACACAAGCGGCAGCCGCATTCGTAATGGTGCAGGCCGCATTCAACTGGATTGTTGATAATTACCAGCGGCTGGCCAATTGGCGCTCATCGGCCTATCGTGTCGCGACGCTGCTGCAGGCGCTCGATGATGTTGATCGAATCGTATCAACGGCGCCATCGCATGGTCGGGAGAATCTGCAAGATGATTATGCACCTAAGCCGTCAGGAGATTACCCATGAAGGTCAAGGACTTTATGACGCGTCAGGTCGTAACGGTTACCCCGGAAACCTCGATTCTGGATGCAGCTCGCCTGATGCTGGACCATAAGATTAGCGGCTTGCCGGTCGTAACCGACGACGGCCGCGTCGTCGGCATCATCAGTGAACACGATCTCCTGCGTGGCGGAAAGGGCGGTGTACGAGCGGAACGATCGCATTGGCTCCGTTTGATGATAGAGCGGGCTAACCTTGCAGACGAATCCGCACGATTTCAAGGACGCAAGGTATCCGAAGCGATGACCCCCGATCCGGTGATGGTCACTGAGACAGCTCCGCTCGAAGAAGCTGGACGTTTAATTGGAGAGAACGATATCAAGAGATTGCCCGTCATACGCGACAATAAGTTGGTGGGCATTATTGCTCGGGCCGACATAGTTCGTGCGATTATTCTAGCCACTCGCAAGATCACGGATGCGGCAAAGCACAATGAAATGATAGATGCGAGGTTGCTCGAATTGGAACGGCAGTCTCTACTTCACCGGGCACGTTTGCAGAACTAACGCAGCACATCTTGAGGATATTGTTGGGATCGGTCCCCAGAAACCCCAACCACTCCACATGGAAAACAATCAGGACCGATCGATCGTCAGGCGATCTTCGACGGCTGCGACTCCTGGAACCGACCAGGCCGCGTCTTCGACCGCCCGGCGCTCGGCCCAGGTATCAACGGTGCCCTCAAGAACGACCCTGTTGCCGCTCTGCACGCGGACACTGATCGCATTCGCTTCAACGTCCGCATGCCGCTTGAGCGCGGACTCAATCTTGCTCTTCACATTTCCCGAATCGATGTGCGGCTTTATGGTAATCATGTTGGTGATTCCGCGCACGCCCGACAATTTGCGAACGTCTTCTTCCGCGGACGTCTTCTCAAAGTTCCAGTTCACGCTGCCGCTCAACGTGAGCCACCCCTCGTGCACCAACACCTCGACCGCGTTTCGGGGAATAAGGACGTCCCAGCTCAAAATATCATAAGCTCGCTTGGCAAGCTGGTCATCCGAAGTCTTCTTTTCATAGGGAAGGTGCACTTCAATATTCTCTGCGATGGCGTGCACGCCCTTGACGCGGCGGGTAGCAGC
>Ga0209517_10003639_pt1 | contig 20761 bp, 23 predicted proteins | sample PeaSoiMetSII2010_FD_187695 | JGI IMG/M metagenome (GOLD analysis project Ga0209517, IMG submission 187695) | Peat soil microbial communities from Weissenstadt, Germany - SII-2010 (SPAdes) (version 2) | ecosystem: Environmental > Terrestrial > Soil > Wetlands > Peat | place: Germany...
ATCTCGAACAGCCGATCCAAGGCGCTCTTAAGTGTCGCGAAGGGCGATCCCCAGCTAAAAGCTTCGGTGCTGATCCTTAAGCTGCTTGGTTGGGAAGAACGGGGTCAGGCCGTGACTCTTTGGACTTGCCCCCATTTTTGACACAACCAGTTAAGACTCAAAATCCATTGAAAGGGAGAATGAGTCATGGGGTTGTCGAGAAGGATGTTCACCAAGGAGTTCAAGCTGGCAGCCGTGCAACGGCTGGAGCGAGGGAGCTCCATCGGCGAGGTGGCGCGGGCGCTGGAAGTGAACCCGAACGTGCTGCACCGTTGGCGGCGTGAGGTCCGCCAAGGGCCGGGCAACGTATTCCCGGGCCAGGGCAAGCAGCGCTGGGCCGAAGGGCGCATTGCGGAGCTGGAGCGCAAGATCGGCCAGCAGGCCCTGGAGATTGATTTTTTGAAGGGGTGCTTGCAGCGCATCGAGGAACAGCGGATGCTGCAGGCCTGGACTGGAAATCCGCAGTCTACCAGAGAGTCCAAGAAGAAGTGAGGGCCGGAAGCGCACTGACGGTGGAACGCATGGTAAAGCTGGGCCGGGTTTCCCGGTCCGGCTTCTACCGCTTTGACGACGCCGCGCCGGACCCGGATCGCGACATGGATCTGCGGGATGCGATTCAGAAGATCGCCCTGGAATGGCCCAGCTACGGGCGGCCGCGGATAACCGAAGAACTGCGCCGGCGCGGATGGCAGGTGAATCCGAAACGCGTTTACCGGCTCATGCGCGAGGACAACCTGCTGTGCGTGCGCAAGCGAAAGTTCGCCGTCACCACCGACTCCAACCACACCCGCAAGGTCTATCCGAACCTGGCGCGGAACATGATCCCGACGGGCACAGATCAACTGTGGCGGGCCGATATCACCTACATCCGGCTGCGCGACGAGTTCGTGTTCCTGGCGGTGATCCTGGACGCTTACTCGCGCCGCGTGATCGGCTGGGCGCTGGATCGCACGATGGAGGATTCGCTCACGCTGACCGCGCTGCGCATGGCGCTATCACGTCGCGTCGTCGGAGCCGGGCTGGTCCATCACTCCGATCGCGGCTCCCAGTACGCCAGCACCGAATATACGGACCTGCTCCAGGGGAACGGCATCGAAGTCAGCATGTCGCGCAAGGGCAATCCCTGGGACAACGCGGCCTGCGAGTCGTTCATGAAAACGCTCAAGTACGAGGAAGTTCTCCGCAACGAATACCGGGATCTGGCCGAGGCGCGCGCGTCCATCCGCGAGTTCCTCGAAAAGGTCTACAACCAGAAACGGCTGCATTCGGCGCTCGGCTATCTGCCGCCCGCCGAGTTCGAACGCAATCACAAGGAGGCCGCTTCGCGGCGCATTGCTTGATGAGTTTTCCAAGGCATCCGGAAATCTTTCCATCCGATGGAGGCGCCAGCTTCGCGGCCAACGCCCCCGCTCATCGTCTGGATGAGTTTCCTGCTGGCTATTCCTCGGCGGGTTGCTCTCCAGCATGGCCCGCCTCCGCTTCACCAGCCGGGCACCAGTATGCTGTAATGTCGTCTTGCCGGTCGAGAACTCTTCATCGAACGGCCAACTGTGTCTTAACTGTTTGTGTCAGCCGAGGGGGCAAGCGCATCTTGCGATCAACCCGCTTACCCCGGGGTCGCGAGTCGTATCTGCGTTACCACGTCCAGCGCCTTAGAGTAGAGCGGGGCAATAGGAGACTTGGTGTTCCTAGGATCGTCCGCTTGGAATTCGGACTTAAAGACATCTTGACCACGCAGCACATAAATTAGCGTTTGACCGCGGCGAGGAAGCTGGTGGTCAAGTGTTTCTGCCATACCTCCGATGAACTCGGGTGCAGCATCTAGGAGGGTTTCCGCTGCTTTGCGCGCAACCTCAAGCTGGCCGGACCCGAGAATTCCTCCCCCCTTGCTAAAGTAAAGGCTAACGGTTCCGTCTGCCAAAACGACCAGAGTCGAAATACCGTTGAGCAATCCGGTTTCCATAAGTACACCCCACACAGGTCGCGCTCGATCGTGGGCAAAGCGTGCAGGCGCGACCTCGAATATTTGCTGACGCAAACCCACGTACTTTGGGCTTAGGTCGTATTCAGAAGGTTTGGTGCGCGAGAGGAAGGCGCGGAGTGATGCCAATAGACTCGTCATAAGTCTCTCTGTAGGGAAATAGGGTCATGTAGGGAAATAGGGTCAAAGACCTCAAACACCGAATAGGCCGATGCGGACCAGGACCCTGAAATCAGGAAATGAGGTCTTTGACCCTATTTTCCGAAGCCGTTATCTCCTTTGGTAAGGTGTGGCGGAGAGAGAGGGATTCGAACCCTCGTTAGAGTTTCCCCTAAACACGCTTTCCAAGCGTGCGCCTTCAACCACTCGGCCATCTCTCCTGGGATTGGTTACGGGACTTGCTTCCTTAGTTTATCGCATGCGGTACAAATAATCTCGAATGCGCAGGTACCATTCGGGATCGTCCGGAGGCGACGCGTTGCATCCACCGATCAGACGTAGCAAATCGGCCTTCGGAGCGTGCGCGGCCAGCGCGACGTCCTGTTGCGCGTTGCGGAATCGAAGCCGAGCTTCGACATCGCCCTCGACCTTCGGCGACGCAGTGCTACAGACGAAAGCTTTCATCACCGCGGCTGGCGATGCGGCTCCTTCGGGCCAGGGACCGTCGGGAACGATCGCGTCCATCACGCGAGCTTCCATGGGATACACTACCCAGTCGTCGTTCACGTCGAGTTGCGGCTCCACTTTGATGCGCCGCGCCGCCGCGTTGCGATCCACCCACAGGTCCAGGCGGAAAATCTGCGTCGTGTCGCCTTGATAGGGCGAGCTGAGGCGCTCCAGACCGTCGCCGGTGCGGCGGTACAGATTGACTTTCACCGCGTCCTCAGGATTCTCACCGACGTACAGCCAGTAAGGCGTGCCCGGCTTCACTTCCACCACGATCTGAAAAGACGTGAACGCGTTGCGCGCCAAGGCCGGAGAAAGAATTTCGCGCGGATTCTGAGGCGATGTGACCTGGCCCGACGCGTCGATCTTCGCGAGCTCGGAATAAACGCGCAGCGACTGGGCGGCTAGAGGTAAGTAAGCCAGAACCGCCAGAAGCGCCGCGGGTTTCATTTGGCGGTCTTGCGGCGCACCGTCGCCGTGATGTAGCTCGCGAACGCATCGGGCTTGCCTGGCGGCGCGATTTCAAACTCCAGCGCGATCGTCTCTGCTCCGGCCTTGCGATACGTCAGGCGATAACGCGGCTGGTCCACCATAGGGTCGCTGATGAATCGCGCCGATTCGCCTGTAGAGTCGACGGTATAGGAAATGACGTGGTCTTCGGTATCGAAGTAAATCGCGCGCAGCGCCTTGCCTTCGCGGTAGACGATCATCAGATCGTCGTGGCGGAAGGCGGCCCGATCTCCTTGGGATGGATACTGCGCATAGTTTTTGCGGATCAGAACGGTGCGAGCCAGGTCGTAGCGGAAAGAAAATTCGCCGCTTCCCTGCCCTGCGCCACCTCCGCCTTCGCCGACCCAGTCGCCGATCAGAAATTCAAGCGGTTTGAACCGATCGTCCACTTTGGGTTGCGCCGAGAGGGCAGCCACGAATGCAATCGCAACCAACCATTTCATCACTACCGATTCTAATCAAACGGGCACAAAAACAAACGCGCGCGGACTCGAAAAACTCGTGTCCGCGCGCGCTTGAGTGGCCCTTCCCGACCTGAAAGTTACCGGCGCGCCATCTTCACTTTGGGAGTCGAGAGGTATCCGACGATTTCATCCTTCTTGATCTGATTCACGACGATCTCATACGGCTGGCGATTGTCACTCACGTAGAGCTGCACCGGCTCATTCACCGTCTTGTCGCGCTTCTCGACGCGCTTGTCGTCCGCCACGATGTCGACCGTATAGCGATTGCGCTTGGGATCGGACTTCTTCAGCGTCAGCGTCACATCGCCGACTTTCTTGGTGATCTGATGCTTGCTCAGATCGAACTCGAAGTAGTTGCGCTCGCCCAATTCGCGCAGGGCGTTCAGGTCCTTCGAATTCGTCGCGATCAGGCCGCTCATCACGCCCATGTCGCCCATCGTGCGCTTCAGGTCCGCGCCGGTTTTCTCGAGTTCCGCCTGCGTGCTGGCTACGTCGGCCTTGACGCTGGTCACATCGGATTTCACACCGGTCACGTCGGTCTTCACTCCGTTCACGTCGGTGGAAACATCATTGAGCTTCGCGTTAGCGCTGGTGGTCGCGTCCTGCAACTGGGTTAGTTGAGCGGCGACCTCCTTTTGCTGATCGTCGAGACGCCGCGCGAGCTGCGTGCTCTGCTTCCGCGTCTCGCTGCGCGCCTTGATCACCGCCGAGTTCGCTGCGTCGTTGGCGCTCTTGATTTCCTCGTTGATCGCTTGCAAACGCTGCTCCAGCAACGAAGTGGTCGCGTCGCTGAGCTTCGCCATCTGCGCCTGCGTCGATTCCTGCATCTGCAGCAGGTCGTTGTTCAGATGATTGGATCGCACTAACAAGAAGCCGTCGCCGGCAAGTGAAATCACCAGGCCCGCGCCTAAAGCTCCGATGAGTGTCGTGTTGGTCATTTGGATTTTGCTCCTTGATCGGCCGAAGCTTGCTCAAGACCCCCGTACGCTCCGGCCGCCGGTTCCTAAAGAAGCAAGCGTCCTGCCAATCGATAAAATCAGTGAAACAAGTGTCTGTCGCGATGTTTCGGCAGCTACTTACGCACGAAAATGCGATTTGATGGAATGGGTTCTAAGGTCGCCACGTTTCCGTAATCTTTACGTCGGCTCGGGCGAAGTTACACGCATTACTTCAGCAGCCGAAGTACCATTTGTGAAATTGCCCGCTTCGACGGTATCCTGAAATTTGGATCCGCATCGCACCGAACGTGTTTCCGAGAGCATTCGCGAAGAGCTGGATGAATTGATCAGCTATGAAATGTCCGATCCGCGTGTGGGGACGGCCACGGTCTCCGAAGTTCACCTTTCGCCTGATTTTCGCCGTGCGCATATCCAGCTTGTCCTGTCTGGCACGGTTCGCGAGCAGGCCGAAACCCTGGACGCGTTGAATCACGCTAAACAATTCCTGCGCCATCAGTTAGCGGAACGGCTTCAGTTGTTTCATACTCCCGATCTGCATTTCGAACCGGCGCTTCCGCCCGACTTGGGGAGCAAAGTCCCGCAAATCCTCAAGAGAATCAAACGCGGCCGTCCGCGCGATGAAAAAAAAGGGACTTCATGAAACGCTGTGTGCTAACTTTGTTCTAGGTGTGGACTGCTGTCTCGCCGCCAGTTTCAAAACAGCGAAACCGTTGACCCAAATTCCCGCGTCTTCCTACGATTCAAAGACGTACATCAGGGAGACGTAAACCAGGAGCTCTATTTTCATGCGCGTGGCTACAATGAACAGCCGTTTCCTCGATGCCTGCCGGCGCCGCCCGACCGACGTTCGGCCGGTGTGGTTCATGCGGCAGGCTGGGCGCTACATGAAGCAATATCGCGATATCCGCGCGAAGCACGGCATTCTGGAAATCTGCAAGCGTCCGGATCTGGCGGCGCAGGTTACCTTGCAGCCGGTGGAGATTCTGGACGTCGACGCCGCGATTATTTTTGCCGACCTGCTGCTGCCGGTGGAACCCATGGGCCTGAAACTGCGCTTCGCGCCGGGTGAAGGTCCGGTGATCGACAATCCCGTGCGCACGTCGAGCGATATCGACAGCCTGTCCATTTCAAATACGGATGAGCTCGGCTATGTTGGAGAGTCGATTCAATTAGTGGTGAAAGCCCTCGCGGGACGCGTGCCGGTGATCGGATTCGTCGGCGCGCCGTTCACCATGGCCAGCTACATGATCGAAGGCGGGCCGTCGCGCAATTTCATCAAGACCAAGCAGATGATGTATCGCGACGAAACGCTGTGGCGCCGGCTGATGGGCAAACTGGTGGACGTGCTGGGCTCGTTCGGCGTGCTGCAAGTAGCCGCAGGCGCCCGCATTATCCAGGTGTTCGATAGCTGGGTCGGCGCGCTCGGTCCGGACGATTATGTTCGCTTCGTCGCCCCGTATTCGCGCGCGCTGATCGAACGCATCCGCGCGGCCGGCGTCCCGGTGATTCACTTCGGGACCGGTGCGGCGGGATTCTTTCGCGAGCTGCACGCGGCCGGCGGCGACGTCATGGGCGTCGACTGGCGGATCAATATCGACCAGGCGTGGATGGACATCAGCTATCGATCCGCCGTGCAAGGCAACCTGGATCCCGCGGTGCTGTTCGCGCCGCTACCGGAGCTGCGGATGCGCGTGCATGAACTCCTGAAGCGAACCGGGTCGCGGCCCGGGCATATTTTCAATCTCGGCCACGGGATTCTGCCGGAGACGCCGGTGGAAAACGTAAAGGCCTGCGTCGAGATTGTGCGCGAGTTCAAGCCTTAGGTCGATATGCCGCGCGTCGTCATCGTCGGCGGCGGGATCGCCGGGCTCTCCGCAGCATACGATTTAAAGCGCGCCGGCTTCGACTGCACGATTTTCGAGAAGAAACCCCGATTGGGCGGCGTGATCGAAACCTGCGCCTGGGAAGGCTGCACCATCGACACCGGCCCCGACAGCTTCATTTCCGCCAAGCCGGAAGCGCTGGCACTAATCAAGGAAGTGGGGCTGGAGAGCGAGGTCATCGGCTCAAACGACCACCAGCGAACCACTTACATCTGGAAAAAAGGCCGTCTGATCGCGCTGCCCGACGGCGTGATGATGATCGTCCCATCGAAGGTGATGCCGATGGTGAAGAGTCCGCTGCTAAGCTGGGCGACCAAGATCGGCATGGGATTCGAGATGCTCCGGCGCCCTCCGGCGAGCCCCAAACCGGACCGCAGCGTCGCTGAATTCGTGATCGACCACTTTGGCCGGGAGACGCTGGATTACCTCGCCGAACCGCTGCTTTCCGGCGTCTACGGCGGCGATCCAGCGCAGTTGAGCATCGCCAGCGTCCTGCCCCGATTTCTGGAAATGGAGACGAAAAGCGGCAGCCTGGTGCGCGCCGTGATGGCCGCGAAACGCCCGCCTGGCAGCGGCTCGTTGTTTCGCAGCCTGAAGAGCGGCATGGGCAAACTGGTCCAAACGATATCGAAGGGGCTGAATATCCGGCATCAAGAAGTCGAGACGATCGAGAAGGGACTACGCGTGCGCGCGGGCGGCGAATGGATCGAAGCCGATCATGTAATTCTCGCGTGTCCGGCGTGGTCCGCGGCGGCGCTGCTGGGAAACGTCGACGCCGAGCTGACCCGGCGGCTGAACGAAATTCCATATAGTTCTTCGCTGACGGTGTCCTTGATCTATAAGGACTCGGAGTTCGATGGCAAGCGCGCGGGATTTGGTTTCCTGGTTCCGCAGCGGGAGCGACAACGCATGGCCGCGTGTACCTTCGTCGGCACGAAGTTCCCGTATCGCGCGCCCAACGACCGCATCGTGCTGCGCTGCTTTTTCGGCGGCTCGGGGGATGAAGCGGTGCTAAGTGAATCGGACGAATCGATCCTCCGGATCGCGCGTGAAGAGTTAAAACGAATCCTCGGCTTGACTGCCACGCCCATTCATCACACCATTTCGCGCTGGCCGCGATCCATGGCTCAGTACACGGTGGGCCACATCCCGCGCGTCAAAGAAATCCGGCAGCGCGCGGCGGCGATTCCGGGATTGCACCTGGCCGGCAATGCCTACGACGGCATCGGAATCCCGGATTGCGTGCGCACCGGACGCGCGGCCGCCAAGGCGATCATCGAAGCGCGATAGCCGCTGGACCGCTCTGATGATTGCGAATCACAGGAATCGGAAACGGGTGTTTCCGGTCCCACCCGAACACGAACAGCGCCAGCAGCGTAATCACAATGATGGTAGAGATGCGAACCAGCGGGTGCTTTTCGCGTCGATTCATACAAACAGGATACTTTGCGCGGCTTTGGGCCGCATCAGGTTACGATTGATTAAACCATGCGAGTTTTGGTCAGCGACGATCAACCAGACGTCCTCGAAGCCATCCGCCTGTTGCTGAAAGGCGCGGGTCATCAGGCGGAGATTGTCGAGTCGCCGCGCTCCGCGATGGCCGCGATGGAACACGCTTCCTACGACCTGGTTCTGATCGACATGAATTACACGCGAGACACCACGTCGGGCGACGAAGGGCTGGCGCTGCTGGATCAGTTGCTGAAGCGCGACGGAACCACGCCGGTGATCGTGATGACCGCGTGGTCGAGCCTTGACTTGGCGGTCGAAGCGATGCGCCGCGGCGCGGTCGATTTCATCCAAAAGCCGTGGGACAACGCGCGCCTGATCGCCACCATTGAGAAGCAGGCGGATCGATCCAAGGAACGAAAAAAAGCCAAAAGCGAATTGGAGATCGCGCGCCACGTCCAGCAGCGTCTGCTTCCGCAGCACGCGCAGACTCTGAAGACGCTGTCATACGCGGGCCGATGCCTGCCTGCGCGCGAAATCGGCGGCGATTATTACGATTTTCTGGAGCTGGGTCCCGGACGCTTGGGAGTGCTGCTGGCCGACGTTTCGGGAAAAGGCGTCGCAGGCGCGTTGCTGACCGCGAACTTGCAGGCGTCCTTTCGCAGCCAGCTGGAGCTGGGCGTGAAACACGGCAAAGCTCTGCTGACTTCGGTGAACAAGCTGTTCCACGAATCGACGCCCGCCGAATATTTCGCCACGATGTTCTACGCCGAGTATCGCGACCAGGGCCGCGAGCTTCGTTACATCAACTGCGGCCATCCAGCAGCGCTGCTGCTGCGCGCAAGCGGCAGCGTAGAACATCTGGAAGGAACCGCGCTGCCTATCGGCATTTTCGGTTCCTGGAGATGCGATGAAAAAAGCGTAGTGCTGGCGCCCGGCGACATCGTGCTGATCATGTCCGATGGCGTTCTGGAAGCTGGCATCGAGCGGGGCGAGGAATTCGGCGAGGCGCGCCTGATCGAGGCTGCACGTGTGGCGCAGAAGAAACCTTGCGACGCACTGCTCGACGACGTGGTCAATGCTGTGTCGCGCTTCAGTCCCGGACTACAGTCGGACGACGTGACCATCGTCGCCTTGTGCGAGAACTCCTAGCGTCGCGCGAATTCGCCCAACAGTCGGTGTTGAGCGATGTCGATTGCGCGCGCGGCTTCCGGCGTGACGAACTCGAATCGAATGTCATCGCGCGGACGCAGTTGGCCCACGCTTGGCATATCCGCTGCGATAATGTTCGCGATCTTCGGATAGCCTCCGGTAGTTCCCTGCTCGACAAAAAGAATGATCGGCTTCCCGCCCGCGGGTACCTGGATCGCACCGAGCGAGACTCCTTCAGACGTCATTTGCCCGGAGTGCGGCGTTTCGAGCTCGGCGCCTTCCAGGCGCAGGCCCATGCGGTTGGACTCCTCGGTTACCATGTATGCGCTTTCATAAAATCTGCGCACCGAGGCTGGCGAAAACCAGTCCGTCTGGGGGCCGATGGTCGCACGCAGAGTTCTTCGCGGCGCGATGGCGGCTTGCAAATCCGAATCAATGGTGCGCTGTCGACCAACAGGATCTTCGCCGATCTTCAGGACATCACCTTTCTTCAATTGCCGCCCTTCAAATCCGCCCAGCCCGGTAAGGATGTGCGTGGAAGCGCTCCCCAGCAACAGCTTCACCGCAATCCCGCCCGCCACGCACAGGTAACATCGCGCGCCGGATCTCGTCGGCCCGGTTCGCAGCGTCTGGCCCGGACGAACTTTGCACGCGGTCCACATCGGAATCGAAGTTCCATCGATGGACGGACCAAAATCGGAACCGGTCAGCGCGACGATGCCTCCATCCGGGAACATGAACGCTCCACCGAGCAGAGTCATCTCCAGCGCGGCGGCCGACTCCGCGTTTCCGGCCAGCACATTGCCAATGCGCAGCGCAATCGGATCCGCCGCGCCCGACGGCGAAACGCCGAGCGGTCCATAACCCCACCGGCCGAGATCCTGGACGGTCGAGAACATTCCCGGCGACTGGACCTGGATCACGGGCATGCGATAGGCGTAAAGCGAACTTCGTCGCCGATCAGCAACCGGCTCAACTCGGCGCGATCGGGATCGAAAATCTCGATGGGAGTTTTGCCGATCAGCCGCCAGCCGCCGGGCGTATCGAATGGATATACACCGGTGTGCGTCCCGCCGATCGCCACACTGCCTTTCGGCACGAGTTTCCGCGGAGTGGTCAATCGCGGAGTCGCCAATTCCTTCGGCAATCCGCCGAGATATGCGAACCCAGGCACGAATCCGACGAAATAGACGACGTAGCGAGCCGAGGAGTGCAGTTCGATCACTCGCTCCGGCATCATGCCGTGCAGTTCGGCGACGTCCTTCAGGTCGGGTCCGTCGTAAACGACGGGAATTTCGACCACACGCGGCGGCGCTAAGACGACGGCCTCCAGTCGATCAAGATATCCGCGGACGATCCGCTCGATCGTCGCGTGGTCCTGCTCCACCGGGTCGAACACGATCAGAATTGAGTTGTACGCGGGGTGCAGATTGCGGACGCCGGGAATCGGCTCGGCTTCCAGCAGCCGCAGCAGCTTCAGCACGCGATGATGCGTATCCAGGTTGATCTCCTCGCCCAGATAGACCATCAGCGATTGATCGCTCGCGTACTGAAAAATGGTCATGAAACCGGCGAGTACGGAGTCGCGCGATAAATGGAAATATCGCTCACCGCGACGATCTGGCCGCTCTTGTCGATCGATTCTTTCCGCGCTTTTATCCACTCGGGGTCGGCGCCGAATTTATCCCACGCCTGTTCGCGCGCGGCCAGCGAATCGAATGGAATTAAATACGTCAGGTTCGGAAGGTTCGGCCCGAACACCGTGCTCGAATAGAACAGCGGATGGATTCCGGAGCGATGAAAGACCCGGGTCTCCGGACCCGCGAAACGTTCGTGCAGGGCCTGAAGCTGCGATGCCGTGGGCGAATGATACTGGCGCATCTCGAAGAATCGCGGCTTGTCATGCTTCTGCGCGGCGACTTCAGGCGAATAAGGAGCGGCTTGCAGAATACTGAGCGTCTCGGTTTCAAACGGCGGCTCCGGACCGGAGGGATCCGGATGATCGAGCTTCGATAACGCAGACCAAATTTCCTCGAATGACGAAAATCCGGCGATGAACGCGAGCTGCGGAGTGTGCGGCGCGATCACGGCTTCAAGAACGATCTTCGGTCCTGAAATCTTCGGGAGCACGGATTTACCGAGCCAATCGTGCATGCGCGCGGCCTGCGTTCCCTGCTTCAACTGAAAGATATCGAGTGTGTAGAACTGCGTATGCCTGCCTGAATCCGCCGGCCACAGCGGTCGAGCCGCCGCGAGCCCAGCCAGCGCGCCCGCGAAGCTTCGTCGATTCATCCTGCCCACTCCATTTTCGGATGCATGGTGTGCCATTCGGTCGCCTGCTCGAACGCATGCGCGACCCGCAGCGGCGTCCCTTCTTCATAAAGACGCCCGGTGAACAGAATACTTTGCGGCGAATTTCCGCCGATGAATCCGCAGGGCACGGCCACTTGCGGATGTCCGGTCAGATTCGTGATGGTGAGCGTCGCGCTTCCCGTCGGCGTCACCAGAACATCCCACTTCTGCATGAATTCGTCCATCTGCTGTTGCAACAAGGTACGTGCGCGCTGAGCGCGAATATATTCGACCGCCGGAATCAGTCGCGATTTTCGAAAACTGTTGGGCCAATCGCCGCGACCCTGCCCGCGCAGTTGCCCGACCCGTCCATCGCGAGTAATATCGTCGAACGCCGCGGCGGCTTCGGCATCTAAAAGAACCACAAGCTGCTGGGCATCTGTCTGCGGCAGCTCGGCTTCTTCGAGTTTCGCTCCGGCCTTGCGCAACGCTTCGAGCGCGTCTTCGTAAATCTTCTTTCTCGCGGCGGCCTGCTGCGCGGCGTTGGGATTATTCCCGCCGCGCCCGCCAAACCCCTGCGTGCGTTCAAATTCGCTCTTGACATATCCGATCTTTAGATTGCTCAGCGGCGCCGATGGATTCCAGTCGAGCGGAGCGTCGATCGTTGTCACGTCGTGACCATCGGGACCGTACATCGCATTGAGAACCAGCGCGCAGTCTTCCACAGACCTGCAAATCGGCCCGATTTTGTCCATGGTCCAGCTCAGGCCCATCGCACCGTAGCGGCTGACGCGTCCATAAGTTGGACGCAGGCCCGTGACGCCGCATCGCGAACTGGGGCTGACGATCGAGCCCAGCGTTTCCGTCCCGATCGAGAATCCGACCATGCCCGCGGCCGTCGACGACGCTGAGCCGGCCGACGACCCGCTGGATCCCTGCTCGATGTTCCACGGATTTTTCGTCGTTCCCGCGAACCATACGTCGCCTTGCGCCAGCGCTCCCATCGAGAGCTTCGCGACAAGAACAGCGCCTGCTTTGTAGAGGCGGTCAATGCAAGTCGCGTTATAGGTGGGCACCTGGTCTTTGAAGGGCTCGGCTCCCCACGTCGTCAGGATTCCTTTGGTGTTGAAAAGATCCTTAGCGCCGAACGGAATCCCGTGCAGCGGCCCGCGATATTTTCCCGCGCGAATTTCTTTATCGGCCTGCGCGGCCTGTTCGAGCGCCAGATCTTCAGTCAGCGTGACGACGTTCAACAACTTCGGCGAATATCTTTTCAGCCGCCCCAGGTACATCCTGGTGAGATCGGTGGAAGAAATCTTCTTCGCGCGCACCAGCGGAGCGAGCTCGGTGACCGGCAGAAAGGACAGCTCCTCAGGGTCCTTGAACGTCGCCATCTTTGCGTTATGCGTCGGAGTGAACTTCCCGGGTCCCGGTTTCGGCTCTTTTCCCGGAAGCGCGGGCCGAAAATGAAACGCCGGCTCCGTATCGAGCGGAATATTAATCTTGCGCAGCCGCTCATAGCCGATCAGCGCGCGATTCACATCGGGCAGCATCATGTCGCGCTGCTCTTCGGTAAAATCGAGGCCCAGAATCTCCAGCGCGGCCTTCAACTGATCTTTCGTGATGCGCAGCGGAGCATCCTGGCCCGGCTGCTGCTCCGAAGCTTCGGTGACGATTCCAGCCTCAGAAACCACCAGCGTCGCGACCGCCGGAGCCAGTGCGAGCAGACTACGCCGCGTCCAATTGCGAGACATGATTTTAAGGATATCGCAAGGTGTGTTAGAGTGCAGAATCATGGCAACCCGCAGCGTCAATAAAGTGATTTTGATCGGCCACCTGGGCCGCGATGCCGAGACCGCATACACCGCCTCGCAAGTCTCCGTTACGAAGTTTTCGGTGGCGACCAACCGGCGCTGGAAGGATCAGCAGACGGGCGAGTGGAAAGAAGAAACTAACTGGAGCGACGTAGTGCTATGGAGAGGCGAAAACGTCGCGCCGTACCTGACCAAAGGCAAGCAGGTGTATGTCGAAGGCCGCTTGCAGACTCGTAGCTATGACGATAAGGACGGCAAGAAAGTCTGGAGGACCGAAGTGGTCGCGGAGGATGTAATCCTACTCGGCGGACGCGGCGAGGGCGGTCCACCTGATGAAGGTTTTTCGCAAGAGCAGCCGATGCGGAGCGCTCCACGGGCTCGTCCCGCGGCGGCGCCAGCCCCTGCGCCGAGTGAAGGCGTCGGGGATGATGATGTGCCGTTCTAGCCGAGCAACGACAGAAATTGCTCGGGCGAAAGTTTCACGTCGGTAAGAATCTTATTAGTGAGAGGCCGAGACAAGTCCCTTCCCGGGTGGTTGGGGACCGTGGTCGTCCTTCCATCGGCGTGACGAAAAAAGACGTGGCTACCCTTCTGACGGACCGCCTTAAACCCTAGTTGAAAGAGGACGCGCTGCATCGTCTTGAATTTGACGATCGGGACTTGCCCCATTTAGGACGCTCTGCTTCTTTGCGTTTTTCAGACGGCGACTGAAATCCGCTCCAGGCCTACCAGTCGGGGCAGTTCGTCCAAAGAGCCGTGGTACTCGGCCAGGCACAACTCCAAAACCTCTTTGAGATTTGCACGCAATTCATCGGGAGTGGCCGCCTGCGTGTGCGCACCAGGCACGCCCGGAACTACGCCCACATAAAGCTGCGTGGCCGGATCGAATTCGACGTAAGCGGTAAACTCTCTCACATGCAAATTATAACCCCGGCCGCCAAACCCGCCGCATTAATGACTGCTAAGAGCCCGCCCATGCTGGACCATCGGCAAGCTTTCATCCGCACTCTTCCACGCCGTCAAAAACTCCCTATATGCCCGCGCCGCATCTTCGCGACGACCCTCCGTCTCATACGCCTGCGCGATCCCATACAAATTGTGCCCGCTATTCGGCCGCAGCTTCAGCTCCCGTTTGAAAGCCTCGCGAGCTTCATCGAACTTCCGCGCCTTTATATACACATACCCGAGCGCCTCCAACTCAGGCCGCGCATATTGCGGAGGCTCGTTGTATCCGACCGCCGCCTCTTTCTCCACGGCCTTCTTCAGAAGCTCGACTGCTTCATCAAATCGCCCCTGCGCCGCGCGAAGATTGCCGCGCAGATCTAGCGAATAGGCTTCAAGAATCAGCAGCGCGCGATCCGGATTATCGTCCTTATCATCCGTTTTGTTCGAATGCAGCCGCCACGAAAGCGCGTCCAGCGAATCCGCATAACGCTCACCCGCGGCCGGGTCCTTCTTCGCGATCGCCAGCATCCCGCGAGCATAAGCGAGCATCCCATCGCGAAATCCCGTCGCCGACGCGCCTGCGGTCGCTTCGTCGAAACCGAGTTCAATAGGATGATCGATGGCCGCCTGATAATCTCCGAATCGAATCCGCAAACGAACCGCCGCGCCACCCACCGTCATCGCATGCATCGCGGTTCCCATGCCCAGGAACGGATTCGCAGGTAGACCATCCAGCCGATTCGCTAGTTCCAGCGCCTCGCGATAGCGCCCGGATTCGGCATCGCTCGCGATCAGGTAACTCAAGTTGTGGGGATAATTCCAGTCGTCGACGGTCGAAAGCTTTTCTCGCTTCATATAGTCTTCTTCAAACTTCTTCGACGCCAGAAACGCCTCGCGCGCGCGTTCATAATTCCCCGTGCGGTAATAAATGTGACCCGGCATGTGGATCATATGCCCCGACCCCGGCGCCAGCTTCGCCAGCGCGTCGGCATCGGGCAGCGCGTCTTCGGCATGCAGGCTCGACTCGAGCGCGTGAATCATGTAGTGATGCGCCGCCGCACTATCCGGCCGCGCCCGCAGCACATCGCGGATCAGCATTTGCGAATACAAAGCGCCCTTCCGCGGGCGGCCGTCGTTCTCATAACTGTACGGAATCCCAAGTGCCAGAAACAGCTTCGCGTCGATATCGTCCGGATATTTGTCGATCAGCGTTTCCATCTCCCGCTGATAATCGTCCTGACTTTGCTGCGCGCGGATGTAGAACTGCTCATGCTCGCTCGCTTTGGGCATCAGCGCTTTCGCTTTTTCGGCGGCAGCCTTGGTGATGTCTTCCATCGATTTGTAGTCGCGGGTGGTCTGCACGACTCCCCACCACGCCATGGCCGCATTCGGATCCAGGCGCGCCGCTTCTTTGAACGCGCGGTACGCTTCGAAATCCCAGAAACAGTGGAGCAGGTTCAGCCCCTGGTCGAACCACTCCTGCGCCTCAGCCGAGCTGGTCGTGATTTTCAGGTGGCTGTTACCGATTCCGGTGAGCTTGCGCGGCGCAGGCATCTCCGTCATCTTGTAATCGCGCGCGACATGACCTTTATGGGACGCCGGCATGGACTGCGCGGCGAGAATCGCAGGCAGGAGCATCACAATGCAGATCCGCATGATGGCAGTTTAGACGAAGCGGGGCACCGGAAGATTCCCACAAATTCGGCATCATACCTCGCCACGCTACAATGGTTCGCTGGAATGAGCAACGTTATTGTTCTCGGCGCGCAGTGGGGTGATGAAGGCAAGGGAAAAGTAGTCGACCTGCTGGCCGACCGCTTCGACATCGTCGCGCGCTATCAGGGCGGCCACAACGCCGGCCACACGATTTTCATAGGCGAAAAGAAAACGGTCCTCAAGTTGATCCCCGGCGGCATCCTGCGGCCCGGCGTAGAGGTCGTGATCGGAAATGGCGTCGTCATCGACCTGGCCGCGTTGATCGAGGAAGTGGAAATGCTCGAAGCCTCCGGCGTCGAAGTGCGCAGCCGGCTTCACATCAGCAATCGCGCCCACGTGATTTTTCCGTTTCATCGTCTGATCGAAAAAATGTCGGAGCAGCGCGAGAATCGCGTCCCCATCGGCACAACATCGCGCGGAATCGGCCCATGTTATGAGGATAAGACCGGCCGCCGAGGTATCCGGATCGCGGATCTGTTCGATCCTGAAAGCTTTCGAACCATGTACGACGTGCTTGCCGCCGACAAGAAAACGCTGGCCGACACGTTTCATTTGCATGAGCCGATCGATTACGTGGAAATTCGCGACCACACGCTTAAATACGCCGAACGCATCAAGCCGCTGGTTTGCGACACCGCGGCCTATCTCGGGAACGCGATGGCCGCGGGCAAGCGCATTTTATTCGAAGGCGCGCAGGGCACCATGCTCGATATCGATCATGGAACGTACCCGTTCGTCACCTCATCGAGCGCGGCCGCCGGCGGCGCCTGCACCGGCACCGGCGTTCCGCCCACTCGCATCTCCGGCATCATCGGAGTTTCCAAAGCCTACATCACTCGCGTGGGATCGGGACCGTTCCCAACCGAAAGCACCGACGCCGGAGGTGAGCTGCTGCGCCGCGAAGGGAAGGAGTTCGGCGCGGTCACAGGCCGCCCGCGCCGCTGCGGATGGTTCGACGCGCCTCTGCTGCGTTACGCCGCCACCGTCAACGGCTTCGACACTCTGGTGATCACCAAGCTCGACGTGCTGGATATTCTCGAAGAGATTCCCGTCTGCACGGGCTATCGGCTAGCCGGAGCGGAGATCCAAGAAATGCCTGCCACGTATCGAGCTTTGGAAGCGATCGACCCGGTCTACACCATGCTTCCCGGCTGGCGAACGTCCACGCGAGGAATCGCGCGCTACGAAGATCTGCCGGAACTGGCGCGGTCGTATCTGAAATTTCTCGAAGACCACACTGGCGTCGAAGTCGGGGGAATCTCCACAGGTCCAGAGCGGAATGAAACTATCATTCGCGCGGGCAGCAAACTCGAACGGCTGATCTAACGGAGTGCTGAAATAAGGGTCGGACTACTCTGTCCCCACCCGAATCTCATCGCGCGATCGGACTTCGGTGGCAGCGGACAGAGCGGTCCGACCCTTTTTTCAGCATCCTTCTTCCATGAACGCGTAGCAGATCATGTGGCAGATGATGTGGTGCGCATCCTCGATCCGCCCCATGTGCGGCTCCGGAACCTGAATATTCAGCTCCGCCAGCTCGCCCAGCTTGCCGCCATCGCGGCCCGTCAACGCCAACGTCCGGCAGCCGATCGAGCTCGCGTACTCCATCGCTCGAATCACGTTGAGCGAATTGCCAGATCCGCTCAGCGCCATGTAAAGATCGCCCTCGCGCGCGAAATTCCGAAGCTGCTCCGCCATCGCCTCCGCATAGCTCACATCGTTGGAATACGCGGTGATCGTCGGAATCGATTCATGCAGGGCCTGAATCCGGAAGCGCGACGGCCTGCCGAAGCTCGCGCCCTTCACCATGTCGCAGACGAAGTGTGAAGCGGTCGCGGCGCTGCCTCCGTTGCCCGCGACAAAAATCGCTTGACCCTGTTCGCGAGCTTCCGCGAACCACTCGATCGCCCGCTCAACTTTTTGGAGATCGATGGTTCCGACCGTGGCGAGAAGCTGCTCGCGATAACGCGCCGGAAAGTTCATGTTTAGAAACCCCATTGTATACTGATCCTCTGATGATGTCGTGGCGCGGAGATTATTTTTACCTGTTCGAAAATCTGATTCTCAAGGATTTTCGGATCCGCTACCGCAATATGTCCCTGGGGATTTTGTGGTCGCTGATCAATCCGCTGGTGATGATGGTGGTGCTCACGTTTGTGTTCCGCGGCGTGGTCGGGGAACAGGGCAATTCCCGCGTTCCGTTCCCGCTCTTCGTGCTGTCCGGCCTGGTCCCGTACAACTTTTTCACGGCCGCGTTTATGACCGGGACCACGTCCATCGTCGACAACGCAGCCCTCGTAAAACGAGTCCCGGTTCCGCGCGAAGTGGTTCCCGTCGCTGCGGTCCTGTCTATTTGCGTTCACATGCTGATCCAGATCGCCCTGCTGATCGCCATCACATTGCTGTTCGGCATGCACGTAGGCGCGCAGTGGGCGTGGCTGCCGGTGATGTGGGTGCTTTATGTCGCCTTCGTGTGCGGCCTGGCTCTCGGCGCGAGCGCGATCAACGTGTATATTCGCGACACGCGTTACGTGGTGGAATCCTTCAACCTGGTCCTATTCTGGCTGGTGCCGATTTTTTATTCGTTCAACATCATTCAGAAGAAATATCAGCCCTTGTATAACTTCAATCCAGTAGCCGCGATGGTGATGGCGATGCGCAATATCCTGCTCGAAAACATCCCGCCCGCGCATTCCCTGGTCGTCAACATGGTGATCGCCGCGTGCGTGTCTCTCGGCATCGGCATCCTGACGTTCCGACGGCTCAAATCGCATTTCTTCGAACACATCTGATGAGCTGCGCCATCCACTTTGAGCACGTCACGAAAGCCTTCCCGCATCATTCCGGACAGATGCTGCTGCGCGACCGCCTGCGGCTGCTGCTGCGGCCCTCCTCGCGCAACCGCTTTGAAGCCTTGAAGGATGTTTCCTTCGACCTCGCCACCGGAGAAAGCCTTGGCCTGATTGGACCCAATGGATCGGGCAAGAGCACGCTGCTGAATCTCGCCACGGGCCTGGCGCAGCCGGATGGCGGCTCCATTCGCGTGAATGGAAAAGTTTCCGCGCTGCTCGAGCTCGGCGCCGGTTTTCATCCCGATCTCACTGGAGCCGAAAACATTCGCGTCAACGCCGCGCTGATGGGATTGACCCGCCGCCAGGTGAACCAGCGCTTCGACGAAATCGTCGCGTTTTCCGGCATCCGCGAGTTCATCAACGAGCCGCTGCGAACCTATTCAAGCGGGATGGCCGTGCGCCTGGCTTTTTCGGTAGCCGTCAGCGTCGACCCCGATATTCTCCTGATCGACGAAGTATTCGGCGTCGGCGACGAAGCGTTCTATACGCAATGCGTCGAAAAAATGCACAGCTTCCAGCGCGCCGGCAAGACCATCGTGCTCGCGTCGCACAATCCGTTGTTGATCACTAAGTTTTGCCAGCGGGGCCTATGGCTGGACCGTGGCCGCGTGATGGCGTCCGGACCCGCGCAGGAAGTCATCGACGCCTACCACGGCGCGCTGACGGAAGCGCACTAGCGCGAGCTGTCACATCACCCGCTAGCCTGTGTGAAAAACGACGATTAACCGCTCCTTGCAGTCGCGGCTCAGGGTCGCGCCTCCACGTTATCAGCAACTTATGCGAGCCGTGACCAAAGGGAGCGGTTAATGTAGCGGGTTTTCACACAGGCTCACCAGGAAGCGTTGCCAGTCGCTTCTTAATGCAGATCCCTCGATCAGTTTCAGCGCCTCCGCGTCTTGATCACAATGGGAGTCCCTTCAAACCCGAACCGCTCCCGCAGCCGGTTCATCAAGTAGCGCTCCGCTGAAAAATGGAGTTTCCCGGCCTTGTCGGTGAAAACAAGAAAGGTCGGAGGACGCGTCGCCACCTGCGTCAGGTAGTAAATCTTCATGTGATACTCCCAGTCGAGCGTTTCCTTGAAGCGATTCAGCTCGCCCGTGCTGATGCGCTTCGTCGCGGACGCGTAGGCGCGATGGATCATCTCGAACAGGGTCCGCACTCCCGTCCGCTTGCTGGCCGAAACGAATGCGACCTCCGCGTAATCGAGAAACTTCAGACTGTCGCGCAAGTCTTCCTGGAATTTCCGCTTTCCCTCTTTCGCCAGGTCCCATTTATTGACGACCAGCACCAGCGCGCAGCCTTCTTCATGCGCGTACCCGGCGATGGTCGCATCGAGAGCAAGTACTCCTTCGGATGCATCCAGCACCAGCAGCGCGACGTTCGCCATCCGCAAGTGTCGCCGAGCCATCACCACGCTGAGCTTTTCCGCCATCGCCTTGGTCTTGCCTTTGCGTCGTATGCCCGCCGTGTCGACGAAAACGTATTGGACGCCCTGATTCTCCACCACTTCGTCCACGGCGTCGCGCGTGGTTCCCGCCACAGGAGACACAATCGCCCGCTCCGCGCCCGCAAACGCGTTCAGCAGCGTCGATTTCCCCACGTTCGGCCGTCCGATGATCGCAACCTTGATCCTCTCTTCTCCCTCGACCGGTTCCGGCGCCGGCTCGGTGGAGAAACCGGCGGTCACGTGCTCCAGCAGGTCGTCCAATCCCAAATGATGCTCAGCCGAAACCGGAAACAGATGCTCGAACCCGAGCGTGTAAAACTCGTGCGCCAATCCCTCGCGCTTCTCATGGTCGATCTTATTCACTGCCAGTGCCACCGGCTTGCCGAGCTTGCGCAGCATTTTCGCCAGATCGCGATCCGCGCCCGTAATCTCCGTGCGCCCGTCGATCAAAAAAATCACATGAGCCGACTGCTCCAACGCCACGCGAGCCTGCTTCAGAATCTGCGACGGGATCAGAGCATCGTCATTGGCGATAATCCCGCCGGTGTCGATCAGCTCGAAGCGCCGCCCGCGGTAAATTCCCTCGCCGTAA
>Ga0209517_10003640_pt1 | contig 20756 bp, 17 predicted proteins | sample PeaSoiMetSII2010_FD_187695 | JGI IMG/M metagenome (GOLD analysis project Ga0209517, IMG submission 187695) | Peat soil microbial communities from Weissenstadt, Germany - SII-2010 (SPAdes) (version 2) | ecosystem: Environmental > Terrestrial > Soil > Wetlands > Peat | place: Germany...
GTTTGGCACGTGGAGTCTGGCTGAACGTGTCTAATTTGGACACCAGTGGTTGTCAACCTGCGGCGGGTTGTCAACCCGCCCGGCGAGCGAAGCTCGCCTGTTCGCGCCGTCGAGCCACGTTTCTGGCGCCCGAGACGTTCCCGCAGGGACCGTCCTCTGCTCGTGTCTGCCGATCGACATTCGTGTCGATGCTCGGCGCCGCGAAATCCCGAGAGCCCACAGGAGCGCCACGTCCGCCTGCTCATCGAATGAGGGCAATTAGACGTGGATTCCGCACTGCAACGCGCTATGGTCGCCGCGCTTCGCGCCGCAGGCCTTCGTGCACCAGCATCTTCAAAAGCGTTTGGTAACCGATCCCCTTGCGGCCGGCGATCTCTCGGGCTTTGGCGACATCCGGCGCGGGCAGGCGCAGTGCGATCTGCACGCTGCTTGTCCGGCCCTAGACTTTTGCTCTTTTCTAACCCCTCCATACAACGCTGGGATATAGTACGCCTCACTGTTTCATGGCCTTAGGCGGCATTCCGAGATGCCTTGGACGCATTCGCGGAGGGTTTCGACCCGTTTCAGCTACTCTACAAGCGGGTTCCAACTCTCCGTTATTTGGGACCCCAAACTCCGTAGTCCCGCACTCGACCGTTAGCCTCCCGATTCCAGTCACCGACTTTCCACATTTTTATTTCCCCTCATTTCACCAACTTGAAGATCCCATCCCCCGAACTCCGCTTGCCGCCGTGGTAAGCGTGGAATTGAGAGTGACCTTATGAGTCGGCCCATCGCATCACAAATCCCGCCGCCACCGCCCGTTCTTCGCCCGCCGCCCGATTCGTCTCTCCGCCCCGAAATCCGGGAGCCGCGCCTGTCAAAAACTCTCCACATGCGTCACCCGTTTTCGGCCTTTCCCCGCAACCCACGGAAACAGGGGAGCTTAGCCGTGCACGAGTTGTTGCACCACGTTTGGACAGATTCGTCTCCCGATGCGCCTCCCGCCTCCCTGCCGCCGTCCTCCCGCCCCGCCGCTCGAAATCCTGCTAAAACAGATCTGATGGAGCCACAATTCACCGGTCGCCGCAGCTTCCTCAGGAGTGCCGGAGCCGCCGCGCTCACTTCCTCTCTCTTCACCGGCAACATTCGCGGCGCCAACGACAAGGTCAACATCGCGTTCATCGGCATCGGAAGGATGGGCTCCGGAAACATGGGCTACTCCGCCAAGGTCCCCGGCTTCCGGATCGTCTCCGTCTGCGATGTCTATCAGGCCGCCCTCGAACGCGCCCAGGCCCGGGCCAAAAAGCTGGGATTCGGCAGCGTGAAGGCCGTCCGCGATTTCCGCGAAATCCTGGCCGACAAGTCCGTCGACGCCGTCTCCATCGCCACCCCCGACCACTGGCACGCCTACATCGCCATTGAAGCCTGCAAGGCCGGCAAAGACGTCTGGGTCGAAAAGGCCGCCTGCGTCTACGTCGACGAGGGCCCGAAAATGGTCGAGGCCGCCCGCAAATACAACCGCGTCGTCCAGGGCGGCACCATGCAGCGTTCCGGCGGCTTCTTCCGGAAGGCGCGCGCCATCGTCAAAAGCGGCGCCCTCGGCGACATCGCCTTCTGCCGCGCGTTCCAGGCCGGCGCCACCAAAAAGGAGGGCTTCGGCAATCCGCCCGATTCCGATCCTCCCCCCGGCCTCGATTGGGACCTGTGGCTCGGACCCGCCCCCGCGCGTCCCTTCAACGCCAACCGCTGGGGCGTGGGCGACCGCTGGTCTACCTTCCGCTACTTCTGGGAATATGCCGGCGGCGCCATGACCGATTGGGGCGTCCACCTCCTCGATATCGTCCAGTTCGCCTTCGATGAAGCCATGCCCGTTTCCATCTCCGCGCAGGGCGGACGCCTCTACGTCGCCGACAACACCGAGACGCCCGACACCATGATCGCCACCTGCCGCTATCCCGGCTTTGTCGGGTCCTATGAAAGCCGCACCGCCAACCCCTACCCGATGTTCGACGATTCTTATGGCACCGCGTTCCACGGCGCCGAGGCGACCCTGGTGGTCAACCGCAACAGTTGCGTCGTCTTCCCCACCGCCAGGAAAGCCGAGCCTGTGGTCGAAAAGAACCCGGCGCTCGCCGCCATGAACGTCCCCCACTGGCGGAATTTCCTGGAGTGCATCCGCTCGCGCCGGAAGCCTGTCTCCGATATCGAAACCTGCGTGCGCAGCAGCGTCACCTGCATCCTGGCCAACCTGGCGCTGCGCCACGGCGTCACGCTCGATTGGAACGGCCGGACGTTCACCGTGGCCCAGGAAGCAGTCCAGCCGTTCTTGAAAGCGAATTACCGTTCCCCATGGAAACTGGAGGTCTGACCTTTATGAGAAAGCACGTGCCACAGGCATTCCTGCTCGTTTTTCTTCTTTGCTCCGCCGCCGTCGCCCAGTCGGTCACCGGCCGCTGGGTGGCCAAATTCTCTTCCGATGACGAAGCGCGCGAGATCGTCGTCGCGCTCAACGCGTCCGGTGGCACTCTCACCGGTTACATCCTCGCGCCGCAGTTCGAGGACCGCATCGTGGCGGGCAAAGTCGATGGCGCCAACGTCGCCTTCACCGCCGAGCGCGACGCCAACAACAACCAGGTGCAGCGCCGCGATTACACCGCCGTGCTCGAAGGCGGCAAGCTGAAGCTCACCGCGCCCGCCCAGGGAAACCGCCCGGGGCAAGTCTACGAATTGACACGCGCCTCCTCCGACCCTCCCGCGCCCCTGCCGCCCAAGCCGCCCAAAATCTCCCTGCCCGAGCCCGCCGCCGTGCGCTCCAACGGCCTCGCCAAAACGCCCCCCATGGGCTGGAACAGTTGGAACAAGTTCCGCGGCAAGGTCAACGACCAGGTGGTGCGCGAGATCGCCGACGCCATGGTGAAGTCCGGCATGAAAGCCGCCGGCTACCTCTACGTGAACATCGACGACACCTGGGAAGGCACGCGCGACGCCAGGGGCAACATCACTACCAATTCGAAGTTCCCCAATATGAAGGCGCTCTCCGACTACGTCCACAGCAAGGGCCTGAAGCTCGGCATCTATTCCTCGCCGGGGCCCAAGACCTGCGCCGGCTACGAAGGCAGCTTCCAGCACGAAGACCAGGACGCCAAAACCTGGGCCGCGTGGGGCATCGATTACCTGAAGTACGATTGGTGCAGCGCCGCGCGCGTCTATGACACCCAGCAGTCCACCATGATCGCCGCCTACGCCAAGATGGGCGAAGCGCTGCTGAAATCCGGCCGCCCCATCGTCTACAGCCTCTGCCAGTACGGCATGCTCGACGTCGGCGAGTGGGGCGCGAAGGTGGACGGCAACCTTTGGCGCACCACCGGCGACATCAGCGACCGCTGGCAGTCCATGAACAACATCGGCTTCGACCGCCAGCCCGGCCGCGAAAAATACGCCGGCCCCGGCCACTGGAACGATCCCGACATGCTCGAAATCGGCAACGGCGGCATGACCGACACCGAGTACCGCACGCACATGAGCCTGTGGTGCCTGCTCGCCGCGCCGCTGCTCTCCGGCAACGATATCCGCGACATGCAGCCGTCCGTCCTCGAGATCCTCACCAACCGCGATGTAATCGCCGTCGATCAGGACAAGCTCGGCAAGCAGGGTGTCCGCGTGGCCAAGGACGGCGACCTGGAAGTCTGGGCCAAGCCCCTGGCCGATGGCGGTTACGCCGCCGGCCTCTTCAACCGCGGCGCAGCCGATGCCAAGGTCACGGCTAAGTGGAGCGACATCGGAGTGACCGGCTCCCACAAGGTCCGCGACCTCTGGAAACATGAAGAGCTCGGCAGCATCGCCGACGAGTACTCCGCCAACGTGCCCTCGCACGGCGTGGTGATGATCAGGATCGCCAAGTGAACGCCGAATGGGTTCGCCGTTTCTGTCTCTCGCTTCCCCATACCACCGAGAGCAGCCCGTGGGACCCGGACGATTTGGTCTTCAAAGTTGGCGGCAAGATGTATGCCGCCGTCGTTCTGGTGCCGGCGAAGGTTTGTCTCTCGTTCAAGTGCACGCTTGAGGAGTTCGCCGGGCTCACCGAGCTCCCGGGCATCATTCCCGCGCCGTATTCGGCCCGCTACTACTGGGTGGCGCTGGAGCGCGAAGACGCGCTGCCGCCCGCCGAAATCAAGCGACTGCTTCGGAAATCGTACGACCTGGTTTTCGAAAAGCTTCCGAAAAAGACCCGAACAGCGCTGGCGCCCCCGTAACAGCTCCGCCGCGTCAGCGAAAGTTTTCGAGCAGCATCAGGTTGGTGTTGCTGCTGTCGGCCTGCACCCACACCAGGTTGCGGCCGTCCGGGGAGAGATCCATGAGTCGCGTGGTCGTCGAAAACAAGCGGTTGATCGCTGCGACTGCCGTGACCCGCCTCGTCGCCAGGTCGAGATAGCGGATTTGCCGGTGCTGATCGGTGGGATCCCCGAAGTAGATCCCGCCCGTGCCCACCACCCAGGCACGGCCGCGCAGGTCCGGCAGCAGCATCTCCTCCCGGCCGTCCGGACCGCGGCGGAGCAGGCCCGGCAGGTCGCGCCCCCTGCTGAAGTAGAGATACTTGCCGTCGGCCGGTTCCTGGCTGTCAAAGCCGCCGTTCTGGGTCACTTGTTCGGACTGGCCCCCCGAAGACGGAATGCGCCACAACTGCTGGCTCCCGGAACGGTTGGAGCAGAAGTAGATCCAGCGGCCGTCGTGCGACCAGTTAGGCACGATGTCCTCCGCCGGGTCGTCCGTGAGCCGTTGGGCGGCGCCGCCGCTCGCGTTCATGACGAAGATGTCGGCGTTCCCTTTCACGCGGCTGTCGAACGCAATTCGGGTCCCGTCCGGGGACCATTCGGGCGAGCCGTAGGCAGGGGTGTTGGTGGTGAGCTGCTGTTGATTCTTGCCGTCGGCGTCGGCCAGCCACAGTTCCGTGCGTCCCGTCCGGTTGGAGAGGAACAGGATGTGCCGGCCGTCGGGAGAGTATCGGGGATCGAACTCCGCCCGCGTGGACCCGATCCACATTTCCTGCTTGCCGGCGCGCGTGGGAGTCTCCAGCGGGAGATGCCAGATGTTGGTGTCCGACACGCTCTGCGAGTACACCACGCGGCGGGCCGTCGGGTGAAGGACTCGGGGAACGTACGCCGACGACCGCGGCGGCAATGCTGGCGGGCTTCCCGGTATCCAGCGGCAGGCGGTAGAGTCGTGTTGAGAATGGCGAATTGAAGCCCATCGCCAGAAGCAGGCTCTTCCCGTCCGGCATCCACGCTTGGGTCACGATTCCTTCGTCGCCCCGCAGCGTGCGGATCGAATTGTCGGTCATCGAGAGCAGGCCGAGCGCGGAAGTCGCCGTGGTTCTGAAGCGAAGGAACGACAGGGTCTTGCCGTCCGGTGAAAAGGCCGGGTTTGTATCCTGGAGAAAGCCGGCCACGGTGGTCAGGCGGCGCTGCTGGCCGGAATCCAGGTCGCGGAGAAAGATGCCCTGGGCTTCGCCGGGAGCGTAGAAGCTGAATGCCACTGCCGTTCCGCCGGGGTGCCAGGCGACACTGCAGGAGAATACGATAGAGCCCGCAAGAGCCTTCGCCTGATCCACGAGTTTAGGTTCCGCACCCCCGATCGCCGGGACGGTGAAGATTTGGATCCGGTCTCCGGCGAAGCGCTGAAAGGCGACGAAGCGGCCGTCGGGAGACCACGCCGGGCAGTAATCCGCCGCGGGGTCGGTGGTCAGCCGCAGGGGATTGCCCGCATCGAGGAGCTTGACGTAGATGTCCCGGTTGGAACCGTCCTCGCCGGTCCAGGAGAACGCGATGGTCTTGCCGTCTGGAGAGAAGGCGGGGGTCGACTCGTTGGTGGGCGACGAAAGAAACGGCCGGACGTTGATTTCAGCCGGCGGCCGGGGAGCCGAGGCCGCCTGCTGCCCGGATTCCGAGTCGCGCTTCAGGCGTTGCAGATCGGCTCGCAGGTCCGCAGCCGTCTGGTAGCGCAGCGCCGGGTCCTTCTCCAGCGAGCGCAGAATGATGCGCTCCAGGTCGGGCGGGATTTTGGGGTTGAGCCGCACCGGCGCGGCAGCCGCCTGGTGCAGGATCGCGTCGGTGATTTCGGGCGTGGTGTTGCCCCCGGAACGGCGCCGTTCCGGGGGCCATCTGGTAGAGCACCATGCCGAACGAAAACAGGTCGGAGCGCAGCGCCTGCTCCGGGCTCATGTACCGCGGCGTCCCCATCACCACTCCCGGATTGGTGAGCGCCTGCGTGCGCGTTTCGCTCGAGGCGCCGTCCGCCGCCGCCTTCGCATCGATCCGCGCCAGCCCGAAGTCCAGCACCTCGGGCTTGATGTCGCGGTGGAGGATGCCCATGGAGTGCGCTTCCGCCGGCGCGTCGGCGGCCTGCACCGCCAGGTCCACGAGTTCCCCGATGGGCAACGGGCCGGCCGCGAGCCGCGCGCCCAAGGTCGGCCCTTCCACGTACTCGATCGCCAGGTAGTAAGTGCCGTTCACCTCGCCGATCTCGTACACGTGGCCGATGTTGGGATGCTTCAGGGACGAAGTGACCTTGGCCTCTTGCAGGAAGCGCTTCAGGCGCTGCTCATCGGCGGCGAATGCCTCGGGAAGCACCTTGAGTGCGACCAGCCGGTCGAGACGGGTGTCTCGCGCGAGATAGACTTCCCCCATTCCGCCGGCGCCCAGGCGCGACTCGATGTGGTAGTGCCCGAAGGTCTGCCCGATCATATCTTCAGGAACAGTTTCCGCCGGTACATCCAGAAGAGCATGAGCCAGTAGGTCAGCAAAACCGCCCCGCCCATGAGCAGGTGCTCGGGTCCGAGCCCGAACACCTGAAACACGCGGCGGCCCAGGTGGATGCGCAGCGACGAAACGATGAACCGCTCGAACAGGTGGGCCATCAGGTATGCCGCGATGGAGTTCATCCCGATCACCACCAGCGGGAAGGCCCACTTGCGGTAGCCCTTCATCTCGATGATCCAGCAGAACGCCGCCAGGAACAGGAAGCACAGGCCGCCGCTGAACAGCGTCCAGCTCGGCGTCCAGATGCGCTTCACGATGGGGCAGATGCCGGCGAAGTGCAGCAGCAGCCCGCTGGCGATGCCGATCGCGCCGGCCGCCGCGAGGCGCTTCAGCGGAATCCGCGGCGCCTCCGCCCGCAGCCATCGGCCCGCGGCCAGCCCCAGGATCATGGTGCCCAGCGTGGGAATGAAGCTCAGCGTCAGGTACCCGCCGCTGTTCGCCACAAACGGACGGGCGTGCGGCAGCAGGTTGAGGAACCACACGTCGAACGCCTGTCCCAGGTTGCTGTTCTTGTTCCAGTGCGCGGCGAATCCGGTGTAGTGGTGCGACCAGTTGGCGGGCACTCCCACCGCCTGGTAATCGAATCCCGGTCCCGGCGCGGGATACAGCGCCCACGCCAGCCAATAGCCGGTCAGGACCGCGGCCAGCGCCGCCCATTGCCAGCGCGCGGGCCGGAAGCCCAGCAGGAACAGGAGCGGATATCCCAGCCCGATCTGCGTGAGGGTGTCTTCAAAGGTGAAGTACGTCTGGGTGTGATCCATCGACCGCAGGAAGATGCCCAGCGCCACCAGCAGCAGGGAGCGCCACAGCGCGTGCAGGAACATCCCCTTGAACGCCCCGCCCCGCGCCAGCCGGGAAGCAATAGAATAAGGTAGCGCGACCCCCACCAGGAAGGAGAACCCCGGCTGGATGGTGTCGTGAAGCGAACAGCCGGCCCAGTCGGTGTGCGTCTGGTGATACGCCAGAAACCACCAGAACTTATTTCCGGGGAACGCTCGCGCGACGGCGGACAACTGGAGCACCTCCGCCATCATGAGCAGCATGACGAGTCCGCGGTACGAATCCACCGCGATGTTCCGCACTGCGCCCAGCGGAGACTGCCTGGCCGGCGGCACCTCTGGTAAAGCCTGAACGGACGCCTGCACGGATTCACCCTATCACAAGTCAGGGCACGATGACAGCGGCGCCGTCGATGGCATCGCGCTTCACCGCCAGGAGCGCCTCGTTGGCCTGGTCGAGCGGGAACGCCGTGACCTTCGGCTTCAGGCCGATGGCGGCCGCGATGTCCAGAAAATCGCGGGCATCGGCGCGGGTCATGTTGGCCACGCTGCGAAGCTGGCGCTCGCCCCACAGCAGCCGGTCGTAATCGAACTCGGGCATGCGGTCCAGGTGGATTGCGTTGATCGCCACTACGCCGCCCTTGCGCAAGCTGGCGAGCGCGGCGACCACCACGTCGCCCGAGGGCGCGAAGGTGATGGCGCGGTCGAGCTCCACCGGCGGCTTGTCCTTTTCGGCGCCCACCCACGCGGCTCCGAGGGACTGCGCGAGGCGGCGGTGCGAATCCCCGCGAGTCGAGACATACACCGCGCAGTTCCAGGAGTGCAGCACCGCAATCGCAAGGTGGGCCGACGCGCCGAAGCCGAACAGGCCCACGCGGTCGCCCGGTTCGACGCCCGCCACCCGCAGGCTGCGGAATCCGATGATGCCGGCGCACAACAGCGGAGCGGCGTCGAGATCGTCGAGCTTCGGGGGCAGGGGGAACACGAAATCGGCGCGCGCGGAGGCATACCCGGCGTATCCGCCATTCACGGTGTACCCGGTAAACGTGGGCGCGTCGCACAGGTTCTCGAGCCCGCGCCGGCAGTACGGGCAGGTTCCATCGGTTCCGCCCATCCACGAAACGCCCACGCGCGCGCCCACGGGAAGCTCCGCCGTAGCGCCGCCCACCACCTCGCCAACGATCTGATGACCGGGAATCAGCGTCTCGCGGCGGCGCGGCAACTCGCCCTCGACGATATGGAGATCGGTCCGGCAGACGCCGCAGGCGCGCACGCGCAGCAGCACGTGTCCGGGTTCGGCCTCCGGCTCAGGCGCCTCGCCGATTTCGAGCGGGCGTCCCGCAATGTCACCCGGCGAAGTCAGAATCGCGGCTCTCATAGGCAAACGCTCAGGGGCACTGCGGACTTCATCCACGCATAATCATACCGCCGATTCTCATGGACGGACGCGGAAGGTGCGAATGCCGGGCCGCCATTCCGCGATATCCTCGGAGAATGCGCCGTTCCCTTCCGGTGCCCCTGCCGCTCGAAGCCGCACTGCTCGTGATCGACCTTCAAAAGGCAATCGATCATCCCGATTGGGGCCAACGAAACAATCCCGACGCAGAGCGAAATATTGCGGCGCTGTTACGGGAATGGCGAACCGGCAACCGGCCCGTCTACCACATCCGCCACGACTCGATGGAACCTGCATCTCACTACCGCCCTGGCCAGCCGGGACACGATTTCAAACCGGAAGCACAGCCCCTACCCGGCGAGCGAATCATTGCGAAGCGAACGAATAGCGCTTTCATCGGCACCGATCTGGAATCAAGGCTGCGCAAGAGCAATCAGAACATCCTGATCGTGACCGGTGTCATCACCAACAATTCCGTCGAAGCGACCGTGAGGATGGCCGGAAATCTCGGGTTCGACACTTATCTTGTGGAGGATGCCACGTTCACTTTTGGGCGCAAGGATTGGTGCGGAGTGTTTCGAACAGCGGCAGAGGTTCACGCAATGAGCCTGGCAAATCTCGACGCCGAGTACTGCACCGTTGTCCGCACGGCACACGTCCTCAAAGCGGCCGGTGGCGCCGAAGGCTGAGCCGTCCCCGACAGCGAATCATCCCGCACGGCCGCCACCTCTCCCGGCACGGCGGTGCCATCGGGCAACGCGATCTTCACGACGTGCCCGACGACCTGGGGCGAAATGCTCGTTTCAGCGCACCTCAAGTTGTCCGGCGGCGATGGCCGCGGGGACGATCACCCTCCGCGCGAGCGGCGCCCGACTGGCGCCGCCGCACCAACCCGCTCCTTATTATAAGGTCGCGATGCGCGAACGGTCCCATTTCGCGACCCGAATTGGGATATTCTGTTTCCTAATGCAGATCTCCCGACGTTGCCTCGCTTTCGCCGCCTGTTTGTGCCTGACCGCCGGTTTCACTGCCGCCGACGAAAAGACGCTGAATCCGCAGGTCCAGAAGATAGTGGACGAAGTCTCGGAGGCCCGCATCCGGGCGATCCTGGAGAAGCTGGTGAGCTTCGGCACCCGCAACACCATGTCCAACCAGGACGATCCCGCGCGCGGAATCGGGGCGGCCCGACAGTGGATTCTCAACGAGTTCAAGAGCTACAGCCCGCGCCTCGAAGTGCGCTTCGACAAGTACCGCGTCAAGAAGCAGGGGCGCATCTTCAAGGATGTCGATCTCTACAACGTGATCGCGGTGCTGCCGGGGAAGAAGTTGCCCGAGACGCAGATCTTCGTCAGCGGCCATTACGACTCCTTGAACCTGGGCAACCGTCCCGCCGGCGGGGCTCCGGCTGGACCGGGCACGGACGCCCCGGCCGCGGCTCCCGGAGCGGGGAACGGGCCGCCCACGCTCAGCCTGGAGCAGCAGGAGAAGAACGCGGAACTGCCCGCCCCCGGCGCTTGCGACGACGGCAGCGGCACCGCCGCCGTGATGGAACTGGCGCGCGTGATGAGCGAGTACGAATTCGACAAGACGCTGGTCTTCGTGGCTTTCGCCGGCGAAGAGCAGGGACTGATCGGCGCCACCTTGCTGGCCGCCAAGGCCCACAAGGAGAACCAGGTGATCGAAGCGGTGCTGAACAACGACATCATCGGCACCGAAGTGGCGGGGAACGGCCGCACGGGCAACAGCACGGTCAGCGTCTACAGCGACGAATCGATGGATTCGCCCTCGCAGCAACTGTCGCGATACGTGCGGGAAATCGGCGAGCGCTACATGCCCTCCATGAAAGTGGACACGGTCTTCATGCAAGATCGGCTGGGCCGGGGCGGCGATCATTCTCCGTTCCAGATGGAGGGCTACGCCGCGGTGCGCCTTTCGACCCCGAACGAGATCTACGCCAACCAGCACCACGCCACCGACTTGCTGGAGAACATGTCGGTGCCGTACACGACCAAGGTGGCGAAGATCAACGCCGCGGCTGCGGCCAGCCTGGCAATGGCCCCGAAGCCGCCGGTGATCCTGCGGCAACCGGGCGCGGGAAGAGCCGGCGCGAACACCGGAACGGCCACGGGCGCCGGGCGGCGGCCCACGCCGATGATCTCGCGCGGTTCCGGCTACGACGCCGCGCTGCAATGGCGCGCCGCGGGTCCGGATGACGGCATCAAGGGTTACGCCGTGGTGATGCGCTCCACCACGGCGCCTTATTGGGAGCGCGAAATCTACGCGGGCAAAACGACGCAGCTCACCCTGAAGGACGTTTCCATCGACGACGCCAAGTTCGGGGTGAAAGCCATCGGCCTGGACGGCAGCGAAAGCCTGGTGACACCGTACGCATATCCGCCGCGGCAGAAAACCGAAATCGAAACCGTGCAGTAGGGCCATGCGACTTCTCGCCACGCTGGCCCTCTCACTGGCCCTCGAAGCGAGCGGCCAGCAGCCTTCGTTCACGCTGGACCAGGTCCTCGCGTTTTCATTTCCCAGCGATCTGACCGCCGCGCCCGCAGGCGCCAAGGTGGCGTGGTTCTCCAACACGCGCGGCGTGCGCAACATCATGGTTGCCGAGCCGCCACGGTACGAAGCGCGGAAGGTGACCAACTACACCGAAGACGACGGCCAGGAACTGCAGCACCCAGGCTGGCTTCCCGACGCCTCCGCCATCGTCTACACTCGCGGCGGCACCGCGAACCCCGCGTCCGATCCGCGCGGCGTGTCCGAAGACATCTGGATGGTCGGCCTGGATGGCTCGGCGCCGCGCAGGATCGCGGCGGGCTCCGGGCCCGTGGTATCGCCGCGCGGCGACCGGATCGCCTTCCTTCGCGCGGGCCAGATCTGGTGGGCATCGACCGATGGCAAGACGCCCGCCGCACAGGCCTTCGATGCCCGCGGCACGTGCGAAGGACCGGAGTGGTCCCCCGATGGGGACCGCATCGCATTCACCACCAATCGAGGCGACCACAGCCTCATCGGCGTGTACCAGGTCAGCGCGGGAACGCTGCGCTATCTGGATCCCTCCACGGATTTCGACGGCGCGCCCGCGTGGTCGCCGGACGGCCGCAGTGTCGCCTTCATCCGGATTCCATCGAGCGGCCTGCGTCCGGTGAGAGAAGCCCGCAGAGCGAGGGAGCCGTGGTCGATCCGCATGGCCAGCGTCGAGACCGGAGCAGGCAGGGAAATCTGGCGCGCCGCGGAAGGGCGGGGCAGCGTGTTCCGCGAAGTGAGCGGCGCGAACCAGTTGCTGTGGGCCGATGGCAAGCGCATCGTTTTTCCGTGGGAAGCCGACGGCTGGACGCATCTCTATTCGATCGCGGCGGAAGGCGGGCGCGCCACGCTGCTGACGCCCGGAGAGTTCGAAGTGGAGGACGCCGCGCCGGCGCGCAGCCGCGGTGAAGTGGTGTTCTCGTCCAACCAAGGCGATATCGACCGCCGCCACCTGTGGCGAGTCTCCGCCGCCGGGGGCACGCCCGCCGCACTGACCACGGGCACGGGCATCGAGGTGGCGCCCGCGCCGACCACCGACGGCAACGCGGTGGCTTTCCTGCGCTCCGACGCGCAGCACCCTTTGCGCGCCGCCATCCGGATCGGCTCCGAGATCCGCGACTTGGAATCCGCGGGCGATTTCCCCGCGCAGCAGATGGCGACGCCGCAGCAGGTGATCTTCCCCGCCGCCGACGGGCTACAGATCCACGGGCAGTTGTTCCTTTCACCGGGCCGCGCGGCGGCGCGATCGCCCGCCATCGTATTCCTGCACGGCGGGCCGCGGAGGCAGATGCTGACCGGGTGGCACTACATGTACTACTACGCCAACGCTTACGCGCTCAACCAATATTTGGCAGCGAGCGGGTACGTGGTGCTGTCGGTGAATTTCCGCAGCGGGATCGGGTACGGGCTGGATTTCCGAGAGGCCCCACAGTACGGCGCGTCGGGGGGCAGCGACTACAACGACGTTCGCGGCGCCGCGGTGTGGCTGGGTGCACGGCCGGATGTGGACCGCGCGCGAATCGGCGTGTGGGGCGGCTCTTACGGCGGCTATCTGACTGCGATGGCGCTGGCGCGCGCGTCGGACCTGTTCAAGGCCGGGGTCGATTTCCACGGCGTGCACAACTGGGCCACGGAGCTGAGTATTCCGCCCACCGAGCCGGACTACAAGATCGCGTTCGAATCGTCGCCGCTGAATTTCGTGCAGGGCTGGCGCTCGCCGGTGCTGCTGATCCAAGGGGACGACGACCGCGACGTGCAGTTCAACCAGACCGTGCGGCTGGCGTACGCGCTGCGCCGGCAGAAGGTGGATGTGGAGGAGCTGATCTTCCCGGACGAGATCCACGACTTTCTGCTCGGCCGAACGTGGCGCGAGGCGTACGCGGCGGCGGTGGCGTTTTTCAAGCGCAAGCTGTAGCGAGGTGTCGGGCGATGCGCCTGATGCCGTGCGTCTCAACGATCGGTTTGCCGTAATCGGAGACGCACAAGCCGGATGGCCAAAAGCCCGACGCGCAACAGGCGTCCGCTGAACTGGCGTTTGCTCGAATGAGAACTCTCGCGGGAAACTGGAAAGGCCAGGCAGCGATGGGGCCGCAGCCCGGAATGCACGCCCCGGTGCGCGGTCGTTGCGCGTCACTTCCGGCGGCGCCGCGCTCATGCACGAGATGGTGCCGGAAGGGAGATCCGATGACCCGACCCGTGGTGACGACGATCCAATCACGATGCTCTACATCGATGGCGATCGCCTGATCCTTACGCATTATTGCGACAGCGGGAAGAACCGGCCTCGGATGGCAGGCAGGTTGTCGCCAGACGGCAAGGCAGTGGAATTCGACTTTCTCGACGTCTCCGGCGGCACAGCGTACGGACATGTGCACCATGCAGTATTCACATGAGAACTTCCCGATAACGACGTCGCTCCAATGCAGTGCGCAGGCCAGCAGTGCGCAAGTTGCATTTGTCATTGACACGTTTTGGGCCCCCGCCGTATAATCATTGGCGGCTTTTAAGTTCAGTGTGATTTTCATTACATGCTGGCAGGTCAGCGCTTTCGCTTAGGGGGCAACGATGAATACGTGGAAAGTCCTGGGAATCGGCGCGCTGTCGCTGATTCTCCTGGCGCCGTTCGGCGCCTTTGCTCAATCCGACGTGGCCGCGATTTCGGGCTTTGTGAGAGACTCCTCGAGCGCCGTGGTGCCCGGCGTCAAGGTGGTGATCAAGAACGAAGCTGTGGAGTTCGAGCGAACGGCGACCACCAACAACGAAGGATATTATGTGGTCAGCGCCCTGCCGCCCGGCTTCTATACGGTGAAGGTGGAGCACCCCGGGTTTCAGACCTTTGAAGTGCTGCATAAGAAACTCGACCCCAGTATTCCCGTGTCGGTGGATGTGGTCCTGACTGTCGGATTGGCCAGCCAGGCGATTGACGTCGTGGCGCAGACCACAGCCGTTCAATCGGAAAGCGCCACGCTTGGCCTGCTGGTCGAACATGCGACGGTCGAGTTGAGTGAATTGAACGGACGCAACCCGATCTTCCTGGCCGGCTTGATGCCGGGAGTCATCGGCGGCACCCTGGCGACGAATAGTTTCAGCTATTCAACCGGCTCCTTCAATATTAACGGCAGCCGCAACGAAAACAATATTATCTATTTCGATGGCGCCGTGGGCATCCGTACCCGCGCCAACAGCAGCCGCAGCATCGGAGCCGCCGATCTGGACGCCACCGAAGAGGTGCAGGTTCTGACCTCCAACTACAGCGCCGAATACGGACGCCAATCCGGTGGTGAGATTCGCGTGGTGACCAAGAGCGGCACCAACGTATTCCACGGCGCGGCTTACGAGTACTTCCGCAACCCGATCCTCGAAGCGGACACCTGGAGCCGCAACCAGACGGGCTACACGGTGCCGTCCCCCTTCCATTACAATCAGTTCGGCTTTTATCTCAGCGGTCCGGTCTACATCCCCAGGATCTTCAACACCAAGAAGAACCGGATCTTCTTCACCTGGGGCGAGGAATTCGTCAGGCAGCTCACGGATTCGTTAAACCTGGCCGTCGTGCCCACCGCTCTCATGCGCCAGGGCAATTTCAGCGAACTCCTGGCGCCCAACAACATCTTCTACAACAAGGCCGAAATTCTCAAAGACGGCAATGGCAATCCGTACCCGGGCAACATTATCCCGGCCGCCAACCTAAGCCCGAATGGCATGGCGATCATCAACGCCATTCCACAACCGACCCCCGGCTTCCTCAACTCCAGCAATCAGAACTGGTATTACGACTATCCCAGCGTCTATACCCACCAGAACAAGCACTCGCCCGGGTTCGACTGGAACATCAACGAAAAAATGCAGCTTCGTTTCCGCGGGCAGTTATTCGTCAACAATAACATCGGAATCTCGTCGACTTATGCCAACACGATTCAGAATAATCCCAACAAGCGGGCTTCGCTGAATTACGTTTACACGATCTCGCCGAGCTGGGTGAACGAGGCGCTGCTGGCCGGCAGCGCGGATCACGTCACGACCGGGCTGTGGGTGGGTCCGGAGGGTCCATACGCCAGGAGCGCCTATGGATTCAACTATCCTTACCTGTTCCCCAACGGAAAGGACATTCCGGACAAGATACCCAGCACCACCTGGCCGAATTCCCCGTTCCTTGCCTTGAACGGCTCGCCTTACCCGTCCCATTCCGCCGGTCCGATCGAGCAGTTTTCGGACAACGTGACCCACATCTGGCGCCAGCACACTTTGAAGTTCGGTTACTATTTCGAAGAATCGGGTGAGAACGACGACGATCAGATCGTGATCGGCAGTACGCCGGGGGGCACCAACAATCAGGCGGGGCAGTTCTCCTTTTCCGACTCGACTCCGGGCGGCACCGGCCTGGCTTTTGCCAACGCGGCCATCGGCAAGTTCGCGACCTACGCCGAAGTAGGTCCACGCTCCTTCACTCCGTATCGCAACCACGATAACGAGATCTGGGGCCAGGATTCCTGGAAGGTAACGGCCAGACTGCGCCTCGACATCGGTCTGCGCTGGAGCGCCACCTCGCCCTACTCGAGTTTGTGGGGCAACATCGCGTACTTCGACCCATCGGTGTACAATCCGGCCAATGCCGTTACCATCAACCCCGCCACCGGCAATTTGAGCGGCAGCCCGACGCTCCCCCAGATCTATAACGGGATGGTCATTCCGGGCACGGGCTGGCCCAAAGCGGCGGGGAATCGCCCCGCAGCGGAGGTCGCCGGGATCTACAACTTCCTCTTTAACGGCAAGTCAAACACCTACACGAACCCGCACTATAGAGACTTCTCTCCGCGCTTCGGTATTGCCTACGCGCTCAACAGCAAGAGTGTTTTCCGCGGCGGGTTCGGCCGGTTCTACGACCATACGGGTGTGAGCGACGGCCTGTTCCCGGGTGGAAACTCTCCCATCCAGCAGCAGGCGTCGGTCGCCAACGGAAACGTGGACAACCCCGGCGGCACCACGGCCACGTTGTTTCCCTTGTACATTCTCAGCTATCAGAAGTACAACCCTGCGCCCAATTCGCTGCAATGGAACGCCACGTTCCAGCGGGAGATTGGGTTTGGGACCATGGTTTCGGTGGGGTATGTTGGCCGCAAGGGCGTCAACCTGCCCTATGAACAGAACATCAATCAGCTACCGATCGGTACGTGTCCGCAGGGCGTATGCCCGGGCGGCGTGAGCCCGAATTCGCTGGTGCCATTCAAGGGGTATAGCACGATTCTGCAAAATGCCAATCTCGGCACCTCCATGTACCACAGCGCGCAATTCCAGGCCACCCGCCGTTTCAGCAAGGGTCTTAGTTTCACCCTGGCCTACACCTACGGCAAGTCCCTGGACAACGGCACGAGTTACCAGACTTTCCAGCCGAACGCTTACGACAACTCCTTTATGTGGGGACCGTCCACCTTCGACCGCCGGCACGTATGGCAGGCCACCTCGGTTTACGCCTTGCCCTTCTTCAAGCAGGGCAATAAGTTCCTGGCCTCGACGGTGGGCGGGTGGACGCTCAGCGGCGTTTTCGTCTACCAGAGCGGAACTCCATTCGCCATCGGCACCACCACCGATTATGCGGGTGTCAACTCCACCGGCGTGACCCAGTACTGGGTGCAAAACGCGCCGATTCAGATCACCGACCAATACTCGCAAGGCAGCAACGCCTCCACCGACAGCAATTACTATTTCCAGCCCAAGACCGCCTCCGGCGGGCCGGTATGGAGTCCTCCGGCCAATGGGACGTTCAACACGCAGTTAGTGCGCGACGCCTACTACGGCCCCGGCAGTTGGAATTTCAACTCGGCGATCTTCAAGGATTTCGTAATTCGTGACAGGGTGAGGTTCCAGTTGCGTTGGGAGCAATACGACGTTCTCAACCACCCCAACTGGAACGGACCCAACACCAGCCCGACCTCGTCGGCATTCGGTAAAATTACCGGCAAGAGCGGAAACCGTGACATGCAGATCGCCGGGAGGTTTTCCTTCTGAGGCGGTAAAGTAAGGGGCGTCTGGCGCGGGAGCGGGCGGTGGCGTCCGCTCCCGCGCATTTGGGGTAAGCTAATCGCGTGGACGCTGATGCCTGACGTTGACGCTGCTCCTGACCGAATCCCAGAGGGGCATCGGCTCGAGAACAAGCCTCTGGTTGAAGCAATCTTCGAATTGCGGTGGGCGCTGCAAGGTCAGCAGCCGGGAATCGCGCCATCAATCAGGCTCCCTGACGGCTGATCGGCCCGCGAGAAGAGAATGTCAATTCACTATCATCGATGCCGATCATCACACCGAGGACTGGACTTATATGCCGACGGCGAATAAGCCTGGCCAAGCGCACATCGACCTCGTGCGCGCAAAGTGAGGACCCGTTAAAACTCGCGTCGATCAGCCGGAGAAAGAGACGTGCTTGGAGGTCTCCTACTTCCTAAACCGGTCGAAACGGTACGCCAGCTCCGGGCCCCCTTCTCCCTCGTACGCCAGTTGCGCGACGAGCAGCGCGAACGGCTCGGTGTACCGGGCGACCTGCAGGGGACCGGCGTCCACCGGATCGAAACCCGCGTCGCGGATCAGCTCAGCGGACACAGCTTTGGCGCCCTTATCGCCGCCGCAGTACACCAGGCTCGGCCGCCCGGCCTTGCGCCGGGCTTCGTACACGCCGAAAAGCACTTCGCTGGGTACGGTGTTAAATGCGCAGACGACCCGAGCCTGTGGAATCATCCTGGCAAGCTCCTCCGCGCCCGAGGAGGTGTGGGCGATCACGAGGCCGGTGTTACCGGCATTCATCGGGAGCGAGCAAGTGACGACGACCTTGCCCGACAAGCCGCCTGCCTGTTTCAAAACATCGGCAATTCGGGACCAGTGGACGGCGAGCAAGAGGGCGTCAGCTTCGCGCGCGGCCTCGTCCGGCGCGCCAGCTCGCGCGTTGGGCCCCGCATCGCGCGCAAGGTGCTCGAGCTTGGTCCTGCTGCGCGCATAGCTGAATACCACGTCGTGCCCGGCACGCGCGAAGATCGTTCCGAGCTTGCCGCCCATCAGCCCCGAACCCAGAATGCCAACTCGCATGTTATTCTTCGTCCTATTCGGATTTGAGAGAAGCCATATCAATCGAGAAGCGGTACTTCACATCGGACCTGAGCAGTCTCCCGTAGGCTTCGTTGACCTTCCGGATGGGGATGACTTCGACATCGGCGGCGATGTGATGCGCCCCGCAAAAATCGAGCATCTCCTGAGTCTCGGGGATGCCGCCGATGGGCGATCCGGAGAGGCTGCGGCGTCCCATGATGAGGCCGAATGCGGAGACGGCCATGGGCTTCTCAGGCGCGCCGACGAGGGTGATGTTACCGTCGCGCCGCAGGAGTTGGATGTAGGCGTCGATGTCGTGATCGGCGGAGACGGCGTCGAGGATGAAGTCGAAGCTGCCGGCGTGCTTTTTCATCTCGCCGGCATTGCGGGAGACGACAACCTCATCGGCCCCGAGGCGGAGCGCGTCCTCTTTCTTCCCGGGTGAGGTCGTGAAGACAACCACGTGAGCTCCGAGCGCATGAGCAAACTTCACGCCCATGTGGCCCAGTCCGCCGAGACCCACCACGCCGGCTTTCTTGCCTTTGGCGACGCCCCAGTGGCGCATGGGTGAGTATGTCGTGATTCCGGCGCAGAGGAGAGGCGCGGCTCCGGCGAGATCCAGGTTGGAAGGGACATGCAGGACAAAGCGCTCATCGACGACTACGCTGTCGGAGTAGCCACCATAGGTGACGCCTCCGAGGTGCTTATCGGGGAAGTTGTAGGTGAGGGTCAGGTTCGGGCAGAACTGCTCGAGGCCAGCCTGGCACTCGGGGCAGGTGCGGTCGGAATCGACCATGCAGCCGACCGCGGCCAGGTCGCCTGGCTTGAACTTTGCGACTGCGGAGCCAACCCTGGTCACGCGGCCGACGATCTCATGGCCTGGGACGCAGGGGTAGACCGTCGGCATGACGCCGCTCCATTCGTTGCGTACCTGGTGCAGATCCGAGTGGCAGATACCACAGAACAGGATCTCGATCTGTATGTCATGTTCGGTCAGATCTCGACGCGTGACCGTCGTGGAGGCAAGCGGCGATGTCGCACTTGCGGCGGAGTAAGCTTTGGCTTTGTACATGGACTGATGCTCCTATCGATTGCTTGTCGGCCCTTGATCAGGCCTTGTATTGTTCGTCGGTGACCTGTTCCATCCAGTCGACGACCTTGCCGTCGAGCTTCTCCTGAATGGCGATGTGGGTCATGGCGGTAGTTGGTGTGGCGCCGTGCCAGTGCTTCTCACCGGGCGGGAACCAGACCACGTCACCCGGGCGGATGTCCTCGATTGGTCCGCCCCAACGCTGTGCCCAGCCACAGCCTGCCGTGACGACGAGGGTCTGACCGAGCGGATGCGTATGCCATGCAGTCCGCGCACGCGGCTCGAAAGTGACGCTGGCACCTTGAACCAGTGCCGGATCGGGCGCCTGAAAGAGCGGATCGATACGTACCGTGCCAGTGAACCACTCCGATGGTCCCTTGACGGAAGGTTGCGAGCCGATTCTTTTGATGTCCATTTCAGAAGTCCTTCGCGTGGCCGCTCAGCGGCCGGTCATCTGCTCCAGCTTTTCGGGGTACCTAGCGCCTTCGACCGTGATCTTCGAGGCGGCGTTTTCGATGTCACGGAGATCGCCGGGCGTGAGTTCGACCGAGACCGCCCCGATGTTTTCGTCCAGGCGATGCAGCTTGGTGGTGCCTGGGATCGGTACCATCCACGGCTTCCGAGCGAGGAGCCAGGCGAGTGCGATCTGAGCGGGCGCCGCCTTCTTCCGTTCCCCGATGCCGGCGAGCAGATTAATCAGGGCCTGATTCGCCTTGAGAGCCTCGGGCGTGAAGCGAGGCAGGGTGCTGCGGAAGTCGGAGCTGTCGAACTTCGCATTTTCGCCGATCTTGCCGGTGAGGAAGCCCTTGCCCAGGGGGCTGTACGGGACAAGGCCGATTCCGAGTTCCTCAAGGGTGGGTATGACTTCCTTCTCCGGAGTCCTGGTCCACAGCGAATATTCGCTCTGGAGAGCAGTGACCGGCTGGACCCGGTGTGCGCGACGGATGGTTTGCACTCCTGCTTCGGAAAGGCCGAAGTGCTTGACCTTGCCTTCCTGAATCAGGTCCTTCACCGCTCCAGCTACATCTTCTATAGGCACGTTGGGTCAACCCGATGCTGATAGAGCAAGTCGATGACGTCAACCTGGA
>Ga0209517_10003642_pt1 | contig 20747 bp, 12 predicted proteins | sample PeaSoiMetSII2010_FD_187695 | JGI IMG/M metagenome (GOLD analysis project Ga0209517, IMG submission 187695) | Peat soil microbial communities from Weissenstadt, Germany - SII-2010 (SPAdes) (version 2) | ecosystem: Environmental > Terrestrial > Soil > Wetlands > Peat | place: Germany...
GCTTGTCCTGCAACAGTTTGCCCAACACCGAGGGAATGGTGAGGACGGATCTCTGCGCCGAAGCCATCCGCTTGGGGCGCCTGTTGAGGTCATTGATCGGCCCCCAACCTCCGGCGGAAGTGACAGCTCTCGTCGCCCTCATGCTGCTGCACGACGCCCGTCGCGATGCCCGCATCAATGAGGATGGGGATTTAGTCATTCTCGAAGAGCAGGATCGTAGCCGTTGGGATCACCGGCAGATCGCCGAAGCACTACCGCTCGTCAATGAGGCTTTTCGCGGCGGGCCCGGTCCGTTCTCGTTACAAGCGGCGATTGTGGCTGTGCATTGTCAGGCGGCACGTGCTCAGGATACGGACTGGCCTCAGATCGTGCGCCTCTACGATCTTCTCGAGCGTGCGCAACCTTCGCCAATCGTGTCCCTGAACCGCGCCGTCGCGGTGGCGATGGTGGAAGGCCCTCAAGCCGGGCTTGTGCTGGTGGACGCCATTGCCTCGACCAGCGATCTCGACAACTATCACCTGCTGCACGCCGTCCGCGCCGATCTGTTGCGCCGCATTGGATCCTCAGCGGAAGCGGCCAAGAGCTACCAGCGCGCTCTTGCCCTTGTCACTAACGATAGCGAACGGCGGTTCCTGGAGCGGCGGTTGCGCGAAGTCCAGCCGCCGGCCGCTTGAGTCCCTAATCTCACCACCCGATCACGAACAGATGGCCATTGTTCTGGGTGTACTCCTTCCCATCTGCGCCGATGGAAAGCGGAGTATAGGCGGCTTCAATGGCCTTCTGAAGGAAGATCTTTTGCCGCGGCGTCTTGAAGATGCCGTGGTGCCCTTGCGGAATGGAGTAGACATTCCCGTCCTCGCTGTTGGCGTAAACCACCCCCAAGCCGTCCACCACAGGCTCATTTACGCACCACTCATATCCGTACGGGTGATCCGAATCGATGGTTGTGTTCTCGAACGACCATTCGACGTTCAGGTTGGCGTCAAGTTGTGAGATCAGGTACAGCGGCGGCGGCCCGGTGCACACCGGACTATCGAACTCGCAGTAGGCAGCGCCACCATAGTGATTGTCTTTGATAACGATCGAATAGGTGCCGTCATGACGGTACACAGCCGCGGTGGAGTCCCATCCGAAAGTGAATGCATTGATGTAATTGCCCCGCGCGTCGAAGTGCATGAGATGTCCCTGTCCGTGGTTGTAATTATCCAGGGTACCGAACAGCACGGAGCCGTCAGGAAGCACGGTCGGTGAAGCCGAGGCTGTGTCCGAGATGGTAGCCGAGCCGTTCTCGCCGGTGGTGGGATCGACGCCCACCGTGGTCCCGTAGCGGCATGAGTTCGGCAAATCGGTGACGTTCGGGGGCGCGATCGGTAACAGTACGCCGCACCCGTCGGTCAACCGATGCTGCATGGAAGCCGCCCACTTGGGCGTCAGGTCCGGATTCGCCGCCACCAGATAGGTAACCATCTGGTTAAAATGCGCCACGCTCACCGTGTAGACAGTCCCATCGGGCCCGATCACCGGGGCAACATTGATAGGCGGACGCTGAGAACCGCAGTAGTACGTGGGAGGGAAGGGAATATTGGCCGGTGGCCACGGTAGCGATGCAGCACCATAATAGCCCTGGCTGAGAAACGTTCCGGGACAGTCGTCGGAGTTTCCCGGCGGAGCGTTTGGGATCAAAACAGCGAAAGTAACCGAGGCCGACGTGTCATCAGGCGCAACCTTTGCCAGCCACGCCCCTGCCACATCATTCTGTTGCCAGGGATTGCCGTTGGTGTTTAGCTCGATGACGTTGTAAAAGATATTGCCATTCTCATCGGCGGTCAGCGGGCCGGAAATGTAGGTGTTCGTGGGGTTGATGTTCATGCCTGCGAATGGATTGATGTGCGATTCCATCTGGCCGGTTTGCTTGTCGACCTTCCAAACCGTCCCCCCGGCGCCCGGAACATACAGATGTTGGCCCACCAGGGCGGGATGGAATACCGGCTCCCAGCCATACAGACCGACGTACCCGGTGAACTCCGGGGTAAGGGCGGTAGCATTCGGCACCGGCGTCCAATCCGTCCAATAGCTCCAGGCGGGCGCTGCCTGTCCCTGTTTCCAATCGTAGCGCACCACGTTCCAACTGAGCTGGTTCCACGCGTTGGGCCCACAGTTTCCACCGAATATCCATTCGTACAACGGAGAACACAGAGGGTAGGTGCCGGTCTTCTGCACCATGTAGAAACTGTTATCGTCATCGACCAGTGTGGACTGATAGTGCGCAGTCAACGCACCCTCTCCATAGATCGGAAAGTTCTCGAGTTTCTCTTGCGGGACGAACGGGTCATACACGATGTCCGCCAGCTTGTGATTGAGCGGCTGGCCGAAACTGCTGACCATCCCTTCGTGCTGCGGGTTGCGTCCCCATTGCGACCAGAACACGCGGTTGCCACCAAAACCGGTGAGCAGCAGAATTCCAAAACACAGCAAAACCAGAATCGTAGCAAGATGCAGGCGGGACATGGCTTTCCTCCAGTGCCTACATCGAGGGAGCGGCGAAGCAGGGAAGAAATTCTACCTCTGTTTCTGGATGGCGACAACCGGGAAAATGGGAGCCGGTTCAGGCATTTGCCGCCTGGCTGCCGGGCGCCCCATCTTTCCTCGTTCTGGAAAGGTGGGATTCCACCGCTTGCTGCTGGAGATTTTCCCTGAGGGGGACCTACTCTTCCGCCCACTCCAAGAACTTCCGGAACGCCGCCCCGCGATGGCTAAACTTGGCTTTCTCTTCCGCGCTCAACTCGGCGAAGGTCTTGCCAATCTGCGGATAAAAGAAAAGAGGATCGTAGCCGAAGCCATTCGATCCTCGCGGCGCATCCAGAATCATGCCTTCAGCCTGGCCGCGAAATACTTCCAAAGTTTGTCCATCCTGTGCCGCCGCGATCACGCACACAAACCGCGCCGTTCGCTTTTCTGCGGGAACTTTCTTTAGCTCTCGCAGCAATCGCGCATTGTTAGCCGCGTCGTCGCTGTTCGTGCCCGCCAGATGAGGCGCCTCCGCAGCATAGCGGGCCGAATGCACTCCGGGAGCGCCGCCCAGCGCTTCTACCTCGAGCCCGGAGTCATCCGCCAACACAATCTCTCCAGCGGCGTAGCGGCTGTAGACCTCGGCCTTTTTGCGTGCATTAGCCTCGAACGTCAGCCCATCCTCAACCACCAGGGGCAGGGAATCAAAGCCGGGAATCGGCGCAACCTGCACCCCCAGCGACGCCGCTGCCCCAGCAAAGTCTCTTAGTTTGCCCGCATTGGAAGTCGCAATCAGGACCCGCTTCACGCCCATTGTTCCTTCGTTTCCCTGTGGACAAATTCTTCGGGATTTTACAGGAAATTAACCTCCCTGAAACCTGGCTGTCGCGCCCACTCGCTAGACTTTGAGCATTCGAGGTGGAATAAACCCGGCGCTATAGGGGTCTGCACGAGAGACGGCGTGCAGGCCCCTTGACGCTTGTGGCCTAACAAACGCGCTCCCGACGTTCGCCAGCCGAGCCATCTCAAGATGTAAGGAAAGATCGCGTTCTCAGACGGGAGCCACTTCTTCTGAATTCCGTTGCTGGCGGAGCGCCTGCAAGAATTCTTCCTGACCTAGCGACTCGTGCCCGCGCAGCAACTCAAGCAAGGGATCGTCCAACTCCTCAGACGCTTCCGTCTGCTGGTGGTCGCTGGTTGCCAGCACCCGCGGCGTAATCAGCAGCTCGGGAACGGTTCCCGGACGGCTGCTAAGAAATCCTATGAAGGTGGTGACCTGCGCGCGCTCGTCGGCAGTCCGCGCCGCGAACTCAATGCCCATCCCAACCCCGGGATGCATCACCCGCACCGTGCCTTCGGCCTGCACCTCCATGCCCTCCGCGCGCAGCGATAGGGTGATGCCAGAGCGCTCCGGGAACGGCGACTCGGTTTCCACATAGCACCCGCCCACACTGAGATCGGTCAGCTTGCACTGCGTGACCGGCTCCGGGTCCGGCGGCGGAGGTTCGGGTGCATTCGCCGCAACCCAGGTTTGCAGGACCGTCCGCACACTGCCGGGAAGATCGATAAAATGTACGCCCGCTTGTCCGTTGGGATTTGCCCACGCAATTTCGCCGCGAGCGTCAATCGCGTTGCCATCGGGAAGGCTGAACTTCACCTGAATAGTCGCCGCAGGACGTACCGGTTGCGCCGCCAGCAGATCCAGTCCGTCCTCGCTCAAATCCAGCAGGATGCCTTCGCTCTCGGGGTCATCCTCCACCTTAAGCTGCACCGGAACCTGCACCGGAACTCGGAAGGAAGACCGGCGTTCGCGCTTCAATAGAACGATCGCGGCCCGCAGACCCGCTTCCGCCTGCTCAGTGGAGAAAGGTTTATAGAGTACGAAATTGGCGCCTTTGCCGAACACATTGCGGAGTTTCGACTTGTCGCTGAGCAAGGCTACGGTGACCACGTGACTGCGGGGGGCTGATTGCAAGACCTTCTGGAGCACCAGTTCCGCGCTGTGGGGATCATCAAAGTCAACAATGACGACGTCGAAGTCTTGTTCGGTGAGCTGGCAGATTCCATCCGAATATCCGTAGCATGCGGCTTCCACGCCGAACCCGGACAGTACCCCGGTCAGGACGGTGGTTGATTCATCGTCTTTGGAAACCAGCAATGCTTGAAACGTCATAGGCCGCTCGTAATGGCGCCAATGGACTGCCTGTTGCTAGGGCCAGCGCGGCGAACTGCTGCGAGGCTTGCCGGCGGCGCTTCCTGCTCCGGCTGCGGCCGCTTTCGCTTGGGGCTGCTCATCCACTTCGGAGAGAACCGCGCTGTCATCTTCTTCATTCTCGGCGAGCAAAGGGGCCACCTCGCGCAGCTTCTCCGCCGCTTGCTGCAACATCTCAATCTGCTTGCCCAACTGGGCGTACTTGGCCTGCTTCCGCCGCAGTACTTCATGAATGTCCTTCATACGACCCCCTCTGGCAAATTTACGGTCGTCACGGGCCATGGTCAATTGCAATTGCCCTTTGGGAGATTACCGTCGTAACTCAAGTGCCCGTCAGGCTGGAAGGGCCGCCTTCCAGTGACACGAGCCAAGGTTTTCAGGAGTCTTCGTCGGCCTGGGTCAAGAACCGGCAAACCTTGGATGGGTTGAGAGGCAGGCTCGCCTAGCGTGAGCGCAGCCGGTAACGGACCAGCGCGGCGACCGCCACCAATCCCGTTCCCAGCAGTCCCAGCGTGCTTGGCTCCGGTACTACCGGAGTCAGAGTGGTGTTCCCGCTTGCGATGAGGATCGACCGCCAGTCCACCACCTGATTGTTCTTTCCGATCGTGACCGTCAACTGCACCGTCAGCCCCACCACCGCGATATTCTGATTACCCTCCACCAAAGTCCCACTGATGGGTCCGGTCAAGGTGTATTCCCGCGAGCCGTTGCTGAATAGCTGTAGCCGCCAGACCACATCGCCACTAAAGCTACCGGTAAAAATCACTCCATCCGGAAGCCCGTTGGTCCCATTGGTTGCGATCTGAAAACTGCCCCCGCCTGCGAAGACTGCTCCTGTCCCGAGGTTTCCGCTGATCAGGGGGCCGGTAACGAAGGTCAGAGTTCCAAGATCACTTCCGGTGACGGTGCCCAGCCCGTCGTAGTTGACCACGCTGACTAGAGTGGACCCCACCAGAGACATGCCGCCGCTCCATCCGGTGAGCGTCCCACCCGAGTTGCCAAAATCGACCTGGCTACTGCTGTCGGCGAATGCCGAGCCCGGCAGTATTAACCCCAACAACGTTATCCAGAGAATTCGCTTCATCCCGCTCAAGACTGCTCGCATCAGCCATGCAAGCCAATTTCACCCGCGCAAGACAGCTTCCAACTCCTGCCCTGATAACCACATTACAAGGCCGAGTTCGGGCCGTCTATCGCAAACTCGTCACCACCGAGGTTTGCTGCAATGCACTGCACACCTCCTGCAAGATCTTGCGCGAAAGGGTTGCGGACAGGCGAAATTGCCGGTTTTCTCGGGTCGTTTGCCTGTGGAAGGGTGAACTAGTCGGCATTTCTTCTGGTCGGACCGCGGATTCCAGGCCCGGCCACCTGTGAGTCCGGGAGTTTGCCGGACTTCCCTGAGTTTCATGGCATAGGTAGTTGGTGCCACTCGGTGGCACGAAGGTGGGATTTACACTACGGCGGGAAAATCATACCTTGTCTCTGAGCAGTTCTGGGGGAGGGCTGTTCGGGCGTCCCGTAACTCGAAAGAGTTTGGGGCGCTTCTTATTTGTGGCGCTTTTTTCCTCACGTCGCAGTTTCCCCCCCCACCTGCCTTTACATCTTCAGCGCAGTCGTGTTTTAGTTCTTGCGATACCCTAAACTCCACGGAGCTCCCGTTTGAAGCGTAAGGAACTGTTGATTCTTCTGCTCCTCACTTTTGGAGCGTTTCTGATTCACGGCTACCATCCTTGGGCTGAGGACTCTGAGGTTTACGTGGCGGGAGTTGAGAAGACCCTCCATCCCGAACTTTTCCCCTTCAACGCTCAGTTCTTCGCATCCCACGCCGGTTCAACCCTTTTCCCGACCCTCATAGCCGCTTCGGTCAGGCTGAGTCATCTGCCACTGAGCGTTGTGCTGTTCGTCTGGCATCTCGCTACCATCTATCTGTTTTTGCTTGCCTGCTGGCAACTTGTGAGCAGGTGTTTTCCCGGCACCAATGCTCGTTGGGCCGCGGTCGCTCTGATCGCCGCACTCTTGACCTTGCCGGTCGCGGGGACGGCTTTATACATTTTCGATCAATACCTCAACCCGCGGAACCTGTCAGCATTCTCAGCCATATTTGCGATTGTAAAAATGATCGACAGGAGGTACTTCCAGGCAGGCTTATTTCTGGCATTCACCGTGGCCGTTCATCCCCTGATGGCAGTCTTCGCTTTCTCCTACTGCGTCCTGCTGCTTGCGCTTGGCCATCTGGATATAGGTTTCGCCACTCTCGCCTGTCTGCTGCCCTTCGGCCTTTCACTCGATCCCCCATCTGCGGCCTACCATCAGGCGGCCCTGACACATTCTTTTCATTACGTCACTCGCTGGAATTGGTACGAATGGCTGGGAATCCTGGCGCCCATCGTCATCCTATGGTGGTTCAGTCGGCTGGCGCGCGCAAAACACCTGCAGAACTTGGATCTGCTGTGCCGCGCTTTGATCATCTACGAACTGATCTACCTGCCCCCGGCGGTGCTGCTCTCCACGGTTGCACGCTTTGAAGCCCTGGCGCGATTGCAGCCCCTGCGATGTTTATTCTTGCTCTACATTCTGATGTTCCTGTTCATCGGCGGATTTCTCGGCGAGTATGTCCTGAAGAGCCGAGCGCCGCTTTGGCTGGCGCTCTTTGTTCCGCTCTGTGCCGGCATGTTCCTGGCTCAGCGCGCGCTTTTCCCCTTCAGCCGGCATATCGAGTGGCCTGGGTCCGCGCCCACCAACCCATGGGCGCAAGCCTTTCTCTGGGCTCGCGATAACACTCCCACGAATGCAATCTTTGCCCTCGATCCTGAACACGAACACTCTCCCCAGGAGGATGAACAGGGTTTTCGTGCAATCGCCCAGCGCAGCCGGCTCGCGGATGCCGCCAGCGATGCTGGTGCGGTCACCATGTTTCCTGCCATGGCGGATGAATGGTTCCGGCAAGTGCAGGCGCAAACGGGCTGGAAGGATTTTCAGGCGCAGGACTTTCAACGTCTGCGGACGGACTTTGGAGTGACATGGGTGGTGTTGCAGGCGCCCGGCGTACCCGGCTTGGACTGTCCCTATCGCAATTCGGTCGTCCTGGTTTGCCGGGTGTGAATCCGCAGAGGCGGGACTGCTAGGGCTGCGACGGCAGCGTCCCTTCCTCCGCGCCCGGGACCTCCACTCGTCCCCACTGGCGCCGGGGATCGCCTTCGGCCACCACCGCCCGCAATCTCAGCATCCGCAGGATGCAATAGCAAGCCAGGGCAGCGGTGATGTGCTTCAACGTGTGCCCGCTCACGATTCTTCCCAGCGAATAGATCGGCCCATCCAGCAGCTCGAATAGCTTGGCCAAAACGTAAAACAGAAACGCCAGCATCAGATCCTGGGTGCGGCTATACCGCGCCGGAAACAGGCCGATGATCACAGCGATTACCACCGCCGGACAAAACTGCACAAACAGGTAAAAACGAAGGTCTCCCTGGGCCTGAAGTTCACCCACGTACCAATAGGCCACGCTCGCTGCACCCAATGCCATCAGAGGCAGTAGCAATCGCGCCCCCGCCCTGGTCGAAATACGCTCTACGATCGTGGCATCCACAATCGCGACGAAGGAAAACGTCATCGGCAGAAGGTCCCAGACCAGGCGCGCATTTCCCGGCGCCAAGTGGTAGTAGCCCGATCCCAGTCCGGTCAGCGCGGCCCCCGCAAAGAAGACCAGATAAGGGATGCGTTCCCAGCTCTCGGAGAAGGCCACCTGGTTAACACTGCGAAGCAGAAAAACCACTCCCCACATTCCCACCAGCACAAAGGGAATGTTGGAAAGCACGTCAAAGCCGTGCGGAATTCCAAGAATCGTGCGTTGATCGGCAAACTCGTGGTAGTTCATCCCCAGCGGGACCCGGGGCGCAAAACCCACGGCGCCCGAGATCACTACCAGGACCGCAGCCAGAATCCACAGGCGGGTGCGCCGGTCCCAGATCCACCATCGCCGCAAGAGGCCACGCATTTTCCATCCCTCCATTGACCGGCGGCGTGGGCCGGTATTTCAATCCCGTGGCGGGGGGGAAGTATAGCATCCTCCCTTATGCTGCCTCAGCAGCCCACCAAACCGGCCATTGGCTATCCGGTAATGGTTCTCGGGGCAACTAATCGCGCCAAAATGTGTTTTACTTGGTAGAATACCCGGCATACAAAAGCCAAGCGGGTCTGAACTGTCATCTTAATCGGGAAGGTTCCCGGGGTGGCATTTTAGTCTTGCGGCTGTCTCAATTCCAACGGTAGCTGATAAACTTGAACAGATTGCCAAATTTTCAGGGGACGAATGGAAAACCTTGGGGCTCCGCTCGATCGACCCGGCAATCCCAAAAGGATCCGTACTAATGTCCTGTGCTCAAACAGTAGAGGAAATTGCCCCCTTGTTCGACTACTGTAGATGGAATTCACAACTAGCTGATCTGTCCAAGCAGTACGCAGAAAACAGTCCCTTGCCGCATGTTTTTCTGGGGGACTTTCTCGACGCCGACGTCGCCGGCGCGATTGCGCAGGAGTTTCCCTGCGCCCACACCGAGGCTTGGATCCAGTACAAACACCACAACGAGAATAAACTCGGTATGGCCAAGCGGGAGCTTTTTCCGCCCCGCCTGGGCAGAGTGGCTGATGAATTGAACTCTCCCCGCTTTGTCGCCTGGCTGTCCCAGTTAACCAGCATTCCTGGCCTGGTCGCCGACCCCAGCATGGAAGGCGGAGGCTTACATCAGTCGGGCCGCGGAGGCTTCCTCAATCTGCACACCGATTTTTCTCACCACCACTACCACCAGAATTGGCGCCGGCGAGTAAACATCATTCTTTACTTGAATGACGGCTGGCAGCCCCAGTGGGGCGGCGCCATTGAGCTGTGGGATTCGGGCATGAAGCAGTGCTTCTCCAAGTACCCGCCCCGGCTCAATCACGCCATCATCTTCAACACCGACGACCGCTGTTTCCATGGTTTTCCCGAGCCGCTCACCTGTCCGGAAAGCGACACCCGCAAGAGCCTGGCTTTGTATTACTACACCGTGGAGCAGGATTCAAAGACCGCGCCGCGATCGACCAACTATCGCGCCCGGCCCAGTGACAGCGCGACCGAGTCGGCCATGATCTGGCTCGACAAAACGGCCGTCGATCTCTATTCCCGTGCCAAGGCCCGCTTCGGCTTTTCCGACGAATGGGCCAGCAAGATTCTCGGCGTCATCTCACGAAAAAAGTAGTCGGACACCCTGTCCGTCAATTCATCCCCGGTCACAACTCTGGTGATGCAGGCGAGCGTCCTCGTTCGTGTGCCTTCAGGCTCGGCTTTAGGGTGGAGCAGTGCTTCGGTGAACGGGAAAAGGGCATCAAACCCGCCATTTCTCCGTCGACATACGGGGCTTGTGGGATATGTCGCCCTCGGATCACGATTTAACACTTTATTAACTTGACACGGCGACAAAGTAGTGACATAAGTTGCCATTGTTGATTGTAGGAGCGCCGATTTGTGGCGCTCACGAAGGCGGGGCCACCCGCTGGCAACATTGCATTTTTGGCTGTTTATTGTGGATCAGGCAGCTCCACACTTTTTGATCGGCGGTACGGCTGCCCTACCCGGGACAATTCAGAGGAGTAGCAGGTTTATGAAGACGCGTGTCGCGATTGGTGTAGGTGTGGTCTTGGTTGTTTTGGCGATGGCGGAGTTGTTCGTAAGCCATGCCCAGCAAGCCGCCGGCGAGCTCGTGCAGCCGGCCGGAAACGGTGCGCCGCCGCTGGCGAACCCGCTGAAGGTTGCGCTGTTGAAGTGGTACAACGCCAACACTGTGCCAACGGAGTTCCCTAGCGGACCTAATCCGGTGGGTTTGGCCTTCGACGGGGCCAATATTTGGGTGGCAAACTATGGAAGCGATACGGTTACCAAGATTCGCGCCAACGATGGTGCTCTCCTAGGGAGCTTCCACTCAGGCAATGCCGCAGCCGGCACCACCTTCGACGGCGCCAACATCTGGGTGACCAATAGCTCGGATAACACGGTGAGCAAGCTGCGGGCCAGCGATGGCAAGCTGCTGGGAGCGTTTTCGCTGCCAGGCGTGGTGCCGTGGTGGATGACGTTTGATGGGGCCAATATTTGGGTACCTAGCTCAAACGCCAGCGGCAACGGGTGGGTGACGAAGCTGCGGGCCAGTGATGGCAAGAATCTGGGCAACTTTACCGTAGGTAACTCACCCGCCGCGCTCGCTTTTGACGGTGAGAACGTCTGGGTGACGAACTCGGGCAGCAACACCGTGATGAAACTTCGCGCCAGCGATGGCACGGTGTTGGGTACATTCGCCGCTGGTCAGCCTTTCGGGATCGCCTTTGATGGGACCGATATGTGGGTCGCAAACCAAGGGACTGGAACAGTTTCCAAGATACGGGCGAGTGATGGCACGGTCCTGGGCACCTTCACGGTTGGCGGGTCGCCATATGGCGTAGCGTTCGACGGCGCGAACATTTGGGTCTCGGGGTCCCCGGAGCTCTTCGAGTTGCGCGCCAGCGACGGCAAGACACTGGGGTTCTGGGACCCGCCGGGAACGAACACGACCGGGGTGGCGTTCGACGGAGCCAACGTCTGGATAGCGGGATACAACGACAACAAGGTGGGGAAGTTGTAGAGCACATCTCAAGACTTCGCAGCAGGATTTTTGGAGCCGAAAGGGGAGCTATGGATATGGACAGGTTTTTTCGTATGAGAGTACGTCCGTGTGTTTGGGCCGTTTTCCTGATTTTGGTCTTTGCCGTTGCAGCCATTCCAGTAGAAGCTCAAACCCAAGATATGTGCAATACCGGAGTGTGCGTGTTGACCTGGCAACAGGACACCGGTACCGATATTGGCAGCGGCTATTCCTATCGCACGGGGCAGAACTTGAGCGAATCCGCTATTACGTATAGCTCGATCACGACCGATAATTTCGGGCAGCTTTGCTCGGTGGCGTTGGATGGGCAGGTTTACGCGCAGCCGCTGGTGGTGACCGATGTTGTGTTCAAGAACCAAACACAGGCGAAGACCGTCGCTTACGTGGTCACACAGAACGATAGCGTCTATGCCATCGACGGAACGAACTGCGCTGTGCTAGGCCAGGCGAGCCTGCTATTGTATAACTTCTCAGGTCAACCGACCATGACTGCCGTGGACTGCACCCAAATCGGAGGCAAATTGTGCTACCCGATTAATCCCACAGTGGGCATTCTGGGAACACCGGTGATTAACGTAAGCAGCGGCGGAACAGCCGGGACGCTCTACGTGGTCGCATACATGCAATCGTACGATAGCGTTACTGGTGTCTACACGTTCTACCATTTCCTCCACGCCCTTGATATCACAACTTTGAATGAGGGAGTCGGGAACGAGAATTTCAGTGCGCCGATCCAGATTTGTTCTAATGCCAACTTGTGCGGGTCCGCCATGTCGGCAAGCAGCTTTTCGCACGACCATATCCAGCGGCCCGGATTGCTCTATGTTCCATCCGGTAAGAACGGGCTGACGCACGACACGCTCTACATCGCGTTCTCGATGATGGACGGAACCACGCCGCCCGCTTTTCCCAACGGCGTCATGGTTGGTTACAACGCCTCCACCTTGAGCGACACCGCAAGGCTTTCCTTCCAAACTTCCACTGGTAATGGAAGCTTCACCTCGAACGGAGGCGGCATCTGGATGAGCGGAGCGGCTCCGGCGTTCGGGCCGGATGCAGCAAGCGGGAGCAACTGGATCTACGTGACGACAGCCAACGGAACGTGGGACGGCAGCACTAACTGGGGTGACAGTATGCTCAAACTGAGCCCGAAGTATCTGACCGTGCCTGCTACTAACGGCTATTTCACTCCCGCCGATCAGTATTACCGGTCATCGTGGAGCGGCAGTTCTCCCTCGTGCCCTGCCAATCTGCCCTATTATCCAAAAGGAGGAGATTCGGACGTTGGAGTAGGCGGGATCACGCTGATTCCGGATAGCGAACTTGCGAACTGGTCGTACTTAGCCGTAAGTGGCGAGAAGGAAGGCGGGATATGGTTCTACGACCGAAGCACGCCCATGCCGAGCAGGACTACCGCCTGCGATCCTCCCCACGACCTATGCAACTGCCCTGAGAGTTCCTATCCAGACCACAACGTGCAAACCTACTGGGGAAGCGGCGGCCAGTTCTCCGGGAATGTGATGCGGGGCGGCATAGCCTATTGGGAGAAAGAACCCGGCCCTCCCGGCCAGAGCTACATCTACGCGTCGCCGTATGGCAGTGCATTGACCCAGTATCCGTTGTGCGGTGGCACCACAGCCACCGGCCCGATCGACACGACGCATTGCAGTCCGGTTCCGGCTTCGACGTCAGTTACGTTTGCGACTGGCGCTACACCCACGGTGTCCGCTGAAAGTCAGAGGGCGGCAGGCGGTATCGTCTGGGCGATCTGGGCAACCGGGGACGTGCAGTACCCGCTTCCGACCTCCCCAGGCATCCTGTACGCGTTTGATGCCTCAACCATGAGCCAGTTGTACGCCAGCGCCACCTGTACGGCAGATGTCATTGCACCGGCCACGAAATTTTCCGTGCCCACGGTTGCGAATGGCTACGTCTACGTTGGAACGGAGGGCAAGTCAACTGATTCGGGCTACCCAAACGCAGGGCATTTTTACATCTTTGGCCCCGGAAGAACAGGGTGCTGAAATTTCAGGGCAAGTCAGGAGGACATAATGGACTGGACCACACCGCAATTTGAAGAGATCAGCCTGAACTGCGAAATCAACTCGTACGCCAGCGCGCAGATGTAGCACAAACTCCGCGGTCTACTTGTTTGTTGCAAGTGGGAGAAGCGACCGCCTAATCCGCGTGGCTGGCAGCCGGAGAAGGCGGCGCCACGGCAGCCTTTCGGCTCGACCTCAGCCTCAACTTGTCCATGTACAGATACACCACGGGAGTGGTAAACAAAGTCAGGGCCTGGCTGACAATCAATCCGCCCACAATCGTAATACCCAGCGGCCGCCTCAACTCCGAGCCAATACCCGTCCCCAGCGCCAACGGCAGCCCACCCAGCAGCGCGGCCATCGTCGTCATCATGATAGGACGGAAACGCAGCAGGCAGGCTTCATGAATCGCGTCCAGCGGCGATTTGCCTTCGTTCCGCTCCGCCAACAGCGCAAAGTCAATCATCATGATGGCATTCTTCTTCACAATGCCAATCAGCAGAATGATGCCAATCAATCCGATGACATCCAGTTGGTTGTGCGTCAGCTTCAGCGCCAGCAGCGCCCCCACACCGGCCGAAGGGATCGTCGAAAGAATGGTGATGGGATGAATATAGCTTTCGTACAGGATTCCCAGGACAATGTAGACCGTCAGCAGCGCCGTCAGAATCAGGATGGGCTCGCTCGCCAGCGAGTCCTTGAACGCCGCCGCTGTTCCCTGAAAACTGCCCTGGATGGTTGCTGGAAAACTGATCGACTTCTTCGCGTTCTCAATCGCGGTGGTCGCCTGACCCAACGAAACGCCCGGGCCAAGATTGAACGAGATGGTCACCGCCGGCCATTGCCCCTGGTGATTGACGCCTAGGGAAGTATTTGCCGGGCCGTAGTGCGTGAAAGCGGATAGTGGAACCGTGGCGCCGGTCGAGGAATGCACGTAGGTGTTTTCGAGCGTGTCCGGACTTTGCTGAAACTGCGGCGCAACTTCCATCACTACGTGGTACTGGTTCAGGGGTTCGTACATGGTCGAGACCTGCCGCTGGCCGAACCCGTCATAAAGGATCGCGTCAATGTCCGCCGCCGACACTCCCAGACGCGATGCCGTGTCCCGGTCAATGATCAAGTTCGCTGCCAATCCCTTGTCCTGCTGGTCGGTGTTGACCTGCATGAGGATCGGTATGGCGCGCATTTTCTGGAGCAGTTGCGGCGCCCACACATTCAACTCGTTCAAATCCTCGCCTTGCAAAGTGTATTGATATTGCGCCTGGCTCAGACGGCCGCCGATGGACAAGTCCTGCTGCGCCTGCATGTAAAGCGTGGCTCCCGGTACCTCCGCGAACTTCTGGCTCAGCTCGTTGATCACCTGGTCGGCATTCAGCTTACGCTTCGCCTTCAGGGTGATATACATGCGCCCCTGATTCATTGCCGTAGTCCCGCCACAGAATCCGATCATGTGTTCCACGTTCGGATCCGCCATCGCAATCTGCACATAGCGCCGCATCTTCCGGCTCATGGCATCGAAGGAGATGTCCTGCGCCGCCTGAATCGATCCCGAGATTCGCCCCGTATCCTGCTGGGGGAAAAACCCTTTGGGAACATCCTGATACAGGTAAATGCTCAAGCAAGCGGTTGCAATTGTGATCATTAACACCGTGAATTGGTGGCGCAACACCCAGCCCAGAGAGACCCCGTACATTCTCAGGATTCCATCAAATACTTTTTGGCTGGCCTGGTAAGCGCGCCCGTGTTTGTCATCGTGCATGGACTTGAGCAACTGCGCGCACATTGCCGGCGTCGTGCTGAGTGAAACCAGCAGTGACACTGCGATCGCCGCGCTCAACGTCACCGCAAATTCGCGGAACAGCCGACCGACAATCCCTCCCATCAGCAGAATCGGAATGAACACCGCCACCAGCGAAGTGCTCATCGATAGCACCGTGAAACCGATTTCGCGCGCGCCGCGGAATGCCGCCTGCATCGGTTTCATCCCCTGCTCCAGATAGCGGGTAATGTTTTCCAACACCACAATGGCGTCGTCCACCACAAAGCCGGTGGAAATTGCCAGTGCCATCAGGGACAAATTGTTCAGGCTATAGTGGAGCAGATACATCACCCCAAACGTGCCGATCAGCGAAAGTGGCACCGCGATGCTGGGAATGATCGTCGCCCGCACCGTGCGCAGAAAAACGAATACCACTCCGATCACCAGCACTACTGAGATCACAAGCGTGATCTCAATGTCTCGCAACGAAGCGCGTACCGTGGTCGTTCGGTCGGAGACGATGGTCAACTTGATGGCAGGGGAAATTGCCGCCTCCAGTTGCGGCAACAGGCCGAGCACGTTGTCCACCGTCTGAATAATGTTGGCGCCGGGCTGGCGAAAAATGATGAGCAGAACTGCCGGCTTACCATCCGAAAGCCCATAAATGTGCGCATCTTCCACCGAGTCCCAAACCGTGGCTACGTCCCCCAGCCGTACCGCCGCTCCATTCTGCGGGTTATAAGCCACCACCAGCGGCCGGTACTGGTCGGCATGCAGCATCTGGTCGTTGTCGGAGATCGGCCAGGAATTCGCCGCATTACCGACCTCACCCTTCGGCCGATTCGCATTCGCATTCCCCAGCGCCACGCGCACCGCATCCAGGCCAATTCCGAACTTGTTGAGCAAGTTCGGATCCAGTTCGGCTCGAACGGCCGGATTGGCCCCGCCCGCCACATACACCTGTCCTACGCCCCCAACCTGCGCCAGTTTTTGCGAAAGGATCGAATTGGCCTGATCGTAGATGTCCGGCAGGGTCACGCTGTCAGAGGTCATGGAAGCAATCAGAATCGGCGCATCCGCAGGATTCACCTTTCGGTATGACGGATTGCCGGGAAGATACGAGGGCAACTGGCTGCGCGCGGCGTTGATCGCGGCTTGTACATCGCGCGCGGCGGCGTCAATGTTGCGGTTGAGATCGAACTGCAGCACAATGCCAGTCGCGCCCAACTGGCTGACCGAGGTCATCTGGTTGACGCCGGCGATGCGTCCGAATTGCCGCTCCAGCGGAGTCGCCACCGCCGATGCCATGGTTTCCGGACTCGCTCCCGGCAAGCTGGCCGACACCTGGATGACCGGGAATTCAACCTGGGGCAGTGGCGCGACTGGAAGAAAGCTGAACGCCAGCGCGCCCGACATTAACAATGCCAGCGTCAGCAGCGAGGTTCCGATGGGCCGCTTAATGAAGGGAGCAGAAACGTTCATGACCTAGTCTCCCGTCGCCGGCTCCTCAATAGGATTGCCGATCCCCAGGCGTTCGAACTTCCTCGCCAGCCGGTCAAACCACAAATAAACCACCGGCGTCGTGTAGAGGGTGAGCGCCTGGCTAACCAACAGGCCGCCCACAATCGTGATGCCCAGCGGATGCCGCAGCTCAGATCCCGTGCCACTGCCCAGCGCCAGTGGCAGCCCGCCCAGCAGCGCCGCCATGGTCGTCATCATGATCGGCCGGAAACGCAGCAGGCAGGCCTGGAAGATGGCTTCCTCCGGCGGCTTGTGTTCCACACGCTCCGCTTCCAGCGCGAAGTCGATCATCATGATTGCGTTCTTCTTCACAATTCCAATCAGCAGGATGATTCCGATGATCGATACCACACCCAGATCGTTGCCCGTCAGCAGCAGGGCCAGAATGGCTCCCACCCCGGCCGAAGGCAAAGTGGAGAGAATGGTGATGGGATGAATGTAGCTCTCATACAAAACCCCCAGCACGATGTACACCGTCACAATCGCCGCCACAATCAGCCACGGTTCCGTGGATAGCGAGTTCTGAAACGCCGCTGCCGTGCCCTGGAACGCGGTGTGTACGCTCGCCGGCATCCCGATTTCCTGCTCCGCCTTGTCAATCGCTTTAGTGGCATCACCTAGCGATTTCCCCGGAGCCAGGTTGAACGACAGCGTCACCACCGGAAACTGCCCCTGATGATTGACCGCCAACGACGCGTTCGAGGTGTTGAGTTGGGTAAAAGTGGAAAGCGGTACCTGGGGTCCCGCGGCCGACTTCACATACAGATCTTTGAACGATCCTGGGTTCTGCTGAAATTGCGGGGCCACTTCCAGGATCACATGGTATTGATTCAACTGGGTGAAGATGGTTGAAACTTGGCGTTGTCCAAACGCGTCGTAGAGCGTGTTATCAATCTGTGCCGGAAGGATTCCCAGCCGCGATGCAGTATCGCGGTCGATGGTTAAATCTGCCTGTAGACCGCCGTTTTGCTGGTCGCTGGCCACGTCCTGCAATTCCGGTAGCGTGCGCAGCTTGGCCACCAATTTCGCCGACAGCGTGTTCAGTTCGCGCCCGTCGGCGTCCTCAATGGTGTACTGAAACTGCGTTCGGCTCACCCGGTCCTCCACCGTCAGGTCCTGCACCGGTTGCATGAACAGTTCAATGCCCTCGACTTGGGCCAGCTTCGGCTGCAGCCGGCGAATGATGTCCGTCGCCTTTGCCTTGCGCTCATCCCGCGGTTTCAGGTTGATCTGGACGCGCCCGCTATTGGGCGTGAGGTTCGTACCATCCACCCCAATGAACGATGACAGACTTTGAACATCCGGGTCCTGCAGGATCACCCGCGCCAGCGCTTGCTGATGATCGGCCAACGACTGAAACGACACGCTCTGCGGCGCATCGGAAATCCCTAGAATGACGCCCGTATCCTGCACCGGAAAGAATCCCTTCGGAACAATCACATACAGGAACAGCGTAAGAACCAGGGTTCCGAACGTGACCAGCAACGTTATAGGCTGATGCTTCAAAACGAACTTAAGCGTCCGCCCGTAGAACGCGATGACGTTGTTGTAGAACTTCTCGGTGGATTTGTAGAACCGGGTCTGATGGGCAGGATCTTTCGGCTTAAGCAACTTCGCGCACATCATCGGCGTCAGGCTGAGTGAGACGGCTGCCGAAACCAGAATTGTGACTGCCAGGGTCACCGCAAATTCACGGAAAAGTCGCCCAACGATATCGCCCATAAACAGCAGCGGAATCAGCACCGCAATCAGCGAAACGGTCAGCGAAACGATGGTGAACCCAATCTGTCCTGCGCCCTTCAGCGCCGCGTCCAGCGGCGAATCCCCCTCTTCCAGATAGCGGTCGATGTTCTCGATCATGACGATGGCATCGTCCACCACGAATCCGGTGGAAATGGTCAAGGCCATCAGCGTCAGGTTATTGAGGCTATAGCCCAGCAGGTACATCACGCCGAAGGTGCCCACGATCGAAAGCGGCACCGTGACCGCGGGAATCGACGTTGCCCAGAGATTTCGCAGAAACAAAAAGATGACCATCACCACCAGACAGACGGTGAGCATCAACTCGAACTGCACATCTTTCACCGAAGCCCGGATGGTTTCCGTCCGGTCGGTGAGAATGGTCACCGTCACGGCTGCGGGCAGGCCTGCCTGCAACTGCGGCAGCAGTTTCTTGATACGGTCTACCACGCTGATGATGTTCGCGCCCGGCTGGCGCTGAATGTTCATGATGACCGCCGGGTCCAGGTTCATCCACGCCGCCTGCATCACGTTTTCAATCCCGTCCGTGATGGTCGCCACATCCGACAAGCGCACCGGAGACCCGTTCCGGTATGCGATCACGATCGGGGCGTACTGCTCGCCCGACAACAACTGATCGTTGGCTCCTATGGTGAACGACTGTCGCGGCCCATTCAGCGTTCCCTTGGCCTGATCCACATTGGCCGCCGCCAATGCCGTCCGCACATCTTCCAGGCTCAGCCCATAGGAAGCCAACGCCGTGGGGTTCGCCTGGATTCGCACCGCGGGCTTCTGCCCGCCGCTGAGCGAGACCAGACCCACTCCTGTGACCTGCGAAATCTTCTGCGCCATCGCCGTGTCCGCCAGGTCTTCGACCTTGGAAAGCGGCAAGCTTTTCGAGGTCAGCGCCAACGTGAGAATCGGCGAATCTGCCGGATTTACTTTGCTGTAGATCGGAGGGTTAGGAAGATCCGAAGGCAGATACGTTGTGGCCGCATTGATGGCCGCCTGCACTTGTTGTTCTTCTACATCAATACTCTGATCCAGCCCAAACTGCAGCGTGATGACCGAGCTGCCGAATGAACTGGTCGAGGTCATCTGGCTCAGGCCGGGGACCTGGCCGAATTGCCGCTCCAGCGGTGCAGTCACCGAGGACGCCATCACATCCGGGTTCGCCCCCGGATAAAACGTCATGACCTGGATGGTCGGGTAGTCCACTTCCGGCAACGCAGAAACCGGAAGTTGCCGGTACGCGACCCATCCCACCAGCATGATGGCCACCATGAGCAATGCCGTGGCCACCGGCCGGAGAATGAAAATCCGTGACGGGTTCATGACGTCGGAGTTCCTGAACCTGGCTTCCCGGAGGGCGCGTTGCTGGGGGTTGGCAGTGGGTTGACCGGCGGTTTTGGCTGCCGCACTTCAATCTTGCTGCCGGCTTGCAGTTTGTCCTGGCCATCGGTCACTACTACTTCTGCGGGCGACAGTCCGCTCGCGATGTTCGCCAGATTATCTTGCGTGAACGCTACCGTGACCGGACGAATATCGGCCGTGTTGTCCGCTTTGGCGACGAACACATAGGTTCCCTGCGGCCCTCGCTGGATCGCAGCCGCCGGAATCACCGTGCTGTCCTTCCTGACTTCGAGCAATAAGCGGATGTTTACAAACTGGTTTGGCCAAAGCGCGTTGCCTTTGTTGTCAAACACTGCTTTCAGCCGCCCGGTTCCGGTCGTCTGGTCAATCTGGTTGTCGATGGTCTCCAGCTTGCCCGTGTCCAGCTTGGTCTGGTCGTCCCGGCTGTAGGCGTCCACCGGAAGCGTCCCTTGCCCCATGTGCTGGGACACCGCGGGCAGGTTGTCTTCGGGCAGAGTGAAGATTACTGCGATGGGCTGAAGTTGAGTGATCACCAACAGGGCATTGGTGTCGGTCGCGTGGACCATATTTCCAGGATCCACCAGCCTCAATCCAACTCGGCCACTGATCGGCGACGTGATGTGGCAATACACTAGATTCAGTTTGGCGTTATCAATCGTCGCCTGGTCATTGCGGACCGTGCCCTCCAACTGGTCCACCAGGGAGGCCTGAGTGTCCACTTGCTGCTGCGACATCGCACCCGAGACCTGCAAGAGATTCTTGAAACGCTCGTAATTCAGCTTGGCATCTCGCAGCAACGCCTGGTCCCGGAACAGCATGGCTTGCGACTGGTCCAGCACCACCTGGTAAGGCCGGGGGTCAATCACCGCCAGCAGGTCGCCCTTATTTACAAACTGCCCCTCTTTGAAATTTACCTGCTCCAG